>cl3243_104_pt1 | contig 23800 bp, 19 predicted proteins | sample GBSCel77sediment_2_FD_61371 | JGI IMG/M metagenome (IMG submission 61371) | reverse complement strand
CCTATTGATACCAAGTATTTTAGCCAAGAGTTTAAAGAGAAACTTCTTGAAAAGCTTACTGAGAATGCAGATTTAGATGATTTGCTTGATGGCTTGCTAATCAAAAGCGAAAACTGGCAGGCTTTGAACTTGCTTTTAGAAAGATATAATGGAAATATAAAAACTATTTACATTGATCCACCTTTTAATTCTAAATCTACAGAAATACTTTACAGAAATTCTTATAAACATTCTTCTTGGTTGTCATTAATGGAAAATAGGATTTTGTTATCGAAAAGATTGTTAGAAAAAAGGGGAGTCTTTATTTGTGCAATAGATGAAAATGAACAAGAAAGATTAGGTCTTTTAATCAAAAGTATTTTTAATGAAAATGAATATCTACACACTTTAATTACTATTCTCCACAATCCAAGCGGGATACAAGGAGAAAATTTTTCAGTTACGAATGAATACACTTATTTTGTTTATCCTAATATGGGTAGAATAATTTATCCTGAAGAAAGAATAGATGAAAAGGCTGATGTTAGACAATTTATGAATACTGCTAAAGGAAGGTCTAAAAATTATTTGAGAGAAAGCGGACCAAACTGTTTTTATCCCATTCTGGTTAAAGATTTTCAAATTATAGGTTTTGGGGATGTTGTTCCATTAGATGTTCATCCTAAAAAATCAAACATTTTAAGACAAGATGGAATTATAGAAATATATCCAATTGATGACAATGGAGTTGAAAGAAAATGGGTATTCGCCAGAGACACTGTTGAATCTATATTAGATGAGCTTAGTGTTAGATTTAATGAGAAAAAAAAGAAATATGAAATAATACGAACTAAAAAACTTATAAACTATAAAACTGTTTGGACTGACAGCAAATATAGTGCAAAAACTTATGGGACCAATTTATTAAATGCCTTAGGAATATACACATTTACTTTTCCAAAATCACTATATAATGTCAAAGAATGTATCAAAGCGACAACTTCAATGGATAAAAATTCAACTATTCTTGACTTCTTCGCTGGCTCTGGCACAACCGCTCATGCAGTTATGAAGCTTAACAAAGAAGATGGAGGTAAAAGAAAATTCATTCTTGTGGAAATGGCAGATTACTTTGATACAGTTATTATTCCAAGAATTAAAAAAGTAGCTTACTCTTTTAATTGGAAAGATGGTAAACCACAAGATACCGATGGAATAGGCGTATTCTTCAAATACCAAATCCTTGAACAATACGAAGACACCTTAGATAACATTGAACTTAAGGAAAATCAAAATGCAATGGAACTTTTCAAAGACGATTACCTTCTCAAATACTTCCTTGATTTTGAAACAAGAGAAAGCCCATATCTTTTGAATGTTGACAGTCTCAAAAATCCTTTTGCTTACAAACTTAAAGTCAATCTTTCAGAAGTAGGAGAACCACAGGAAGTTGTGGTTGATATTCCTGAAACTTTTAATTATCTATTAGGTTTAAAAGTCAAAAAAACAAAAACAAGAGAAGACAATAACAAAAAATATCTCTTTATCCTTGGTGAAAAAGAAGGAAAAAACATTGCCATTGTCTGGAGAGAATACGACGAGGCATGGAGTGATGAAGATTTTAAGAAAGACAAGGAGTTTATCGTTAAAGAGCTTATGTCTTGGTTTCCACAGGTTGTTTATGTAAACGGACAAAGTATCTTAACACCAAAGCTTGGAGAGTATACAGTAGAGATTCGCTATGTTGAACCAGAGTTTAAAAGATTGATGGAGGGATAAGATGATTGAAAAATACCTCGTCTTAAATAAATATTTGCTTTCTCTTTTTGGAGCAAGTGAGTTTAGAGATTTACAGCAAAAGTTAAAGGATGTTCGTGAGGGTACTGATAGCGATGGACGGAGTTATTTTGTGAATACTCTTAGGGCTTTTGAAAATCTAAAAATCAAAGAAGAAGATCTTCTTAGGTATGATGAAAATATCCAATCCTATGTAAGAAAAATAAGCCACAACCGTGGGGCAATTTCTTTAAAGTACTTCCAGTATCTGGCGGTTCTTTTCACCGAGATTTTCCTTGATAACCTCAAAAATAGAAAAATAGAGTTTTTGTATGAACTCAATGAGTTTCTTAAAGTTTATAAGCAGGAGTTAAGTATTGAAATCAACCCATTTACCGAGGAAGATTTAAGAAAGCTTGCTTTCTGGATGGCAACCGGTTCAGGTAAAACGCTTATAATGCATATAAACTATCACCAATTCTTCAAGTATAATTTATTCTCTCCTGATAACATTATCTTGATTACTCCTAATGAAGGGCTTTCAAAGCAGCACTCTGAAGAACTAAATAAAAGTGGGATTCCTTGTCGGCTTTATAGCGGTAGCCTAAACGGCGGTTTGAGAAGTGATAAAGAAGTCTTGGTTATAGAAATAACCAAGCTTGTAGAGGAGAAAAAGGGAGGAGGAATAACCTTACCTGTTGAATCCTTTGAAGGGAAGAATCTTGTTTTTGTGGATGAGGGGCATAAAGGGAGAAGATCGGAAGAACAAAAGTGGGCAAAGTTAAGAGATAAACTTGCTCATAACGGCTTTGTTTTTGAATACAGTGCCACATTCGGGCAGATCTTAAGTGAGAAAAATAAAGAAACGCTTGAAGAATATGCTAAGTCGATCCTTTTTGATTATTCCTATAAATACTTCTACTTAGACGGATATGGTAAGGACTTTTCTGTTTTAAACGTAAAGCAAGGAAAAATTTCTGATCAAGAATTCCAAGAAGCAATGTTTGTAGCTAATCTTTTATCTTTCTATGAGCAGCTTCTGTATTATGAAGAGAATAAAAACAAAGCTAAGGAATATAACATTGAAAAGCCTCTTTGGATTTTTGTTGGCACTACAGTTACTGGAAAGGAAGAGGAGTCCGACGTTATTCAGATTGTTGAGTTTATAAATAAGGTTATCAAAGATGAAGAATGGGTTAAGAAGTGGGTGAAAGATATTCTAGACGGCAATACAAAACTCAAAGATGAAGATGGTAAGGATGTATTCAGCAAAAAATTTGGATATTTGAGAAGTAAAGGGGTAGATTTTGATGATTTATACCGAAGGGTCTTTGGAGGAAAAGGGAGCCTTCATGTATACGAGTTAAAAAACGCTGAAGGAGAGTTGGGCTTAAAAATTTCCGAGAATGAATATTTTGGAGTTATAAATATCGGCAATGTCTCTGATTTTAAGAAGCAGTTAGAGAAAAAGGGAATATCTGTAGGACAGGATGCTATATCAGGCTCTCTTTTTGATGATATTAAGAAGGAAGGCTCAAAGATAAATATACTCATTGGTTCGAAGAAATTTATAGAAGGATGGGATACCTGGCGCGTTTCCTCAATGGGGCTTTTAAATATTGGCAAAGGACAGGGGCCACAAATTATTCAGCTATTTGGAAGAGGAGTAAGGCTAAAAGGAAAAGATATGTCCCTTAAAAGAAGCGGAGAGGTTCCCTGCTTAGAGACGCTCAATATCTACGGTATCAAGGCTGACTATCTAAGCAGGTTTTTAGAGGCGATAAGGAAAGAAGAGGTAGAATTTGAGACGATTGAAATACCAATAAAGCCTCAGCATGAGGAAAAGTGGGAAACCCTATACATCCTTTCCAAACCAGAAGGCAAGAAGTTTGAAGAGGAAGAAATTTTAAAACTTGAAATTGATGATAAAATTTTCTTCACGATTGATCTTTTGCCAAAGGTCTTGGTATATCAGGCAACTGAAAGGAGAGAGGAAGGAGTTAAAGTAGACCAGCTAAGGGGAAAGACCGAAGGCTTGAGGTTTTCAGAAGAAATCGTGAATTTGCTTGATTGGGAAAGGATAAAGCGGGAAATTTACGAATTTAAAGTTATCAAAGGTTATTGGAATCTGGTTTGGGATAAAGATGTGCTTAAAAGCTTACTTTTATCAGACAGATACAAAATTATGGCGCTTCCTGGGTTTCTTGAGGTCAAAAATAGAGATGATTTGGAGCGGTTGGAAGATGTCGCTCTTCTTATCATTAAAAAATATCTGGACTTATTCTACAGCAAACGTGCCAAACGCTTTGAGACAGAAACCCTTCGTTACAATAAAGTCGTAGAACAGTTGCTCCTTTTTAGCTACACAGTGCAGATAGACAAGCGTGAAAAGAAACTGATTGATGAAATAAGGAGTTTGGTAACGGATTTAAACAAACTACTAAAAGACGATAGGGAGACCCTACCAAGAGTTTGTTTTGATAAGCATCTTTATGTGCCAATATTACTTCAGAGTGAGAAAATAGACAAAATTTTCCCAGTTGGACTTGTAGAAAGTGAAAAGAAGTTCGTCTTAGATCTGAGAGAATACCTTAAAAACAATAAAGATAAATTTTCAGATATTGAGGTATACCTTTTAAGGAACCATCCTTTTTCTGGCGTGGGTTTTCAGCTTCAGTGGTCAAAATTTTACCCTGATTTTATCATGTGGGTGAAAAAAGGCGAGCAACAAACCATTGCGTTTATAGACCCAAAGGGATTAGAGCACACAAAAGACCTAAATGACGAAAAGATACAGTTTGCAAAGAACGAAATCAAACAGATTGAACAAAAGCTTAACAAAACAAACATCCGCTTAGAATCCTTTATACTTTCCGCCACTCCCTATGAAAGGCTGATAAAAGGAAAGACAAATCCACCTTCAAAGGAAGTATATATAGAGCATAATGTGTTATTTTTAGATGACGAGAACTGGCCTGAAAAATTGTATAGGAGATGGCTATCGTGATCTTGACGAAGTTTGTAGCAATAGCCTCCACATGGGTAAAGTTAAGCATTACCTAAAAGAAAGATATAAAGGAGATACCTGGAGGTGAAAAAATGCCATTTGATCCCTTATCTTATAGATATCCTTCGAGGAGAGCTTTAGTTTACGGCTTCAGGGGAATGGTAGCTACAACGGTACCTCTAGCAGCTTGGGCCGGCCTTGAGATGATAAGAAGGGGTGGAAACGCGATAGATGCAGCGATAGCCACAGCTATATGCCTAACGGTAGTTGAACCCACAAGCAACGGGATAGGTGGAGATGCCTTCGCTATAATCTATCACGACGGTAAGCTCTTCGGATTGAACTCGAGCGGACCAGCACCTCAGCTGATCTCAGCGGAGAGGCTAAAAGAGATGGGTTTTGAGAAAATGCCTAAGTATGGCTTCCCTCCGGTTACCGTACCGGGAGCTCCAGCAGCCTGGGCTTACCTTTCCAAGCGCTTCGGTAAGCTCCCCTTCAAGGAGCTTTTCGAACCGGCGATAGCCTACGCTGAGGAAGGGTTTCCTGTCTCCCCAACGGTGGCAAGCTCCTGGAAGAAAGCTTATGAGACTTACAAAAGCTTAAGCGGTGAAGAATTCTCTTTTTGGTTTAAAACCTTCTGTCCACAAGGCAAAGCACCAGAAGCTGGGGAAGTGGTAAAGTTAAAGGATCATGCGAGGACTCTTAAGGCAATAGCTCTAAGTGAAGGTAGAGATTTTTATGAGGGAGAGATAGCTGAACGAATAGAAGCCTTTTCAAAAAGGTTTGGAGGATTCCTAAGGAAGGAGGATTTATCGGCCTTCGCACCTGAGGAGGTCACCCCCCTTAAGGTTAACTATAGAGGTTATGATGTGTTCGAGTTGCCGCCTAACTCTCACGGCATAGTAGTCCTTATAGCCTTAGGTATACTTTCGGGATTTGACCTTGGCTCAATGAAGTTAGAAGAAGCTACCCATCTTCAGATAGAGTCGATAAAAATCGCCTTCGAAGAGGCCTTCAGGATCGTATCGGATCCCCGATTCAAGGAAATCCCCTTAGAGGAAGTCCTAAGCGAGGAGAGTTTCAATAAAAAGAGATCCTTAATCGGAGAAGGAGTTTATGTTCCAAAGGTTGACAAAGTTAAGGAGTTCGGCACAGTTTACTTGGCGACGGCGGACTCCTACGGCAATATGGTGTCTTTCATCCAGAGTAATTTCACGGGCTTCGGATCGGGATTGGTGGTTCCGGAAACCGGAATCGCCCTTCACAACCGAGGATATAGCTTCAGCTTAAACCCGAGCGATCCGAACTTCCTTATGCCAGGGAAAAGGCCTTATCACACCATAATTCCAGGCTTTCTGATGAAAAATGGCAAGCCCATAGGTCCCTTCGGAGTGATGGGAGCCTTCATGCAACCACAGGGACACCTTCAACTTTTATGTGGACTGATAGATAGGGGTTTGAACCCCCAAGAGGCTTTAGATGCGCCTAGATGGCAGTGGAGAGGAGAAAGAAAGGTTCACCTTGAGAAGAGTTTTCCAAAGGATGTGAAAGAGGCCTTACTCAAAAGGGGACATGAGGTTCAATGGAGTGAGGATGTTGATTCCTTTGGAAGGGGACAGATGATATGGAAGCTTGAAAACGGCGCATTGGTTGGAGCCACTGAGCCCCGAGCGGACGGCTATATAGCTGTCCTATAGAAGGTGAGAGACTTCTATGAAGGTCACTGAGATAAAAAGAAAAGGGTTCACCTTAACCGAGCTATTAGTCGTGATAGCTATAATCGGAATCATAATAGCTGTAGTTCTACCTAACGCCTTCAAGGCTATGGAAAGAGCGAAGGTAATTAGGGTAATAGCGGACCTAAGAGCGATAAAGGCAGCTGGATACGCTTACTACATTGATACCGGCGACTGGCCTAAGGCGGGGCAGGATAGCTACGACCCGGGAACGGGGGATAACTACGGCTTTCTATACTTCATGAAGACTGACGGCAACCCCTATTGGAACGGCCCATACCTCGAGAAACTTCCTAGCAGTACGCCATGGGGCGGATATTACCGCTACTGGAAAAGCAGAATAACTGGAAGCGTGCGTGATGCCAACGGCAACTTAATCCCGGTTAACAACGTTAAGTGCGCAGTGATCACCGTTGGGGGTTTTCCCACACAGGAGATCCGGGACATCGTGGACCAGAAAGTTAGAAGCGATATCGGTTACTCTTACGTGGGCGAAGAAGGTGGTAAATACTACATCTCGGTGATAATATGGATGGAGGGGATGTAGGTCAAAAGTTAGGTTGCAAACTTGATACCATGCTACCACACCTTTAGAAGGGTAGATCTCCATCGTTTACAGATTATAAGTGAAATGTAGCTAAGTTTATGGGAGGGGATTGCTTTGTTAGTCAATAGGGCTGTTTGGGTTGTGGATTCTCATACAGCTGGAGAGCCTACGAGGATAGTGGTTGGGGGTGTTCCTCCCGTACCAGGGAACAGCATGGCGGAGAAGAAGGCCTACCTTTCATCCCACCTAGATGGGCTGAGGAAGATGCTAATGTGGGAGCCCAGAGGGCATAGGGACATGTTTGGCTCTATCCTCCTTCCTCCGGTGAATCCCGAGGCTGACCTTGGCATCGTCTTCATGGATGGGGGAGGGTATCTGGATATGTGTGGACATGGAACCATAGGAGCAGCTACGGTAGTGGTGGAACTTGGAATCATCAAGCCCTTAGAACCTGTCACTCTGGTGAGGTTTGATACCCCTGCGGGCCTTGTGGAGGCCAGGGTGCTGGTGAAGGAGGGGAGGGTGCAAGGTGTTACGGTTAGGAACGTGCCTGCCTTCCTACACACTGGTGGGCTCAGGATTGAGGTGGAAGGTCTTGGAGAGATCGAAGTTGATGTGGCCTTTGGGGGGAACTTCTTCGCCATAGTGGATGCGGATGTCCTCGGGCTTGAGATAGTTCCCCAAAGGGCATCGAAGCTTGTGGAACTCGGTCTTAAGATCAGGGATGCGGTTAACAGAGCCATCAGGGTTTCCCATCCTGAGAAACCTCACATCGATAGAGTTAACCTGGTGGAGTTCTCTTCCGCTCGTTCAGGTCCAGGATCTCATCGTAGAAACGCCGTGATCTTCGCCGATGGCCAGCTGGACAGGTCCCCCTGCGGCACAGGCACATGCGCCAAGATGGCATCCCTCTTCGCCAGAGGAAAGCTCAAGCTCATGGAGGATTTCGTCCATGAGAGTATACTGGGCACCAGGTTCACGGGCAGGGTAGTGGACACCACGAAGGTGGGCTCCTTCGAAGCGGTCATTCCTGAGATAACCGGAAGGGCTCATATCACGGCCATATCCCAGTTCCTCCTTGATCCCGAAGACCCCTTAGCTGAGGGCTTCGTCCTGGGTTGATTCTTAGCCTTGACTTCAAAAAGCGTGACGTCCTTCCCTCAATAAATTGAGGGGGATAAAAACCCCTTTTGGTGGTATTATAATATAGCTATAAGTTGAGCCTTTAAAGGGGGTGTTGAGTTTGGGTAAACGGGTTTCGCTTTTGTTGTTTCTTTTCATCTTTGGGCTATCTCTCGGAGGCTTGGCCTTGGGATTAGAACGATCGAAGATAGTGATAGTTGCTACACCCGAAGACCCCACTACGCTTGATCCAGCGGTTGTTTGGGAGCCTAAAGGACAGCTTGTCATCAAAAACTGCTATAACACGCTGGTGGTGATGGATAAAGAGAGCGCGACTCAGGTTAAGGGTGAGTTAGCCGAGAGGTGGGAGGTTAAGGATGAAGGTAAAACTTATATCTTCTATCTGGTTAAGGGGGTTAAGTTTCACGATGGGACGGAGCTGACGGCAGAGGATGTAAAGTACTCAATCGAGAGAACCATAGGGGTTGATAAGGGGCCTGGAGGTCAGCTTAAGGAGATAATAAAGAGCGTTGAGGTTGTAGATAAGTATACGGTTAAGTTCAATCTTAACCATCCTGCTCCGTGGTTTTTAACCCTTCTCGCTCAGTCTGGGGCCTCGATATTAAACAGCAAGCTCGTTAAGGCTCACGCTACCGATAAGGACCCTTGGGCTTTAGACTGGCTTCACGATAAGGTAGCGGGATCAGGTCCCTATAAGTTGGATAGATGGGTGCATGAGCAGCAGATAGTCCTGGTTAAGAATCCAGATTACTTTAAGGGTTGGAAGGAGAATCAGTTTGATATGGCCATAATAAGGACGGTGAAGGAGCCCTCTGAAAGGAGACTTCTACTTGAGAAGGGAGATGTAGATATAGCCTTTAGGATATCTGAGGATGACCTTTTGAAGATCAAGGACCAGAAGGGTATAAAGGTTATGACCCAGCCGTCTCTCACGATATTTTACATAGGCTTTAACGTTAAGAAAGGGCCTTTGCAGGATGTTAGGGTTAGGAAGGCTTTAGCCTATGCTTTCGATTACGATGCCTTCATAAACGATGCCATGAGGGGTTTCGTGAAGAGGCTTAGTGGACCTGTTCCAAGCTCCTTATGGAGCTACGATGAAAGCTATCCTCAGTATAAGCGCGATATAGAGAAGGCCAAGAAGCTCCTCGCTGAGGCGGGTTATCCCAATGGAGGTTTTACGCTGGATTTCATCGTCGAGACGGGTGGCGATATACATAAGCAGGCTGCGTTAGTCTTCCAGCAGAGCGTTAAGGAACTTGGAATAAAGGTGAACATCCAGTTCCTTTCCTGGACCACTATATGGGCTAAGATGTCTAAGGAAGAAGAGGCTCCTCAGATCTTCGATACCCATTGGTACGCTGATTATGCCGATGTTGAGAACTTCCTTTACTACCAGTATCACTCTTCGATGTGGGGAGATAAGGGTTTTAACGAGTCTTACTACAAAAATGCCGAGGTGGATAAACTATTGGATGAGGCAAGGTATATGACCGATGAGGCTAAGAGGAAGGAGCTCTTCTCTAAGGCCATCAAGATGATAATGGAGGATTGTCCAGCGATATGGTGTGCGGAGAGGCTTCAGATAGTCTCCATAAGGGATTGGCTTAAAGGATACGTTCTAAATCCGATTTACTATGAGACACCAAACTTCTATGAGCTTTATAGATAGAGCTTTAGGGGGTTGGCTCTACGGGAGGGCCAACCCCCTAAAATGCGGTTTTTGAGGTAGGATGAAGATTCATCATTATATACTAAGGAGGCTTTTACTTCTAATCCCTGTTCTCTTAGGTACGGTTACGATAACCTTTTTTCTTATTTATCTTGTGCCGAGCAACCCCGCGAGGCTTATAGCTGGACCTCGCGCCACGGGTGAGCAGCTTGAGAAGATAAGGCTTGAACTCGGCTTGGATGAGCCTATATACATTCGGTACTTCAAGTACTTGGGCAGGCTTCTTAAGGGCGATCTGGGTAGATCTATTCTAACGCGAAGACCTGTGCTTGATGACCTTTTAACCTTCTTTCCTGCCACATTGGAGTTAACGCTTGTAAGTATGCTTATTATGGTTCCCTTAGGGATATTCTTCGGTGTACTGTCTGCGGTTAAAAGAAACTCCGCTTTAGACCACATCATAAGGGTCTTTGCTTTGAGCGGGGTTTCCATGCCAGTTTACTGGTTTGGGCTGATACTTCTTCTTGTCTTTTACTTTAAGCTTGGGATTTTCCCAGGACCTGGAAGGTTGGACCCCCATATAGTGCCTCCACCAACGATTACTGGGCTTTACATAATAGATAGCTTGCTTGCGGGGAGATGGGATGCCTTCATAAATAGCATAGAGCATATAATATTGCCGGCTGTAACGCTCGCATACGCTACGACTGGTATGACGGCCAGGATAACGAGGTCATCGATGTTGGAGGTTATAGGTGCGGAGTATATAAGGGCCGCTAAAGCTAAGGGGTTAAGCCCTCGAGAGATAATCCTTAAGCACGCTTTACGCAATGCTCTGATAGCGCCTGTTACCTTCATAGGCTATGAGTTTGGTTATCTTCTTGCGGGGGCTGTTTTGACCGAAACTATCTTCGGTTGGCCTGGTCTTGGAAGGTATGCGGTTGAAGCCATGACCAACGTGGACTTTCCCGCGGTCTTGGGTGTGGTTATATTGACTACCTTCGTATACGTTATAGTTAATCTCATCGTTGATATAGCCTATGTGATCATAGATCCCAGGATAAGGTTGGGGAAGGGAGAATGAGAGGAAGCGAGCTAAAGTATACTCTCTTTCTGATTAAAAGAAACCCTCTCATAATGGTTGGCTTTATGATAGTTGGGACGATGGTCCTTTTGGGGGTTCTTGCACCCTTTATTGCTACCCATGACCCGGAGGATATGGTTTTCTCCGATCGCCTTAAACCTCCTTCTTGGAAGCACCTCCTTGGGACTGATGATAATGGTATGGACATCTTCAGCAGAATCCTTTATGGGATAAGGCTTGACCTGGCGATAGCTTTGGCTGTGGTGGCTATGGTGAGCCTGTTCGGCACTCTTCTAGGTGTAGTCTCAGGTTATTACGGTGGTGTAATCGATGAGGTGATCATGAGGATAGCCGATGTGTTTCTGTCTTTTCCCTATCTTTTGCTTGCCATGGCGATAGCTGCTGCGTTGGGACCTGGCGTTTTTAACTCCATAGTGGCCATATCCGTTACCTGGTGGCCGGTTTACGCTAGGCTTGCGAGGGGAGCTACCCTTGCCGTTAAGGAGATGAGCTACATAGAGGCCTCGAGGGCGTTGGGCGGCGGGGATCTGCACATAATGTTAAGGCATATACTTCCCAATATAGTAGCGCCTATACTCGTGCAAGCTACGCTTGATATGGGAAATGTGATTTTGGAGGCCGCTGCTTTAAGCTTCATAGGTTTGGGCGCTCAACCCCCTCAGGCCGAGCTGGGATTGATGGTCAGCTTAGGGAGGGGGTATATGAGGGATTATCCCTGGGTTTCCCTCTTTCCCGGCCTGACGATATTGATAATGGTTTTGGGGTTTAATCTCTTAGGCGACGGCTTAAGGGACCTTTTGGATCCCAAGGTGAGAAGGAAGCTTCTATGAGCAGGATAGTGCTCGATGTGAGGGGTCTTAAGACCTATTTTTATTATATCTTTTGGTTAAAGGGTTAGTGAGGTAGCAAGTATGAAAAAGCTTGAAGAGGTAAAAGAGAGATTAAAGAGTTTAGATAGGGAAGTTAAAGAACGATATAAGGCAGAGATAATAGGGATATTTGGCTCTTATGTTCATGGGAGGCAAAGTAAGAAAAGCGACCTTGATGTTCTTGTAAAGTTCTACGCAGGGGCTACGCTCTTTGATCTCGTTGGTCTTGCTATTTTTCTTGAGGAAAAACTTGGCATTAAAAAGGTTGATGTTGTTCCTTATGATGCTGTGAGAGAGGAGATAAGGGACAGGATATTTAAGGAGATGGTTTATCTATGAGCGGTAGGAATATAAAACTTTATTTAAGAGATATATTGCAGGCGATAGAAGCGATTGAAGTATTTGTTAAAGATATGGATTTCGAAGGCTTTAAGGATAGTGATCTTGTGTCAAGCGCGGTCATTAGAAAGTTTGAGATTATTGGAGAGGCTACACGAAATATACCTCAGGAGATTAGGAAAAGGTATCCTGATATCCCATGGAGAACAATGGTGGGATTTAGAGACAAGCTTATCCACTTTTACTTTGGTATCAAACATGAGCTGGTCTGGGAGACAATAAAATCAAGGCTTCCTGAACTTAAAGAAAAGATAAAGAAAGTACTTATGGATCTTGAGGAGTGAGAAGGAAGCTTCTATGAGCAGGATAGTGCTCGATGTGAGGGGTCTTAAGACCTATTTTTATACCTATGAAGGGGTAGTTAAGGCAGTTGATGGGGTTAGCTTTAGCATAAGGGAAGGGGAGTTTTTCGGCCTCGTCGGGGAGACGGGGTGTGGAAAGAGCGTGACCGCCCTCTCCGTCATGAGGTTAGTGGACCCACCCGGTAGGATAGTTGGGGGAGAGGTCCTGCTTGATGGGATAGATATCCTGAAACTTTCGGAGAAGGAGATGCAGGGCGTTAGGGGTAGAAAGATATCGATGATATTTCAAGACCCTATGGCTTCGCTCTCTCCCCTCATGAAGATAGGGGAGCAGATAGCTGAGGTTCTTAGGAAAAGCTCCAAGGAGGTTAGTAGGGAGAGGATTTTAGATCTACTTAAGCTGGTTAGGATGCCTTCCCCGGAGCGCGTCATCGACTCCTATCCTTTTGAGCTTTCCGGGGGGATGAGGCAGAGGGCGATGATAGCCATGATGCTCAGTGCTAAGCCGCGCCTGCTTATAGCCGATGAGCCAACTACGGCTTTGGATGTAACCACTCAGGCTCAGATCCTTAATCTTCTTAAGGAGATGAAAAGAGAGCTTAAGCTATCACTATGGCTTATAACTCACGATCTGGGCGTTGTTGCGGAACTCTGCGACAGATCATGCGTTATGTACGCCGGAAGGATAGTCGAATGCGGCACAATCAGGGAGATATTTAGGGAACCGCTTCATCCCTATACCAGGGGGCTGCTTGAGGCAATACCTAAGGTCCACCTTAAGGTGGATAGATTGGCGACGATTCCTGGTACTGTTCCCGACCTGATAGATCCGCCTTCCGGTTGCAGGTTTCATCCGAGGTGCCCATACGCCTCTTATAGATGTATCGAGAGCTTGCCCGAAGCCGTGAGCTTCACCCCGACGCACATCGTTTTCTGCCATCTTTACTCTGGAGGGATTAAAGCTTGATGGAGGATAGCATATTAAGGGTTGAGGGACTTAAAAAGTACTTTCCCATAAAGAGTGGGGTATGGGGTAAGGTTAAGGGGTATGTTAGGTCCTTAGATGGTGTTAGCTTGACCGTAAGGAGGGGTGAGACGCTTGCTTTAGTTGGTGAAAGCGGTTGTGGAAAAACCACCTTCGGCAGAACGGTTTTGAGGCTTCTTAGGCCTACATCTGGCAAAATAATCTTCGGTGGAGTTGATATAACTGACCTCTCTGAGAAGGAGCTTAAGCCCTTTAGGAGGAGGATGCAAATAGTCTTTCAGGACCCCCTAGCCTCCCTTGACCCTCGTATGACGATAGGGGATATATTAAGAGAGCCCTTTAAGCTTCACGGAGGCTTTTCTCTGAGGGAGATAGAGGAGAAAATCTTACAGTTGCTTGAAAGCGTTGGTATGAGGGAGGAGCATATCTATCGCTACCCCCATGAGCTCTCAGGAGGGCAAAGGCAGAGGGTTTGCATCTTGAGGGCTATATCTTTAAATCCGGAGTTTCTCGTTTTAGACGAACCTACCTCCGCCTTGGATGTATCGGTCCAAGCTCAGATCCTTAACCTGCTTAAGGATCTTCAGCGTGAGTATGGCCTGACCTATCTCTTCATAACCCATGACCTGGGTATAGTTAGGTTCATGAGCGATAGATCTGCTGTTATGTATCTCGGAAAGATAGTTGAACTATCTTGGAACGATGATCTCTTTAATAACCCTCTTCATCCCTATACTCGATCGCTAATCTCAGCGATCCCAACCTTTGACCCCGAGCTCAAGAGAAGGGAAGAGCCCATACTCGGTGAAGTCCCGAGCGCGATAAATATTCCTCAGGGGTGTAGATTTCATCCGAGGTGCCCCTATGCCTTCGGGGCTTGCTTTGAGAGGGAACCCCTCTTAGAGGATAGGGGGGGAGGTCATCTTGTGGCCTGCCATCTTGAGAAACTCTGAAGCTATCTCTATCCCACGCTTAAACTCAACTTCGTTCTCTAATAGGTAGATTATAAGTCTCTCAAGCATCGCTATCCATCTCAAATAGCACCCAGTCGTCTAAGATATCCTCTATGGGTAGTTCAACGAGTTTCCCTTTTCTCGCAGTATCATCTCTACGTGCTTTGGGTATCTATCTGCCGTCCAAGCGGGGGTGAAGAAGGTTGTCTTTATATCGTATCTCTTGAGGAGAACTAATAGCCTCTCAAGGCCTATGTTCACATCAAACTGTGCTTTTGAAATCTTAACGGGGCTTTTGGGGTAGTATAACCTCTCTGCGCTGTCAGCGTCAAAATCTACAGACAGGAAGATGTTTATCCCCATTAGCATCTACCTCCGATGGATTCAAGTATTTCCCTGGTCCCCTCATAGAGCTCTCTTAAAACTGTCTGATATTCCCTTTCTCCTCTCTCGATTAGGTCCATCTCTTCCTCGATTCTCTTTGTAAACTCCTCATCGGTGTATTGAGGGTATTGCTCCCTGAGGTGCTTATATATCTCTATCCCAAGCTTAGTGGGTAATAAAAAGCCGTTCTTTTGAACCACGTAGTGTCTCTCAAGTAAGGTTTGGATTATCGTAGCATAGGTTGAAGGTCTTCCAAGCCCACGTTTCTGCATCATCTCTATAAGGGAGCCCTGAGTGAAAGGATATGCCTTTGGTAAGGCTAAAATCTTATGCTCCTTAACGTTTAAAGTGATTGATCCTTTCTCAAGGAGATCGTTGCTTATGGGTGATGGGTTAAGCGAGTTGATCATCCTCGAGAAGCCGGGATCTATCACCTTAAGGATAAGACTGTCCTCCTTCTTAATTCCATCGATGGAAAACGCAACCTTTCCCTTAACTATTCGGGCGCTTTTCATCTGAGAGGCGATGAATCTTCGGAATATCAGATTGTATAGTGAGAGGGCCTTTTGGGAGAGGGGAGTTTTACCCGTGGTGTATAGGTAGCTTATGAGCTCTTCCTTGTCCCAGGGGTGGGTAGGCCTTATCCCCTCGTGCGCTCCTCCGTCTCCCCACGTTCTCCCCTGAAATAGGGCTTCACCGAAGTTCTCGCTTATGTACTCCTTAGCTATAGATATTCCCTTTCCGCTTATCCTATGTGAGTCCGTTCTATGATAGGTTATTAGTCCCCTCTCGAATAGCTCCTGAGCTAAGGTCATTATCTCATCGGCGTTCCAACCGTATCTTAAAGTGCCCTCCTTAAGCATGTTAGCTGTATCGAAGGGGGGTGGTGGAGAGATTTCCTCCTCTTCAACGCTGAGCAGCTTTACTTCGAGGTTTCTGAGGGGTAGCCCTTTGATTGCTTCTTTACTGGTTAGCGGGAATTCCACCCTCAGGAATGGTTCAGTAGACACCCTTAGGATGTAGTTCTTTTCCTTTCTCTCCTTTTCCCTCTCGATTATCCATCCCAGGACTGGAGTTTGAACCCTTCCCGCTGAGAGCCATCTCTGTTTGAAGGTTTCCTGAAGAAGCTGGCTTAGGGAGAAGCCAAACCATCTATCAGCTATTCTTCTTACAAATTGGGCTTCAACTAGCGGTTCATTGAGGTCCCTAGGTTCTTCTATGGCATCTAGAAAGGCTCTTTTAGTTATCTCGTGAAATTCAACCCTGTAAATTTCCTGTGAGTAAGGTTTTATATAGCATGCTAAGTCCCAAGCGATCTTTTCTCCCTCCGTGTCCGGGTCAGTCGCTATGAAGGTTAAGTCTGCTTCAAGCGATAGCTCTCTAAGCCCTTCTATTATCTCTCTCTTCTCATCGTGAACGGGAACCTTACACCTCTGGCAAAAATCTTGTACCGTTTGCTCACCACAGTTGGGGCACCTTTTCAAAGTGTCGTAGTGAGGTATGAAGCGGTTATCGCTGAGCTCTATTCCGAATAAACCAAGGTCATAGACCAGGTCAGCCACGTGCCCCTTAGATGCCGCTATAAGTAGAGTGTGTCTCAGGGCGTTAACTTCGTATACATCTACCCCCTTTATCCTTCTTCTCTGGGGAGAACCAAAGAAAGAGGCTATGGTTCGAGCCTTGTTAGGGGATTCAACTATAACTAGGGTCGTCTTGAAGAGGTCTTTCGGTAAGTTGCTTGCCTTCGTAAGCTCTTCTCTATCCCTATCTACCCTCTCTATGATTTCCTTTACCCTTTCCGGTGAATAGGCCTTAAAGGAGAATTCTTCAAAGAAATACCTCGCTTTCTTTTCAAGGAGATGAAGAGCCTTCTCATCGTCTACTATCACTATGGATAGTCCTTGAAGGAGTCCGCCCGGGCATAAGCGAGAAGTTCTTCCAGCAGCTTGAAGATATCCCACGCTTTCCGGTATGAGTAGGTAAATCTCCCCATCGATTATCCTTATGGGGCTTTCGGGGCTTGAGGCTACCTGCGCCAGGAACTCTGGGTCGGATATCCTCTCATTTAGGAAAAGCCTTATCTCATTCAGTAGCTTCTTGGATTTCTCTCCTAGCTTCTCCTCTCCTTTCTCCATTATGTTTCTCAGGAAGGGTAAGTATTTCCTTTCCACCTCAGGGTAGTCCTCAAGGAGCTTCCTTAAGGAAGTTAGGGCATTAAAGAGAGCTATAGAGGAGGTCTCAACCTTAAGGTTTATGAAGTTCTTTGGAACCCCTATGAAGAGGGCGTATCTTGTCTCTGGGATGTCTAAGCCCCTCGCTAAAGGGTTTCTGCCAGAAGCTATGCCCACTAGGACGTCTACCTCTCCCTTTAGGAAGGCTTCTATATCCGCCTCCTCATAGCTTAGGGCCCTTATCCCCTCAGACTCAAACTTTTTTAGGACCTCGTTTATGGCTTCCTTTCCCTTGTCGGGTGAGAGGAAGACCAGCCCCCTTTTCCCCAGCTTCTTTATGAGTTTTGATGCCTCATCTATTATGCCCTTTAGGGTCATTCTCCCGGGTCTTAAAGCTAAGTCCTCAACCTTCCTTAAAAAGGATGCGCTTCTTCCAACTTCAAAATCGAGTAGTTCTCTGAATAGGGCGACCCTCATATTCTTGGGTTTGGCTGTTGCTGATGAGACTATGAGCACTCCTTTCGCTAATTCTTTGAACCTCTCTATCTTTTTCCTTTCTTCCTCTATTTTCTGCCATGACTCCTTAGTTGGCCTTTTAAGGAGATTAGTTGATGAGTATAGGAAGGATAAGGTCGCGTTGATCGCATCCTCGGGTATCCCCAATAGCCCTAAGACCCTGTCCACGCTCTTAGATTGCTTAAGCAAGGCATCTACATCGTCTACGAAGAGAAAGTCGAAAGGCTTAGGTATATCCTCATAGCTCTTGACCAGAAACATAGTCGTTGAGACGAGGATATCAAACTCCCCTTTTCTCAATCTCTCTCTGTCTCCGTTCCCTATATCCATGGCTATAAGGATTTTCTTTTTTCCGTCATTGTATCTGTTTAAGAGATTGCTTGCCTGTTCTACCAAAAGGCGCGTTGGGAAGATGAGGTAGGATTTCCCCTCTAAGAAAAGGGAGGTTATTATTCCAAAGGTGGTTTTTCCAACCCCCGGAGGGGCAACTATGGCGAAGGACCTCTTCGCAAGCATTCTTCGGAACCAAGCCCTCTGAAGTGCCCAGGGCTCATTGCCGACCCGCTCCCTGAAGAAGGCTGAAAACTCCTCCTCCCTTTTCTTAAACTCGTATATCTTTTTGAGCCCCTTTAATTCGTTCCTTTCTTTAAGCTTCTCTACTAGCTTTTCGAAGCTTAAGCTGTTGGCTTGGGGTAAGCATATTTCGCAGGGTAGCCCCTTAAGCAACCTAAGGCTTGATATCTTGCCGTTGCAGTTTGGACAAGCCTTCTCAAATATAGCCTCAGCCATATCTCATCAACCTACCTTCAATAGTAATGGTCTTACGGTCTCTGGAGGAACATCGTAGATTTTGCTTTCTATTATAATCGTTAGATCGTGTATTTCCATCTCCTTCTGACAAAGGAGCTCTATGAAGCTCCCTATGGAGAATATATTTTTCCTTATTAATGGGGATTTTATCACGCTTCTATAAAACCTCTTAAGTAGACGGGCATCAAGGATGGGGTCTTTAAGATCGGTTACCTCCTTTAACTCTTCTCCCCATGGTGTTCTGTGAAGAGGCCTTAGAAAATCCTCAAAGCTCTTCGCTCTGATTAGCTCCCTTATCTTAGAGTTGTTAAGGTATCTTCCGAAGGGGATGGAGTATGATAATATCCTCTCTTCGCTGAAGCCGAAGAAACTCTTGGCCCTAATTATCCATTCCAGGTTTATTAGATCACACTGCATTCCAAGGTAGAAGCTGTTTATATCCTTATCTATGCTTTCAAGACCCTCGTTCCTCTCAATGAGCTCTCTGAAGAAACCATAGTCGAGGACCATCTCTATGGCGAAGAGGGTTTCGATCCTTTCCTCTGGTAGCTTCCCTTTTATGTAATCTCCGTAAGGGGTCTTCTTAAGAAACTCAATTGTCTCACTGAAGCTTCTCGCTGATATCAACCTCTCTAAAGGTATGGTGGTAAAGCCCTTTAGGTCAATTAGTGATTCCTTGCTTATCATTGGGGTTTCTAAAAGCTTACTCGTTAATATCCTCTTTATGTTTTCTATCTCGAATTTCCTTATTGCCGCCGTTAAAAAGTTTTTCGTTTTCTCTGGCATGAAGTTAATGACCTTAGTGTATATGTCTACTATAGAACCCTTAATCGTTCGTTCCAACCCTTCCCTTGAGTAGGGAAGGGCTTTCTCCTTGCCATAATAGGTTTTTTTTAAAACATCAATTACTCCTTCTAAGCTTCTTGCGTTCAACGCTTCCTCGATGGTTCTTTCATCTAAAAGCTCTCCCCTTATGGCTCTTATACTTGCGAAGGCTGCGGAGTAATCTACGACTTTCATTATCTCCAGAAGACCTCCACGGCTTTGGATATAGCGCTCTCAAGTTTCGGAAGGGTCCTCAGTCTGAGCTCTTTCGCTTCCTCCCTGCTTTTCGCAATGATCTCTTCAACCTTTTTTTCAGCCTCAGCCTTTGCTTCCATAAGTATGCGCTCCTCTTTTGCCCTAACATCCTTATATATCTCCGCTATTCTCACTTCCTTCTCTTTTAGATAATCTTCCCAAGCCTTCTCTATGTCTCTTTTGGCTTCCTCAACTATCGCTCTTGCAACCCTTTCCGCCTCAAGGAGCTGCCTTATCGCGTTTTCCAACTTGTTTATCACCTCCGAAGGTATTTTACCATAAAAGGTCAAGATCCCCTTATTTTGGTAGAATATATTTATGAATTTTAGCTTAGAAAGGAGGAGTTTAACATGAGCGATGGTAGAGGTAGATGGACGTCGAGAGTAGGTTTTGTAATGGCGGCTGCTGGCTCTGCTATAGGTCTTGGTAATATTTGGCGCTTTCCTTACATGACTGGTAAGAGCGGTGGTTTTGTCTTTTTAATAGTTTATTTAGCTATAGTATTCACTATGGGCATAAGCGTTATGCTCGCTGAAGTGGTTATAGGTAAAGCCGCTCAAAGAAATCCTGTTGGGGCTTTCGCTAAGCTAGGCGGAGGGCTCTGGCCTCTGGTTGGGTTTATGGGATTGACCGCCGGTTTTATAATACTTTCCTATTATAGCGTTGTGGCCGGTTGGACTATAGCTTATATCTTTAAGACTCCGTTGGGACTGTTAAACTATTCTGACCCTAAGGAGCTTGCCGAGATGTTTGGTAAATTTGTAGGCGATCCAATTCAACCTATCATATATCACGCTATATTCATGGCCTTAACCGTTTTGATAGTGGTAAGTGGGATAGAAAAAGGGATAGAGAGATGGTGTAAGATACTTATCCCCGCTTTATTCCTGATACTTATAGTTCTAATCGTTAGGGCTGTGACCTTGCCAGGTGCCTTAAAGGGAATAGAGTTTTACCTTGCTCCCGATTTTTCCAAGATTGACACTAAAGTTCTGAATGCTGCCTTGGGACAGGCCTTTTTCTCTCTGTCTCTGGGTATGGGGTGTATAATGACCTACGCCTCTTACTTTCCGAGGGAGGAAAACGCTCCCAAGTCTGTGATCTGGGTGGTTTCCATGGATACCTTAGCTGCCTTCTTGGGTGGCCTTGCGGTCATGCCCGCCGTCTTTGCCTTTGGGTTTGACCCCGCTGCTGGTCCTGGCCTCACCTTCATCACCCTTCCGGCTGTCTTTGCCAGAATGCCTCTTGGAACCCTATGGGCGGTTTTGTTCTTTTTGCTTCTCTTTTTTGCGGCCTTAACTTCCTCTATATCTATACTTGAGGTTGTTGTAGCTTACTTTGTTGATGAGAAGGGGATGTCGAGAAAGGCTGCTGCTACGCTTTTTGGAAGCATGATCTTCCTCCTGGGCATTCCTTCCTCCCTATCCTTGGGGGTGTGGGGAGATTTCAAGATAATGGGTAAGGTTTTCTTAGATTTCATGGATTATCTTGCTTCCAACCTTATGCTTCCTCTTGGTGGAATATTTATATCCCTCTTCGTTGGGTGGTTTTTCTGGGATAGGGGTTTAAGGGAGGCAACGAGCGAGGGGCGTTATCCCCTAAGCTGGGTACCTCTGTGGAAGTTGGTATGTAGATACTTCGCCCCATTAGCTATAGCTTGGATACTAATAAGCGGAATCTGGTAAGGAAAAGATAAGGTCGCCTTCTCTTTTAGGGGGAAGGCGACCCTAAATTTTACCATTTTATCTCTTTGAAGCTTAATCTCATGGGAGGGCTAAATTTGGTAGGTGAGCCTTCACTCACCCAAGTAGTCTCTTAAAAGTTTTAGGTTTTCCTCTATGAGGTCAGGGATAGGTAATTGGTAGGGGCATCTTGGTAAGCAGGTTCCACACCTTGTGCAAGTTTGAGCCTTAAGATATACGTCGTAAAACCACTTCTCTTTGAGATTTTCCTTAGGGAATCTCTTTATGAAAGATTGGGCTCTTATTATCGTTGATATCGGTATCCCTTGAGGACAGGGCTGACAGTAATCGCATCTCCTGCAGAAGGTTTTCCCCATCTCCCCTTTAGTTCTTTCTATCTCTTCGATCTCCTCTTGGGTTAGGGGGGTAAGCTCAATGAGGAGCCTTATGTTTTCCTCTACCTCTTTAACGCTTTCCATACCGGGATCGGGTAGCACGAAGTCGTTCTGGAGCACGAACTTTAGCGAAAGCTTTGGGTTTGGAAGAACTCCTCCTCCCATCGGCTTCATCGCTATTATTCCAATATCCTTTTCCTTGGCTAAGGGGAAGACCTTCTCCTCCGCTTCCCTTTCTATAAAGTTATAGCACACTTGAATTACGTCGAACTTGTCCGTCATTATAAGATCTCTGGCTATGTCCACGTTATGAGTAGAAGCAGCTATGAAGTCGATTAACCTTTCGCTCTTTGCTCTTAATAGCCCATAATAGGCTCCATCGCTTGATAGCACTCTATCGAAGGTTTCCCTATCGTTTACGCCATGAATGTGGTATATATCTATCTTGTTTACGCCTAAGTTTTTCAAACTGATCTTAACGTCTTCGTATATCTGATCGGCAGTTCTTCCAAAGGACTTGGATGAGAGGTATATTCTCTTTCCTAAACCCTTTATCGCCTTTCCTATCTTAACCTCGCTATCTGAGTAAGCCCTCGCGGTGTCTATGAGGTTCACCCCAAGCTCTATAGCCCTCCTTACCACCCTTATGGCTTCTTCTTCGCTTACCCTTTGAATCGGTATTCCTCCGAAAGCTATTGGGAAAGCCTCTATATTTGTCCTTCCCAATCTCTTAGGCTTCACTCTCTCACCTTCTTTTCTAAGAACTCTATGATTTCTCCTATGTCAGGAAGCTCTCTTATCGGATATATCTTGAAGAAGACTATCTTTCCCTCCTCGTCGACCACGACATTTGCCCTCTCAGAGAACCCCTCCTTTTCCCTGAAGATGTTAAAGCTCTTGGCAACTTCTCCGTGGGGCCAAAAGTCCGAGAGGATCTTAAGGTTCTTCAATCCCATGCTTTCAGCCCATGCCTTCTTTGAGGGTACTGGATCTACGCTTATTCCTACGGGGATCGTATTTAAGCTTAAGAGCTTTTCGTAGTTTCTCTCGAGGGATTCCATCTGCTTGGTGCAGATACCCGTCCATGCGAGCGGATGAAAGGATAACAAAACTCTCTTTCCTCTAAGGTCGGATAGTTTGAAGATTTCGCCATTTTGGTCCTTTAATATAACCTCGGGGGCAGGGCTTCCGAGGTCTAAGCCTCTTTTATCAGCCATTTCTCTCACCTCCAATTATTAAGTAAACCGCTTAAATAGATTTTAGCATAGTTTTTATTTTGGTATACTTATATTATAGGCTTAAAGAGAGTCTGAAATAAGAGGGGTGATATACTATTGAAAATTGTAGAGGTGGGGGATATTAAGATAGGAGGAGGTAATCCCTTCGTCTTGATAGCTGGCCCTTGCGTAATAGAGTCGGAGAGCTTAGCCTTGGAGGTTGCCTCTTACGTTAAGGCCCTGTGCGATAAGTTTAAGATACCTTATATATTTAAATCCTCTTACGACAAGGCAAATAGAACCTCCATCAACTCCTTTAGAGGACCGGGGATTGAACGGGGGCTTGAGATACTATCTCGCGTTAAAGAGGAGGTAGGCGTTCCAGTTCTATCTGATGTTCATCTCCCTGAAGAGGCTCTTGTAGCGGGGGAGGTTCTAGATGTTCTTCAGATCCCCGCTTTCCTGTGTAGGCAAACAGATTTGGTGCTCGCTGTGGCTCGCGTTGGTAAGCCGGTTAACGTTAAGAAGGGGCAGTTTTTATCGCCCTATGATGTTAGATACATAGTTGAGAAGATAGAGTCTCAGGGCAACTACCAGATACTTCTTACGGAGAGAGGGGTTTCCTTTGGTTATAATAATCTCGTGGTCGATTTCAGATCCCTGCCTATAATGAGGGAAACTGGCTATCCTGTGGTCTTTGATGCCACCCACAGCGTTCAATTACCCGGTGGGCTTAAGGGAGCCTCGGGAGGGGAAAGAAGGTTCGTTCCCTATCTCGCAAGGGCAGCTGTAGCAGTGGGTATAGACGCTTTGTTCATGGAAGTTCATCCTGACCCCGATAACGCGCTTTCTGATGGACCCAACATGCTTCCTCTTAAGGAGCTGAGAGATCTACTTAAGAAGCTTAAGGAGATAGATAACTTGGTTAAAGGGCTTTAGCTATCTGATTTGTTATAATAGTTAATGAGTTCCCTTTTTCTGAAAAGGAGGGGAGAAGCTTTGAGAAGCTTAAGGGCAAAGTTAATTCTGTGGGGGGTTATAATTTCGGTTTTAGGTGTGGGTCTTACAAGCG
>cl3243_112_pt1 | contig 29640 bp, 23 predicted proteins | sample GBSCel77sediment_2_FD_61371 | JGI IMG/M metagenome (IMG submission 61371) | reverse complement strand
CCAACGGATGTCGAGGGAACTATCCCCCCCTCCTCGGTTATGGCCACAGCCTCAACGATCGCTAGGTCTATATCCCCTAAAAACCCATACCTTATCTGCTGAGGACACTGAGAGAGGTGAATATCTATATAATCTACATCACCGGAGTTTATCTTGTTTCGCAACAAATTGTCAGTCTGGTAAGGAAGCCTCTTACTTATAGCGTCAACCGAGGCTAAGGCCTCATCAAGTTCGGGACCTACAGAGGCACCAGTCCAGAGATTTATCTTCAGCTTCTTTCCAGACTTAACCCTCTCAACAAGTGCAAGGGGAACAGCTTTAGGATATCCAGCTGGAGTGAAACCGCTACAAGCTATGGTCATACCATCCTCAATCAAAAGCGAAGCCTCGGTACTTGAAACGACCTTAGAAAGAAGATCCTTTTTCCTTACCCTCCTTTCAAGATCGGCCAAGATCATCACCCCATCTGTAAAAGTAAAAGGGCTACCCTCCTTTTGGTGGAAGGTAGCCCCTCTAAAACCTGCCCATTTTAAGGCTTTAAGCCACCTTTGGTTACCACTCCCCCTGCCGATAGCGCTCCAGGGCAACCATGAGCACTATCTACCCTCAAGAGGAGCCTTCATCCATATCTAAATATCGATAGCTGTTCATTATTATAATCGCCCCTGTTAATTTTATCAAGAGGAACATAAAATAGTCCTTTAAAGACCAATTTATAACTTAAAATATGTTATATAAAACACAATAAAAATAGATTCATATGAAATTTTAAATTTTTCACTTGGCCTGCTTGACAGAAACTTTATAAAGCTGCTATCATACTAGTTAAGTTATCTTGGTTAACTAAGTATCCTCAGATAGTTTCGTGGTCACCTGGGCTGATATTTAGAAGATTAGGGTAGCCGGTTTAGCTGCAGATGTATTTAGAGAGCTCGGTGTTTCTGTCGTAACAGTTCCGGCGGGTGAAATTTTACCATTATTAGACAGAGGTGTCATAGATGCAACAGAGTACAGCGATCCTCATAGTGATCTTTTACTCGGGCTCCCGGATGTATTAAAATACTATCACATGCCAGGGATACACCAACCCTCGGGCTTTACGAACTTCTATCTGAACAGAAAAGAATGGGAAAAACTGCCTGAAGATTTGAGAAAACTGGTTCAGGCAGTATGCGATGAGATGACCCTTAAAAATACCATAGAGGAATGGATATGGGGGCAAAAGGCTCTCGAAAGGATTGAAAAGGAGTATGGAGTGAAAGTCATAAGAACACCTGAGGAAATTTTGATAGCTTTCCTCAAGGCATGGGATAAGGTCGCAGCTAGGGAGTGCGAAAAGAACCCATGGTTTAAGAAGATCTACGAATCGCAGAGAGAGTAGGCTTCGAAGTACGTTCCCTTCAGGAGGAGGATTTATCCAGAATATCGTATCGCTGCAGATTACTACTGGGGGGAAAAGAAATAAGAACTTTAAGAACTTAAGGGAGGGCCATCTCAAAGGTCCTCCCTTATACCTTAAAAAAGGGGGAGAAAACATGAATTTTATATATCCTAGGTCGCCTGAGATAATCTTTGGTCGAGGGAGCATAAGAAATTTACCAGATAAGGTTAAAGCTTTAGGAATAGATCAGGTATTCGTAGTTTCAGACAAGGGCATTAGAAAAGCTGGGATTACTGATAAATTAATAGCTCTGCTTCAAGAAGCTAACATCAAAGTAAATTTATTTGAGGAGATAGAAAAGGAACCTACCGCAATGAACATAGAAGAAGCTAAGAAAGAGCTTAAAGCTAGTGGAGCGAAAATGGTAATAGGCTTAGGAGGAGGAAGCGCCCTCGACGTATCAAAGGCTGTAGCTCTACTAGCAACTAACGAGGGAGATATCCTTAGCTATGTCGGAGTGGAAAAGTTTAAGAAAGAAGGCTTGCCTTTGATAGCAATTCCCACAACCGCCGGGACCGGTAGCGAGGTCACAAGGTTTATCGTCTTCATCGGACCCGAAGTTAAAACCAAGCTGGTGATCGTGAGTCAACTGGCCATACCTAAATGTGCCATCTTAGATCCCGAGCTAACGATCACATTGCCTCCAAAGGTTACAGCAGCAACTGGAATGGACGCTCTCACGCATGCGATAGAGTCTTACGTCAACGTCTCTTCCAACTACCTATCCGAATCCCTCTCAATGAAAGCGATCCAGCTGATTGCTAAAAGCTTGAGAAAGGCAGTAGCAAGGGGATCAAACATAGAAGCTAGAGAGGAAATGCTAGCCGCAAGCCTTTTAGCCGGCTTAGCCTTTAATTCTACGAGGCTCGGCATTGTACACGCCATGTCTCAACCGGCGGGAGGACACTTCGATATCCCCCACGGTATAAGCAACGCGATTTTGCTTCCCTATGTTATGGAATACAACTTAATCGGAAATATAGAAAGATATATAGATATAGCTGTAGCGTTCGGAGAGAAGATAGATGGTCTTTCTCCGATGGAAGCCGCCATGAGGTCGGTAAAAGCCGTAAGGGACCTAATGAGGGATATAGGCATAACGGAAAAACTAGGAGATTTTGGAGTTAGAGAGGAGGATTTAGAGATGCTTGCAAGTGAAGCAATGGAAAGCGGAAACATCCTCGTGAACCCAAGATTTCCCTCTAAGGAAGATATAATCGAAATATATAAGAAGGCTCTATAGCTTATCACCCTTCGACAAAGGAGGGTATCCTCGCATCTCGTTGACAAGGATCCCCTCTTCTAGGTATAATCAGAACCAGATTGAAGTATAAAATTCAAAAAGCCATTCTTTATTGAAGAATGGAGCTTTTTTGTTTTAACTAGAGGGAGGTGGAGAGATGAAAAAATTTCTTTATATTATCGATAGGACAAACGAGATTGTCTTTAAGGCAATAATGTGGCTCATCTTCCCGCTTTTCTTCAGTCTATTTTACGAGGTTGTAGCAAGATATGGATTTAGATCGCCTACAATTTGGTCCTATGATCTTACCTATATGCTTTACGGAACCATGTTTATCCTCTGTTCCCCTTATGTCTTAGGCAAGAACAAGCATGTTCGCATAGATCTCTTCTATGAGAGGTTTTCTCCAAAGGTGAAAAATCTCATCGATGCCATACTATACGTCGTTTTCTTCTTTCCAGCCATCACCGTGCTGCTTTATAAGGGTATAGAGTACGCCATAACTTCCTGGAAGATAGGGGAAACGAGTGGAGCAAGCCCTTGGCGTCCACCCCTCTACCCCCTAAAGACGATATTTGCCATAGCCCTATTCCTGCTTCTGTTTCAAGGTATAGTCCAATTCATAAAGATCCTTCACCAGCTTAAGGAAGGTGAAAAAGTCAATGGATAACACGGGAATTTTGGCCATAATGATGTTCCCAGCTGTTGCTTTGGGTGTTTTCTTAGGCTTCCCGGTTTTCGCCGTGCTCATGGGCACAGCTTTACTACTAGGCTTAATAGGTTGGGGGCCACAGGTCATGGATCAGATGGTCTCCTGCGCATTTTGGGTTCTGATGAACGATGCCCTACCTGCCGTCCCACTGTTCGTTTTCATGGGAAGCATGTTAGAGAAATCAGGATTAGCTGAAAGAGCTTTCAAGCTCATGCAAATAATCTTAGGACCAGTTAGAGGCTCCCTCGCCTTAGCTACCATAGTTTTATGCACCCTTTTTGCAGCTGGTACTGGCATAGTCGGAGCCTCCGTAACGATGATGGGACTACTTGCCCTACCCGTAATGCTAGAACGCAAATACGATATCCCCCTTGCGACCGGAACGATAATAGCGGGAGGGACCCTCGGCATACTAATCCCTCCGAGCATCATGCTTGTCCTATATGGCCCACTAGCTGGGCTATCAGTAGCGAGGCTTTTCACTGCCGCGATAATGCCGGGCTTGCTTTTATCCGCCTTATACATGGCTTATGTACTTGTGATGTGCCTTATAAAACCAGAGCTAGGCCCACCACTACCTCCTGAGGAGAGGAAGGTTCCCCTAAAGCAGCTTTTAACGCTCATAGCTATTGACCTCGTACCATTCCTCTTTACCATATTAGCCGTCTTAGGCTCTATCCTCTTCGGGCTAGCCTCTCCAACTGAAGCAGCAGCGGTCGGATCGGTAGCATCCTTAGGGTTAGCTGCTATTCATAAGCAATTAAACCTGAAAAACATACTTAAGGCAGTCCAAGAAACAGCGATGACATCCTCGTTCATACTCACAATTACACTTGGGGCTAACATCTTCACAGGGGTATTCTTAGCTCTCGGAGGAGGCACAGTGATAACCAACATATTGATGAGCCTCCCCATCGGTCCCTACGGAATACTCTTCGTTATACTTGGAATAATATTTATTCTAGGGTTCTTCATCGACTGGATAGCCATACTTCTGATATTCATACCGATAGTCACTCCCATAGTACCAAAGCTTGGCTTCAATCCACTATGGTTCGCCATAGTCGTGTGCGTCTGCCTTCAAACATCCTTTCTCACACCCCCCTTCGCTTACTCTATCTTCTATCTGAAGGGTATAGCTCCCCCACAGGTAAAGCTAAGTCACATATACAAGGGAGTGATCCCCTTCGTGATACTTCAGCTAATCGGAACAGCTCTATGCGTGAAGTATCCCCAGATTATCCTGTGGCTACCTAAGCTGATGTATGGAAGGTAAAGGAGGTGAAAGAAAGGGAAAAAACAAAAACAAGCCTTAAGCTCCATACTCTTAAAAAGGGAGGTGCGACCTATGAAAAAGGTTAAAAGGCTAGCTTGGGGAGTAGGTATAGGGCTTATACTCGTGGCACTACTAACAGGTGTCTTACTTGCCCAGGAAAAAACGATTAAGCTGAGGGGACAGTGCGCTCACTCACCCGGAACCTTTGACTACATCTGCTACGAAAACATAGTTAAGCGCATCGAGGAGATGACCGAGGGAAAGGTTAAGATGGAGCTTTTAGCCCCTGGAACGATAGTTCCCGCCTTTGAGGTGCTTGATGCCGCAAACAGGGGAGTTTTAGACTTCGCAGCAAGCTGGATAGGCTACTGGGTAGGTAAGAACTCTGCTTTTACTCTGTTCTCTTCCGCTACAGGTGGCCCCTTCGGTATGGATAACTGGGACGTGCTAGCGTGGTACTACTTCGGTGGGGGTCAAAAGCTTTTGGAAGAGGTCTTTACGGCAACAGGTTACAATAACGTGGTTACCTTCCTAGCTAAGGGAGAGTTCCCTGAGCCCTTAGGCTGGTTCCCAAAACCGGTAACCAAATACGAGGATCTAAAGGGTTATAAGATGCGCGTGGCAGGGTTAGCGGCTGAGGTCTTCAAGGAGGCCGGTGTATCCGTCGTAACCGTTCCTGGGGGAGAGATACTGCCTCTCTTAGAGAGAAAGGCGATCGACGCCACAGAATACAGCGATCCTCATAGCGACCTTCTCTTGGGAATACCGGATGTCCTCAAATATTACCATGCACCTGGTGTTCACCAGCCGACGGGTTTCATGGGAATTCACTTCAACAAGAAGAAGTGGGAAGCATTACCAAAGGAGGTCCGCAACGTGATCGAGCTTGTATGCCATGAGATGGTCTTTAAAAACACCCTCGCAGAGTGGTCGCTGGGAATAGAGGCTTTAACTAAGATGGAGAAGGAGTTCGGCGTCAAGGTAGTTAAAACTCCCGAGGATGTGCTCTTGAGCCTCGTGAAGGCATGGGATAAGGTCGCAGCTAGGGAGTGCGAAAAGAACCCCTTGTTTAAGAAGATCTACGATGCCCAAAGAGAGTGGGCTTCGAAGTACGTTCCCTTCAGACAGAAGTTCTTCATTGATTACTCTATAATAGCAAACTACTACTGGGAAGAGAAGAAGCAGTAGGACTTAAGCTATCTACCCGCCTCGGGAAGGCCTTCCCGAGGCGGTTTTTTTCGCGCTTAAAGGCGCAGGGCCTTTAGGAGATAGTCTATGCAAAGCTTGATAGTATCCTCCTTACCAACAAGCCCCCCCTTCGTCACTACCGCAAGACCGTCAGCCAGACCGCCGACGAAGGTTCCGAAACCCGCAAGAGGGTAAACCTCATCCTTGATGCTTACGCCCAAAGCGCCGAGGTGCTTACCTATGGCAGATATAGTGTCACCACCGCTGACATAAAGCCCTCTGATGATACCCTTCCTATCCTTCAAGATCTCCGAAACAACCGAGCCTATTAAATCGTTTATCTTGCTATAAAGATCCTTACCAAGACCAAGCCTTTCTGCTTCATCAAAAGATATCACATCCTTCTCGCTCTCCGCAGTTATCAGCCCAACGAGAGGGTAAAGCTCGATATACTCCTCTAAGGCTTTCCTCTTAGCCTTAAGCTCGCTATCCCAATCGCCTGATATCAACCCTCTCACATTGATCTTAACCCACTTTACATCATAGCTCTTCGAAAGGTACTCCACCTGTTTTCTTATAAGCTCGGTTACGCTCCCTATAACTATAAGTATCTTAGGTAGATCAGCCTTGCTACCAAGCAACCTAAAAGCCAAGGCTGCGGTAAAGGGACCAGGGTCAACGGGAATGAAGGGCTTACCCCACTTAAGAGAGCAAAGCGCTATTCTATCTATATCGGAATCGGTAACAGCATCCAGAACAGCTATGCTATCCTCAGCAAGATCATCCAAGGCCTTAATGAGCTCCCCCTCAGATCTAACGATATCATAGGGTACGTGATAGACCTTTCTTTTAGTCTGTGATGCTATTATCTTAACTGCGCTCGAAGTATCAAAGCGGAAGACCGACTCTCTTATAACCTCAGTTTCATCAAGAGGGGTCGAGTTAACGAGCACATGCCCGCCGAGGCAAATTCTCCCCGCCGATGGAAAGGATGGCACAAGCAGGGCATAGCGAAAGCTACCCCCGTTAAGCATCGCATCTATCTCTGCCCCTATATTCCCCCTCAACGTGGTATCGATCCTCTTAGATATAACCTTGCAGCCGAGCTCAAGCAGAGATTTAAAGGTCTGAGAAACTATCTCATAAGCTTCGTGAGGGGAAAGGTATCTACTACTGGTTGAAACTATCACTATATCCTGCTTTATACAAGGAAGACCCCTTAAGGACTCAGGATTCAGAACGGATACCGAGCTTAAGCCCCTCTTAGAGAGCAATGCCCCTGTCGCGTTGGCTCCAGTGAGGTCATCGGCAATCACTCCAAACCTCATCATCGCTTCTCCTCCCCTTTACTGAAAAAGGAATAGTCATGATTGGTGTAGCTAAACCCCTTCCGCATGGAGATTTCGATGCCTTTACCCACCGGCTCTAAGCCAAGAAGCTTAAGGTCGTAATCGACCATTATCATTATAAGTTCATCGAACTTTACCCTCGGCTCCCAGCCAAGCTTAGCTTTTGCTTTAGTTATATCAGCCTGAAGGTGCTCAACCTCTGTAGGCCTAAAGTATCTTGGATCTATCTCGATTATCACATCTCCCGGCTTAAAGACATCGATCCACCTTTCACTAAGGCTCCTCACCACCCCCTTCTCCTCCTTCCCCTCGCCCTTCCACTCTATCTCAAGACCAGTGTAACTAAAGGCCTTCTCGACTAACTCCCTTACCGAGTGACTCTCCCCAGTTCCGATGACGTAGTCGTCAGGATCATCTTGCTGAAGCATGAGCCACATCATCTCAACGTACTCAGGGGCAAACCCCCAATCCCTCTTGGCGTTGAGATTCCCAAGGTAGAGCTTCCTTTGCTTTCCCAAAAGCATGTGAGCCAAAGCCCTCGTTACCTTCCTTGTAACGAAGGTCTCCCCTCGACGAGGGCTCTCATGATTGAACAGTATCCCATTGCACGCAAACAACCCGTAGGCCTCTCTATAGTTAACGGTCATCCAGAAGGCGTATAGCTTGGCGGCAGCGTAGGGACTCCTCGGATAAAAGGGAGTTTTCTCGCTCTGAGGAGGGGGCGAAGCCCCGAACATCTCCGAGGAAGAAGCTTGGTAAAACTTAGCCTTGACTCCGGACCTCCTTATCGCCTCAAGTATCCTAGTGGTACCGAGACCGGTTATATCGCCGGTATATTCAGGCATGTCAAAGCTAACCCTAACGTGGCTTTGCGCCCCAAGGTTATAAACCTCGTCGGGCTGAAGGTTATAGATAAGCTGGGTAAGTTGGCCTGAATCCGAAAGATCCCCATAGTGAAGGAAAAGCCGAGCCCCAGGTGTGTGAGGATCAACGTAGATGTGATCTATCCTTTGGGTGTTAAAGGTGCTTGCCCTCCTTATTATGCCATGAACCTCATACCCCTTTGAAAGCAGGAACTCCGCTAAGTAAGAGCCATCCTGCCCGGTTATGCCCGTTATGAGGGCCCTCTTATTCATCTCTATAACCTCTCTCTTCCAGAGATTTTATGACGCCGCACTCAGGACAACCGCAATACTCAAACTGAACTGTAATATGACTTATGCCCATCTTTAGAAGCTCACCCTCTATCTTCTTATACACATCCATAGCCCTACTCACCGGCAGATCCTCCTTGAGGTTGACGTGTCCCTCAAAAAATACAGTCTTATCATCTAAGTTCCACAAGTGAACATGGTGAACATCCTTAATTTCGCTCAGACCCTCAAGACGCTTAACCACCTCACGGACATCTATCTCTTGAGGAGCCGACTGCATCAATATATCTATAGACCTATTCATTATCTTAAAGCTCTCCCTAACAACATATAGAGCTATGGCTATGGTAAGAACTGGATCTATCCAGAACAAACCGAAGTAAAGCATCGCAATGGCTCCCAATATAACCGCTATCGATGAGAGGGCATCGCTCAGCATATGGAGATAGGCAGACCTTATATTAATGTCCTTTCCGGACCACCTTCTTAGAAGATACATGCTTAAGAGATTAGCGAAAAGCCCAATGATTGCAACCCATAGGACCGTCACGCTATCTATAGGTTTGGGCTCAAGCAAACGCTCTATCGCCTCTTTGATCAGGAAGAACCCTATGACCAAAAGTGTCGTGGAGTTAAAAAGAGCGGCAAGTATGGTAGACCTCCTATAGCCGAAGGTTTTCCTGTAAGACGCTCCCTTGAGGGATATCCTATGGGCGAGGTACGTTATGACTATAGACATGGCATCACTGAAGTTATGAAGGGAATCAGAAAGAAGGGAGAGGCTTCCCGCAAGAAATCCACCAATCGCTTCAGCAGCGCTTATAGCGAAGTTAAGAAAGATAACGTAAACTAGCCTCCTCTTCACTTTCAGATTAAAATCCTTTAAATGCTCATGATGAGCTTGCATCCTTTAAACTCTCTCTATGTCATCCTCCCCCAGATAGCTCCCGCAGCTTACCTCTATTATCTCAAGCGGTGAGTCAAGCGGGTTCTCAAGCCTATGAAAGACGAGCCTCGGAACGAATATGGACTCACCCTCCCTCAGATAGACCTCCCTGTCCTCTAGGGTCACCTTGGCCATTCCTTTTACCACTATCCAGTGCTCAGATCTATAGCGATGCCTTTGAAGGCTGAGAGCCTCCCTTGGAGCGATGACAACCCTCTTAACCTTGAAGCCATCCCCCTCTTCCAAAACCGTATACCTACCCCATGGCCTATAGACGGTGGTGTGCTCGTCAGCCTCCCTTCTTGAGAGCTCCCTTAAAACCCTAACAACCTCCCTGACCTGCTGGCTCTCCCCCCTCTTAGCTATAAGAACGGCATCATCAGTTTCAATAACAAGGATACCATCGACACCTAAGGCCACAATAAGCCTCTTATCCCCTATAATCATGCTGTTTTTAGAGGATAAAGGTAAAACATCCCCTAAAATGGCATTTCCCTCCTCATCCTTATTAAGGAGGTCGTAAAGGGAATCATAGGATCCAACATCACTCCAGGAGATATCCAATGGAACCATTAAGATATTCCTGGTCCTCTCCATAACGGCATAGTCTATGGAGATATCGGGCATGCTCTCGAATTGGGAGATCATCTCATCCAAACTAAGGTCAAGCTTTTCGCCGATCTCCGGCCTATGCTTTTTAAGCTCAAGGAGCATGACATCAACCCTGAACAAAAACATCCCCGAGTTCCAAAAGTAGTTTCCCCTTTTTAAGAAGAGCCTCGCCCTCTCAAGGTTTGGTTTCTCAAAGAAGCCCTCAACCTTGTAGACACCTTCTCTCCCACCGGAGGGATCAACAGCTATATATCCATAACCCGTTTCAGGGCTACTCGGCTTGATTCCGAAGGTAACTATCCGCCCTTCACGAGCCCATCTCTCAGCTGAAACCAAGGCTTCCACAAACCTATCCTCTGGATCGATAAAGTGATCCGAAGGAGTAACGAAGATGACCTCATCCGAAGATACGGATAATCTCTCAACCATATACTTTAGGGATAAAGCTATAGCGGGAGCGGTCCCCCTTGCAATCGGCTCGAGGACAACGTGAGGGGAAAGGGAAAGGCCCATCTCCCTAATCTCGGATTTAACAAGGAACTCATAGTCTCTGCCCGTAACCACAACTATATCTTCAAGCGCAAGAAACCTAAGGAGACGATTTAAGGTCCTCTGAAATAGGGAAAGCTCCCCCTTAATCTTGAGAAACTGCTTCGGAAAGGTTTTGCGAGAGAGAGGCCAGAGCCTCGTCCCACCCCCTCCCGCAAGAACTATGCCCTTCATAAATAAAATTATAGATAATTTTTCTATAAAGGTCTACTACCAGGCTTATATATGGGTATGCCCTTTTTACACAGGGGGCAATCCTCAGGCTTAAAGACAGGAAGCTCCAACTTAAGAAGAGAGGTAGGCTCATGGGGAAGGGAGTGTTTCCCGCCGCTTCTATCGATTATGCACGCCGTATGGACCCAAACCCCTCCCTCCTTTTCAATGAGACTCCCAACCTCCGAGCTTGAACCACCTGTCGTTATAACATCCTCAACCACCAAAGCCCTTTTGCCCTTGGGGTAAGGAAATCTGCGTAGCTTAAAAACGCCCCCTTCCCTCTCGCAGAAGAGGAAGGGAACATCGAGAAACCTGGCTACCTCATGACCCACGATTATCCCACCTAGGGCTGGAGAGACCACTACCTCCGGATCAAAGGCCATAACGAGCTTGCCTATCTCCTCGCCAACGAAGGCGGCATACCTCGGGTATCTCAAGAGCATGGCGCACTGAAGATAGTGGCTGCTATGAAGTCCAGAGGAGAGGAGAAAATGCCCTTCAAGGTAAGCTCCCGTCTCCTTTAACATCTCTAAAAGCTTCTCTCCAAGCATGCTTTCCCCTCCCTTATTTCCTTCTCTATGATATCTATAGCCAACCTCGGGTCTTTAGCCCTGGTTATGCTCCTTCCAACGACTATGAAGTCTGCTCCCTTGACTATCGCCTCCTTAGGAGTAGCTGTCCTAGCCTGATCCTCAACCCCACCATCTATCCTTATCCCAGGGACAACCTTAATGAGCTCCTTACCAAAACCCTCCCTAAAGAGATCAAGATCCTTAGCGGAGCATACCAATCCGTTGAGGCCACATTCATAGCATATCCTCGCCCTCGCCAGTAAAGCACTCTCGAAGGAAGCTCCAGGCGCGAGCTCCTCCCAATCCTCCTTGCTTAAGCTCGTCAGTATAGTTACTCCCAAAAGAAGCATATCGCTACCGCTTCTCTCCCTCTCCTTAACCGCGCCCTCGAGCATCTTTCTACCACCGGCAGTGTGAAGGGTTAGCGCCCAAACCCCCTCATCGGCGAGGGTCCTAACGGCGAGAGAGACCACGCTCGGTATATCATGAAGCTTGAAATCTAAAAATACCCTCCACCTCTCGTTCAATCTCTTTAAGAGATCCCTTCCTCCTAAGGCGAAGAGCCTATGGCCTATCTTAATCTGTCTAACCTTATCCCCCACAAGATCCAACACGCTCCACATCTCATCGAGGGTCTCCATATCAAGCGCCAAAATCAAAGGCGATTCTATCAAGGGTTAGCACCTCCCTTTGCCCTTCCCACAAGATCCTTATAGTGGGCTATCCCCTTCCTCCTAAGGTAATCCTCCATACCTTTAACTATCTTTAAGGGGGCCTTAAGATCCCAAAAGGTCACGCTTCCAATTTCAACGGCCCAGGCACCCGCGAGGATCATAGCCACCGCATCCTCCCAGCTTGAGACCCCACCCGAACCTATAACCGCTATCCTAACCGAGCTTGAGACCTCCCACACGAGCCTTAAGGTGAGGGGGAATATGGCAGGACCGGATAAACCGGCAGTTATCCTTTCGAAGACCGGCCTCTCCCTCTCAACATCTATCGCCATACCTAACCAAGTATTGGCAATGACAACTCCATCGGCCCCCTCCTCCTCAACCGCTAAGGCCTCATCGATTAAGCTAGGGGACATGGGAGAAAGCTTCACCCAAAGAGGTCTATCCCAGAGCTCTCTCAGGCTCCCAACCAAAGCCTTTAACTCATCAACCCGTCTCCTTAATATATGGCTCTCCTTACCCACGTTGGGGCAGGATAGATTAAGCTCGATGGCATCTATCTCATCCCTGTGAGGCTTAAGCTTATCCATCATGACCTTAAGATCCTCCAAGCCCTCAACCCACAAGTTCAAGATAAGGGGAACGCTTCTACCCTTAAGCATAGGAAGATAGTCCTTAAGAAAACCATCTATTCCAGGGTTCTCAAGGCCTATGCTGTTTAAAAGCCCAGAGTGCGTCTCCCAGACCCTCACTCCCCTGTTTCCTCCCCTGGGGTTTAAGGTTATCCCCTTGGTGCATATGGCGCCAACCCCATCGGTATAGGGGGGCTTCCAGAAATCCACATCCATAGGCCAAACACCAGAGGATATGATGAGGGGAAAGCTTAAGGGAAGTCCTCCAACAGTCAAGGAGAAGCTCATATTTCACATACCTCCTTTAGGTCGAAGACGGGTCCATCCACGCAAACCCTTCTCATACCCCTGGGAGTTTCCATGCTACAACCATAGCATCCACCTATACCGCAAGCCATTCTTTCCTCAATGCTCCCAAAGATACCCTTAACCTTACCTTTAAGCGCCCTATAAAGGGCAAAGAGCATCTCCTTAGGTCCACAGGCCCATACCTCGCTCGAAGGATAAGAATAGTATAGAGCTCCGTCCAGGGCTGTACCCTTCTCTCCGATGCTCCCATCCTCGGAGAAGAGACTCACCTCACCCTTTAAGCTATCCCTAACCCAATCGCAAAGCCCCTTCCAGCTGCCATCTTTAACCCCCAAAACCAACCTCCCTCCGTAAACCTGATGGGCGAAAAGAAGCGGAGCGACTCCCATCCCTCCACCAACAAGAAGAAGATCTCCCTCTGGATGGGGAAAACTCTTTCCAAGAGGACCTCTAAGGGACAGGACATCCCCCTCCCTCATTCGAGAGAGAAGGGATGTCCCTCTACCCACGATTGAAAAAAGAAGCTTTATTCTATCATCTTTAGTCCCAGCTATCGAAAGGGGCCTTCTCAAGAAGGGATCGAAGGAGGGCGAAACCCTAACTAAAACAAACTGCCCCGGTCCAGCGAGGTAGGCTATGGATGGAGCCTCAACGGAAAGATAGAATATCCCATCCTGAAGCTCAGCCTTTTCCTTAATAACGCCATCTATCTCAAATATCATTGAATCAGCTCCCCCTCAACCAGCGTTAAAACCGGCCAACCTTTAAGGGATAGCCCATTCCACGGCGTTAAACGAGCCTTGCTCCTCCAGAGCGAAACATCAACCACGGAAACCCTATCTATGTCTATAACCGTTATATCAGCGATGCCACCCTCTCTGAGATAACCAAGCCCTCTATACCTCTCAGGCAGAACCTTAGCCGGACCCGAGGTGAAGAGCCTCAATATCTTCTCAAGTGGTATGCTTCTACCCCTCCTATCCCAGGCATCGAGGATAACCGCGACCGCGCACTCAAGCGAAGCTATTCCAGAGCTCGCATCCTCAAAGGGAAGATCTTTCTCATCCACATGATAGGGTGCGTGATCCGTAGCTATGGCGTCCACAACGCCGTTCTTTATAGCCTCCCAAAGGGCCTCTATATCTTCCCGCGTCCTCAAGGGGGGCCTAACCTTATAAACCGGGTCGAAGCCGCTTTCAAGCACCTTCTCCTCATCAAGAGTCAAGTGGTGAGGCGTCACGTCGCACGTGACTTTCACCCCCTCCTCCTTAGCCTTCCTTATGGCGTTTATAGCCTCCTTAGTGGATACATGGGTTATATGAATAGGAACATCAAGCTCCCTCGACAGGATTATGCACCTCTCCACATCTATAAGCTCAGAGGAGGAGGGTATCCCCTTCAATCCAGATAAAGCAGACACCCTACCCTCATTCACCTGACCGTTCTCGGAGAGATAAGGATCCTCTGGATGCTCCATAACCCGGACGCCCAAGTCTTTCAAGTAAAGCATGGCGCTCCTTAAAAGGTCAGTTCTGACGGTAGGAGAACCATCTTCGGTGAATAAAACCGCTCCTTCATTAACCATTCTCCTCATCTCTGTGAGCTCCTTACCCTCTCTACCCTTGCTTAAGCTTCCCGAAGGCAGGACCCTCGCCCCTTTGACGCTCTCCCCGGTTAGTTTAACGAACCTAACCAGCTCAGGGCTATCTATGGGAGGATTGGTATTGGGCATGGCAACTATCGTGGTAAAACCACCGTAATAGGCAGCTAAAGCTCCGCTTTTTATCTCCTCCCTCCACTCTCCTCCCGGCTCCCTCAGGTGAACGTGAATATCTATGAAACCTGGGCAAGCTATCTTCCCCTCAAGGTCTATAACTTTCACCCCATCACCAAGGGAGAGGCTTCCCTTGGGAGCTATCCTCTCTATCTTCTTACCTTCTACGAGAATATCGAAGAGCCCCTCACGAAGATGCTCACCATCAAAGACCCTCACACCCTTAAGCAGGATCATCAGGCATCACCCCCCAAGTAAAGGTAAAGCAAAGCAGCCCTAACCAAAACGCCGTTTCTGACCTGCTCCAAGATGAGGCTTTTATCCCCATCTGCTACCTCTGAAGCTATCTCCACACCGCGGTTTATAGGACCAGGATGCATGACAACCGCGCAACCCCTGGCCTCCCTCAAGGCCTCCTCACTGCAACCGAAGCTGAGGTGATACTCGTAATCCGAAGGAATGGCGTTAACCTGCCATCTTTCCTTTTGAACCCTTAAAAGGTAGATTATGTCAGACTCTCTAACCGCCTTAGCGAAGTCGGGCTCATAACGAACACCCAAAGCCTTATAATTGAGAGGTACCATGTTCCCAGGCCCAGATATTATGACCTCAGACCCCATTTTCTTAAAGCCTATTATGTCGCTCCGAGCAACCCTGCTCTGAAGGATATCTCCCGCTATTAAAACCCTCTTCCCCTCAAGGCTCCCGAACCTCTTCCAAGCAGTGTATATATCTAGCAAGGCCTGAGTAGGATGAGCGTGCGTCCCATCACCCGCGTTAATCACCCTTGCCCTCCTTAGCTTCCGCGCCATATACTGAGGCGCTCCAACCCAAGAGCTCCTCACAACCACAACATCCACGCCCATGGACTCAAGGGTCCACAGGGTATCCTTAAGGCTCTCCCCCTTAACAGCCATGCTTGATGAAGCGGCAGCCCAGTTTATCACACCCATACCCAAGAGCTTAGCAGCGATTTCAAAGGAAACCCTTGTCCGAGTAGAAGACTCAAGGAAGAAGTTGACCAGCGTTTTACCTTTAAGAGATGGAAGGGCTTTCCCCCCATCGTTAAGTATGCCCTCAATCTCAGATGTAAGAGCTAAAACCCGCTCTATATCCTCCCGCGTCCAATCATCCAGGTCGAAAAGATGCCGATGCCTCCACTCCATTCACCCTCACCCTCCTTTATGGCATAAAAAAATAGGGGGCTTGCCCTTCTCCCGGGGCAAGCCCCCCACCTTATTCAAGCTCCTCGTAGCATCACCCATCCTCTTAACCCGACACCCACTCATCAAGCACTAAATTATACCTCACGCTTTTTAAGAATCCAGACCCAATAGATCCTCTTAATTAAGCAAAAGTCAAAGTTTATTTAGAAAACCTCCCAAAAAACTCACCCTTTCTTCCGATTTCTTTTAAAATCTCTAACCAAAGAAAACCGGTACAAGGTAAAGGAGTATCACAGCTAAAAAGGTTATACCCACACCTATCTTCCATCTCCTAAACTCTCTATCGAGAGCTGATCTTTCCTTCTCGTCAGGCATGGGAGGGAGCTTTATGACCACTTTATCAAGGGAAACCGCATCCTTAGCCTTTCCAGAGTAACTCCAAACCAAGTATATTGCTAATCCTACAGCGCACCATATTATCCCCGTCCATACTCCCTCAGCGGGAAGCTGAGTCATCATAACTATGTAGGCCAGTATACATATCACAGACCCTCCAACGAGCCAGGGAGCCTTATAGGGTCTCTCAAGATCTGGTCTCCTATAGCGAAGACCTATGGCAGCGGCGAAGCCTATTATGTAGTAAAAGAGATCAGCAAATAGGCTTATCGTGGCAACGTAGATTATAGAGCCCGTGGATATAAGAAGAAGCATTATGACACCGAGAAAAGCTACAGCTACGTGAGGCGTGCGGAAGCGCGGGTGAAGGCGAGCGAACCAAGCGGGCATGACGCCATCAGCGGACATTCTGTAAAGGTACCTCGCCGGAGCAGCTATGCTCGGATTTATTGTTGACATATCACCACCGAAGGCTATGCCAAGGCAAAGAAGTACCAAAGGAAAGCCCGCTATACCAGCGAGCTTCATCGCCTCAGCGTAAGGTGCAGCAGCCTCCCTCAAGGAGGATAGGGAGTCAGCTGGAGTTATCCCCACCAAAAACCACTGGAATATGGCGTTAACGCAGAAGACCACGAAGGGGCTTAAGAACATGGCTCGAGGTATGTTAACCTGGGGATACCTTATCTCGCTTCCCATAGCAACAGCAGTCTCATAACCAGCGAAGCACCACCAGACCAAGGATGTAGCTAAAATGAACTCCTTCCAACCCGTATCTGGAAGAGGGACGAAAGGCTTAAAGTTGCTGATCTTAACATCCTTAAGCATTACTAAGAACCACGCCAAAGCACAACCCCAGAAGAAAAACATGAAGGCGTTTTGCCATCTTCCGACGCCCTCTATCCCCCTCCAGTTGATGTAGATGAAGACCACCAGAACTAAAGCCGCAATAACTCTCTCATCCAAATTTATTGGGAAACCAAGCCCCTCCATCATCCACTTAAAGTAGTTGCTGAAGGCCAAAGCCTCCCCCGTAGCCACAGCTATCAAAGATATTACGAAGTTCCATGCTGCAAGGAAACCCCAAACCTTCCCTAAGCCAAGGGCAGCGTAGTTATAGGTACCACCTGCGAAGGGTAAAGCTCCCCCCATCTCGGCGTAAAGCAAGGAGGGGTAAAGGCTCAAAATGAAGGCGAGCAATGTGGCAAGTATTATCGTAGGACCAAGCCAACCAACCGCATTGCTTCCCACGGTGAAGAGCCCAACGCCTATAACGGTACCAGCGGTGATGGTAACTGCCTCCCTAAGACCAAGGGCACGAACCATACCCTTATCAAGCTCAACTGACATTAAGGATCACCTCCCGCTTCTTAGGTAGCTATAAGCAAAGAGGGCGTAAAGCGCTACCCCCTTCCATAAGACGCTCTCGTCGATGTTAAACTTCGGACTGTGGTGGGGATAGATAATCCCCTTTTCCTCGTTCCTTATCCCAAGGAAGGCAAACACTCCATTGACCTTCTCAAGGTAAAAGGCAAAGTCTTCGGAGACCATGGTCATATCTGCCTCTTCAATCTCTCCTAGCATCCCTCCCAACCTTAAGACGAGCTCGGCAAGGTCCGGGGAGTTAACAACGGGGGGATAGGGGATCCTTGAGAGCTCAAGGCTACCCTCACACTCCCACGCGCTCGCATAAAGTCTAACTATCCTTTCCATCCTCTCCATAACTTCATCCCTAACCTTCGTGTCGAAGGTCCTTAGCGTCCCCATCATCCTAACCTCATCAGGGATGACGTTATAGGCGTCGCTCCCCTCGATTACCGGAACGGATAAGACTACGGGAGATAAAGGATTTAAGGATCTTGAAACTATCTTCTGAAGGGCGTTGTAGATATCAGCCGCAGGAGCAGTGGGGTCCTTCGTCAGATGGGGAGTAGCCCCATGACCCCCTTTCCCCCTAATCCTTATGAGAAACCCATCTGAGGAGGCCATAAGAGCACCCCTTCGGGTAGCTATAACCCCCGAGGGAAGCTCAAACCATACGTGAATCCCTAATATGGCATCCACATCATCCAGATGCCCCTCCTCAACTATCCTCTTAGCGCCACCTCCTCCTTCCTCCCCCGGCTGAAAGATGAGCTTAACTTTACCCTCAAAGGCATCTTTAAGCTCAGAGATTATGCGAGCAGCCCCAAGTAGCATCGCCATATGAGCATCATGCCCACAGGCATGCATCTTCCCTGGAACCCTCGAGCGATAGGGAAGGTCACCCTCCTCCTCTATGGGCAAGGCATCCATATCCGCCCTAAGGGCCACGCTTCCTTCACCCTTACCTTCCATAACTCCCACGACGCCGGTTCCAGCGGTCTTAAAAACCTTAAAGCCAAGCTTAAGAAGCTCCTCCTCGATAACCTTGGAGCTCCTAACCTCCTCAAACTTAACCTCGGGAAAAGAGTGAAAATCTCTCCTTCTTTCTATAACGTACTCCTCCAAAGCTTTGGCCTTTTTAATTATCAGGTTCTCCAATCTCAACCCTCCTTTAAGGCATCAAGCATTATATACCCCCTCAAGCTTAAAATCTACCTTAAGAATCCCACTTTTAGTCTTAACCTTTAAATTCTACACTTTTCCCAGAGATTAAACCTATCTATCACATCCTTAACCTTATCTAAAAGGCTTCCAGAAAGGGGCTGTAAAGGCGGTCTCGGATCTCCTGCCGGCATCCCAAGGAGCTTCATCATCGCCTTTATACCTACTGGGTTGGTCAGAAGGTAAGCGGCTTCCATAACAGGCTTGTACTTGAAGAAGAGATCCCTACACCTTAAGGCGTCCTCCCAAGACTCCCAAGGCTTAGATAAAAGGGCGAACTCCCGAGGCAAGACGTTACCCGTAACGTTAGCAGTTCCATGCCCTCCCATAGCCATAAGCGGTATTATAAGACCAAACTTGGGAGAATCACAGCAAAGAACGTTAAGCTTTCCCTGAGCCACCTCAACATCTCCAATAAGTTGAGCTAAACTGGGTGAAGCCTCCTTTATAGCCACTATATTAGGTATATCTCTAAGGCGAGCTATGGTAGAGGGGTCTACGTTAGTGACCACTCTCGAGGGGTTATTATATATAGTCACCGCTATCGATATGGATTTAGCTACGGTAGCTATAAACTCGTAAACCGCCTCCTGAGGAGGCAGGATATAGGGTGGGACGACTAGCTGAATGCCATCGGCTCCGCACTCTTCAGCTAATTGGGAGAGCTCAACGGTATCCTTCGTGGTTGAGCAAGTTGTGCCGAAGAAGGCTTTTATCTTGCCTTTACAATAGGGAGCCATCTCCCTTATTATCGCCTTCCTCTCCTCCATAGAAAGAGATGTGGCTTCTCCCGTAGAACCCATAAATATAACCCCATCGCTTCCATTGGCCACGTGAAAGTCAACGAGCTTCTTAAAGCCATCGAAGTCAACTTCTCCCTTCTTGTCGAAGGGCGTCACCAAAGCCACCCAAGATCCAACAGGCTTAACTAACTCCATTAACCTCCCTCCTTTCAAGAAGCTTACGCTTTTCTCTTCATGAGAAACATCGTTAAGATAACTATAATAGCGCTAGGAATCGAAAAGTAAAAGCTGGGTAAGTTAGCTAAAAAGAATAGTAAGAGAAAGAAACCTCTCACCAAAAATCCTAGCTTTATCTTAAACCAGCCCGTGTAAAAGGCAGCATAAGCAATCATCGAAACTAAGGCACAGAGGAACTTTAAAGCTATAAAGACCCCCTCTCCCTTAAAAAGTAGTTCACTATTATACACGAATAAGAATGGTATTACGAAGATCGGGAAACCGATGCCAACGGCCCTAATTCCCGTTCTCATAGGTGTTTCCCCAGCTATCTCAGCAGCCGCATAGGCCGCTATAGCTACCGGAGGAGTTATCATGGAAAGAACGCCGAAGTAGAAGACGAACATGTGCGCGCTTAAGGGGTCAAACCCCAATTGAAGGAGTGCAGGAACGCCCAAAGTTGCAACTATGACGTAGGCAACGGTGGTTGGAGTCCCCATGCCCATGAGGATGCTTGCCATCGCCACCATTATAAGGGTCAAGATGCTCATACCGCCGCCGAATTTCGTGAAGATGCCCGTTAAAGATAACCCTAAACCTGTCTGGGTTATAACACCTATAACCACACCCGCACCTGCGCAAGTGATGGCTATTAGGATGGTTCGCTCAGATGAAGCGACGATCATATCAAGCAAGGCCCTAAGGGTCAGCCTCCTACCCAAAGCTATAACAGCTAAAAGGAAGGCCGAAACTATAGATAGAAAGGTGGCCTTAGATGGGCTATAACCTAGGACCAAAGCGACGATCAAAATCACCACGGGCGCGATGAGGTAGCTTCTTTTAAGAACATCGCTTACCCTTGGTATCTCCTCGCCCTTAAGTCCAACTAAGCCTAGCTTGCCAGCCTCAAAATCCAGGACGAAGTAAAGGGCTATATACCAGAGAAGGGCAGGAAGAAGAGCAGATTTGCATATCTTAATATAGGGAATGCCTAAAAGCTCCGCCATCAGAAAGGCGGCCGCTCCCATGACCGGCGGCATAAGCTGCCCACCTGTTGAGGCCACGGCCTCAACCGCGCCAGCGAAGTCAGCTCCATACCCTACCTTCTTCATCATGGGAATCGTGAAGGTCCCCGTAGCGTAGACGTTAGCCGCAGCGCTGCCAGATATAGAACCAAAGAAAGCCGAGGATATGCAGCTTATCTTAGCTGGTCCACCCCTGCTTTTCCCAGCTAAGGCCTTGGCCATATCGATGAAGACATCCCCAGTCCCTGATCGCTCAAGGAGAACCCCAAGTATTATGAAGAGAACGATGTAGGTAGCTGATATTCCAAGGGGAGAGGAGTAAACGCCCTCAAGGCTAAAGATTTGAAAATCCAGTATATCCATCAATGAACGCCCAGGATGAGCGATAACCTTAGGCATATATCTACCGAAACGCGCGTAAAGAAGAAGTACCACTACAACCCCCATCAAGGTAAATCCAGCCACCCTTCTAACGAGCTCGATAAGAAGGATCAAGGCTATAAACCCAAAGAGGGCATCGGCCTTGGTTAAAGGAGTTATCATCGGTATCCTCACAGCGATACGCTCCGAGCTTAAAGCTATATAACCGAAGCTCAATAAAGCCAAAAAGGCAAGCCCCAAGTCCATGAGACTTGGGGCCTTACCCTTACCTTTAGAGGAGTAAACTAAAAAGGCGAGAAAGGAAGCCAGAGCAAGGTGAAAGCTCCTCTGAAGCTCAACGGCAACTATACCAAAGGCAGCGGTGTAAAGGTGAAAGAAGACAAAGACTAAGGAGGCTATAGCTATAGAAAGGTTTCTTATTAGATCCAAAGCGCTATTAACCTCTCTCATAACCTCGGGCTACTTCTTCACCCATCCTCTCTCAGCGTAATACTTGAGAGCTCCAGGATGAATTGGGCCGCCAACGATCCTTGGCATATCCTCGGGCTTGAAATTAGCGTAAGTGGCTCCCACGCTCCTTATCCTGTCAGGGTTTTCAGCCATGACCTTAACGAGCTTATAGACCACCATCTCATCCAGCTTCCTGTTAGCTATCAATATGGGTGTCTCCGTTATGGTTAGAACATCCTTGGCAATGAAGCTGTAAGCCCCAGCAGGTATCTTCGCCATACCATACTTATACTTCTCGCTCAAGGCCTTTATGACGCTCTCATCAGCGGGTATAACTCTAAGTTTCCTCTTAACGGAAAGCTCTATTATCGCTGGCATTATAGGACCGCAGTAGGCATCAGCATGCCCATCCGCTATTAAGGAAGCGGCTTCGGCATAGGGCACATAGCTTATCCTACCGCCTGAGGCTGACAAGCTCTCCGGCGTAATGCCATACTCCGCAAGCAGTCGCTCCGTAGCCATCGACGGAGAGGAACCCTTGGGGGCAGTCACTATCCTTATAGGGAGCTTCTTCTCGGCTATCTCCTTTAACGACTCAAGTTTATAGTCATCCCTGACCAAGAAAACAGCCATATATATCTCGGCAAGATAAGCGACCCCTACCACATCCTCATGAGGCTCAAGCTTAGCGAAGGCATCTAACTTGTTCCTTGCAGCGTAAAGAAGCTGATCCTGAGTGGTAGCTATATCTGCCTTGCCCCTCTGGACGTTAGTCAGGTTCGCTATCGCCCCGCCAGTAGCAACGTTTATCTTCGTATTGGGAAGCTCCTTCTGAAGAAGGTCAGCTAAGGTCCCAGCGAGTATATACCACTCCCCCCCAACGGGCCCACCAGCGATCGTGAGAAACTGAGGCTCAGCAGCAAAGCTCAGCGAAGAGCCCAAAAGACCGATGACCAAAAGCAATGAAAGCAACCACACTCTCCTCATACTACACCCCCCCTATAATAGCTTTATTTATACTTTAAACCAAGTTTCATAGGAAGTCAATTGAAATATGACCCTTAGCCATCCTATAGGTCACAAGAACCCTCTCCTTTCACTCCTCCTTTAGCTTTAAAACTTCCCTGTTAACCAAGGTAGGCGGAACCTCTCCCTTAGCGAAGGATTAGCATTTCACATCTCTTCCCCTTCTGCAACTTTTATAGAAATTTCATAAAAGATTTTTGGTTTTTCTTACAAACTATATAACTAGTTTGACTGGCACTTTCTTCTCTTCGAGCACCTGATTTGCTTCTGCATCTAAAAGTTGAACATTGACAAATTCTGGAGGATCCTCAAAGGCATCTAACCAAAGCAAAGAAATTTCTCCCTTAGGATTATTAATACCCACCTCAACAGATTTGCTCTCTCTGTTATTTACTAAAACTTTAACTTTACGAGGTTGGTCGAATATAGTTTTATTTATTGCTCCTATTCTTACTTTTAATGTTCTACTGGTAATTTCAGGTATTTCTTCCATTTTTACAGAAACTTTTGAAGCTGAGATCACACAACCTTTAAGCAGCGGAATGATACTTTCTTGAAGACTTAATCCTCCATGGAAAAAGTTACCAACTTCACCCGAAAGGGCAAATACTGAGAAACCTTCTGGAAAGGCAAATAATAGCTCTCCTTCAAGTTCTAATTCGTTAGCTTTAACGGCCCAGCATCCCTTTGGTTGACTACCTATTACAAATCTTCTTTTAGTTAACAATGTATTTGAAGGTGCTGAAACAGTACATACCTTGCACCCTTCTGGGACATATAAAAACCCATGATCAGCAACAACAAAAATTCTCTGAAATCCTTTCTCTGCAACAAACTTAACCGCTTGCGCGATTCTGTTTACCATTTCAAGCAGTCCTCGTGGATGAAGATCTGAAGCAAATGTACCAAATTCATCTAACTCCTGAGAAAGAATAACGAGAGTCTTTAAGGGGCCTAAATCAATTTGTCTTAATTCATTCAAATCAATAACTTTTCCGTTTTTTTTAATAAACCTTTCAAGCCACTTTTTTCTATCGTTTTTAGTTGTTATTACTTCTCCGCCGACTTTAACAATTAATCTTTCACCTTCCCAAGTGACACTTAATTTTTCTACATCAGGAAGCAACGCTGCCATGCCAACTTCGGTAATGCTTGGTAATGCTGTTTTCAGAATACTAACATCAAACTTAACTACATTCTTTACTTGCTCTTGCAGATGTTTTGCAAGATCAAATCTTAAAGCATCAACGATAAAAATGGCCACTCTTTCTTGATGGAGGCGGATATTCTGCCAAAAATCCCGTTGAGTGGGCTTCCACCCTTCTCGCTTGACAGCGTCCATAAAGGCTCGGTTGACTGAGTCCAGAAACTTATGGTAAGCAACCCAAGCAGGATTGAGAAACCGATTTTTGTCTTCGGCCTCCAACGAATTTTGCACACAAGCTAATTTTAATGCCCAATAATCTAATTGCCACCAATCGTCTGTGTAGCGTTTCGTGAACTCCTCAACACTCTGCAATTTCTCAGACACCTTGATAGCATCTTGAGTTTTGCGCCAAATCTTAACCGCCAATCCTACTGCTTCCCAGAGGTTCTTAAGTACATCGTCATACTGCGACCAGAACAAGCCTTTTCTCGCTTCAGCAATCCTCTCTAAGTTCTCAACCTTCTCACCGAAATTACTCCCATCAGGATGAACAGCCCTTCTCAATTCCTGAACCCACAAATCATCAATGACCTTAAAAGTTTCTGCGTTCACCATCGCTTCGTTCAAGGAAAGGATCTCTCGCAAGCCGTATTGTTGCTCCACCTCATTTGCAGCGCTGCGGTAAAATGCTTGCCAAGTTGTGCTATCACGCCATCGCTTTGCAAGTTGGCTTAGGGCTTCGCACTTGTTTACATCCGACGGCACGAATGGAAAATTACGGGCAAGGGAAGGATCGGAACATACCAAGTCAGCCAGAAGTATGCTTGCCTTAGCTTTCACTTTTAAATCTTTTTCGTTAGTAGGAGTTTCTGTATCTGTCCATCCGAAGTGTTCTTGCAACCTTTTGCGCCAAATTTCCCACAAACCTTGCTCTCCTAATTTCTCCTGCCAAGTCTCCTGCCAATTTTGCTCGCTAAGGAAAAGCAAAACAGCATCTTGAATATCCCACGAATTGAGCCCAAAAGCGATTGCTAAGAGCCCGTTGATAATTTCGCTTTCTATGATCATTCGATCGCCCATTAATTGTTCCCACTTTCTGACCAACCGTTTTGAGTTTTCGGGTCGATTTCTGAGCAGATCGGTCAAAATCAGAGTGACAGTAAGATTACAACGGCGTTGCAAAAGCGAGAGTAGGTCCATCTCAAGCCTTTCACCCAAAAGTTCAAAATCGCGAAGCCAACTCTCCTGCAACGGCTTCTCTGGAACATAGATAAGCCACTTGCCAGTAAGGTCGGGTGAATTGCTTTCCAACTCAAAACGCAGAGCAAGAAAACTTCCGTCAAACTTGATTAACCTAACACCTTCTAAAACTACCTCATCAACCAATTCGCTCAATGTCCCGCCAGCATCATACCAAACGACAATCCCGTCTTCACCCTGATGTTCAAACGCACTTTTGAGCTCTGAAAGAATCCAGTCTCTTAGTGGCATAAATTATCCCCTCACCCTTCCAGCGCCTCTTGGCAGGATGCCTTTTTGTTTCAGTGGCTCAATGTTGACGCGGACGCCATAGTCAAGGTTTGGACTGTAGCCGTTGACAATAATTTCGTTCACTTTCGCTTTCACCCACTCACTTTGGCTCTCAACTTGCAAACTGTGCGGTCGGAGAAGTTCGTCTATTCGTTGGGCAAGTTTTTTTAGCGCCTCAAGTCTGGATTGGGCTTGGTTAAGTCTTTGTTCCTCATCCGTCAACTGCCTAAGTAGTGCATTGCTATTTCGCAATGCTGCAACCCTTTGCTCCAACTGCTGGACTTCTCGCTCCGCTGCATCCAAGAAGGGTTGAAGGTAGATGTGGCGGACCTTTCGGAGAGTGTCGGAGTCAAGTTCGTGCCAGTAAAGGAAAACGCTGAAGTCAGTTGCCACAGTTTGAGTTGCACTCCGTCGGCGTGACTTTTGATTCCTTTGGCTTTTCGGCAAAGTAATCTGCCAGATGATTGGGCGAAGCCGATAAAGACCAACATGGTAGCCGAAAAAGTCCGTCGCCAACCAATCGTCAAGCCGTTTGCCTAATGCCTCTTGCAGTTCCCGTTCAACAGTTGGCATCAATTCTTCGCCGAAAATTTCCTGCAACTTCTTGCGGACGCGGGAAACCAAGCCCAATTCAAGTTTGCTCCTTCCAGCAGGGTAGCAATCTTGGAGCGGGACGATGCCGTCAGGGTCTTCTCTGATGACTTGGTGGGCAAGGTAATGGATGAGCCTTTTGATGTGTTCCTCCGCTGTTAAAACACCTTCAGGTTTGATTTCCTCTTCGGGCTCTCCCTCTGCTTCTGTCTCCTCGCCTTCAACTTCCTCCGCTTCAACAGGCTTTCCCATTTCGGCTTCAATGATTGCTCGGTCTTCATCGGAGATTTCGTAGAGCCGATAGACTTCATCGTCAATTTGCCTTTGGATTTCTTCAATGCGCTTTCTAAGTTCTCCCTCCCAGATGACGCAAGCCTCAGCAAGGGCATAAAGGGAAAACTTGTTTTGAAGGGAATTTCTGGCATGTTCTAAAGCAACTTCAGGGATGCCATATCGCCACTCAAAGTCACGGGCAAGCGGATGACCAGTTTTTGGCATCTGTAAAGTTCCAGACCTTAAAGCATCAAAGACCTGCAAAATCCAAGGGGCAACAAAAACCGTCGCCGTCTCATCTCCCGTTGCCCACTCCCGCAAACGGTCATGGGCTTCGCGGGAGAGATGGGAAAGATTTCGGTTTTGCAGAATAAAAGGAGCGGCAGGAATCTTGGCAACATACCCGATGTTTTTATTGTGCGCTGTTGGGTCAAGAAGAACAAAACACTGCCATAGAAGCGATGAATTGAAACATGCCAGGAGCGACCATAAAGTTTTTTCTTCTGTTATGAAAATGCTATTAGAAGCCACAAAGCATACTTTATCATGAATTGTGCCAGCAGGTTTAGCGAACATATCAAAAGTATGCTTTTGAGATTTCGCGATCAATGCCCACGTAAGCCCAGCGCGGAAGTAGAAGGATTCGTTTTTGACCACCCATTCCCATTTCCCTTGAAGGTAAGGATAGCGCTCAGCGATATAGCGCTTAATTTCCTCTCCACCCTTCTCCCAGTTTACGACGAGTTGGATGTCGTGGTAGAAGGGTTTGCCTCCTTTGGCGAACGGAACCCACTTTTTGCCCTGAAAAGTTTCATCTTTGCTTGTCCCAATTTTCTCAACGGGAACTTCCCAGAAGAAGCGGGTGAAACGAAGGTCATCGGCAGTTGCAAGACCTCGCTTAACATCGGCAATTTTCGGCTTATCGGGCATCCTTGCCACATCTCGGTCAAGGGGCGGGTATTTTTGGAAGAGTTCCCGAAGGGATTTAGGAGCCCAGTAGGCGAAGGGCGTTCCAGGAACTTCCGCAAGTTCACCGAGCGTCACCGTGAAAACAACCCGATTTTTCGCCATCTCAGACCACCTCAAAAAATTGTTTCATATTTGAAAGCGCCTCTTCAAACTTAACCCTTTTTTCGTCCCAGTCCCAATCGGTGAGCCTGAAGAAAGTGACAGGGTGCTTCTTCCAGTCAACGCCGTCATTCCAATAACGCTTCCGTAGGGTGAAGACTGCATACCTTGCTGTCGCCTCGTCAAGGACATTGAAACCCAAATCCCAGACAATTTCTGGGAGCGCTTCAGACCTCAAAATTTCCTCTCGCAACCTTCGGTAGGACTTCAAAAACAGGAAAGTCCGTCCCGTCAACGCACCGACATAGCCTCCATCCTTGCTAAGGTTGATTGCCTGCTCAATGAAGGTTGCGTGGTAAACGTTGTGAGTTTTCGGGTAATGCTGCCGAGCATACTGTTTGCACCGAGGTGGCATTGCTCCATATGGCGGATTCATGAGCACAACATCGTATTGTTCTGTCAGGATGTCAACGAGTTGGACTGCGTATTCAGCGTCCATGCCGAAAAGCAAAGAGCCCATATCTTGAGCGTCAGAAGCCCTGCGGACGAATTCCTTGATGCGGTCAACAATTTCGGCGACAGTCAGTTCTTTTGGGACAGTTATCGGGACATCGCCCAGTGAAAGTTGCTCTTCCCGTAGGACGAATAACTGAAGTTGCTCTTGCTTGCGTCTCAGTTCGTTTGCCCTCTTTATCCGTTGGCTGAACAGTTTCTCAAAGGGCTGTCTTATTCGCAAAAGCGAGCCGATTCCAAAAGCGTTTTCACATGCCTGAATGGTTTGCTCAACGATGCGCTTAAGGATTGGGTCGTGGTCAAACTGTTGCAAAAATTGAGATTTGCGGTTGCTGTCAACGAAACGGATGTCAGCGCAGACGATGTTGATTCTTTTTGGCTCAAACTTTGCGTTTGGGTCATCGCCTTTCAATCGTTCAAAGGCAGTTCGGGCTTTGAGCCAAAGGGCAAGGGCAGCGATTTGGCAAGCCCTAAGGTCAATGTCCACTCCGTAAAGGTTATGCTCCAAGATGAGGGCTGGGATTTGCCACTTTGGCAGGTCAGGTCGCTCCTCACACCACATCTCAAAAAGCAGGTCAAAAGCGCCGAGCAAAAAATGACCACTTCCACACGCAGGGTCTAAAACCTTGATCTCCTGAACTGAAAGGGAGCGGTTAGGTGGTCTGAAGTTGTTTTGAACAGGCACAAAATAGTCAAGTTTTTCCTTGAGTTGAGAGTTTGGATGGGTTTCAAGCCAAAGTCGTCCCAAAGTGTTTTGAACTAACGCTTTGACTATCCAACCAACGGTGTAAAACTGGTTGAGTGGCGGGATGTCATCAGGATTAGGGTTGCGCCTGAGCCTCCGCCTTATTTCTTCTCGCTCTTCGCTGTTGAAAAACTGATAAGCCCAGCCGAGCAACTCAAACTCATGCCAGACATCTTCAGGCAATCCCATCAAGACTTCACGGATTTGACGGTAAGCAGGTAATCTTGGCATTAAAATGGCATATGGGCTATCGCTGCGGAAAAGCAAATGCTCGTTCATTTTCTCCTGCATCTCAGAGAAGGCAAGTCTCAGTGCTTCATGTGCCAGTCGCTCAGGTTGAATTGCAAGGTCAGGATGCTTATCTGACAAGTCTCTTTCTCTGCGGGAACGGTCTCCGTATTCTGGGCGTGTAGCGACAGTTTCAACGATCAACCCGTTGGCTTCCGCAACTCTCAGAGCCAAAAGGCGATTGAGAAAGGTGAAGAGGGCATGCTTAAGGTAACGCTCTCTTGCTTCCCGAAAATCAGGAGCCTCACGGCTTATCGCTTCCTGAAGTCTCCTTTGGACTTCCTGACGGTCTTGCGGGACGGAGATGATGCGTTCAGGGAGAATCCCGTGTTGCCTCAGCAATTGGTCAAATTCTTCAGTCAAAATTTGCCTGCACCTTAGCACTGCTTGCCGAATTTGCGACCTTTGCTCTCTACTTAGAGCCATTTAGCCTTCACTCTCCTAAGTCGTTGGTTCGGCTTTGATTCTGACCTTAATGGGAGTTCCTGCTTTCACGAAGTATCTTCGGACTTCACTTGCGATGGCTTCAATTTCATCGTCGCTTTTAACGGTTTGCTCAATGTGCAATGGTTCAACAGTTGGCAGTTCTTCAGGCTTTGGAAGCAAATTGTCCAGTTGCTTCGCTATTTCCCAATACTTTGCCTTTACTGTCTCAACGCTCATTTGACTGAACGGACGGCGACAATTTTGGCAAGCGAAGTCTGGCTCGGAAGGTATTCCTTCTCCGTCGCATTGAAGTCGCTTGAGCGGTTGCAAGAGATTTTCTGCTTGTTCAGGTTCGCATTCAAAGGCTGGGTGCTTCCGTAACTCCTCAATGGCTTTAGCGAGTGCCTCTTGAAATTCTCTGTGCCT
>cl3243_108_pt1 | contig 90850 bp, 93 predicted proteins | sample GBSCel77sediment_2_FD_61371 | JGI IMG/M metagenome (IMG submission 61371) | reverse complement strand
TGACTCACAATCAGAAAAGTGGTGTAGCACACTTTGCGGCTGATAGTGAGGAGGAGTGTTTTTCCTTAGTTAGGAGGATAAGGATTTTGAAAACTTCAGAAGATGGAAAGCAGAAAACCGAAGAGGGCTACCTTGGAGAAAGTAGGGTGGAACCCGAGGATAACCAAGAAGTGTTAATGCCATCAACGACAGTTCCAGAATCACAAGCCATTGCGCTCCAGTACTGTACCTTGGAAAGGATACTCTCAAAAGAAAACATGCTCAAAGCATACAAGAGAGTATTAGCAAATAAAGCAAGCCCCGGAGTAGATGGGATGAGGGTCGAAGAACTCAAAGACTTCTTAGACCACAATTGGCAACAGATAAAACAAGACATCCTACAGGGTAAATACAAACCACAGCCAGTTAGAAGAGTAGACATACCGAAGCCGAACGGTGGAATTCGACAGCTTGGGATACCGACTGTACTGGACAGACTAATACAACAAGCCATAGCACAAGAGATGACGTTACTATTCGACAAAAGCTTCTCTGAAAACAGTTATGCGTACAGACCAAAAAGGAGTGCTAAAGATGCGCTAAAGAAAGCGAAAGAATTCATATCACAAGGTAATACATGGGTGATAGAATTAGACCTTGAGAAATTCTTCGACAGAGTAAACCATGACAAACTGATGAGCCGAGTAGCGAGGAAAGTGAAAGACAAAAGGGTGCTGAAGATAATAAGGGCATACCTAAACTCAGGAGCAATGCTAAACGGCGTGAAGGTGGAAACGAAAGAAGGCACACCACAAGGCAGTCCATTAAGCCCGATATTGGCAAATATCATGCTCGACGACTTAGACAAAGAACTTGAAAGAAGAGGACACAAGTTCTGCAGATATGCAGATGATATAACCATATATGTGAAAAGTGAAAGAGCAGCAAGAAGGGTGAAAGAGAGCATAACGAGATATATAGAGAAGAAGCTAAAGTTGAAAGTGAACAAAGAAAAGAGTACAGTCGATAGACCATGGAAGACAAAATTCTTGGGATTTACATTCTATCAGAAAGAGGGAGAATGGTACCCAAGTATAGCAAAAGAGAGCATACAGAAGCTGAAGAGGAAGATAAAGAAGATAACAAGTCGAAGGAAACCGACAAGCACGCAAGAGAGAATAGAGCAAATAAACAAAATCACGAGAGGATGGATAAACTACTTCTCAATAGCGAAGGCAAAGAGCAAGATAGAAGAGATAGACGGATGGATAAGAAGAAGGCTAAGGATGTGCGAATGGAAGCTATGGAAGAGGATAAGGACAAGGCTGAGGAAGTTAATGGAGTTAGGGATAGAGGCGACCAGAGCAAAAATGTATGCCAATACCCGGAAAGGATATTGGCATACAGCAGGAAGCCCAATCCTGACAACGACATTGACAAATAAGTATTTCGAGGGAATAGGCTACAAGAGCCTACTCACGCAGTACAAAGAAGCGCAAGTCAACTAAGGAACCGCCGTATACCGGACGGTACGTACGGTGGTGTGAGAGGACGCTGGGTAAATTACCTAATTACCCAGCTCCTACTCGATTACATTTTAGCTTGCTTTTTGATTATTTGATTATCTCTTCCCAGGCTTTGTTGTACAGATCAATATGTTCTCCAATGTAGTCTATTATTTCGCAGTTACCAAGTTCGTCGAGCGTGTAGAGTGGCTCAACTTCTTTATATTTTTGTGCTTCGGTGATAGGAGATGGTATCATCAAATAGTCAGATATCTGAGCTGCAATTTCGGGTCTCAGAATGAAGTTTATAAATTTGTATGCCAAGTCCTTGTTTTTGGCATCTTTTAGAATTACCATGTTGTCAATCCAGAGTGTTCCACCTTCCTTTGGAACAAAGAACTCAAAATTCTCTAATTCTTCTTCGGGAATCAATTGGAACACGTTCTCAGGATATCCGTGCACAACCCAGAACTCGCCATTTACAACACCCTGTGCATATGTAGTTGCGTCGAATTTGACGATATTTTCTTTCCATTTCAATATGACCTGCTTTGCCTGTTCGATTTCGTCCGGATTTGTTGTGTTCACCGAATATCCAAGATATTTCAGAGCCGCTCCAAAAACTTCGCGCATATCATCAAGAAGTGTCATTTTGCCTTTCAAATCAGTGCGTTCGTATATGCTCCAAGATTTTTCATAGTCTTTGAGGTATTTTTGTTGACTATCAAACCTGTAGTGCCCATCATATATGGGACTGAATACTCGTGATTTGGGTCATATGTTGTTTTGGATAAGACGAGTGGATCAATATTTTTGAAATTTGGTATTTTGCTTAAGTCAAGTTTTTCCAAAAGTCCTTCGTTGATCATCATTTTAACGTGGTCACCCGATGGGAAAACGATGTCGTATCCTGTTCCACCAGATTTAATCTTTGCAAACATCTCTTCGTTTGACGCGAATGCGTCGTAGATAACTTTGCAGTTGTACTCTTTTTCAAATTGTTGGATAACTTCCTCTGGAATATAATCTGCCCAGTTGTAGATGCGCAAAACATTTGACTTGTTGCATGAAGAAAGTAAGAAAACGGTCAGGATAGACACAACTACAAAGGTAACCAAGAAAAGTCTTTTCATAATCCTTCCTCCTCCCACCTAAATTTGTGAAAAAGGCTTATTATCTTTAATAATTATAGCACAAACTCAAAATTTCAAAAGAAAGCAATGTTGCAAAATTCTTGGATTTTAAGTTAAAATATAAACAAACGAATAATCACAACCTACATAGTGCACGGGAACACCGGTGCAAATCCGGGGCTGCCCAGCAACCGTGAGTGGGGACGAAATCCGCATAAACGCCACTGGCTCTGATTCGAGCTGGGAAGGCGCGGAGAGTAGGATGATCCACGAGCCGGGAGACCGACTATGTGGGAATCAATTCCCGACAGCTCGGGCTGTCTGGGAAATTTTTTCTTTGATTAAAAGCAAAAAAGGGGGGTAAGTATGGAAAAAGAAAGGTTTGAAAACGTTTTGAAAGATAGTATCGCGAGACGTTTGAACAATTTGACAAAACCGATTGGTAGTCTCGGATATTTGGAAGAAATCGCCTTGAAAATGGGACTAATTCAGAACAAAGTGCTTCCAGAACTTCCAAAAGTTAAGAGAATTTATGTGTTCGCTGCCGACCATGGTGTTGTTGAACAAGGAGTTTCTGCTTATCCAAAACAAGTTACATACCAAATGGTTTTGAATTTTCTTAACGGTGGTGCGGCTATAAACGTATTTGGTAGGCATGTTGAAGCGGATGTTTACGTGGTCGATGCCGGAGTCGATGGAGACTTTGAATTTTCACATCCAAAGTTAATCAATGCAAAAATTGGTTATGGTACAGCTGATTTTACCAAAGGTCCTGCAATGACAAGAACACAAGCAATCGAATGTATTGAAAATGGAAAAAAGATAGCAAGAAAAGCAATAGAAGAAGGTGCAGATCTTCTTGTTGTTGGCGATATGGGGATAGGTAATACTACAACAGCGACAGCTATTTCCGTAGCTTTTGGGTTTGATATAGAAGATATTCTGGACATAGGTACTCCTATCAACAACGATGCATTAAAAAGAAAACGTCAAGCTGTGGGAAAGGCTATGGAAGTAAATAAACCCAATGCCAATGATCCTATTGATGTACTCGAGAAAGTCGGAGGTTTTTGTATTGGTCAGATGGCAGGATTTATCATTGAGGCAGCAAGTAGACATATTCCAGTCGTTGTAGATGGTTTCCCTACGACTGCAGCTCTCCTGATAGCTTGGAAGCTTGAACCTAGTGTACTTGATTTTGTCTTCGCTGGTCATAAATCCAAGGTTAAAGGGCACAAGGTTTTACTTGATGCGATGAACCTTAGGCCCATTCTTGACTTAGATATGAGACTTGGTGAAGGAACTGGAGGAGCTTTAGCGATTTCCATTATAGAGGCTGCGATAAAGATGATACGAGAAATGGCAACATTCGACGATGCGGGTGTATCTAAAGGAAGTGATTCAGTTTGATACTTGTAACTGGCGGAATGAAATCAGGTAAGAGTACGTTTGCACTAAACCTAGCTTTAAAATACACCAAACGAGCATTTTTGGCAACTGGCGTTCCGTTTGATGACGAAATGAGGTTGAGAATCGAAAAGCATAAAGCTGAAAGAAAGGAGCTTTTCGATACTTTCGAAGAACCTGTCAATGTAACGGAAGTTCTCAAAAATATAGATGACAAGTACGATGTTATCCTTTTTGAATGCCTTACAACCTACCTTGGCAACCTTTACTATTATCAACTTGATGTTCAGGAGCGTATTGACAGGCTCGTAGATGTTCTAACCAATATAAAATGCGAGGTTATCATAGTCACCAATGAAGTTGGTTGGGGAATTATACCTGAAAACCCAACAGCCAGGCAGTATGCCGAAATGCTTGGAAAAACTAACACACGACTGGCTAAGCTTGCAAAAGAAGTCTACCTTGTTGTCTCCGGAATAGGGGTGCGTATTAAATGAGCCAGCTATTAGGTACAACATCCTGGGTCATACCTGGCACTTATTATGAGAATGTTGAGTATATAACTCGAAAGTTTCGTAATTTTGATTTCATTGAGCTACTCGGTTACACTTGGGATGATGATACTTACAGATTATTTGAGCAAGAAAAAGAGCATTTACGCAAAATTGCGCTGGAAAAACGAATAAAATACACTGTTCATCTTCCAACAGATAACCTTACAAACATTTTAAACGCATTTAAATATCTTGAAATGAACTTGGATATAGCAAATTATGTGCTACATCCTTTCGGAGATTGCACGGAAAGAGATAAAGAATTATTCCATAGTCTTTTATCACACCCAAAGATTTCTATTGAAAACCTAAAAGAGCATGTATTTAACCATTCTCGGACCGTTTTTGACATCGGGCATCACATTCTCGGAAAGAAAGTAGAAAACGACTTTGTGAATAACGTTGTCGAAATTCACATTATGGGTGTTAAGGACGGAAAAGACCATCAGAAACTTGAGTGGGAAACACTTGAGAATGCTTACCAAGTGCTTTCAGATAGGCTGTTCAGGGCAAAGTACCTGTGTTTTGAAATTTTTAATGAAGATGAATTGGTGGAGTCCTTAGAGTTGTGGGAGGAATTCAAAAACAAAATTTATAACCATTGGAGTGTTGAATAGCATGTGGAAAGAGCTCCTCACTGACTTTTTACTTACTTTATCATTTATCTCAAGGTTACCTGTCAAAATTAAAAATATTGATGAGTGGGAAAAAAGAATTAGACGAATTCCAATTTATTTTCCCGCGATTGGATACATTCCCGGAGCTATTTATTCCTTCGCAATTGTATTGACAAATTCCTTGAGTGCTTACAAATTACTTTTCGTTTTCGGAGCGATGGCTATCGGATACTATTTCTTTGACCTTTTCCATTTCGATGGTCTTCTTGATATGTTCGACGGCTTTTTGAACCAGTCAAACAAAGAACGCCGACTAGAGATTATGGCCAAAGGTGACGTTGGACCATTCGCTGTCTTTTATGGTATGCTTTACGTCTTGCTCTTTTACCAACTCATGTCAACACTAGACTGGCAAGCTTTCCTTTTTGCCTCGGTTTTTGGAAGATATGAAATGGTACTTTTGCTCACTTTTTCGAAACCTGCCAAGCCAAAAGGATTGGGTGCTATGCTTTTTCCATACAACAAGCATTACACAGTATATTCAATGCTTTTCTTAACCCCATTAATCTTCATTAGTCCGCTAATGTTTTTTATTTCTCTGACTTTAACCATAACCATGGCTTACCTAATCTCCAGAGTCTCGGAAATTAAAATCGGTGGAATCACAGGCGATGTACTTGGTGGGAGTTGTTTAATATCCTAAATGGTAGTCTTATTAGCATTTTATATATTCCATACCCTTGGAAGGTGAGAAGATGTATTTAATGATTGCAGGTACCATGTCGAACGTTGGAAAATCAACGCTCGCAATGGCTTTGTGCAGATACTTCACAAAAAAAGGTCTAAACGTAGCACCTTTCAAATCCCAAAACATGTCAAGAAAGTTTATCAGCATCCAAGATGGTAAAGGAAAAATAGCAATAGCTCAATATATACAGGCACTTGCGTGCGAAAAAGAGCCTATTATGGAATTCAATCCGATATTAATAGTCCCAAGCGAGGGAAAAACACAGGTTTATTTTATGGGTGAATTCATCGACTACTTAACATCAGAGCGTTACATGTTCGATTCGAAAGAAAAATTATTTGCCCAAATTAAAACCATACTGGACAGGTTATCACAAAAGCATGATTTAGTAATCATAGAAGGGGCTGGTGCGTTCGTTGAGCCGAACCTCAAAAACACAGAGATAGTAAACCTCCGAGTTGCAAAGAGCGTTGGTGCACATGTTATTCTTGTTTCAGACATCTCAAGAGGCGGAGCATTTGCCCAAGTTGCAGGTACCATAGAACTCATGGATGATGAGGAAAGGAAACTTTTAAAAGGTTTTGTGTTCACTAAATTCCACGGTGACAAATCACTTCTAAAAGACGCACCAGAAAACCTTGCTCAGAAATATTCCATCGAATATCTTGGAACGATACCTTACTTTGAAAACAAGATACCAGACGAAGATTTATTGACCAAGAAAGAGGAAGAAATTGCTTTGGATGATAAAGCACAGATTATCAAAGAAATCGATAGAATAACAGACTTCATCGTTGAACATATCGACATACCGAAAATTGAACGTATCATTTTTGAAGGGATGTAGAGATAAGTGTCGGATACAATTTTTCTTCCCAAAGAACTTTTTGCTTTACTTTTTGCCATAGTATACGATCTGCTTTTTGGTGAATATCCTACCAAAATTCATCCTGTTGTTTACATGGGATTCGTTGGTAAATGGTTTGACAAAAAACTCAACAAGCCTGAAAAAAGTAATTTCGCCAAGTTTATCTTTGGCATGATAGCGCTGACTATCGAAATTGTGCTTTTTCTGGTGATAAGCACATCACTCCTAGTTATATCAAAAAGTGACAACAAAGTTGCACAAATCCTAGGTTTTCTGGTTGCAATTTACTTGCTCAAGTCTACGTTTTCTATCCGAAGCTTGTATGAGCATGTTGCAAGATGTTACACAGATGATGTAGAACTTTTGAGAAAGAACGTTTCATTTATTGTTTCTCGGGACGTGTCAAAGCTTGATAAAGCTCACCTTTACTCTGCTGCGATAGAGAGCTTGGCTGAGAATATCTCAGATAGCATAACTGGTCCGTTGTTTTATTATCTGCTCTTTGGACTTCCCGGTGCTGTTATCTACAGGGTAGTAAACACATACGATGCCCTCTTTGGATATAGGAACGAAAAATACGAATGGTTTGGGAAATTCCCAGCAAGATTTGACGATTTGCTTAACATCGTCCCATCAAGGGTTACAGCTTTTGTGATTTCACTCTTCAATCCAGTCAATTCTTGGAAATACATCTTAAAATACGGAGCGATAAAGATTAACGCGATGTATCCAATGAGTGCTTTTGCGGGTGTGCTAAAACTCGGGTTCGAAAAGATAGGATATTACAAACTTGAGGGAAAGATACCTGAAAAAGAAGATATCAGAAAAGCACTTGAATTGTATAAAAAGGTTACTGCGATTATCATATTCACAACGATAATACTAACAGCGGTGGTGAAATGAATTGAATGGTGCAAATAATTTCCACAAATTTCACGGTGGTATAAAAGATGAAGATATCTTAGATTTTTCAATCTCTGTGAACCCTTTTGTGCCTGAATTTATTCTTCAAGTGCTGGGGAAAAAACTACAAAACCTAAGAAGATATACATACGTGGAATGGATTGAAGAGGATTTTAGAAAACACTTTGGAAGCAACAGTGTAATCATTAGCGGTGCAACCGAGGCGTTTCATATCCTTGGTTGGACATTAATGGAAGACGCACATGTAATAATACCTACTCCAAATTACACGGAATACGAAAGGGTTGCAACGTTCAAAGCAAAGGAGATTATAAAAGTTAATTACGTTGAGGCAAGAGAAATCGAACTTGATATTTTAAAAAATATTTTAGAAACTACAGCAAGTAGATTAAAAAAGCACAAGAAAATAATTGTGATTACAGGAAACCCAAACAATCCGACAGGTATATACAAAGATTACTCTATTTTGCTTGAATGGTCGCTGAGCAAATATGGAACCGATGTGATATTTGTTATCGACGAGGCGTTTATAGACTTTGTGCCTGAAAAACTGAGGATAGAATTGGATGAAAGGATATATCCGAACTTAATTGTTATCCGAAGCTTCACGAAAATTCTGGGATTGCCAGGTGTGAGAGTTGGGTATGTGAAATCAGTTCAATTTAAAGAATTGTTTGAGAAATACCGCATACCGTGGGCGATAGGTGGGGATGGGTATACTCTTTTGGAAGCGATAATGGAAAATAAAGAGAAATACGAAAACTTTGTGAGACAAACTCAACAATATTTTGCTGAGCAAAGAGAAAGATTCTCTGAATTTATTTATTTCTTATCACTCACAAATTACATCGTTGTCAAAGTAGGTGATGTAAAAAAATTCATCGCCAAGCTGAACGAAGAACGCATGCATGCAAGGGAGATGTTCGATTTTGGAATAAATGATAGTGTCCGAATTGGGTTGAAAAAGCCAGAACACAACGAAAAGATATTGAAATTTCTTATACTTTGGTGGAAGGAGATGAAAAGATGGATAAACCAGTAGAAAGACTCCAAAAAGGCTATATCCAAGTTTACACAGGTAACGGGAAGGGAAAAACAACAGCAGCTTTTGGTTTGGCATTGAGAGCGGTGTGTGCAGGTAAGAAGGTATACATTGGGCAGTTTATAAAAGGTATGAGATATAGTGAACTTGATGCACCGAAATATCTGCCAAATTTGGTAATTGAACAATACGGACGAGATTGCTTTATTTTCAACTCGCCTACCGAAGAAGGCATCAAATTGGCAAGGCAAGGACTTGAAAAGATAGCAAGAATTATCAGGTCCGGAGAATACGACATGGTCGTTATGGACGAAGTGAATGTTGCTGTCTACTACAAACTCTTCCAGCCAGCAGATGTGGTGGAAATTTTGGAAACCAAACCTGAACATGTGGAAATCATTCTAACTGGTAGATACGCTCCCCAAGAATTCATCGATATTGCAGATTTAGTAACCGAAATGAGAGAAATCAAGCATTATTACCAAAAAGGTGTTCTTGCAAGGGAAGGGATTGAATATTGAGCTATTAGGATTTCACAAGAAAGGATTATAAAACCTTCCATTGTTCACAAATACTCCAACAGCTATAGATATGAACAATATCAATCCAGATATTCCAAGCGTAATATAGTCTTCAAACGTGAATTTCTTTGTAGTATACCATGTGCGCTTTTTGTATTTGCCAAATCCTCTCAGATCCATTGCATTACTTATCTTTTCAACACGCTCAAGGCTGGAGAGAATTAAAGGTATGAGTATTAATAAAGCATACTTGAATCTGTCTTTAAGCTTTGCTTTGTAGGACAAATCAATGCCTCTTGCTTGTTGCGCAAGGCTTATGTCCGTGTATGCTCTTTGAATATCAGGGAAATACCTAAGCGTAAGTGCGAAAGAATATGCAATTTTGTAATTAACACCGATCCTATTAAGTGAAGATGCCAGTTCGCTTGGATTTGTTGTGAATAGGAAAATCATACCAAGTGGTATGACAGAAATGTATTTTAAGAACTTCGTCGTTTGATAAAAGATCTGTTCCAAGGTTACCGGGTAGTTCTTAGAAATGTAAAAAAGCAGATGCTCTGTTCCAAAGATTTTTACACCTTCTGTAGGTGCAAAGAGGAATGTAATTATTTCATTTACCACGAGGAATGCAAAAACATATGCAAACATGAGTTTGACTCTTGCAAACTTGATTTTTGCTACTCGCATCAAAAAGAACGAAAATACCAAAATACCACTAATGACTCTGATATCATAAGTATACATGACCGCTGATGTTAATAGCAAAAAGGATATAAGCTTTGTCAAACCAGAGAGTCTGTGGATGATTGTTTCATCTGAAGTGTAAAGTATCAACTTCTCCTGCACGGCTATTCCTCACCATCCTGTCATAATTGATGAAGTGTTTGACAAATTTAGAGGGATTTTCAATACCTACTAACTGCGAAAGCTGATAAAGTGAGGTTTCTTTCAGATTTGCTTTTTCAATTACTTCCATATTGGTTAGAATTTCCGACGGTTCAGCACTTGCTATGATTTCTCCATCTGCAAAAACTATAGCTCTATCTGTGTATTCCATGATTAAATGCATGTCATGGGTTATTAGAATTATAGTCTTTCCCAGAGAATTAAGGTATGCTAGAAATTCCATAATTTCTGAGTAATGCTTAAAATCTTGTCCTGCGGTTGGCTCGTCAAGAATAATTATATCTGGATCAAGAACAAGGATAGAAGCGATTGTAACACGTTTTTTCTGTCCATAACTCAATGCGGAAATAGGTCATGAAAGAAATGGTTTAAGACCACATATTTCCGCAACTTCCGAGACCTTTTCCTTGATCCTATCTTCAGGAACCTTCCTCAACCGAAGTCCAAGGGCTATTTCGTCGTATACTATAGCTTTTGTGATCATCTGATTGGGGTTTTGCATCACAAACCCTATAATTTCAGCGCGCTCTTTGATAGTCATATCGTTCAATTTTCTACCTTTGTAAGTTATGGTTCCGGAATCTTCCTTGACAAACCCGCATAGCACTTTCGCAAACGTAGATTTACCTGCCCCATTTTTACCAACTATCGAAACCATCTCTCCTTCTCTGATTTCAAGGTTTATATTCTTCAAGACAGGTTTATTTTTCTCATATGAAAAGTTCAAATTCTCAACTTTTAGTATTGGCTCCGAGCTAAAAGCTTTCCCATCTGCTCCAGTATCGTTCGTGGTGCCGAACCAATTTACAATCTTTCGTTTATCTTCTTCTTTTAACTCAAGCGTTTTTATATAACCAGGTTTGATAGAAACCGATACGTTTACTCCTGCGTATTTTAGAGCTGAAACATAGAGCGGTTCTCTCAAACCTGCTCCTTTGAGAATGTCGCTTACCATAAGTTCATGAGGATGCAAGTCAGCAATGATTTTACCATCTTTTAATACAATTACACGGTCAACTTCTATATGTAGAACATCTTCAAGTCGATGCTCAACAATGATAATTGTTTTTCCCGTCTTCCTGTGTAGATCGTCTATAATTTCCATTGCTCTCTTTGCTGTTGCTGGATCCAAGTTTGCCAAAGGTTCGTCAAATAAAAGCACATCAACATTATCTACCAACACACCTGCTATTGTAGTCCTTTGCTTTTGTCCTCCAGATAATTCAAAAGGAGAATGATTCAAAAATTTCTCCATACCAACCATCTTTGCGGCTTCTTCAACCTTTTTTTTCATCTCTTGAGGTGGAACACAGTCGTTTTCGAGTGCAAAGGCTATATCTTCACCAACGGTGAGCCCAACGAATTGGGCGTCGGTATCTTGTAGAACAGTTCCCACAATCTTTGATAGCTTGAAAATGTCAAGGGTGCGTGTTTCGACACCCTTGACTTTCAAACTTCCCTTTATTTCACCCTTGTAGGCAAAAGGTATTAAACCGTTAAGACAGTGGACAAGTGTACTCTTTCCAGAACCGCTCGGTCCAAGAATTACTGCCTTCTGCCCGGGATAAATCTTTAAGTTTATGTCCTGCAAAGTAGGTTCTGACTGGACATGGTACCTGAACGAAAAATTATTGAATTCGATAACTGGTTCGATGTTACTAACGTTGTTGTTCATTTAATCATATTCCTCCAACTATTAGATTTCTGAAATCAAAAGTTTTATTCTTCTTTCTTCAAGCTTCCTTTCTTTGGTTTTGTCGCTACGTAGGCTATGAGTAAAAGTGTTCCGATGACACCGGCACTGATAATATTCATTATTGTAGCAGCTACACCTTGGATGAAGACCTTATCAGCTGGCTCGGCGTATATAACGATATCAAGTACAGGGGCAACAATTAGCCAAGCGATAACGTTTCCAATAATTTGGAAAACTTTACTTTTAAAATGTCTTTACCTGTAAACTCGCCCTCTTCAATGTTTGTAAACTTATATGACAAACCATATATGAAACCTGCGATACCACTTGCGATGACCCAACTCCACCACGGAGAGCCGTATTGGATAGCGTCACTAAGGGCATGACCAATGAATGCTGAGAGTCCTCCTGCTATAGGACCATAAAGGGTTGCGATGAAAAGGGCGAATCCATAGGCGGTCATGAAACTTGTTTGAGGAACTGGAGAAGGAATCTTCACGAACATAAACAAAAGCATAAAAATCGCAGCACCAATACCAGATGCAACAACCGTCGCTGTTGAAAACTTGAATAACTTTTTCATACCCCTTGACCTCCTTCACCTTTAAAATAGGGTTGCATCATTCTCAACAATAGTAAGTTCTAATTTGTCAAGCAAATCTTGATAACAGTATTCTTTACTCTCGTCGAGGTTACGGAAAAAGAATTTCACTCTCAGAATATTTAGTGCGTCTAACTTACCTTTACTTGGAAAACCTGACGCAATAACTATGCCACCTAATAACTCTCCTTCTTTGTCAAAATCCTTTATATATTCTGTTATTTGTTCAAAATCCTTGCTACTTGCTTTCCTGTCTTTGACTTCCACCAGTATGTATTGGTTCTTTCCAACGGGATGCTTGAGTTTAATAAACAAATCTATAAAACCTCTTGATAAAGCCTTTTCACTGAGAATTTCAAACTCGTCCGGGTTTTTATCTGACCCAAAATATCTCAGAACATCTTTGAGTATGGAATTAAGTTTTCTTTTAAGCAAAGATTGTAGGATATTTTCGTTGAATTTTGTTACAGTGTAATTGCTATCTTCGTAATCTGAATCTGCGTTGGAAAAGAGAATCTTAGGAACAAATTCTAAATCAGCAAATTTAAGCGTATCGGGAATTTTACTTTTGATTAATTCTTGTGTAGATCTACCCAAGGTTGAGACGTATGATAAAGTTGTCGCATCGGCCTGAAAATGAGTTTTCCTATACCCGCCTCTAAGCAAAAGATCTTCTGCAACATACGCAAATTCCGGACGTACCATACTTTCGTCAAATTCACGTTCGAGTTTTAACTCTAACCGATACGGAAATGTGTATGTATTACCAGATTCTCTGAAAGTTATTGGCTTCCATGGTGGAAGACTCTCTGCATTTTTGTATGCGATCTTCCTTATTACCTTATAAAGGTTTTTAACTCGAGCACCATACAGAAAACTAACGTAATCCCCAACATCAATATCTAAGAATGTCCAAAGACCATTTCGACTGCTGGGAAATCCTGCAAGATTGTATTTTATACAGAGATCTAGATTTTCTTTGTTTGAAACGGATATAAGATAATATCGCGGATCCAGCATGTGGTTAACCCCCTAAAGTGTTACGAGAATAAAACAACTGTTTACTTAAATTATAGCACGTCTTGGTATTCTATTTTTAAAAATCATCTTTCCCAAGCAATCATGGTAAAATAGTATTACTAAATTAGTTTCCCTAATCCAGACAAAGTGTTAGTACATTTGGTTCAAGATAGCTTCATCTCAAAATTCTGGGAGATGATTTATATGAGTGGTTCCGATGAGGAAAAGAATATGAAAAGCAGAAGCATACGAACCGTCCAAATAATAGCAGCCGAAAAGGGTGGAGAAAAACCATTTGGTATTTTCAGCAAGCATACGTTAGATTATTTTAAAATCGCAAGGGATTTACTGAAAACTTACGGTGATTTAAAAGTTGTTGGACAAGAGTCAAGTCAGTTTGATGCCAGAATAATCATACAAGCTGAAGAAAAAAATAATAAAATTGATGGGACAGTGACATTCGAAGAAGAGGGGAACAGGTGGGGTTCAAAATTCACAATAGACCTTTCAGCTAAGTCAAAATGGCAACTACCTACGTTTGAGTTTGAGGCAATTGTTTTGGAAATATTATCCTACATAAAAGGAAGCGATATACTTTTTGCAGTTTTAAAAGGAAAGGATCTCAACAGAAAGAAAGCAGCGATAAAAGCCATCGGAAATGTGAGTGACCCAAAATTTATCCCTGCCTTGGTTGGAGTCCTCCAAAACTCTCCCTCGGATTTGAAAAAGCTAATCATAGAAACGCTCGGAAAAATGAAGGACCCAAAGGTGGTCCCTCCGATAGTTCTATCTTTGAGAGATGGTGACCCTGTTGTTCGTGCATCTGCCAAGGTTGCACTTTTTAACGCACTTCGTTCAGGGGTTCCTATTGATGAAACTGTGCTGTTTTTGTTAGAAGATAAGGATGCGGGAATTCGGTCCGCGATTGTTGATATTCTTGCAAATGTAAGCAATGAAACGGTTTTTGAAGCTTTGCTCAAGGCGTTAAACGACGAAAATCCTAATATTCGACTGCGCTCTGTTCAAGCGTTGGAGAAAATAAAAGACCAACGAGCTATCGGACCTCTTTCAAAACTATTGGTGGACAAAGATGTTGGAATTAGACTTGCTGTGGTTCAGGCGATAGGAAGTATTGGGCATGAAAAAGCAGTTGAATACCTTTCGATAGCTCTGAAAGACAGTGAGTGGAGAGTTAGAAAGGCACTTGCCACGGCTCTTGGAAACACAAATAATCCCTCTGCCACACCATACCTTGTCGAGTTGCTCAAGGACGAATCATCAGAAGTGAGAAAAGCTGCAGTTGAGGCTTTGCAGATTGTTGGTGATGAAACTTCTATTCCTGCACTTATTGAAGCGCTCAGAGATGGAGATTCGTGGGTAAGAATGACGGCTGCAGAGACGCTTGGACGGTTGGGAAGTTTGGAATCTGTTGAAAAACTTATTGAATTACTTCAAGACCCATCTGCAAACGTCAGGAAGGCAGTACTAGAAGCTCTCGGGAAAATAGGTGATTACCGAACTGTAGAACCTATTTTACAAAGGCTCAAAGACGATATCGCGAGCGTTCGAGAGGCAGCTGCAGAGGCTCTCGGAAAACTGCGCGATAGCCGGGCTTTGGAACCGCTCATTGAAATTTTGGAAAATCCAAAAGAAGAGAACTCAGTCAAAGAAGCTGCAATAAGAGCTCTTGGGAACATAAGGGATTTTGAATCAGTTGACGCGATTGTAAGTATGATAAGTGATAAAAATCCAAACATCCGCAAAGCAGCTGTTGAAGCTCTTGGAAAAATTGGTGATATTAGGACTTTGAATTTATTGATTAATATAGCTATCGATTCTGGAGAAGAACATTCCGTAAGAAAAGCAGCAATACTGGCTTTGGGTCAACTGGGTGATGAGCGTTCGGTTGAGACTCTTATCAAAATTTTAGATGATAGCGATCCAGAACTTAGGGAATCTGCTGCTTTTGCACTTGGAGAGATTGGAAGCCCACGAGCCGTTGATTTTCTTGTCAAAAAATTCGAAGATGAGAACATTGCTGTGAAATTAGCAGCCATTGAAGCAACTGGAAAAATAAAAGACAAAAAATGTGTTGACAATCTTGTTGCTACATTGAAAAGTAAAGAACCAGAAGTGAGAAAAGCTGCAATCCAAGCACTTGGGCAGATAGGTGATGAAGTTGTAATTAGCTTCATTATAGAAGCTTTGAAAGATCCTTCCGTTGATGTTAGAAAAGCTGCAGCCGAGGCTCTAGGATTAATAAGAAGTAAAAAAACTGTAAATGCACTCTTGGAAGCACTGAAAGACAAAGATAAAGGTGTGAGAATGGCGGTTGTCGATGCACTTAGCAAAATTGGAGACTCAAAAGTCCTCCAAGAATTATTAGTTCTAACAATTGAGGGCAACAAAGCTAGTGGTGAATACAAAAAAGGAGAAATTCAACAGGAAGGATTGACAACCGTTGAAGGACTTATTAATGCTTTTTCATCAGCCTTTGGGGCGGAAGCAACTAAAATGACGGTGGAGCCTTCCAAGAAGGGGGCTGCGTTCAAAGAAGAAGATGAGGAAATCTTAATACGAATGGCTTGTGATGATAGTTTAAATGAAGACCTACGACAGCGAGCTATTTTTGTGCTTGGTGAGATGAAAACACCTAAAGCAATAGAAACATTAATAGAACTACTGAAAGACAAAAATCAATCCCTGAGAGAATCAGCAGTCAAAGCCTTAGGAAAGATAAAAGCACAAACCGCTTTAAAGCATCTGGGAGCTATGTTAAACGATAAAGCACCTGAAGTAAGAAAAGCGGCAATTTGGGCGATAGGAGAAATCGGAAGTTCAAACGCAATAGAATACCTAAGGCGTGCTTTGAAAGATAGCGACTTTGTTATTCGTGAGGCTGCCGTTAAAGCGCTTGGTTCTGTTGGAAAAGCAAATATCCATGAAGCTTACGAACTGCTTGCCGAAGCCCTTAAAGATGAAGATTATCACGTAAGAAATAGTGCAAAGATAGAGCTTCAGCTTGCTACAAAATCAGGGTTTCCTGTAACCGATGTGTTGATTCAACTTTTAAAAGACAAAAACCTTTCCGTAAGGCTTGTGGCTACGGAAATTCTTGGTTTTTCACAAGATTCTCAGGCAGTTGATGCACTTATCGAAGCTCTAAAAAGTGAGGATGCTGCAGTTCGTAAGACGGCGGTAGAATCACTTGGCAAAATTGCGCACCCAAAAGCAGTTGGGGAATTGGCAAAGTTAGTAAAGGATAAAGACCTGGGCGTGCGTTTGGCGTTAGTTAAAACATTAGGAAATATAAATATACATAACGAAAGCACAATTGACCCTCTTATACAAATGCTCGATGACCAAAGTGCCGAAATCAAATTGTTGGCACTACAAGCTCTTGGAAAATACCAAAACGAACAATTAATAAATGCTGTCGGGAATTTACTGAAAGACAAAAATATAGAAATACGCTTAGCAGTTGTGCAAGTACTTGACACTATAGGAAAGAAAGAAGCTTTGCGATTTTTGCTTACAGCCATAAACGACGAAGATTGGAGAGTCCGAAAAGCTGGTGTTGAGGCTGTAAAAAATATAGCAGAAAAAGAGAAAATAGAAGACTCAGGAATAGTAACTGAAATCATTAAGCTACTCAAAGATCAAAACTCGGCAGTTAGAAAAGCTGCAGCAGAAGCACTTTACGCAATAGGCTATTCTCAAACCCCCGGACTTTTGGAAGCATTAATCGAAACCTTGAATGATGAAGATTCGTGGGTACGGCTGGCAAGTGTTCAAGCACTTGCAAAATTTGGTGGATGGTCAATTGTTGACCAGTTAATAAAATCGTTGAGAGACCCAGCTTCCTATGTAAGAAGAGCTGCTGCTGAAGCGCTAGGAAAGATAGGTGATTCAAGCACAGCAAATGCATTGATAGAAGTTCTAAAAGATAAGGATTGGAAAGTTCGTAAAACAGTTGTAGAGGCACTTGGAATGATAGGTGACGAGACGGTAGTCGATGCCCTTGTGGATATGCTCAATGATGAAAGCTCGGAAGTTAAAATAGCCGTATTGGAAGTGCTTGGAAAACTAGCTGATGCGGGTGTTCTTGATAGATTGGAAGTAGCGATTAATGACAAAGATGTTGAGGTAAGAAAAAAAGCAGTTGAGGTAATTTGGAAAATAGACACTCCAAGGTCGGTTGAGCTACTAATCAGGGCTTTAAAAGATGAAGACTTAGAAGTTAGATTCAAAGCTCAAGAAGGACTGCTCCGTGTTTGTGATTTCAGTGTGCTTGAAGAAATAGAAAAACTTCTCAAAGATGAGGATCCAAACGTAAGGTGGTTGACGGTGCAGGCACTGAAGAAAATTGGTGGGACATCTGTAGTCAAACCGTTGATGGAAGCAGTAAACGACAAGGTTTTCAGCGTCAGATGGTTTGCAATTGAAGCGCTTGGAGAAATTGGAAGCCAAAAAGCTATACCAGTTTTGGCAAAACACTTAGCTGACAAAGACTACACAATACGCCGGTCGGCGGCAGAAGCAATAGGAAGAATTGGCGGTCAAGAGGCGTTCAATGTGTTAAGTGAATCATTGAGGGACAAAAATTCAGAAACAAGGGAAGCGGCTGTTTGGGGGATATCAAAGTTGGCAACGCACGAGCCAGAAAAGGCTATAGAACTTCTTAGCGGAATGATTGCCGACGCGAGCCTGAATGTTAAAAGAGCAGCAGTACAGGCTCTTGCAGGTTTTAGAAACAGGAAAGCTTTGGAGGTTATTATCGAAAAACTTAAGACTGAAGACCAAAATACAAAAAGATAATATCCGAAGTGCTTGAAGAACTCTCAGGGAAAAAATTCGGTTTGGAATACGAAATCTGGAGAAAGTGGTTAGAGGAAAATCAATAGCTTCCAAAGGTAGCATAGGTAAATTTAAGATGATAAAACCTGAGAGTATTTATACCAATAGTAATATTTAGTTTTGTTTTTTGCAACAGAAAACGGGAGCTCTCAATTGTAAACTTTTGTGTTAGACATAGCGGATTAAAAATATATTTTTCCATTGGCGCACTGGGAACTAAGTTAATTATAAAGCAATATAACAAAAATGGTAATGCATAATAAACTAAACATAAAAAGCCACACGTCGGACCCAATGGCGTCATAAACTATTAACATTATTTCCAAAGGCTTTTGAAATCCAGACTTTTCAAAACCCATATGTAACGATTATGTAAAACCCAAAAATTTAGCCATTTTTTCGGGGGATAGTTTCCGGTCATGATTAACTTAAAAAGGCATAAATACGAGATTTTTAATTTTTACAAATGTAACTGTCAAATTTAACAAAAATAATGGGGTATAATATTTATGAGGGTTTTACGGGTTTTAGAAGTGACTATGAGGGATGGAAACACGAAACGGTCCGTTAAGACCGTTTCTTTGTGTGCGCCCGGCATGAGCGACAACTTGGCGGTGAAAGTCCGCTATGGGCTTGGTAGTGGGAACCATTAGCCAAAAGCAAGGGTGTCCATCGTGAGGTGGAATCTGAAGGAAGCTGGCGGCAAAGTCCCGACTCGATGGACAAGAACCACATACTAAGGCTGTATCGAGGTGGACGAGTTTGCAAAACAAAACGAAGTCCTACACTACCCGAACCTCATGCAGTAAATGTGGCGAGTACATGGGATGAAGGCGGTCGCTCTTACCCGGGGAGGTCTGACGGATACACCTATTGGTAACCTACTCAGCGATGAGTAGTTGAACCGTCAGAAGTCAGCAGAGGTCATAGTAGCCGAAAGGTGAAGGACTGAACTTTAGGAGTCAACTATGTAAAATTAAATTTTGAGTAGAAGGCGAAAATGTATGATCAATATGGAATTTCTCTCGCTTTTTCATCATAGCAAATATTGTCCTTAGCAACTTGTGTGCTACACTCATCATCGCTTTTTTGTATACTAATCCTTGCGAGCGTTTTCTTTGAAAATATGCTTTAAAATATTCGTTATGTATCACTACATTCACACTCATTAGCCAAATTATTCGTCTCAGGTGGGCATTGCCCCTTTTGGATATACGACTCCTTTGTGTTTGCCTGATTCATCTACGCTTGGGTCAAGCCCACAATAGGCAATTAGTTTTTTGTAAGTGCTAAATCTTGAAATATCACCAACTTCGGCAAGAAAATACAGTGCGCTATTTTCACCAATTCCGTCGATGGACGTGAGTATTTCAATATCTTGGTTGAGTGAAGCACATTTGCAATATTCTTTAAGCATCTCATCGAACTCATTGAGGAGCTGTTGTAAAAATCGAAGTTCTTTGATAGTTTGAATAAGAATCTTCTCTTTCATTGGCCAGTACTGAGCAATGGAGTTGTTAGCAAGTTCTTTAAGAGTTTCTGGAGTAAGTTTTAACTTTCTACCGGTTGTCTTTGAAAAGAAAACACTTAAAGAATCAATAGAGGCTTTTTGGATAGCTTTAGCAGAAGGGAAAGAAGAAAGCAAATCCAAGATAGCATCATTGTAAATGTTGATCACTTTTTCAAGTTCAGGGAAGAGGAGAGAAAGAAGCTTTTCGATGTCGGACTTTTGAGATTTGATGAGTGATGCTTTCCTTTTTTCTTGCAATATCACGAAAATCGGAGTTGAGGAAAGAAGAAGCAGGAAGAAGGTAATGAGTGTAAAAGATGGTAAGAGCAATAGAGCGAGCGTCGATTTTGTCAGTTTTAGTTTTCCTAAGCCCAACAGGAAGAGATTTGTTAACAAGCAAAGGATTAAGCACGACACAAGAGAACTCATTGATAGAGAGGAAAGAAAGAAGGTTAAGATGGTAACAGCCAGTAGACTCCATAGCGATAAGGATAGAAGATTTAGGGAAGACGGAAAGTTTTTGAACAAAGGAGGAAAACCCTTGTTTGGACATATCGAAAGCAGATTCGAAGATGATAGAAGTAGGATTTTGGATAGCACAGGCATTGAACTTATCCTTGGAGATGTCAATACCGACAAAGATGGAGAAGTTTTCAGACATGATAAAACCTCCTTTCGATTGATTTGGTTAAAAGGCGAGGGCAGGAGCCTGCTGAACCAAACCTCCAGGGTGACAAGGGTTAAAAACCCAACCAACTTATCATGGTTAAAGGCAGGCGACAGACTCCTAAAATGGCTTAAAAGCCAAGGCTGGATAAGTCGTCCTGCCCTGCCTACTTTTTGACTAAAATATTTATACTATATTTTTACGTAGGAGGCTTTTAAGCTACATACCTCAGAACAACATGGAGGATCCTCCTTATGAGTCTTTGGGTGATGATCCTATGAGGATGGAGTTAGCTTTGAGGGATGTGGTTCCTGTTAATCCCAACAAGCCTTATGATGTTAGGGATGTTATAAGGCTTGTTGTGGATAGAGGGGAGTTCTTTGAGGTTCAGGAGCTATATGCTCCCAACATAGTTATAGGTTTTGCTCGTTTGGATGGTTACTCTATAGGCATAATAGCCAATCAGCCGAGGCATTTAGCTGGTTGTCTTGACATTGATAGTTGTGACAAGGCTTCTCGTTTCATAAGGTTTTGCGATGCCTTTAACATTCCCATAGTTAACTTTGTTGATGTTCCTGGTTATCTTCCTGGGACTGCCCAGGAGTGGGGTGGGATAATAAGGCATGGTGCCAAGATGCTTTATGCTTACTCTGAGGCCACTGTACCCAAGCTTACTGTTATACTTAGGAAGGCTTATGGTGGAGCTTATCTTGGCATGTGCAGTAAGGATCTTGGTGCTGATGTGGTATTAGCTTGGCCTCAGGCTGAGATAGCTGTTATGGGTGCTGAGGGTGCTGCGAACATAATCTTTAGGAAGGAGATACAGTCTGCTTCTAATCCAGAGGAGGTAAGGAGGCAGAAGATAGAGGAGTATAGGGAGAAGTTTGCCAATCCTTATGTAGCTGCGAGGCGTGGTTTTGTTGACAGGGTTATAAAGCCTGAGGAGACCAGGCCTGCTTTAATTGAGTCCCTTTCCATGGCTTTAGGTAAGAGGGAGGGTAGGCCTAAGAAGAAGCATGGTGTGATGCCGGTTTAAAGGGGTGGTTTTAGGTATGGATTCTTTAAACAGCTTAAGTGGTGCCTTAGGGCTTTCTGTGGTTGCGATGAGCATGGTTTTTCTAGTTTTAGGTGGCTTAGCCTTGATGATGGTGCTTATAAAGTATGTTGCGCGGGTTCTTGAAGGTGCTCCTAAAGTGGAGGAAGTTGGGAGGTCTTTACCTTCTCAAGAGAAGGAGGAGGCGGTTCTTCTTAAGGAGGAGCTGCCGAGGCCTGTTTCGTTGCCTGACCTTGATGGGGATATAGTTGCCATAGCGGCTGCTATAGCTGCTTTTAGCGGTGGTAGGCCTTACGTTTACAGGGTTTGGAGGGTTCCTAATTTTGGAAGGAGTCTTTGGAGGGAGAGCGCTAAGATAGAATCTATGATAGGGGGGATTGAGCATGAATAAGAAGTTCTTTAAGATAACCATCAATGGTAAAAGTTATGAGGTGGAGGTTGAGGAGATAACTTCTTTATCTTCGGGGGTTGAGTCCAGGCCTCAGGTTCAGGCTCAGCCACCATCTATGCCGACGTTTACGCCTACACCAGCGCCTAAACCTACACCTGAACCTGTGCCAGCGGTGACTTCCTCTCCGGTTTCGGGTGCTATTGTGTCTGCGCCTAAGAGGGAGGTTAAGGATCTGGCCCAGGCTGGTGGGGTTGTGGTATCTGCTCCCATGCCTGGTAAGATATTGAGGGTTTTGGTTAAGGAGGGGGATAGTGTATCTAAGGGTGATCTTCTTTTGGTTCTTGAGGCTATGAAGATGGAGAATGAGATATTTGCGCCTGTTTCTGGGGTTGTTAGGAAGGTTGCGGTTTCTGGTGGGGATTCGGTGAACACTGGGGATACCCTTGTGGTTATAGGTTGAGGGGGAGGTTTTGCTATGGAGGGTATGTTAAGCAAGGCCGTAGTGATCTTTGAGAGCTCTGGCTTTGCTGGCTTAACCTGGGGCAACCTTTTGATGATCCTTGTTGGTTTGACGTTGCTTTACCTTGCCATAGGGAAGGGTTTTGAGCCTCTCCTTTTAGTTCCCATAGCCACTGGTTGCATAATAGCGAACCTTCCCCTTTCTGGGATAATGGAGGAGGGTGGGTTGCTCTACTACATATACTTTGGGACGAAGCATGAGATTTACCCGTGTTTGATATTTTTGGGCATAGGTGCTTTAACTGACTTTGGGCCTTTGCTTGCCAATCCCATAACTTTCATACTTGGGGCTGCGGCTCAGCTTGGGGTTTTCATATCCCTTGTAGGGGCTATGCTTTTGGGTTTTAGCATAAGGGAGGCGGCCTCCATTGGGATAATAGGTGGTGCTGATGGTCCCACTGCCATATATTTGACGATGAAGCTTGCGCCTCATCTTTTGGGGCCGATAGCAGTTGCTGCTTACTCTTACATGTCGCTTGTTCCTTTGATTCAGCCGCCTGTGATACATCTTTTGACGACGCGTGAGGAGAGGGCGATAGTTATGGAGCAGCTTAGGCCTGTATCCAAGCTTGAGAAGGTGATTTTCCCGATAATGACCTTGATAGTTAGTGGACTTCTTCTTCCTGCTTCTGTTCCCTTAATTGGTTTACTTATGTTTGGTAATCTTCTTAGGGAGTGTGGAGTGACTGAGAGGCTTTCCAAGACTGCTCAGAACGAGCTGATAAACATAGTGACGATAATGCTTGGGCTTACGGTTGGTGCTACTATGGAGGCTAAAAGCTTTCTTAACTTAAAAACTTTGGGTATAATCCTTCTTGGGCTTGTGGCCTTCATGGCTAGCACGGCTGGTGGGGTTTTATTTGCCAAGGTGTTGAACCTTTTCCTTAAGAGGAAGATAAACCCTGTTATAGGTGCTGCTGGTGTTTCCGCTGTGCCTATGGCTGCAAGGGTATGTCAGAGGGTTGTTCAGAAGGAGAACCCTGGGAACTTCGTCTTGATGCATGCCATGGGGCCGAATGTCGCTGGGGTGATAGGCACCGCGGTTGCAGCAGGGGTCATGCTGGCTATATTAAGGTGGTAGTTTCTTCATTAGCATATTGACAAGGTATCTTCCCCAAAGATATAATCTAAAATAAGAATGAAGGAAATAATTTGCGTTTACTCTTTCGTTTATTATTATTACAAGGAATAGGGTCTCCGGTTTGACCCCCTTTGGGTCGAGGGGGAAAAGCCTTAAGTTTGGCTGATAGAGGCCGGGGGCTCCATCAAAAAGGTGGGGCTCCCGGCCTTAAACTTTATCAAGGAGGGTTGGAGTAGATGATGGATAGATTGCAGGCCTTAAGGGAGAGCGTTAAAAGAGCCTATGAGGGTTATTCCTGGTATAGGGAGAAGATGGACGAAGCTGGTATAAGCCCAGAGGATATAAGAAGCCTTGAGGATATAAAGTATCTACCCTTTATGACTAAGGATGACCTGAGGAAAGGATATCCCTGGGGTGTTACCGCGGTAGACTTGGTTGACGTTGTGAGGATTCACTGTTCTTCAGGGACTACAGGGAAGCCCACTGTGGTGAGTTACACTAAGGGGGATATTGAGAAGTGGGCTGAACTTATGGCTTGGTGTTTAAAGATAGCCGGCTTAAGAAAAGATGACATCTTCCAGATATCTTATAACTACGGGCTTTTCACAGGTTCCTTTGGGTATCACTACGGAGCTGAGAAGATAGGCTGTTGCGTTATTCCTGCTTCAGGCGGATACACTGAGAGGCAGATAGAGCTTATGCTTGACCTTGGGACCACGGCTATAACTTCTACTCCGAGTTATGCCCTTTACCTTGCTGAGGTGCTGGCGGAGAAGGGGATCTCACCTGACCAACTTTCCCTTCGCTTGGGTATCTTTGGGGGAGAACCTTGGAGTGAGGAGATGAGGGCTCAGATAGAGAAGGGGTTAGGCATCATAGCTCTTGACTGCTACGGGTTGAGCGAGATATGGGGACCTGGTGTAGGTATAGAGTGCCCATATAAGGAGGGTCTTCATATAAGGGAAGATTATTTCATAATGGAGATCATAGATCCGGAGACCTTAAAACCCCTCGCCTTAGGAGAGGAGGGGGAGCTCGTCATAACGACCTTAAATAGAGAAGCGACTCCTATGATAAGGTATAGAACGAGAGACATAACCAGACTATTTTACAGCGATTGCTCTTGTGGGCTTTCGGGGCTGAAGATGGATAGGGTTAAGGGTAGGACGGATGATATGCTCATAATTCGTGGCGTCAACGTATTCCCGAAGCAGATAGAGGCGATCTTAGGAAGCTTTAGGGAGCTTAGTTTGAACTATCAGCTTGTGGTGGGTGAGAGAAAGCATCTCAAGAGACTTGAGGTGAGGTGTGAGCTTTCTAACGGGTTTAATGGCGATGTAGATGAGCTTACCCAGAGGGTGTCTAAAACTCTGAAGGATAAGCTTGGTGTTACCGTTGATCTGACGATCCTTCCACCGGGTAGCCTTGAGAGATCTCCTGGTAAGGCAAAGCGCTTAGTTAATAGCTAAAAATTTCTTAAAAATTTTTAAGAAGGGGTGGCAAATATGGGAAAGATTTATTATAATTTAGTGCGAAGATGGGCAGAGAACATCATATAAAATCGGTGGCTAAAGCGCTAAAAATAATTGAATTATTGGCGGAAAATGGAAGAGAGATGGCCTTAGGTGAGATAGCTGAGAGAATGAAAATGCCCAAAAGCACTACGCATGGATTGATCTCCACTTTATGCGATTTTGGCTATGTTGATCAATCTCCCTTCACTGGCAAGTATAAGCTTGGACTTAGGCTCTTTGAGTTGGGGAACATAGTAGCCATGAGATTGGAGGTTAGAAGCGTAGCCACTCCCTACATCCAGAGGCTCGTGGAGGCACTGGGTGAGACCGTTCATCTTACCATACTTGATAAGGGTGAGGTCCTTTACATCGATAAGCAGGAGAGCCAGCAGTCCATCAGGATCGCTTCGCGTGTGGGAGCGCGCCTTCCCGCTCATTGCACGGGTGTGGGGAAGGTTCTTTTGGCCTTTTTGCCGGCTGAGGAGCGCAAGAAGATCATTTTAGAGAAGGGGTTAAAGAGGTTCACGAAGAACACAATCACCGATCCAGAAGCTTTAGAGCTTGAGTTGGCTAGAGTGAGGGAGCAGGGATATGCCTTTGATAATGAAGAGTTTATGGAGGGGCTTAAGTGTGTTGCTGCTCCCATAAGGGATTACACTGGTAAGGTTTGTGCAGCTATGAGCGTATCGGGGCCTGTTGCTCGCCTAAGAGGGGAGAAGCTTGAGAGGGCGGTCGCGCTGGTTACTGAGGCAGCTGCGATGATCTCCGCCGAGTTGGGGTATAGGCCGAAGGAGCCCATTTGACCTTAGCCCTTAGGGTTTTAAAAGGGATATATTGCTGCGTTCCTATGCGGAGGTGTGTGAGCTTGAGAAAGGGGAAGAGTGTTCTAATAATCGTGAGCGTGATGGTTCTTCTTCTTTCTGGAATCGCTTATACCGTTGGCGTGAGGGATCTCATAAGCGTCGTGGGGGGAGGATTGCTTGTAAAGAGTTTAGCTGAACCCATAAACTCTTTTATAAATGAGGTAACGCTTAATAAGGGAGTCAAGAATATGTCTGCTACCAAGGTGGTGCCAATAGTAAGCGTTGGTAGCGGGCTTTATATAGGAGCGGCTCAGGTTTCGGGTTCGGCTAACGCAGTAGCCCAGACCAAGGCAGTGGCAAGGTTGGAAGTCTCCTTTCAGGGTAGGGCAAGGGTTGACATTTTGATTCCCATAGATTCTGAAAACCCCTTAGAGCGCTTTAGGAGAGTTCAGGGAGTAGGAGTAAGCGCTATAATAGACCTAAAATTATAGGACCTAGAATAGGGTTTTTATCTTCTCTTGACAATCTTTCCAAGAGAGTTTATAATGCTTTTGAAAACAATGTCGAAGGCTATTCTTTAATATAGAATGGAGGTTATCCTTTTGGATATAAGGGATTTTCTGTTTTCGCCTTTGAAAGCCCATTCTTATCTTGACGAATGTTTAATCTTAAAGATAGCTAATGTCTTGAGAAGACATTGGCAAGATCATGTGAAGAAAGGGGTTGAGGAATGTGAATCATAGGGAAGTGGCTCTTAAGTTGATTGAGGCTGAGATCAATAGGACTCCCATTGACCCTCTTACGTCAACTTATAAAGGTTTAAGCGTGAGAGATGCTTATCAGGTTCAGTTGGAAGGAGTGAAGATAAAGCTTGAGCGGGGAAAAAAAATCGTTGGGAAGAAAATAGGGCTCACGAGTAAAGCTATGCAAGATCTCTTTGGCGTTAGAGAGCCTGATTATGGTCATCTTTTAGATGATATGCTTGTTTTGCCTGGGCAAGCTTGTAAAAGAGATGAACTTATTCAACCTAAGGTGGAGGGGGAAATCGCCTTTGTCCTTAAAGAGACCCTGAAGGGGCCGGGCGTAACGGTTTGCGATGTTTTAAGATCGACGGAGTTCGTTATTCCAGCCCTAGAGATAGTGGATAGTCGAATCCGTGACTGGAAGATAAAGCTTGAGGATACAATAGCGGATAATGGTTCCAGTGCAAGGTTCGTTTTAGGGAGCAAGGCTGTATCTGTTAAGAATCTGGACCTAAGGTTAATAGGTATGGTTTTTGAAAAGAATGGTAGGATAGTTGGCACAGGAGCTGGGGCTGCCGTTTGGGGGCATCCTGCTTCAGCTGTGGCATGGTTAGCAAATAAACTTGCGGAATTTGGTATAGCTTTGGAAGCTGGGGAGATAATCCTTTCTGGAGCTATAACCGCTGCACTGGACGCTGATAAGGGGGATGTTTTTACGGCACACTTTTACGAGCTTGGGTCCGTAAGTATTTATTTTGAGTGATCTTCAGTTAGAAAGGGGGCGAATGGATTGGAGGAAAGGGTGAAAGTGGCTGTGATAGGTCCTGGAAACATTGGGACAGACCTTATGTTTAAGATTCTTAGGAGTCCTTACCTTGAAATGGGAATGATGGTTGGTATAGTAGAATCTGAAGGGTTAAAGAGAGCTCAGTCTATGGGAATAAAGACGAGTACAAGGGGTATAGATGCGGTTTTGGAGGATGATGATATAAAGATAGTCTTCGATGCCACGACGGCTAAGGCTCACATTAAACACGCTCCTCTTCTTAAAGAGGCTGGTAAGATTGCCATAGACCTAACTCCTGCGGCGGTTGGTCCCTATGTAATACCTGTCGTTAATCTGGAAAAGCTTTATGATGAACCCAACCTGAACATGGTTACCTGCGGTGGGCAGGCTACCGTTCCGATAGTTTACGCTATAGCTCAAGTTGCGGGCGCTAAGTATGCTGAGATCGTTTCGGCCATATCAAGTAAGAGTGCCGGTCCGGGAACACGCCAAAATATAGATGAATTCACAATAACCACTGCGCAAGCCCTCTGTGAGCTTGGGGGAGCTAAGAGGGGTAAGGCGATAATAATCCTTAATCCTGCAGAGCCACCTTTGATAATGACGAATACCATATACGTGGAGGTTGATGAGCCAGACGAGGAAAAGATAAAAGGGGCTGTGTTTGATATGATTAGGAGGGTTCAAGAGTATGTTCCGGGATATCGTCTTAGGGTTCCTCCTATACTGGATGGCAATAAGGTGACGACGATAATTGAGGTCGAGGGTGCTGGGGACTTCCTTCCCAAGTATGCTGGTAATTTCGATATTATAACTGCGGCTGCAGTTGCTGTGGCTGAGAGGATAGCGGCGAGGATGTTGAAGGGGGGTGTTGAGCGTGAGGGAGAAAAAGTTCATTCATATAGTAGACACCACATTGCGTGATGGAAGCCATGCTGTGGCTCACCAGTTTACAGAGGAGCATATTAAAACGATAGCTAAGGGTTTGGACGATGCAGGCGTTGAATATATTGAGGTTTCTCACGGTGATGGCTTAGGTGGATCATCTTACAATTACGGTTTTTCTGCCCTTACCGATGAGGAGATGCTAAAAGCGGCTGGTGAGGTTATAAAGAGGGGGAAGCTAACGGTTTTACTTCTGCCCGGTATTGGGACTCACAGAGAGCTTGAACTTGCAGCGGATTGTGGGGCTAAGGCTGTGAGAGTTGCCACTCACGTTACGGAAGCGGATATCGGTGAGCAGCATATACGCATGGCTAAGGAGATGGGTATGGAAGCCTTTGGCTTCTTGATGATGGTCCACATGGTTCCACCCGAAAAGGTTGCGGAGCAGGCTCTACTGTTTGAATCTTATGGGGCTGATTGCGTTTACGTGGCCGATTCAGCTGGCGCTATGCTTCCTAGTGATGTTAAAGCTTGCATTGAAGCGGTTGTTAAAAGGGTTAAACTTCCCGTTGGTTTTCATGCGCACAACAACTTGGGTTTAGCCATCGCCAATAGCTTAGCTGCTTTAGAGGCAGGTGCCACCTTTTTGGACGCTACATGTAGGGGTTTGGGAGCAGGCGCTGGGAACGCTCAGACGGAAGTCTTAGTTGGTGTTTTGGATAAGGCAGGGTATGAAACTGGAATAAACTTTTACAAGATAATGGACGTAGCGGAGGAGCTGGTTGAGCCGATAATGCAAAGGCCTCAAGTCATAAGAAACGCTTCCCTCATGCTTGGCTATGCAGGTGTGTATTCGAGCTTCCTTCTTCATACCTATAGGGCAGCCGAGAAGTTTGGCTTGGACCCACGAGATATCTTAGTCGAGCTTGGAAGGAGAAAGATGGTAGGAGGACAAGAGGATATGATAATCGATGTGGCCTATCAGCTTTCTCAGAGGAAAGCTCTTAAGGAGGGGGTGAGTTTAGGTGAAGCTGGTTAATCTGGTAGCGGTTGTGGATCTGGAGAAGTGCATAGGTTGTAAGACTTGTGAGAGGGTTTGCCCTGTTTTAGCTATTAAGGTTGTGGATGGTAAGTCTCAGGTTGACACTGAAAGGTGCAGAGGCTGTGCAGCTTGTGAACAGAGATGCCCAGTTTATGCGATAAGGATGGAAAAGCGTAAGGAGCCCATTTTAGTTGGAGTGGATGTTGATTCTGTTGATTACGGTAAGGTGATCGAGCTCTGTGGCAAGGCTAAGCTTAATCCTGAGCAGGTGATCTGTTTTTGCACTGGGACAAGGGCTGAAGAGATAGCCGCTGCGATACTTATGGGAGCTAAGTCTCCAGAAGATGTTTCTTTCATGACGGGTGCGAGGACCGGATGTAAGGTGGAGTGCATTCAACCTATACTGAGGCTTCTTGAGGCTGCTGACATTAAGTCTGTTCCTCCAAAGGGAGGGTGGCAATGGTATGGTAGAACCGTTACCGTTTGGGAGATCCCTGAGGGGGTTAGGAGGAAACACTCCTCAAGGGGTTTCTACTTTGATGAGGATGAGAAGCTGTTAAATAGGGTTAAAGAGGCACCTTTGCAGGGAAGGAGGTGATTTTGTTATGCGTGCCCCTATACCGCCCATACCCCCGCGTAAATCTCAATACGGTATTGACCCATCCTTAGTCAAGAAAAGGGTTTGTGAGCTTCCAGGCATGACCTCTGTGCTAATAAAGGAGCTATTCCCCGATATGCCTGATGTCATCTATCCCAGTGATAGAGGAATCGAAACCATTCGTAAAGCTACAGAGGAGGCGCTTAAGAACGTTGATATGAGCATGATAAAGCCTGAGCATTCGGTTAATATCCTGGCATCTCATCACGGTTTTACCCTCTTGGGGGGTGAACCTTACGCTGAGATGCTTAAGACACTAAGGGATGTAATTCAGGCGAGAACCGGATGCAAAGATATAAGACTGAGGGCTGGTGTTGGGTTAAGGTTTAGAGAGACTGAGGAATATATTAAGCGCTACGGTTTAGATAAGCACTTTAATGGTAAGGCCGTAGGCATAGCCCCTATTGACGAAGGTATACCGATTGAGACGGAGATAGGTACACTCTATGGGATAAAGAAAGCTTATGATGCGGATTGGATAGTTCACGCTCATAACTCTGACGTGCGTGAAGTTCACTTCCACAGGCAGGTTGACCGAGCGGTTAAACCCTTTGGTATGTCCTATGCTCGTATCGAGACGAGATCTACCTATCACCAGAACATGGGACCGAGAGCGGCTAACTTTGTGGCAAGAGCTATTTTTGATTCTCCTTTCGTTCAGAAAAAGTTTGCCTTTGCTTGTTTCTTAACGGTTGCACCTAACGGAATTATTGGTGTGGATGCTGATAATGACCTTTATTCCCTGAACGATCGCATAACGTTCATTGGGTGTCGTTATTACGGTAAGATGATGACCCTTTTAGGGTCCATAGATGAGTGCATAGTAGCCTTAGATTTCCCATGCCCTGTAGTTTATGTTTTTGCTGGTGGTGTGATATACGCCAATTTCGCAGGAGCTAACACTGACCTTTACGATCTTGATGATGTTCCCTTGCCCAGCTATACATGGTATACGGAGGCGTTTTACGGTAAGAAAGGAAAGCCACTTCTAAGCGACATACCTCCAGTTAATCCAGCGATAAAGATGTGTGTTCATAATTACGCTTGGGTAGGCTATCCGAGCGTTTTCTTTAGTGAGCATATTCCTACGATAGTTGTTGGTAGAGAGCAAGCCGATCTCTTTAATCGCGATCCTCAGAACTTAAACTATATGAAGCATGCCTTAATAGCGGATGACCTCGAGACAGCAATGGAGTTCGCTTATAAGGTCACTGGCACGAGAAAGGTGTTAATATTCGATGGGGCCATCGGTGGGATAAACGTCAGCGAGCCTTTGGCAGAGTATCTCTTGAAGAAGGCTCCTGAAGTTAACGAGAGGGTTGAAAATGAGCTTTTGCCTAAGTGGTTAAGGCAAAGGGGAGTGGATCTAAGGATAGGTGAGGATGTTCGTAAGAAATACGCTGTTAGAGGATAGTAACACATTAAGCATTATACCCCCCGAGGGGCGAGCTCGGGGGGCGTTTACCTTAAAAAGTGCGGGGGTGAAAAAGATGTCGGGGATCAAATCAGATGTAGGTGTAGGAGCTCCTTCTAAGGGTAATTTTACCATTTGGGAGAAGGGTCCTGGCTTCGCTGAAAGTTTAAGGGAGCTTAGAAGCAAGCTGAACGCTAATACTATAACAGCTGGTGTTGTAGCTGCTATTTTCGGATGCACCGGACCAGCACTTATAATAATGAACGCTGCCCAAAATGGAAAACTTACCGATATTCAGACTATTTCATGGTTATTTTCAGTTTACTTCTTCGGTGGTCTAATAAGTATCATCTTGGCTTTGTATTATAAGATGCCGATAAATGGAGCTTGGTCTATACCTGGAGCGGTGATGCTCGCTACGGCTCTTCCCCTTTTTCCCTTCGATCAGGTGGTTGGAGCCTATTTCATCGCTGGAGTGATAGTACTTTTCCTTGGGGTCTCGGGCTTGATAGGTAAGGCTATGCGATGGATACCCCTTCCGATCGTTATGGCTATGATAGCTGGTGCTATGCTTCGATTTGGCTTAGGTATAATTACATCGACTCAAAAGGCACCTTTGATAGGTTTTGCTGTTTTGGTAGCCTACTTTGGAGGCTATAGGTTTAGTAAGAGGATATCTCCTGTGCTATGGGCTTTGATCGTTGGTATCGCAGTAGCTTTTTTGACTGGTGGGGTTAAGCTGGCTGGGACTCACGTAGGCTGGGTTAGTCCTAAAATATTTGCTCCCTCTTTCTCCACGGGAGCGCTTTTCGCTATAGCTATTCCCCTGGCTATCCTTGTAATAGGCGCTGAGAACGCACAAGCTTATGGTGTCTTAACAGCCGAGGGTTATAGGGCTCCTATAAATGCTATGACCGTCATAAGTGGCATAGGTGGTATGATTACTTCTTTATTTGGGGGGCATAGCGCTAATATAGCTGGTCCTATGACGGCTATATGTAGCTCCGATGCAGCTGGCCCAGATAAATCGGGGCGATATGCTGCCACAGTAGTTAATGGCGTTCTATTCGGTTCCTTTGGACTCTTTGCAAGCTTGGTGGTTCCCTTCGTCAGGGCTCTTCCTGGGGAGCTGGTGAGTCTGCTTGCTGGTTTGTCTATGATAGGAGTTCTTTTAAATGCGTTTGAGAGGGCATTTTCAGCTAAGAGGTTCAGATATGGAGCCTTCTTCGCTTTATTGATCGCTATGTCTGGTATAGTTATATTCAAGATCAGCGCGCCTTTTTGGTCGCTTGTAGGGGGCGTTTTAGCTTCTATGATACTTGAGCCTCAGGACTTTAAGAATCAGAACAGGTAGTTATATTATGGGAGGAAGGTTTTGTAGCTTTCCTCCCATAATTTTATATGCTATATCTATATGAGGGGTGATCTCGGGATGCTTGTGGTTGGTGTTAATGGAAGCCCAAGAAAGGATGGGAATACGGCCTTTCTTCTAAATCTTGCTCTTGAAGCCGCTAAAAGCCTTGGTGCTGAAACCGTTCTTATACATGCGGTTGATGCTCTTTCAGGTCAGGAGAATCCCTTCTGTGTGGTTTGTAGTAACCCATGCGAGGGAAGATGTTCTAAAGGTAATGCTTTGGGGGAAGCCTTCGATATCCTAAGGAGGGCAGATGGGATCTTGTTGGGTAGCCCGGTTTATTTTGGTACGGTTTCAGCCCAGCTTAAGGCCTTTTGGGATAGGACAAGAATTCTTCGGAGGGAGAAGGCTTTGTTTAACGTTGTTGGAGGGGCTTTAACGGTTGGTGCGGCTCGGTTTGGTGGGCAGGAGACCACCATTAAGGCTTTATTTGATATGATGATAATTCAGGGGATGATAATAGTTGGTGATGGTTATAGGGATGCTGATGCTGGGCATCATGGTTCATGCGCTCAAGTGCCGTCAGACAAAGATGATTTTGCCATAGAGCGAGCGAAAAGGCTTGGGTTGCGAGTAGCAGAGGTAGCTTACGCTACCATGAGCTTGCGCCGTCGTTAGGGCTGTGATTGATTTATTCTTGCACCCAGTTAATCGCTTTACGGCTGCTGATATATTTATAGACCTGTGGAAAGGAGTGCTGAGACTAGGTGGACGTTAGAAGAATCCTGGAGGATGTTAAAAGCAATAGGCTATCCGTAGATGAGGCTTTAAGGATTTTAAGTAAGTTGCCCTTTGAGGATATAGATTTCGCTAAGATAGATCATCATAGGAGGCTGCGTCGAGGAATGTCTGAGGTGGTGTTTTGTGAGGGAAAGACCAAGGAGCAGGTTTTGGGGATATTTGAGCGCATGCTTGGGATGGATGGGATCAACATAATTGGGACGAAGGCAAGTAGGGATCTCTATGAGTATCTTAAAGAGAAGTTCGGTGAGGATTTAGTATATTATGAGGAGGCTCAGGTCCTTTGTCTGAAGAGGAGGGAGCTTAGAAAAAACGAGAGGGGTTACGTTGCGGTGATTTCCGCTGGCACTGCCGATTTTAGGGTTGCTGAGGAGGCAGCCGTCGTTTTAGAGATATTGGGTAATAACGTTAAGAGGATATACGACGTTGGAGTTGCCGGGATTCACAGGCTCTTTCACTACCTAGATGAGATTCAATCTGCCAACGTTATAGTTGCCGTGGCGGGTATGGAAGGAGCCCTACCTTCGGTGGTCGCTGGGTTGGTATCTAAGCCGGTTATAGCCGTTCCTACCTCTGTGGGATATGGGGCTAATTTTAAGGGCGTATCAGCTTTATTGACCATGCTTAATTCCTGTTCTAGCGGGGTCGCCGTGGTCAACATAGATAACGGTTTTGGTGCCGCTGTTTTCGCTCACATGATTAACTCCCTAGTAAACGGAAACCTTTAAGGGGTGAGGTTAAAAGGTGATAATATATTTTGATGCTAAATCTGGGATAGCTGGTGACATGCTCGTTGCATCTCTTATAGATGCTGGCGTTGACTTCGATTATATAGTCTCGAATGTGAAAAAGCTTGGCCTTGATGTTGAGCTTGACCTTAAGGAGAAGTACGTGAACGGTATAAGGTCTAAGAGGTTCATAGTTAAGGAGGGAAAGGGTCATCACCATCATAGATCTTTCAAAGATATAAAGGATCTTATAATGTCGAGTGGCTTAAGTAACGGAGTTAAGGATCTGTCGATGAGGATTTTTGAAAGGATAGCCCAGGCTGAGGCTAAGGTCCATGGGGTTGATCTTGAGAATGTGGAATTTCATGAGATAGGTGCTGACGATTCCATAGTTGACATAGTTTCCTTTTCTCTGTGCTTAGATTATCTGAGGCCAGATGAGATATACTTTTCGCCCCTCTTCGACGGGAGAGGCTTCACGAGGTCTATGCATGGGGTTATCCCTGTTCCAGCTCCTGCGGTTCTGGAGATAGCGAGGTTAAATAGGATACCCATTGGTACCATAGATTTGGAGGAGGAGCTTATCACGCCTACGGGTATCGGAGTAGCTGCAGCGGTGGCTAAAGGGTTTACCGCGATGCCCTATATGGAGATAAGGAGCGTAGGTTATGCTTCTGGAAGCAAGGACCTTCCTATCCCGAACATCTTGAGGGCAATAATTGGAGAGGGGGTGAAGCCCAAGAGAGAGTGGTTTGAGATATTCGCTAACGTGGATGACATGACCGGTGAAGAGATGGCTCTTGCACTGGAGAAGGTGATGGAAAGCGGTGCCGTTGATGTTTACTTTACGCCAATTTACATGAAGAAGGGGAGACCAGCCTACAAACTTGGTGCGATAGTATCCAGCGACGTTTTAGATAGGGTTATAGAAGCCATATTCAGGTGGACATCGACGATAGGGTTAAGGATGATTCCTCTTGAGAAGGTAGAGATGGACAGGGATGTTAAAATTCTTCAGGAAAACCCTGAGATTAGAGTTAAGGTTAGCTCCTTTAAGGATATAAGGAAGCTTAAGCTTGAGTTTGAGGACTTAAAGAAGTTGATTTAGGTGTGTTATAATTTTTTTATAATAAAGGGGGAAACTTAATGGCGGAGATAGTTAAGGAAAAAGAGGCTCCTATAGGTTTTGTCTCTCTCAATCGCCCAGAGTTTATGAATACGTTTAACGTTGCTTTAGCGACCCAGCTTAATCAATCGCTCTTGGAGTTCGACGATGATCCTCAGGTCAAGGTTGTGGTCATTAAGGCTCAAGGTTATAACTTTTCCGCCGGTATAGATTTAAATGAGTTTCTCAGGAGAGAAGGCGAGGATTTAAGGGATTTCGTGAAACTTATGGAGCTTCACAACCACACTATAGCTAGGATGAAGAAGCCTGTTATAGCTTCGGTTAGAGGTTATGTTCTCGCTAACGGCGCGGGTCTGATGATGGCGAGCGATTTCGCCATTGCCTCAGAAAACGCCAAGATAGGAACTACAGCAATAAGGGTTGGATTAGCCTGCATAGGGCCTGGCGTGGTAGCCGCAAGATGTGTGGGGCGGAAAAAGGCCCTTGAGATGGTCCTGTTGGGAGAGTGGATCGATGCTCATGAGGCCTATAGGCTAGGTTTAGTTAACAGGGTCGTTCCAGATGATAGTTTGGAGGAGGAGACGAAAAGCTTCGCCTTAATGTTGGCTGAAAAGAACCCCTTGGCGATAGAACTCGCTAAAAGGGGGATCTATGCCTCCGAGGATCTTCCCTATCACGAGGCTTTAGATTACGCCAGCGAGCTTTTCACCTTTTTAGCTCAGACTGAGGATGCTAAGGAGGGTATAAGGGCCTTTCTCGAGAAAAGAAAGCCGAACTGGAAGGGAAGGTAGATGTTTTCTGATAAGCAGAGATCTGGGCTAATTTGGATAGTTGTGTTTATTATAGTTGCTGCCTTTGGTTTTCATCTGTATGACAGGCTTTCTCCACCACCTTCTGGTGTGATAGTTAAATCAGAGGATGAAAAACCGTCACTGAAGGAGATCTACGTTTACGTGCATGGTGCTGTGAAAAATCCAGGCGTTTACAAGGTTTACAAGGGGTCGAGGGTCTTTGAGGTTATCGAGTTGGCTGGAGGGCTTTCCCCAAGCGCTGATGTAAGGAGCATAAATCTCGCTCGGGTCGTTGAGGATGGGGAGAATATATCCGTTCCGACCATTGAGGGTACCAAGGTTCAGACACCTTCGGTTGGTGAGGAAGCCCAGGCTGGTAGAAGAGAGAAGTTAATAAACGTTAACAAGGCATCGGTTGAGGAGCTTGAGAAACTTCCCGGCATAGGTAAAACCATAGCTCAGAGGATAGTGAATTATAGAGAAAAGAACGGTCCCTTTAAGAGCCCGTCGGACCTCCTAAAGGTTAAGGGCATCGGTGAGAAGAAGTTAGAGAAGATAAAAGGTTTGATAACCTTTTGATGGGATACCCCCTGCTTCTTGTCTTCTTAAGCTTTAGCTTGGGAGTTGGAATCACGTGGTTTTATCGCTTTAGCCCTTTCTTTCTCCTTGTGATCTTAATTTTCCTTGTCATTCTCTCTTTTAAGTGTAGTTATTTTTTAATTTTTACCTTTTGTATATTGGGCATTTTATACTCTGAGCTTCGTTTCCCTTCCGTAGATTTTCCCAAGGCTGAAGTAGAGGGGGTTTTTGAGGTTAAGGGAAACTTGGCTCACCTTAGTCGAGAAGAGAAGTTCTTTCTGTCTAAGTACCTTAAGGATGGGATTTATAAGATAAAGGGGTGCTTGGCATTTGTACCCTCTGAAAAGAGGGGCTATCTCTGGAGCAGGGGGTATTACAGAATGATAGAGGTGGAGTCCTTTAATCTCGTTTCTCTTCGAGAGGACCCTTTCCTCAAGCGATTGAAGGAGCTTTACCCTGAGGATGTAGCATCCTTTATCTATGGTGCCCTTTTTGGGGATAAAAGAGGTATGCTCCCTTCGATTAAAGAGGTTGTCTATCGCTCGGGCTTAGGCCATCTCCTTGCAGTTTCGGGTCTTCACGTGGGGTTGTTAGCTGGCCTTACCTTGCTTTCCCTTAAGGCTTTGGGTATTCACCCAAGGTTGGGCCTTATTCTTTCATCTGTCCTTTTAACGGCTTATACCTATATGATAGGCTTTCAGCCATCGGCCTTAAGGGCATATATATTATTTTTACTTATGGTTTTGGGTAAGCTTCTTGGGTTAAGGACGAGTTCGCTAAATCTCGTTGGAGCTGCAGGTCTCCTGCTTGAGTTCTGGAACCCCTTCGTTTTATGGGATGTGGGATTTGAGCTCTCCTTTGCCGTTTTTCTCTCGATAGCCTTGGCTATAGAGCTTCGTCTTTCTCCGATCTTCCTTTATATCGCTCCTCAAATTGCTACTTTCCCACTGCTTGCCATTCACTTTAACTATATCCCCTTGGCTTCCTTTCTGTCTAACTTGATAGCTATCCCCATATTCTCCTTGGCTCTCCCCTTTGCCTTCCTATCCTTCGTCCCCATTTTGGGTGAGTTCATCGCCCCTTTGGTGAAGCTTATGATCGAGATCATATTTTTTATATCTATGCTTTCTATTAAGCTATTACCTTCATTGAAACTCTGATATAATCTTTTTTGAGGTGAATCTTAATGCCCTGGGTGTTAAGGAGTGTAGATCCCGTTAAGAAGAGCCTGCTTAGCCTTAAGTATGGTATATCTCCTATAACCGCTTCAGTGCTTATAAATCGTGGGATTGAGGAGGAAAATGATGTAGAGTCCTTCCTCTTTCCGACGCTTGACAAGCTCCACGACCCCTATATGATGAAGGGTGTCTCTGAAGGGGTGGAGAGGCTACGCCTGGCCTCTCTTAGAGGGGAGAAGGTTTTGGTTTACGGCGATTATGATGTAGATGGCGTTACAGGAACGGCTTTGTTTCTTTTGGCCTTTAAAGAGGCCTTTGGGGATAGGATAAGCTACTTTATCCCCCATAGAGTTAAGGAAGGATATGGCCTTCACTCTGACATAGTAAGATACGCTCGCGACAAAGGCTTTTCTCTCATAGTGACGATTGATTGCGGTATAAGCAGCATAGATGTTGTTGAGGAGGGGAAAAGGCTTGGGCTTGACTTCATCATAACGGATCATCACATACCTGGGGAGCGCTTGCCCGATGGGGCGATAATAATCAATCCTAAACAGCGGGGTTGTAACTACCCCTTTAAGGAGCTCTCTGGCGTTGGTTTGGCTTGGAAGCTCGCCTCTGCCTTCGTAGGGAGACCTCTGATTGAGCTACTTGACCTGGTCGCCTTAGGGACGATAGCCGACATAGTTCCCTTAAGGGGCGAAAATAGGATACTTGTTAGGGAGGGATTGAAGCTCTTAAACCCACCGATTAGGCTGGGCATAAGGGAGCTTCTTAAGGAGTCTGGGGTAAGACTTTCAAGGAGAATCGATGAGTGGGTTATCTCCTTCATACTGGCTCCAAGGCTCAACGCTGCTGGTAGGATGGACATAGCTGACTTAAGCGTTAGCCTGCTTTTAACTCAATCTCCCTCAAGAGCTAAGGAACTCTCAAGGAGGCTTAATCTCCTTAACTCAAGGAGAAAGAGCGTTGAGGGAAGGATATTGAGTGAAGCTGAGGGCCATATTAGAGATTTACCATTGGTTTTTCTGTGTGAGGAGGGTTGGCACATCGGCGTTTTGGGGATAGTTGCCTCTAAGCTCGTTGAAAAGCATGGTAGGCCAACCTTTTTAATGTGTAGGAAGGATGGAAAAGTTAAGGGGTCGGCGCGAGGGGTTGAAGGGTTTAACGTGAGCGAAGCCCTATCTTACTGCTCTGAGTTCCTTGAGGCCTATGGTGGCCATGAGATGGCAGGTGGCTTTTCCCTAAGGGAGGAGAACCTTTTTAAGTTTAGGGAGAAGCTCTTAGAGTTCGTTCAAGGCAAGGCGCCTTCTTTGGAGGAGACTCTGTGGATAGATGATAGGCTTGAGGTTGGGGATCTAACGAATAAATTGGCCTTTGAGCTCTCTTCGCTCTACCCTTGGGGTAAGGGTAATCCTCGCCCTGTTTTGCTTTTAGAGGATGTTATAATTCAAAAGGTGAATTCTGGCAGCGATCGTGTCTTTAAAGCTATGAAGGATGGTTTCCTATTTGACGTTTTTTCCTTAGATGGGGAGCTCTCGCTCAAAGATGGAGGCAGAGTCTCTCTTCTTGGTTTTTGGGGGGTGGATAGCTTCACCGGAATGCCCTGTTTCAGGGTGGAAGCATTACTTAATGGGGGTGATCTGGCTTGATAGATCTTAAGGAGAGGATAAGGTCGATACCTGACTTTCCCAAGAAGGGTATACTTTTCAGGGACATAACGACCTTGATAAAGGACGAGGAAGCCTTTAAGCGTGCTTTGGAGCTTTTAGCCGAGCCCTTTAGAGATAAGGCGATAGATAAGGTGGCTGCCATAGAAGCGAGGGGTTTTATCTTCGGTGCACCATTGGCTTACATGCTCGGAGCCGGCTTCGTTCCGATAAGGAAGTCTGGCAAGCTTCCCTGGGATAAGATATTTGAGACCTGTACCCTTGAGTATGGTGAGGAGCGCCTTGAGATTCATATTGATGCCGTATCTAAGGGGGAGAAAGTGTTGATAGTTGATGATCTCCTTGCTACGGGCGGAACTGTCCTTGCATCTAAGAGGCTTATAGAGCGGCTTGGGGGGGAGGTGGTAGCCTTTGCATTCCTCATCGAGCTCAGAGATCTCAACGGAAGAAAGGCTTTGGAAGGATACGAAGTCCATAGCGTTATCCAGTTCTGAGGATGTAGATAAAGCTTATGAAGAGCTTAGAAACCTTTTGGAGAAAAAGGAGGATAAGGTAGACTTAAACTTAATAGATAGGGCTTTTTCTTTTGCTAAGAAATTCCATGCTGAGCAAAAAAGGCTCTCGGGAGAGCCCTATATGACTCATCCTCTTGCGGTAGCGAAGATCCTTGTTGAGATTGGGATGGATGAGGAAACCATAGCGGCTTCGCTTCTTCATGACGTCTTGGAGGATACCTCCTGCTCTCGAGAGGAGTTAGAGCGGGAGTTTGGACAAACTGTTATTCGCCTGGTTGAGGGTGTGACCAAGCTGAGTTCTATTCCGTTTAAGGACGAGCACTCCTATCAGATAGAGAACTTAAGAAAAATGTTCCTCGTTATGGCTCATGACATAAGGGTTGTTATCATAAAGCTGGCTGATAGGCTTCATAATATGCGCACCGTAGATTATCTTCCGCCTGAGAAGAGGGAGAGGATAGCTAAGGAAACCTTGCAGATATACGCTCCCTTGGCCCATCGCTTGGGGATATATAAGCTTAAGTGGGAGCTTGAGGACCTCTCCTTTAAGGTTCTTAACCCCGAGATGTATGAGACGATCTCGAACTACGTTACGAAGACGAGAAAGGAGAGAGAGGCCTATATAGAGGAGGTTAAGAAGATCCTCAGTGCTGAGCTTGATAAGATAGGCATTAACGCCTTCGTTCAGGGGAGGCCCAAGCATTTTTACAGCATATATCAGAAGATGAAGAAGAAGAACCTTAGCTTAAACGAAGTTATGGATTTGCACGCCGTTAGAGTTATAGTGAATACCGTTAATGAATGTTATACGGTTTTGGGAGTAGTCCACAGCTTATGGAGGCCCATCCCAGGGCATTTCGATGATTACATAGCCATGCCTAAGTCTAACATGTATCAATCTCTTCATACTACGGTCGTTGGACCTGGGGGGGAGCCCCTTGAGGTTCAGATAAGAACGTGGGAGATGCACCGCGTTGCCGAGTATGGTATAGCTGCTCATTGGAGATACAAGGAAGGTAAAAGGAAGATAGATAGTGTTGAGGAAAAGATATCTTGGTTTAGAAGGTTGTTGGAGTGGCAGAGGGATGTTATAAGCCTTGATGAGTTTAGTGAAGGGCTTGAGACGGAGCTGTCCGAGGTAGAGGAGGTTTATGTTTTTACCCCCAAGGGTGATATCTTGGCCCTTCCTAAGGGGTCAACGCCGGTGGATTTCGCCTATGCCATTCATACTGATGTTGGGAATAGCTGTGTCGGTGCGATAGTTAATAACAGAATCGTTCCCCTCGATTACGAGCTTCAGCATGGAGATATCGTTAGGATATTAACCTCATCTCACGGTGCTCCAAGCAGAGATTGGTTGAACTTCGTTAAGACATCGAAAGCTAGGACGAAGATAAGGCAGTGGTTTAGAAAGAGGGAAATAAGGGAAAAGGAGCTCTTGATAAAGAAGGGTAGGGAGATACTTGCTAAGGACATAAGACAGAGAGGTGTTGACGATCAGAAGGTCTTAACGTCGTCTAAGCTTAACGAGTTGGCTAAAGAGTTTGGGTTTCTTAGTGAGGAGGACCTTCTTCTCGGCATAGGGGAAGGTACCCTTTCGGTAAGCAGCGTTCTTCAGAAACTTCTTGGCTTTAAAGTAGCTGAGGAGAGGAGGGAGCCTGAAAGAAGGAAGATCTCCACACCTCTCGGCATAGTGGTTGAAGGTGTGGATGGGATTCAGGTTAACCTCGCCAAGTGCTGTACTCCGGTGCCCGGTGATGAAGTTATAGGTTATGTGACTAAAGGAAGGGGTATAACCGTTCATAGAAAAGATTGTAGGTCTATTAAGAGTCTTGACCCTAAGAGGTTCGTTGACGTCTGGTGGGGTAGGTTTATCGAGGAGACCTTCCCTGTGAGGATAAGAATAGAGGCCTTTGATCGACCTGGTTTAGTTGCGGATATCTCGAGGGAGGTAGCTTCATTTGGCATAAACATAGATTCCATGGTTGTTAAAGTTCGTTCAAGTGGTATGGCTGATATAGCCATGGTTATAAGGGTAAAGAGCCTTAACTTCCTATATAATCTTCTGGGGAAGATGAGGGAGATAAACAGTGTGGTAAGCGTTCAGCGGGAGGGATGAGGTAGCTTGAGAGCCTTAATACAGCGCGTTAAGGAGGGCGCAGTTTACATAGAGGGGAAAGAGGTTGGTAAAATAGGCAAAGGTTTCGTATTGCTTTTAGGTGTGGGGCAGAGCGATACTATTGAGGATTTGGATTACCTGGTGGATAAGGTGGTTAATCTGAGAGTTTTCCCAGATGAGGAGGGAAAGATGAACCTATCTCTGCTTGATGTTGGAGGTGAGGTTCTGGTTGTATCTCAGTTCACGCTCTATGCCGATTGCAGGAAGGGAAGGAGGCCTAGCTTTACCGATGCTGCCCCTCCAGAGAAGGGTAAAGAGATGTATGAGCTTTTCATAAATAAGCTAAGAGATAGGGGGGTAAGGGTTGAGACGGGTGAGTTCGGTGCCATGATGTTAGTTAAGATTTATAACGATGGTCCTGTCACCATCATGCTTGATAGCGAGGATAGGAGGAGGCCTCGGGGAGGATGATCCTGAAGAGATGGGTGTTGGGGGAGCTCGCCTCAAATGCTTATCTTTTAGCCGACGAGGATAGCAGGGTTGCGCTGGTAGTTGACCCTGGCGGTGATCCGAGTCCTATAATAGACTTCATTGAAAGGAACAAGTTCAACTTGAAGTACATACTGAACACGCATGGGCATGCTGATCACATAGCTGGGAACGCTGCTATTAAGAGGAGATATGAGGGAGCCAAGATATTGATTCATAGAGAGGATGCGCCTATGCTCACTTCCCCAGCTTTAAATCTCTCCGTGTGGTTAGGGAGCGTCATCATATCACCCAAAGCTGATGTCTATCTGAATAATGGAGATTTGATCGAGTTAGGTAACCTTAAGATAGAGGTCATTCATACGCCGGGGCATACTCCTGGTAGCGTTTGTTTTTACGTTCGTGAGGCTTATCTGCTTTTTTCGGGCGATACCCTATTTTGCAGATCCGTTGGAAGGACAGATTTCCCTGGCAGCTCTTGGGAATCCTTGATAGACTCCATAAAAAATAGGCTATTTAAGCTACCGAGGCTGACGAAGGTTTATCCTGGTCATGGAGAAGAGACAACTATAGAGGAAGAGATCTATGGGAACCCGTTCCTCGTTTAGGTTTAGGCCTGATGGGGAAAAGCCTCGGGAAAAGATGAAGCTATATGGTGAGGTTTCTTTGTCCGAAGCTGAGCTTTTAGCTATAATACTTAGGACCGGTTCTGCAGGGGTTAGCGTCTTGGAGCTTTCTGAGAGACTGCTTAATCACTTTGGTGGTATAAAGGGCATCTTGGACGCTCCTTTGGATGAGCTAGAGAGGGTGAATGGTGTTGGTTTCGCCAAGGCCTGCCAGATTAAAGCGATCTCCGAGATATTAAGGAGGGTGCAGAGAAGTGATTTTTCCGTTAATGTTAGGATTTCCAACCCCTTTGAGGCTTATAGGTTTCTAAAGAGCGTTTTCCCCGTGGAACGGGAAGAAGTTTATGTTTTGCTCCTTGATGCTAAGTGTGGGCTTTTGGGAGTGAGGAAGGTGAGTCAAGGGACTTTAACTGAGAGCCCCTTTTATCCAAGAGAGGTAATAAGTGCTTTAGTTAAGGCCAATGCCTCGCGTGTTGTGCTTTCCCATAATCATCTCTCTGGAGACCCCACCCCAAGCCCTGAAGATATCGCCGTTACGGAGAAGATAAGGAGGTTGGTTTCAGAGTTAGGGGCGATCTTTGATGATCATATAATAGTCGGTAAGAATAGATTTTATAGCTTCGCGCGGAAGGCGATTTTAGAGGAGGGATAATATTGTGTTTGATTTTATTTCAGGTTTATTCTCCAAGGACATAGGCATAGATCTGGGAACGGCTTACACTGTGGTTTACGTTAAGGGTAAGGGAATAGCTATTTCCGAGCCCTCGGTCGTTGCTATACAGAAGGCGAGCAAAGAGATAATAGCTGTTGGGGAAGAGGCGAAAAAGATGATAGGAAAGACGCCACAGGATATAGAAGCAATAAAGCCCATGAAAAACGGCGTCATAGCTGATTTCGACGTTACTAAGATGATGCTCAGGTATTTCATGAGCAAGGTTCACGGTAGGAGGTGGCTGTTTAAGCCGAGGGTGATAGTTTGCGTCCCCTCAGGTATTACTGAGGTGGAGCGGAGGGCTGTGGTGGATGCTACTCTTCAGGCGGGGGCGAGGGAGGCCTATCTCATAGAGGAACCCCTTGCTGCTGCGATAGGTGCTGGATTGCCGATTCATGAGCCCCGGGGTAATATGATTCTTGATATAGGAGGGGGAAGGACCGAGGTTGCAGTTATATCTTTAGGTGGTATAGTTGTCAGGGAATCCATAAAAGTGGCTGGGGATGAGATGGATAGTGCGATAGTGGAGTATATGAGCAAGGTTCACGAGCTTGTAATTGGTGAGCAGATGGCGGAGAACATAAAGAAGACGATAGGTAATGTGGATGATGAGATGGAAGAGGTATTTATGGAGGTTAAGGGAAGAGATTTGAGAGAAGGGGTTCCGAGGGTAAAGGAGATAAACTCATCAGAAATACGCGAGGTTTTAAAACCCGTGGCCCAGAAGATAGTCGATGCGGTTAAAACTGTGCTTGAGCAAACGCCTGCTGAGCTTTCCGCGGATATTATAGACAGAGGTATAGTCATGACTGGTGGAACATCCCTACTTAAGGGTTTGGATAAGATGATAAGTAGGGAAGTTGGGGTTCCGGCTTACCTTAGCGATGACCCGATGTACTGCGTTGCCCTTGGAGCTGGAAAGGTTTTAGAGGAACTAGATGCCTTAAGGAGGGTTCTGTTGAGTATCAAAAGGGGAGAGGAGTGATTGGAGGGGCTTAAGAAAGGTTGGTTTTTAGTAGGCTTTTTCATCTTTCTATCCTTGGTTCTCTCTTCCTTAAGCCTCAAAAGTTGGCCTGGGATAGAGTTGATGCGTAAGGGTTATGCTTCTTTTATATTCCCCGTAGAGGAAGTTTTCTCTCTACCGTTACGGAAGCTATCGGATCTTATATCCTTTTTCCGGCTTCATAGGGATCTTCTTAGGGAAAACGCCGACCTTAGAAGAGAGTTAGCTCTCTTAAGGCATAGTCTCTCCATGGTAAGGGTTAACGGTTTTAAGGAGGATAGTCTTAAGGAAGGTTATATCCCTTGTAAGGTAGTTTATAGATTTCCAGATAGATGGTTCAGCGAGGTGGTTATTAATAAGGGTAAGGATTCTGGTATAAGCGTTGGTATGGTTGTTTTAGGGGAGAATGGTTTGGTTGGAGAGGTTGTTGAGGTTAGCTCAAAGATGTCCCGTGTAAGGCTTATCACCTCTCGTAACTCCATAATAGGGGCGTTGGTGTCAAGATCGAGAAGTTTTGGCGTTTTAAGGGGGACCGGTGGAGCTTACTGTGAGTTGCTTTACATATTTGAAGAAGGGGATGTCTCCATTGATGATGAAGTTGTAGCTGCTGGGATGGGAGGAAACATCCCAGGAGGAATAAGAATTGGGAAAGTCGTTTATGTTAAAAAAAGAGGGGAGTTCGTGGAGGTACATGTGAAGCCCTTTGAGGACTTAAGTAAACTTGATAATCTTTGGGTGTTAAAGGGAAGGTGATGGCTGCATAGTTTGGTTTTTGCTCATAATTTTATCTCTTTGTTTAGAAGGAGCTTTTTCCTTAACTTTGGGAGCCCTGACTCCAGACCTCGTTTTGGTGATTATCATCCTTTCGGCCTTTTATTTGAGTGAAGCGAAGGGGATTTTCTTAGCGTTTTTAAGCGGTTTACTAGTGGACCTGCGTTGGGAGCCTATCATAGGGTTAAGCTCTATTTATTTTATTTTGTCGTATTATATCTTTTCTTTAATGGTCCAGTTTTATAGAAGAAGGCTTAACTATCTTACAAATTTATTTGCTTGTATAATGGTTTTCTCCTTCTTTCAGGTTTTTAAGATGGCTTTTTATCATATCTTAGGGATAGAATATGAGGTAAGCTATCTGATCCTCACGGGAAGGGTAATAGTGGATGTTTTTATCTTCCTGATAGGCTTTATCTTCATCAGTAGGAAGAGCGGTGGTGTGACAGCTTGAGGGTCAATAGGCTTTCGATGCTTATGATAGCTTATGCTCTGCTGTTTGTTATCCTTCTCGGAAGGCTCTGGTATATTCAAGTTTTTATGGAAGAGCGGTATAAAGTAGCGGCTCAGGAAAACAGGATTCGCATTCACAGGGTTAAGGCTGCACGAGGCTTTATATATGATAGAGGGGGTTCTCCTTTGGCTATAAACCTTCCTACCTTTGGTCTGTCCTTCGTTCCAGCATCTTTATTGAGGAATGGTTATCCTTCCGTTGAGGATTTTTTGAGGGAGCTATCTATGGAGGTTTCCATTCCTTATGATGAGGTTTGCAGGAATTATAAAAGAAGGTTTTACTCTAACTATTGGCCCGTTATGATTTTAGACAACCTCACCCTTGTGCAGGTCGTGGACTTAAGGAACTGGTTGTCTTCTAAGCCCTTTTTAAGTCTTGAGGTTGATAGTAGGAGGTTCTATCCATGGGGAGATCTATTCGCCCACATTTTGGGTTACACCGCTGAGATATCTGAGAGAGAGCTGAAGCTTTACGGTAATAGGGGATACAGGGGTGGGGATCAGATAGGAAAGTTAGGTGTGGAGAGAGTTTATGAGGATTATCTTAAGGGGCTTGATGGTTATAGGGAGATAGAGGTTGATGCTTTGGGTAGGGAGGTTTCGGTCTTAAAGGAGTCTCCCCCTGTAAATGGTTTTAGCTTGGTTTTAAATATAGATAGGCACCTTCAGAAAGTTGCCTATGACGCTTTAGGAGAAAATAGAGGCTGCGTTGTGGTTATGGATCCCAAGGATGGTTCTGTTCTGGCGCTGGTTTCAAAACCTTCCTTTGATCCGAACACGTTCGTTTGGGGAATAGATTCCTGGGAGTGGAGGGATTTGGTTGGCAATCCTGATCGCCCCATGTTCAATAGGGCTGTACAGGCTGAGCTTCCGCCCGGCTCCTTATTTAAGGTAGTTGTTGCTTTAGGTGCGCTCTCTGAGGGGGTAGTTTCTCCTTCAAGGAGAGTTTTGTGCACCGGTTCCCTAACGGTTGGTAATAGGGAGTTCAAGTGTTGGAGAGAAGGGGGGCATGGGGTGGTTGACCTTTATCAAGCGATAGCTCAATCTTGTAATATATACTTTTATACTGTAGGTAGGGAGTTGGGAGTGGGTAAGATATCAAGCTATGCTAAGAGATGTGGATTAGGTATTAAAACAGGTGTGGATTTAGATTCCGAGGCAGAGGGGTTCATACCAACGGCGGAGTGGAAGAAGAAGAAGATAGGTGAGCCCTGGTATCCTGGGGACACAATAAACTTTTCTATAGGCCAAAGTTATCTCCTTGTTACACCGATTCAGCTCGCTTCTTTGGTTTCAGCTATCGCTAATGGTGGGACCTTTTATAGACCTAAGGTGGCCCAACTTTTGCAGGATGAGGATGGAAACATCATAGAGAGGTTTAACCCTGAAGTTTATTGGGAGCTCTCCTTGCCAAAATCTGTAATAGATGAAGTTAGGAAGGGGATGCGGCTTGCGGTCTCTGATGGAACAGCTCGCGCACTATCTGGCGAGTTTAAGGCTGCAGGCAAGACTGGAAGTGCTCAAAACCCAAGGGGTAAGGAACACGCTTGGTTTATGGGGTTTGCCCCCTACGATGATCCTAAGGTGACAATAGTAGTTTTGGTTGAAGAGGGGGGAATGGGTGGAGGAGTAGCCGTTCCCATAGCTAAAAAGATTTTGGACTTCTTCTTCAGGAGGTATGGTTATGGAAGCGGTAAAGCTTAAGGGGATGAAGGGAGGAATAAGGGTAGTTATAGATGAGGAGGCTTCCTGGGAAAAAGTTATAGATGAGCTTAGGGAAAAGCTAGGGTCGTCCTTTTTCAATGAGGGCAAGATCTTTATAGATTTGGGAAGGAGAAAGCTTACTAGAGAGGATTATAAGCTTGTAGATGAATTGCTTTCCAGAAAGCCCTTTCTAAAGCTTATAGGGGTGGAGGCCTTTGATCCATCGACGAGGGCGGTGGTTAGGGATTTTCTCCCCCAGGTTTTACCTCAGGTGCCCTCTAGAAACTCTCTCTTTCACTTTGGAACCCTTAGGTCTGGGGTCTCCTTAGAGCATGAGGGGGATCTTGTGATCATAGGGGATGTCAATCCTGGAGCTGAGGTTTACGTTGGGGGAAATCTTGCCGTTTTTGGTGCTCTGAGGGGAAGTGCCTACGTTGGAATAAACTCTGGAGATGAGGTTTTTGTTGTAGCCCTTAAGTTATCTCCATCTATCCTTGTGATCAAGAACAAGGTTGTATCTTTGCCTTCGAGCCTTTCAGGAGATAGACCCTTCATGGTGACCTTTTCAAGGGATAAGGTGGATTTTCATCCGATTCGAGGAGGGTGATCTTATGGGAGAAGTATACGTTATAACCTCCGGGAAAGGAGGGGTTGGTAAGACTACGGTTACAGCTAATCTCGGTGTTGGTTTGGCTCTTCGGGGGGCGAAGGTTGTTACGGTTGATGCTGATATAGGTTTAAGAAACCTCGATGTGGTTTTAGGTCTTGAAAATAGGATAGTCTTTAACATCGTTGATGTTGTGGAGGGAAGCTGTAGGCTAGAGCAGGCTCTCGTGAGGGATAAGAGGTTGGAGAACCTATTTCTCCTTCCGGCTGCTCAGACGAGGACCAAAGAAGCTATAACCTCCGAGCAGATGTTAGAGGTTTGCTCTAAGTTGAGGAAGATATTCGACTATGTGCTGATAGATAGTCCTGCTGGTATAGAGACGGGGTTTAGAAACGCAGCTATAGGGGCTGATAAGGCAATAGTGGTTACCACTCCCGAGGTTTCCGCAGTAAGGGATGCCGATAGGATAATAGGGTTGCTTGAGGCGATGGGGAAGGGGGTTCCCCAGCTTATAATTAACAGGATAAGGTTAGATATGGTGGAAAAGGGGGATATGCTTAGCGTCAGAGATGTTCTCGACATACTAGCGGTTCCTTTGTTGGGCATAATCCCTGACGATGAGGAGGTTATAGTCGCCACAAATAAAGGAGAGCCGGTTATATTCAGGGATGATAGTGATGCCTCAAGGGCCTTTAAGAATATCGTTGCGAGGCTTCAGGGAGAGGATGTGCCTATTATAGAGCTTTCTCCCAGAAAGAACACAGGATTTTGGAGTAAGCTTAGGCAACTTTTCGGTGGAAGGTGATAAAGTTGCTTTCTCTGTTTAAGCTATTTAAGAAAAAAGAGTCGTCTTCTCAGATAGCGAAAAGCAGGCTGGAGATAATGCTTAAGCATGATAGGATGGAGCTGACGAAGGATGATATGCTTGAGATGATGGATAGGATATTGATGGTGCTTAAGGATTATGTGAACTATGATAAGGATAGGGTTCAGATGAAGGTTAAGAGGGAGAACGGAGAAACTTTCCTGTTCATTAGCGTTCCTGTTATAGGAAGACCTGCGTCGAGGGATTGGGAGAGATAGTCGCTTGAGGTTAAGAGGATTGGACCAATTTTTGGTTGGACTCGTGCTATTACTGTTGCTTCTTGGGATGTTGAATTTATATAGCGCTACCCAAGGGGAAAAGGAGGTTTACTTTTATAGGCAGCTTATATGGAACGTCATGGGTTTGATTTTTTGCTTTTCCCTCTCCTTCTACGACTACCATCGATTGGTTAAGGGTAGCAAGTTTATCTATGCTTTCGTTTTGCTTTTGCTTCTTTTTACGCTCGTTTTGGAGAGAGGGGCGGGAGGAGCAAAGAGATGGATTACGCTCTTTGGGATTTCCTTTCAGCCCTCTGAATTCATGAAGCCCGCTTTAATACTGCTTTACTCTAGGCTCCTTTCAGTTAAAGGCTCCATCGATGGGTGGAAGGATGTTCTTGAGCTATCACTATACTCGCTTATACCTGCTTTGGTCATAGCTAAGCAACCCGATTTAGGGACATCTGCCGTAATCTTATTTATATTTTTCCTTTATCTATTTCTATCAGTTTCTCACCTTAGGCATTTCTTTTTATCCCTTCTTGCTTCTTTGGGTTCTATCCCTATCTTCTGGGAGTTCCTAAAGGATTATCAGAAAAGGAGGCTTTTAGTCTTTCTTGACCCGGAGTATGACCCTTTGGGAGCTGGTTATAATCTCCTTCAAGCGAAGATATCCTTAGGGGCAGGGGGAATCTTTGGAGCTGGCTTTTTAAGGGGACTTCAGCATAGACTCAGATTTCTGCCTGAGCACCATACTGATTTCGTTTTTTGCGTTTGGGGAGAGGAGTTCGGTTTCTTAGGCACTTCCCTTCTTCTTCTGCTTTATTCCCTGCTTTTATGGAGAATGTATCATATCGCTCTCCTTTCTAAGGATAAGGAGGGGTTTTACCTAGTTTCTGGGGTTCTTTCCATATTTTTCCTTCATATATTTGTGAACGTTGCGATGACGTTAGGCTTAATACCCGTTAAGGGTCTTCCTCTACCCTTTTTCAGTTATGGTGGTAGTGTCTCCCTATCCTTTATGGCCTCCTTAGGTATGGTGCTGAGCGTGTATAGGCATAGATTTTTAAGAGAGTCATGAGAGACTGGTTATCTTTGGTTTCACGCCCTTCAAGATATATAGGGAGAGAGTGGAATATCCCTGCTAAGGAGTGGAAAAGATCGGAGGTGAGGGTTTGCCTCGCCTATCCTGACACCTATGAGATAGGAATGTCTTATTTAGGCTATAAGATACTTTATTGGCTATTAAACGGCTTTGAGTGGCTATCTGCAGAGAGGGCTTTCACTCCCTGGATAGATGCGGAGATGCTTCTTAGAAGTAGGGGTGAGTTTTTGAGGTCTCTAGAGAGCAGCACCCCCCTTAAAGATTTCGACTTCCTCGGTGTAACCTTACAATATGAGATGAATGCAACTAACATATTGACCCTGCTTGATCTCGGAGGGATACCGATAAGAGCTGAGGATAGGGATGATGATCATCCTATAGTGATAGGTGGAGGACCGGGAGCTTTCACTGCTCAAGTTTATGCCCCCTTCTTCGATTGCTTTCTTCTCGGTGATGGAGAGGAAGCTTTTCTTGAGCTGTTGAGGGCTTATAGAGATTGGAGAAGAGCTGGGGGTAAAAGGAGAGATTTCTTAGCTGAGGCTGGAGATCACTTTCCATGGTTATGGGTTCCTCTCGCTCATGGGAGGAGTAAGCTAGTACGAAGGAGCATTATCCCAAGCCTAGATGAGGGTTTTTACCCTAAGGTTGATTTAGTTCCATGGACTGAGATAGTTCATGATAGGGTTTCCGTCGAGGTTTTCAGGGGTTGCACCCGAGGCTGTAGGTTTTGTCAAGCAGGAATGGTCTACAGGCCCGTTAGGGAGAGGAGCTTAGATAAGGTGGTTGAGATCGCTAAGAACTTGGTTTTATCCACCGGATATGAGGAGCTATCCCTTACTTCATTAGCTTCCTGTGACTATTCCATGATTAAAGAGGCTTTGATTAGCTTGAGGTCGGAGTTTCAAAGGCTCGGTTTAAGATTATCCCTGTCCTTACCATCCTTAAGAATGGATACATTTTCAATTGACTTGGCCGAGGAGATTATGAGCGATGGAAGGAAAACAACCCTCACCTTCGCTCCGGAGGCTGGCACTCAGAGGCTCAGGGATGTCATAAATAAGAACATAACCGACGATGATATCTTTAAGACCGTAGAGGAGCTCGCTAAGAGGGGATGGAACAGGGTTAAGCTTTACTTTATGGTTGGCTTGCCAACGGAGGGTGATGAGGATATATCAGGTTTGGTATCCCTCGTCAAGGGTATACACCGCTTAGGTAAGAGGTTTAATAGGAGGTTTTCCCTATCTGTGAGCTTAGCTTCCTTCGTTCCCAAGGCTCATACCCCTTTTCAGTGGGAGGGGCAGCTTCCTCAGGATGTTCTCAGGGAGAGGATGAGGTTCATAAAGTCCTCGCTTAAAGGTAAGGATATTGAGGTTCACTATCATGATGTGGACCTGAGCTTTTTAGAGGCGGTTTTCGCTCGGGGAGATCATAATTTGGCTTCGGTTATAGAGAGAGCTTGGAGAAAGGGAGCCAGATTTGACGGATGGGATGAGCAGCTTAACATGAGGACTTGGATTTCCGCATTCTCCGAGGAGGGAATTGATCCTTATTACTATGCTCAGAGGAAGATATCCTACGATGAAAAGCTTCCTTGGGATTTCTTAGATTCAGGAGTAGATAAGGATTTCCTTATATTGGAACATAGGAGTGCGCTTTTAGGTAGAGCGTCGGGTGATTGTCGTTGGGATTCTTGTTTGAGATGTGGGGTCTGTCAAAAATACAGTGTTAGGAATGAGATTGCGTCTCGAGTATAGAAAGCTTGGTTCCTTTAGATTTATATCTCATCTTGATTGGCTAAATGCCCTAAAGCGGGCTTTAAGAAGGGCTTCCATACCGATCGGCTATAGCGGTGGCTTCTCGCCTCAGATGAAGATAAGCTTGGGCCCTCCTTTACCTGTGGGTGTTGAGGGGTTACGGGAATACGTTGATCTGGAGCTAACTGAGGTTAGGGTGCCCTTGGATGTAGTACATAAGCTGAATGAGGAGCTTCCTCCGGAGCTTTGGTTTTTAAGGTGTGAGAGCTCTCCCGATTTCGATATAGTGAAGTTCGTGAACTTTTCAATTTACGATGTCTTTCTTTCAAGCGAGTGTGAACTGAAGCTGGACGGGGTTAAAGGTGCTTTATACAAGATTATTAAGCTTTATCCGAAGGTTTATAGGCTTTTCCTTTTTCTTACGCCGGGAGCTTCAGGGATAGTTAAGCTTCTTTTCTCTTCGGGGCTTTCGTGGCAGGATATCTTTTTGATCAGGAGACTGGGGATATGGCGTTTTGAAGATGGAAAGATATTAAACCCCTTTGGGGAGGTTGAGGATCTTGATAAGTATATTGATAAGCGTGGATGAGGAAACCAGGATAGCTCTTCTTGAGGATGGTTTCCTAATAGAATATTTTATAGAAAGGCCGCATGTTAAGGATATAGTTGGAGATATATACAAAGGAAGGGTTGAGAGAATACTTCACGGCATGGGAGCTGCTTTCGTGGATATAGGCTTAGGGAAGAACGGTTTTCTCCCACTTAAGGATGTGAATAGGAGCATAGGTGTAGGAGAGGAGATTATAGTGCAGGTTTCTCGAGAAGGAAAGGATTTAAAGGGACCGAGGTTGACTATGAAGGTGGGGCTTCCGGGACGTTACATCCTTCTTCTTCCGGGCTCTGATAGGGTTGGGATCTCAAGGAGGATAGATAGGCCATCAGAGAGAAAGAGATTGAAGGAGCTAATAAGTGGCTCTCTGCCTGAGGGGTTTGGAGCTGTGGTTAGGACTGCTGCTAAGTATGCCACAGATGATGGAATATTAGAGGAGCTGGGAGAACTTTTATCCCTATGGGCTAGCATCCTGGAGAACTTTAATTCCGTTCCCACCCCCTCTCTTCTTTATTCTGAACCTTCACTGGTCAGGAGGGTTTTAAGGGATTGGTTTTCTCCTGAAGTTAAGGAGATATGTTCCGACAGTAAAGAGGTCTTGAAAGAGGTTGAGGAGGTCTTAAGTAGGTGGGGAGAAGACCTATCTAGAATTAAGCTCCTTTATCATAATGTGCCTGGCGTATCTCTCTTTGAGGCCTATGGGGTTGAGGATGAACTTAGACAGCTTCTATCGAGAAAGGTTAGCCTTCTCTGCGGTGGGGAGATAGTTATAGATAGGACGGAAGCCTTAACCGTCATAGATGTTAATACCTCGAGCTTCGTTGGGGAAGGGAGCTTTGAGAGGACGGCTCTTAGAACGAACCTCGAGGCCGCGCGAGAAATAGGGAGGCAGTTAAGATTAAGAGGGATAGGTGGCATAGTTATAATAGACTTTATCGATATGAAAAGCGAAAGGAACAAGGAGCTGGTCCTTAAGGAGCTTTACTCAGAGCTTGAGAAAGATAGGAGGGAGGTAGAGGTTCACTCCTTTAGCCCCTTAGGTTTGCTTGAGCTCACGCGGGAGCGAGAGGGCCCCGATTTAGTGGATAGGTTGGGGATGACCTGCCCTTACTGTCGTGGGAAGGGTTGGGTTTTAAGCGAGGAGACATTGATGATGGATATCAAAAGGAGGTTTAAGAAATTTATCGCATCTAATTCCTTTGAGATCATAGAGATAATTGTGAGCCCGAAGATGAAGGAACCCTTGGAGAAAGTTAAGGAGGATTGGGAGCGAAGCTATGGAAGGAAGATCGTCGTTCTTGAGGATGCTGACCTCCCCTTTGAGGATTTCAGGTTAAGGGGAAGAGCTTAAAGGTAAGTTTGTGCTATAATCCCACTGGGGGTGTATTAAGTTGCGAGGAAGGGTGAAGCTGCTTCATACGGCGGATTGGCACTGGGGAGCTAAGTCGTGGCGAGACTCTTCCCGTTCGATAGATAGGAATCCCGAAATAGAATCTGCTTTAAAGGAGCTTCTTGACTATGCCTATTTGAACAAGCCAGATTGCATTCTTGTTGGTGGGGATGTGTTCAACTATCCCACCGCACCATCCGAAAGCGACGCTAAGAAAGTCCTATCTTTGGTTATAGAGTTCTCTAAAATAGCACCAGTTGTTTTAGTTTTAGGTAACCACGATTGGAAGGGGCTTTCAACTTATGATCCCTTCTCTTCTCACATCGGCATTCGCATGATATCTAAATTGTCCTCTAGTGACGATGATAAGCCAATTGAGGATATAGAGGGGCTTCGGATTTTCTGCTTTCCCTACTTTTCCATAAGGAATATGCTTAAGATTTATAACTTGGAAGAGCTGCAGGATAAAGCAAGAGAGAGCCTTGTAAGTTATAAGAATGAGCTTAAGAAATTAACCAAAAACGATAGATGGAACGTCCTCCTGGGGCATTTCGCTGTGGATGGTGTGCCCTACCAGAACGATTACACCATTACCTCTGAGCTCTTTGTTCCTAAAGACTTCTTAAGTAGTGAGCTTTTCGATTATGTAGCCTTGGGGCATATTCACTCCCAGCGCCGGGTTCAAGGTGCCTCAGCTCAATCCTGGTATTGTGGAAGCTTAATCAGGCTTGGTTTTGGCGAGGAGGATAACGATGTGGGAGCCCTTTGGGTCGAGTTATCCGAGGGAGAGGGGCCTAAGGTTAAGCCGATACGGCTTAAATCTTCTAAGAAGCTAAAGACTTTCTTGCTGGATGAGTTCGATCTGGATCGCTTGAAGGAGCTCTTGGCTGGCTTGGATAACGAGGATTGCTATGTAAGGGTTATCCTGAAACTCTCTAAGGGGACGATTTATTCTCCGGTTCGTTGTAGAAGTGAGATTTTATCTTTAGATGAGAGGATAGTTAAGGTAGAGATAAGGAAAGATGAGGTTGAGGAGTCCCTCCCTATAATCAGTAGAGGTAAGGGATTAGTTGAGATGTTTAAAGAATACCTTAAGGTTCGCGGCATAAATAACGAGGTTTTAGTGGAGAAGTTCAAAAGCTATCTTGAGAAGGTGGAGAAAGAGGATGAGACCCATCAGGATAAGGATTGAAAACTTTATAGGTTTGAGTAATGTAAATATATCCTTCGAAGATAAGGAGCTCTTCGTTATTCAGGGTCCTAACGGCTCCGGGAAGAGTAGCTTGCTTGAGGCGATTTACTTCGCTCTTTTTGGTAAAACGCTTAGGCATGGTGGGAAGTATAAGCGTGAGGAAGTGGTCAATAAGGCATCTTCGATTGGCAGGGCCTTAGTGGAGCTTGAGTTTTCTCACCAGGGTAAAAGGTGGAGAGTAAAGAGGGAGATACTTAGGAGTAAGGATACCGGAGCGGCTTATTTGGAGTGTCTCGATGATGGAGAGAAAGTACAGGGTAATAGTGAGGTTTCAAAGAGGATAAGCAAGATCTTGGGGTTCACCGACGATACCTTTAAGACCACAGTTCTGCTCCCTCAGGGGAAAATAACATCTTTTCTTGAGCTTTCCTCAACTGAGAGGATGAGGGTGCTTAAGGATCTCTTGGGAGGAGAAAAGGTATATCGTATAGCTGAGCTTGTTAAGTTTGACCTTAGGGAGATGGAGGGGAATCTTAACGCCCTGAAGGCTCAAATTGGAGCGATCGATCTAGAGGGCCTTCGTAAGGAAAAAGAATCCCTAGTGCGAAAGATAAGTGACTTGGAAATTGAGCTCTCAAAGATCGTTGAAAGGATAAATTCCCTTAGTGAGGAGCTTAGAAGGGATAGGGAGAGGGAGCGACTGCTTCGGGATCTCGCATTGGAGAAGGAGCTATTAAATAAGGCTGAGTCAAGAAAAGCTGAGCTTTTTAGGGAGCTCCATGAGTTAGATGAGGCTTTGAAGGAGGATGGGGCGAAGATTAGGGGTTTAGAGTCGGACCTTAAAGTCGCGGAAGAGGTGCTCATTAGGGAAGAAAAGCTGCTTAACAGATTTAGAAGCATCTCATTGGAGGTCTCTCCCCTTAGGGCAGAGATAAGATCTTTGGAGAAGGATATTAAGGCTAAGCGCGAGAAGGTTAATCATTTTAAGGTAGATATAGATAGGATTGGGAGTGAAGTAGCTAAACTTAGGAAGGAGTATGAATCTCTGGAAAGGGAATTGGAAGAGGTTGAAAACGATTATGAGAGGAAGAGGACCGGATATATGGTGGTTGAGCTTAAAAAGAGGCTTAAGGTTGGAGATGTTTGTCCCATTTGTGGTTCCATAGTTGTAAAGGTAAACCATGGCGCTATTGAATCTAGCTTGGCTGAGCTTTCCAGTCTCAGGGAGGCTAGGGATCGTATTCGGAAGGAGCTTGAGAAAAAGCGCGGTCTTATTTCCTCTAAGGATAAAGAAAGGGAGGAAAAAGAGCGACAAAGGGATGAGCTCCTTTCTGAGATAGAGGATAAGGAGAGGAGCATAAAGGAGAAGGAGAAGAAGATATCTGAGCTCCTTGAGCTTTTTGGCCTCAAAGAGGAGGAGATTGATAGGGCATTATCTGAGCAGGATACTAAAGTTAAAAATATAAGGGAGAAGGTTAGTGAACTCAAGCAGAGCCTTAGCCGCCTGGAGGAATCAAGAAAAAGCAAGATTAGGGAAAGGGAGAGGATAAGCTTGGAGCTTGGAAGATTGGAGGAGGAGGTCAAGTTAAGGAGAGACAAGATTAGCGAAATGGAGCTTAGGGAGGGTATCGGTTTAAGTCTTGATGAGGTTAATAGGCAGATAGAGTTAAAGGAGAAGGAGTTGGAAAGGCTTAGAGCATTTGAGAGAAGTATAGGTGAGGAACTTTCGGTAAGCAAAGAAAGACTTAAATTTGTGGATGAGAAGATAGAGAATCACGCCATTTTGGAGAGGAAGATAAGGGAACTAACCGATGAGGTATCACTTCTTAGCAAGCTTAACGAGACCCTTTACGATAGCAACTTTCCTAAGTTTTTGCTATCCCAGTATCTCATGGATGCTGCGAGGATAGCCAATGATTATTATCTACCTAAGCTGAGTAGGAGTAGATATTCGATAGAGGCTACTGTGGACTTCGATCTTCGCGTTCTTGATAATGATCTGGCTAAGGAGGAAAGAGATATAAAGGAGCTCTCAGGAGGGGAAAAGGTTCTTATATCCTTCGCTTTAGCTTTAGGGATAGCTGAGGTCTTGGCGGGTGGGCTTGAGGCCTTTTTCATAGATGAGGGTTTTTCACCCCTTGACAGGGAGAACCTGGGAATAGTCGCTCATGAGCTTCTTGGACTTGAGGGGAAGGGGAAGCTCATCGGCATAATAACCCATGATCCACTCTTTGCCGATTACTTCCCCGTCAAGCTAAAGGTTGAGGGGGGTAGAGCGTCTTGGGTGTGAGCATCCCTCAGATATTTAGAGAGTATGGTTTTTACCTCGATCATTGGCATGACCCCGAGGATCCTCGTTTCTATCATGGTAGGATAGAGAAGGAGTCTCGACTTGTGGATGATGACAGATTTCATGAGGTTAGCTTAGATCCTTCTTATTGGGAGAGCTGGGTAAGGGAGTCTAGGGGGTGGGCTAAACCCGAGAGAGTAATCCTAATGGATGGTGTTAGGAGGATACATAGAAGGCTCTGTGATGAGTATGGCTCCGCTGCAGGGTGCATAGCGGAGATAGTGGTTGGCCATATGCTTTGGAGTGAGAAAGGTGTGATCCCTTGCCTTAATCCTCAGATACGCAGAGTGCTGGTTTTGCCTACCTTTAGGATGCCTAAGCTTAAGGATATAGAAGCTTATTTCCCATCTCCTATGGGTTTTAAGTTTGATATAGTGGAACTTGAGTCTGGGGGAGAGGATAGCATTTCGAAGACTGTTGATAATCTTCTCTTGGCTGAGGAAGGGGAATACCTTAAGAAGCTCTTCCTGAAGGGTGAGGCTTTCATTCTTAAGGATGGGACCATGCATCCTGGGTTTCCATCTTTTGCGGGCCATCTTCACGGACCTATCGGATTAGTCAAGAGGGTTTTGAGGGAGCACTTGCCTGAGGATTTGCTCTCCCTTGTGATTAAGCTGCCTAAGGGAGCTAGAACTCCTTTTTATGTAGCTTACGTTAGAGAGAAAGAGGATATTTTGAGGGTTATGTGCTATCTTAGGATTATGGATCCTGATCCCTTCGGTAGCCCTATGATGGGAGTGGTTCGCTTAGAGACTCTGGTTAAGAGGGTGGACTTCGAATCCGATGAGGAAAGGGATAGATTAAAGAAAGAGATATCCATGGCCTTTGACATGGTTGCGGGGTTTGCCTCATCGATGACTATTAAAGGATGCGATCTTCCGAGAACTCCCGAGAACCTTCCTATCGTCTTTTCCTTGGAAAAATGGCTTTCTTCTTTCTTTTTGCCTACCGATTGTTTGAATGCTTTTCTCAAAGGAGGAGTGTGAAATGAGGATAGGTAATGTGAGCGGTCTTAAACCGGTTACTCCCTATGAGTTCTGGGTGAGGGTTGAGATCGAGGAAGAGTCTCGTCTTCCCCGCAGGATGATCCAGATAGATGATATGGTTAAGCTCTCTTTCAATTATGAGAGGTTTAAGGAGATAAAAGCTTATGGTGTTGTTGTTGAGATAGAAACTTGCTGGGACCGTGAAGGTATGCGTGGGTTTGAGGAGGCTCTGGTTACGTCGAATAAGAGCTTCGCTCTCCCTATATACCTTGCTAAGGTCATCGTAACTAGATTGGAGCCTTTCATTTCAGTTCCTCCACCCGTTGGGACTCCGGTTTATTTGGTGGAGGAGAATGAGACAGATGAGGTCTATGGGTTTGGTCCCTTAAAGGAGAAGAAGAGGGCCCTGCCTGTTGGGATCCTTCTTAATGGTGGTGTGGCCTATCTCGACTTAGCTTACATCCTCGGGGATAATGGTGCTCACATAAACATATCTGGTGTTTCGGGGGTCGCTGCTAAGACCTCTTACGCTACCTTCTTGCTTTATTCCTTGCTTGAGACGGGAAAGAAGCTATCGCGTGAGGATGCGAGCCTAAGGAGCCTTGCTAATTCAAGGGCCATCATCTTCAACGTTAAGGGCGAGGGGCTACTCTTTCTGGACGAGTGGAATACCGAGTGGAAGAATAACGAGAAAACCGAAAGAGTGAAAGAATGGAAGAGTATGTTCGAGAAGATGGGGCTTGAAGCTAAGCCCTTCGAGAAGGTATCCTATTATGTACCTTCGATGAAGGGGGATGAGAAAAAACCTGATGTCTATTATAGAACGTACGGTGTTAAGATCTTTGGGTGGGATATACTTGATATAATAAGGTTGGATCTCCTTGAGCTAATGTTTGATCCTGAGGAACTCTCGAAGAACGTTAATATTCAGCTTGCTGTTTCGGCCCTATCTGATACGCTTTGGAATAATTACAAGAGTCTCCTCGATGAAGCAGAAGAGGAGCTCCCGAGGTTAAGGGACGAGGGCAGATATGATTTTGACATGGAATCCTTAAGGGATGATGACAAAATTAGACTTTACCTTATGGTCTCGGGCAGGGAACCCTCTGACCTTTTGAGGGAGAAGGGTATCCCTCCAACCTTTGAGGATTTAATTTCCCTACTGAGGGATGAGGAGTTCAGGGCGAGGTTGTCTGCGGAGGAGGAGCTTGAGGATAAGACGATAAAGGCTATGGCAAGGAGGTTGAGAGCCGCTCGCAAGCTCGATATAGACAGGGTATGGAAGAGGTTGGATCTTTCTTGCTTTGGAGTGCTTAATGAATACAAACCTCCAGAGTATAGATTAAATTGGGATAATAGCGAGGATGGTTGCGGAATGATTACTGTTATAGATATAGCTAAGCTGAGATATAGGGCTCAGACCTTCGTTGTTGGAGCGGTTCTTAAGGAGGTCCTTCACTCCAAGGAGAGCGCTTTAAGGCCGGAGCCGGTTTTTATATTTCTTGATGAGCTTAATAAGTATGCTCCGAGGATGGGTGGAGGACCGTTGGGAGCCATATTCAGGGATATAGCCGAGCGCGGTAGGTCATTTAAGATAATAATGATAGGGGCTGAGCAGACTGCATCGGAGGTCGATTATAGAGTAATAACCCAAGCCTCAACCGTGGTGGTTGGACATCAGAAAGTGGCAGAGCTTAAAAAAGATGAATATGCTCATCTCATTGGGGCTCAGAGGGAAAAGGCTTCCACCTTATTACAGGGGGAATTGATAGTGGATCAGCCCTTCTTAAGGGTTCCGATGACGATTAGGTTTCCGATGACGCCTTGGGCTACGAGGGAAGACTCCCATCAGCCTCGAAATTCGATCCCAAGCCTTAAAGAGTTTTTCTCCTGATGGGGGTGATATCTTGAGGATAGAATGGCTTGGACATGCCTGCTTTTTGATAGAAAATAAGGATAGGATTAGGATCATGATTGATCCCTATGACCCATCCCTTGGATACGTTCCCATTTCCGATGAGGTAGACATAGTCTTAGTTAGCCACGATCACTTTGACCATAACTACGTTGAAGGGGTTAAAGGGAGCCCCTTTGTGATAACTACTCCTGAGCTGAGAAACGTTAAGGGAGTTACTATTTCTGGAATTGAGCTCTTTCACGATAAGGCAGGGGGAAGGGAAAGGGGTAAGACCATTGCATTCATGATAGATAGCGATGGGTTGAGACTGGTTCACCTTGGGGATGTGGGGCACGTTCCCACACCTGTTCAGCTTTCTAAGTTTGGCAGAGTTGATGTTCTCTTCATTCCCGTGGGGGGATTTTACACTGTAGATGGGGTTGATGCTCGCAAGATAGTTTCGGAGCTTAATCCCAAGATAGTTATTCCTATGCACTTTAAGACGCCAGCCTTGAATTTTCCTATAGATGGGGTTGAGAGCTTTTTGGCGGGTTTGAAGAACGTGGAGTTCCTGAATAAAAATTGGATTGAGCTTGATCCTTACCTCCTCCCGAAGGAGACTAAGGTGGTAGTTATGCAATATAGGAAAAAGGAGGTTTGATAAGCGTGTTGAAGCTCGATGAGTTGATCCTGCGGTGGGAGGAACTTTTGGGGCGATGGGGACGCCTCCAGAGCTGTTTTTGACCTCCCAGCCATAAGAGAGGAGAAGGGTTCACTAGAAGGTAAGCTGTCATCTCCAGACTTCTGGAGGGACGTCGAGGAGGCCCAGAGGGTAACGAAGAGACTTAAGGAGCTTGAGAAGACGCTTTGTGCTTTAGAGGAGACGGAGAAGAAGATCGAAGATATAAAGGTTCTGGTGGAACTCTTAAATGAGGAGTATGATGAGTCTTTGGCCTTGGAGCTTAAGGATAGATTGGAGGACCTCGATAGGAATATAGCCCTCTGGGAAAGGCGGGTCTTTCTGTCCGATGAGTTCGATAGATCTAACGCCATACTTTCAATTCATCCAGGGGCGGGAGGAACCGAATCTCAGGATTGGGCCTATATGCTCTTAAGGATGTATATGAGATGGGCTGAAGATAAGGGGTTTGGAGTTAAGGTGCTTGAATATCAGGAGGCCGAGGATGCTGGGATAAAGAGCGTTACCATATTGGTGGAGGGTGAATACGCTTACGGCCTTCTTAAGGGGGAGAGTGGCGTTCACCGACTGGTGAGGATTTCACCTTTTGATGCCTCAAGAAGGAGACATACCTCCTTCGCTTCTGTTGAGGTGATACCTGAGGTCTCTGAGGATGTAGAGATAGAGATTAAAGAGGAGGACCTTAAGATAGAGACTTTCAGGTCGAGCGGCAGGGGTGGGCAGTACGTTAATACTACCGATAGCGCTGTCAGGATAACCCACATCCCTACGGGGATAGTCGTTTCTTGCCAGAATGAGAGATCGCAATACCAGAACAGGATGACCGCCTTAAGGATATTAAAGAGCAGGCTTTACGAGTTAGAAAGAAGAAAGAAAATGGAGGAGATAGAGAAGCTCAGGGGTGAGAAGATGGAAATAGCTTGGGGAAGTCAGATAAGGTCTTACGTTTTTCACCCCTACACTTTAGTTAAGGATCACAGGACAGGCTTTGAGATTACCAATGCCCTTGAGGTTATAGATGGGGATATAGACCCCTTCATCGATGCTTATCTTAGATGGCTCGCCTTAAGGGAGAGGAGGGCGGCTCAATGAGGGCTCTACTCTCTTTAATCACCCTATTATTTTTTTTATGCTCGCTTTCCTGGGCTTTGGAGATTAGGATATCCGCCGATCGTGTTCTTTACTATCCTGAGAAGGATTCCATGGAAGCCTTTGGGAACGTTAAGCTACTCTGGGGAGAGAAAAAGGCTAAGGCCGATAAAGGTTGGGTTGATTTTAAGACAAACGATGCCGCTCTTGAGGGCAACGTCTTCGTGGAGGATGAGAAGGGTAATAGCTTGAGCGCCTTGAAGGTTAGGTTCTTTTCCGATAAGAGACTAATCGTGGCTGAGGGTAACGTAACCCTCATTACCAAGGAGGGCCTAAAGGTTGAGTGCGGTAAGCTTGAGGCTTACGAAGGCGGGTTATACAGGATTGTTGAATCACCGATCGTTAAGTTTAAGGACTCTGTCCTTAGGGCGAAGGAGATAAGTTTAAAAGGTTCCGAGGCTGAGGTGGATTCTCCGGACTATGAGGATAGGGCTAAGGCTTTAAGTATAAGCGCCCTAAAGGCTAATCTGAACTTTGGAAAAGAAGGGGAGCTTAAAAGCGTTAAAGCTGTTGGGGGATTAATGGTTAAGCATGTCAGAGGGAAGAGCCTTTTCAGTGCCAAGGGTGATGAAGCTTCCTATGATATTTCCTCAGGGATCATAAGGATAAGGGGAAATGCTATAGCAGCTAAGGATAGAACCGAGCTTAGAGCTGACGAGATAATATATGAGGTTTCTACTGGCGTTATGAGGGCGGTTGGTGAGACCAAAATGATATTGCGGTGATGAGATGGCGGTTTTAAGGGGAGAGTCCTTAGTTAAGCTTTATGGGGGGAGAGAGGTAGTTAAGGAAGTTTCCATATCGGTAAAAGAAGGGGAGATAGTGGGTTTACTCGGGCCGAATGGTGCGGGTAAAACCACCACTTTTTATATGATAGTTGGTCTGATTAAACCCGACAGAGGAAAAGTTTTTCTAGATGATATTGACATAACCGGTATGCCGATGTATAAAAGAGCAAGAGCGGGCATAGCTTATCTTCCTCAAGAGCCATCGGTGTTCAGGGAGTTAACCGTTAAGGAAAACCTCCTACTTGCGATGGAAGGTATAGGTGTCCCACTTAATAAGAGAGGTAAGCTTCTTAGGAGGATTCTTGAGGAGTTTGGCCTTGAGGAGATAGCTAACTTGAAGGGAGTTTCCCTTTCGGGAGGAGAGAGGAGAAAGGTAGAGATAGCGAGGGCAATGGTTGGGGCTCCTCTCTTTCTGCTTCTTGATGAGCCATTTTCCGGTATAGATCCCATCACGGTTTATGATATTCAGAGGATGATAGTTTCTCTCAAGGAGATGGGGATAGGCATACTTCTCACGGATCACAATGTCAGGGAAGCTCTGTCTATAACTGATAGAGCCTATCTGATCCATCAGGGTAAGGTCCTGGTGGAGGGGACGCCAGGGACTATATCGAGAAGCAAAGTGGCGAGAAAGCTCTATTTGGGGGAGAAGTTCGTCCTTTAGGGTTTAAAGGGAGGAGGATGAGTGTGGTAAACTTGGATTCGTTGGATTTAAGCGTTTGTGATCGTGGGGGTAGCATGAAGTCGGTTTTGGATTTTCCAAAACAGTTCGACGAGGCTATGAATAGGGCCTTTGTTTTTGACCTACCAATGATGAGATTTGGCAGCGTTCTCATCATAGGTATGGGAGGGTCTGCTGTTGGAGGAGATATATTAAAGGCTCTTCTAAAGAGGAGAAGCAGTCTTTTCGTTGAGGTTCTAAGGGGGTATGAGCTTCCCGCTTGGGTTGGGGAGGATACCTTAATAATAGGCATAAGCTACTCTGGAGATACTGAGGAGACCTTACACTCCTGTGAGGAGGGCTTAAAGAGGAGCTCTAAAGCTCTTCTTTTAAGCAGCGGTGGAAAGCTTGAGGAGATGGCTCTTTCTAAGGGAATCCCCCATTTTAAGCTTCCCTCGGGCTTTCAGCCGAGGGCAGCTTTGGCCTATCTTTCCGTTCCTCTTTTGGTCTTCATGGAAAGGTTGGGGATAGCTAGCTTTCAAAGGGAGCTTGAGGAAACCCTTTCTATCCTTGGGGAGATGGTCGAGGAGCTCTCTCCAGAGGTCCCTTCACCATCTAACCCTGCTAAGGATCTAGCTTTGTGGCTTTACGGGAGCGTGCCTGTGATATATGGAGATGAGGGGATAGGAGGTGTAGCGGCTTATAGGTGGAAGACACAAATAAACGAGAACAGTAAACAGCCTGCTTATGCTTGCCTCTTTCCCGAGCTCGATCATAACGAAATAGTGGGTTGGACTACCGATAGGTTTAAGGGGGTCTTCAAGGTGATCGCCTTAAGGCACTCTTCAGAAAACAGGAGAACGTCGTTGAGGTATTCTGTGACGAGGGATTTAATCTCCGATAAGGTGGGCGGTTGGAGGGAAGTAGAAGGTCGGGGAAAGGGTGAGACGTCTCTCCTTTACAGCTTGATTTACTTTGGAGACTTCGTGAGTTTATACTTAGCCTATCTTAATGGAGTTGATCCAACTCCTGTTAATATAATAAGTAAGCTTAAGGATGAGATAAAAAGACAGAAGTGAAAGGAGGAAGAGAGATGCCAAGAAGGTATCTGCTGACATCGGAGTCCGTTACCGAGGGACATCCTGACAAGATAGCTGATCAAATTTCGGATGCGGTGTTGGATGCCATTTTAGAGAAAGACCCTATGGGTAGGGTCGCGTGTGAGGTCCTCGTAACTACTGGGTTGGTTGTGGTAGCGGGGGAGATAACCACCGATTGCTACGTTGACATTCCGAAGTTAGCGAGGGAGACGGTTAAGGAGATAGGTTATACGAGGGCTAAGTACGGTTTCGATGGTGACACCTGTGCGGTGGTTACCGCGATCGATGAGCAGTCTCCCGATATAGCTCAGGGCGTTAATCGGGCTCTTGAGCTTAGAGAGGGCTTGGCGAACGATGAAGAGATAGATAAGATCGGTGCTGGAGATCAGGGGATAATGATAGGATATGCCTGCAATGAGACTCCCGAGCTCATGCCTCTTCCTATAATGCTTGCTCACAAGCTTGCGAGGAGGCTTGCTTACGTCAGGAAAGAGAAGATACTTCCATATCTTAGGCCCGATGGTAAGACTCAGGTTACCGTGGAGTATGAGGATGGTAAGCCAGCTAGGGTAACGACCGTTATCGTTTCAGCTCAGCATCATCCTGCGGTTGAGCTTGATCAGCTTAGGGGTGATATAATAGAGCACGTTATAAAGCCGGTTATACCTCCAGAGCTTTTAGCCAAGGATGTCAGATACCTTATCAATCCTACTGGTAGATTCGTTCTCGGCGGTCCCTTGGCCGATACGGGTTTGACCGGAAGGAAGATAATGGTTGATACCTATGGTGGAGCTGTTAGACACGGCGGTGGTTGTTTCTCCGGGAAGGATCCAACTAAGGTTGATAGGTCTGGCGCCTATATGGCGAGATATGCTGCTAAGAACGTAGTTGCGGCCGGTTTGGCCGATAAGTGCGAAATTCAGATAGCCTACGCTATAGGCGTTGCTCGTCCGGTGGCTATCTCGGTTGATACCTTCGGAACCGGTAAGATAGCTGACGAGAAGATAGAGAAGCTCGTTAAGGAGTTCTTCGACTTTCGTCCCGCGGCTATAATAAGGGATCTAAACTTGCGAAGACCGATATACAAGCAGGTGGCTGCTTACGGGCACTTTGGAAGAGATGACCTTGATGTTCCTTGGGAGAGAACGGATAAAGCCGAGGCCTTGAGGAAAGCGGCCGAAAACCTGTAAGGCGATGCTTTCAAATATAAAGGATCTCCTCTATCCTAGTAAATGTATAGGTTGTGGGGTCTGGGGGAGAGCCCTCTGCGATAGATGCTTGTCCAAGATAGAGGGGTTCAAGCTTTACAAAGACATGTTTGCCTTCGGGCTTTACGAGGGGGTTTTAAAGGAGCTTGTCCACTCTGCGAAGTATTTGGGTTATGCTGAGCCCTTGAAGGAGTTAGTTTTAGCCTTTAGATCTGACATAGAGGGGATCAAAAGTAAGGTAGATCTTATAGTTCCTGTGCCTGAGGATCCTTCAAGGAGACGCATATTTAATCATGTACTTTATTTCGCTAAGCTCTTGGGCTTGGTTCTTGATTTGGGTGTATCTGTTTCATTGTATAAGGTGAGAAGCACCCCCCCTCAGGTTGGCTTAGGGAAGAGTGATCGGGAGAACAACTTGAGGGGGGCTTTTAGCGCGAAGGAGTCTCTTGAAGGGAGAAGGGTTCTTCTGGTTGATGATGTTTCCACAACAGGGACGACCTTGGAGGAGTGCTCAAGGGTCTTGCTTGAATCCGGAGCTTTAGAGGTCCAGCGACTTGTTGTTGCTGTTAACCCATAAAGAAGGAGGTGAGTGAGTTGACAGGTTTGGCTAACTGCATAAAGTGTGGGCGCGCCTTCATCTGGACCGGTGGAAGGAAGGTTTGCCCCCAATGTCTTGAGGAGGAAGAGCGGGATTTTGAAAAGGTTTACAATTATTTGAGAGATCACCCTCGGGCTACAATTAAGGAGATAAGCGAGGCTACGGAGGTTGAAGAGGACGAGATACTTGAGTTCATAAGGCAGGGGAGAATCCAACTTAAGTTCACAGATATTGCGGGAAGGCTTAGGTGTAAGAGGTGTGGTGAGCCGATAAGCTCTGGTGAGTATTGTCCCAAGTGCCTTAAGGAGCTTCAAGCTTCTCTTACCAAGCTTCAGGCGGATTTGGAAAAGGAAACCGAGAAAGAGGATAGGGCTAAGATGTATATAATCGATGTCTTTAAGAAAAAGGAAAAAAAGGAATAAAGACTTCCCCCTCTCTTGCCGAAATAGAATTGAGGGGGGTGAACCTCTGTGGATTACGGGAAGAAGGTAGGCGAAGTATTTAAGGCATATCTTGAGGGAATAAAGCCTGTAAAGAGGAAGGTTAAGAGCGAGGGGAAGGAAGGAGTCGCTTCTTTAAGCGATAAGGTGGAGTTATCTTCTAAAGCTTTCGAGGTAAAGGTGGCTATGGAAAGCTTAAGCTCTGCGCCAGAAATAAGGAGGGAAAAGGTCGAGGAGATCAAGAGGCTCCTTGAGGAGGGAAAGTACTCGCCAGATTTAAAGCAGGTGGCTCGCAAGCTCTTGGAGGATATCTATTTCCCCTCGGGTGAGTGAAGATGAGTGGAGAAAATAGAATAAGTTTAGGAGCGTTAACCTCTCTTTTAGAGGAGGAGCTTTCCCTTTATACTAAGCTTTGTAACCTTTCATTGGAGAAGAAAGAAGCGGTTTTAAAGAATAACACCGATCTTTTGGCTCGAATAATAGGGGAGGAAAGACCTCTTATAGTTGAGGCTGAAAGGCTGGAGTCGAAGAGGTTAGCCGAGGTCGCGAAGATAGCCCAGATGGTCGGATTGAAGGAAAGCGACCTTAAGTTAAGTGACCTTAAGGCCTTTTTTAGTGAAGAGGAGTTTCGTCCGCTTGAGGAGAAAGCTCGAGACCTTAAAGCTGTTTTAGAGAAGCTTAAGGAGATCAATGAAACTAATCGTTATCTTGTGGAATCAACGCTAAAGTATATCTCCTACCTTATAGATGCTCTTATGAATTCCCTATCTAAGACGACTTACGGTAAGGGTAAGCTCTCTCCCTCTTTTTCTCTCTTTCAGAGGGAGGTATGAGAAAGTGGGGGACCCGGGCAGCTTCTTTGGAATAGAGCTTGGAAAGAGAGCTATATTCGCTCAGAAGCGTGGGCTTGAGGTGACGGGCCACAACGTCTCTAACGCCGGGACGGAAGGATACTCCCGGCAGAGGGTAGAATTAACCACCATGTATCCTTATACCGACCCTGCCTTAAATAGACCCGCCACGCCTGGGCAGCTCGGAACGGGCGTTACGATAGAGCAGATAGCTCGGTTGAGGGATAGATTCCTCGACCTTCAGTATAGAGAGGAGCTTCAGACCTGGGGCAGGTGGGATGTTAGGAGCATAACCTTTAAGCGCATTGAGGAGTTTTTCAATGAGCCATCTGATTCAAGCATAAGACAAGCTTTCGATGAGTTCTGGGAGGCCTTGCAGTCCCTTCACGTGAACCCAGAAGACCCAGCCTTCAGGGAGAGCGTTAGAGAGAAGGCGTTAACCTTCACTCGTCTAGTTAGATACATCTCAAATCAGTTGAGTGCCTATAGGGCTGACTTGAACGAAGAGGTAGCGATGAAAGTCTCGGAGATCAACTCCTATATAGATCAGATAGCTGATCTCAATCGCCAGATTCAGATGGTTAAAGGGGTTAAAGATAACCCCAACGATCTTTTGGATAAGCAGGATTTACTCATAGAGAAGCTTTCCAAGATGATAGATGTGGATGTTTTTGAGGACCCCAGCGGTGGAGTTATCTTGGTAGTGAACGGTGTTGATGTGGTCAGGGGGGGTATAAGGCATCACCTTGTGCTCATTCCTAACCCGGCTAATAATGGCATGTATGATGTAAGATGGGATTTTGAGCCTCTAAGCTTCTCCTCAAACTCGGATGTGGCTATAGGTTACGCTTCTCCGATAGTTGGGAATACGAGCTACATGGTGAGCGTTGTTCAACTTGCAAATGAGCTCCCTCATATGATAGGGAGCCCTACTGCCTCCGTGGTAAGCGAGGACATAACGTTCTATACTTTGGGTTGGCTTGATAGGAATGAGAGGGGAGATATATGTATCAGGGTTGATAGTGGACCGGCAGTTAGCATACATATAGATGGCGAAGATTCCTTAAGAACGATTATGAATAAGATTAACGCGGCCTTCTATAATGAGAGATTTTCTTCCTACCCGACCGTTCACGAGCACTGGCTCACTGCATCGATAGCGAGAAATGATGCGGGAAGATTTTACTTAGTCCTTAGAAGCAATCATCTGGGTGAGGATTATAAGATAACGATCCTTGGAGATATGGCGAGCATCGCTCAACGTCTCGGTCTTTGGGATGGAAGTTCCACGAATGATATATGGGCTCCTCAGGATGCCATATTTAGCGTAAATGGTGAGCTCTATAGGAGTTGGACCAATCGCTTTAGAGATGCTAAGAGGGTTTCCACTGGTGAATATGGAACCGTCGTCGATGGCATGCTTTTTGAGCTTAAGGGGTTGGGAAATACGACCTTCAGGCCCTACTTTCCAGCACAGAATGGAGAGCTTTTAGGATATCTTGAGGCGAGGGACGGCATATTGGTTGACTATTTAAAATGGCTTGATGAGCTCTCTTATGTCCTTGTGAAGGAGTTTAACGCTCAGCATAGGGCTGGTTATGGCTTGAATCAGGTCAAGAACGGTTTTAACTTCTTCGATGAGATTTACAAGGTTGAGGGAGCATCTAAGCTTCTTTCTCTATCAAGCGCTATAGATAGGTTTCCTGAGTTAATAGCTACTGCTGGAGATATAGATGGGGAAAATGCGGGGCCTGGCGATGGTTCAATAGCATACAAGCTTTCTTCCGTTAGGTATAGAAGGGTAATGAGAAGCGGGACGGTTAACCTAAACCAGTTTCTTGAAGCCGTCATAGCGAGATTAGGAGTCGAGTCTCAGGAAGCGAGCAGGATGAGCTCTAATCAGGAGCTTTTGGTTAAGCAGATAGATAACAGGCGTCAAGAGGTCATGGGTGTTTCTTTGGATGAGGAGATGACTGAGCTAATAAAGTATCAGCATGCCTTTTCAGCGGCCGCTAGATTCATAAACGCTATGGATCAGGTCTATGAAAGGATAGTTAACAATCTCGGTTTGGTTGGTAGGTGATTTTTGGTATGAGAGTTAGCGATAAGGTCTTCACGAGCGTCTTTTTGACAGATCTTATGGGTAATAGGGATAGGCTCCTTAAGCTTCAGCATCAGGCGTCTACGGGTAAGAAGTTCGACCTTCCTGAGGAGGACCCTGTCGGTTCCGTTAGGAGCATGAGGTTAAACAGGGTGCTTAATGAGAATGGACAGTTCTCAAAAAATATGGACGAGGCGATAGCTTGGTTGAGCGCTACGGAGTCGGCGCTTGATCAGGCAACCTCCATAATTCACATCGTCAGGGAAAGGGTAATTCAGGGAGCAAACGATACTTTAGCTCAGGTTGATAGAGAGGCCATAGCCGATCAGATAGATAAGCTCAGAGAGGAGCTTTTACAGATAGCCAATACCTCGCTTGGGGGAAGGTATATATTTAGCGGTTTTAAGACCCAAAGCAAACCCTATGCCTTGGGTCAGGCTAGCGTTGCGATTTATCAGGGTGATGAGGGGGAGATGGCCTGGGAAATAGAGAGTGGGGAAACCATAGTAGTTAATGTTCCTGGTAATCAGGTTTTTGCAACCCAAAGGATAGAGTATAGGCTTGAAAGCGATATGCACTCCTCAGCTTCTATATTCGGTCCCGGTATTTTTACCATAAGGGTGGGTAACAGAGTTTACAGCGTAGATGTGCCAGCGGGAGCTAACGTCTCTATAATAGCTGATAGGATAAACTTGAGGGCAGGTGGGTCCCTCCGGGCGTATGTTGTTCCTGATGGTATAGGAGTTAAGCTTGTTATACAGAGCAAAGGAAATGAGCGGTTGAGCCTCTCTGACTCCGTTGGAACCGTTCTTAAAGATCTTGGGATGCTTAACAAGAGAGAGGAGATGGTTTACGTTGGAGACCTTGACATATTTGATATATTGCAAAAGATAAGTGAGGATTTACGTTACAATAGAAGCTCATCGCTTTCGGGAGAGAGGCTCAGTGAGCTTGACGAATACCTTGACCATCTTTTAAGGGTCAGGGCTAGAGTTGGGGCCAAGGTCAACAGGTTAGAGGCTACAAAGAGTAGGTTTGAGGATAATAAGGTTCAGCTTACATCCCTTCTTTCTAAGATAGAGGATGTTGACATCGCTGAAGTGGTTATGAACCTGAGCAATCAACAAGCAATCTACCAATCAGCTTTAAGGGCAGGTGCGCGGATCATTCAGACGAGCTTGCTTGATTTCCTCGAGTAGCTTGCAAGGGAGGAATGGATTTTGAAGATAAACACCCTTAGGTTTGGGGAGATAGAGGTTTCCGAGGATAAGATAATATATATGCCTCATGGTTTGATAGGCTTTCCCGAGCTGAAAAGGTTCTTCATAGTAGGAGAAGAAGGTCAGCTTATAAGGTGGTTTCAGTCCATAGATGAGCCTCAGGTAGCCTTGCCTATAATCAATCCTTTCGAACTTTTCCCTAATTTTAGCGTTGATATAAGCGATTCCGACCTTGAGGATATAGAGCTTAGGGATCCGGTTGATGCCGTGATCTTTCTCGTGATGGTGATCCCCAGGACGAACCCAAGAGGGGCAACGGTGAACATGAAGGCGCCTATAGTTGTTAACGCCAAGAATAGGAAGGCCAAGCAGGTTATAGCTTTAAATGAGGATTATCCTGTTCGCTATCCCCTCTTTCCCTCGGAAGGAGGAACTTAATCGTGCTCGTCTTAAGCAGGAAGGTCAATCAGAGCATAATGATAGGCGATGATATAGAGATAAAGATCCTCGAGATAAGAGGGGATCAGGTCAGGATAGGCATAGAAGCTCCTAAGAAGGTCCCCGTTCACAGGAAGGAAGTTTATGAGGCTATAGTTAGGGAGAACATTCTTGCCGCTCAGATGGCAGCCCAAGTCGAGGAGAAGATTGAGGAGAGCGTTGTGAAGGAACTTCAGAGGCTTAAGAAGAAAAAGGATTAATTTATCTAAAGTAAGTCCTCGCCCTTGCCGATAAAGATAAGTGAAGAGAAGTCCTCACGGATGAGGATAAATCAAGAAGCGCAAGGATGCGGTAGACTACACGGATGGGGTGAGGACTTATGAGGATAAACCACAATATAGCGGCAATGGAAGCCTACAGGCAGCTGACCATTACCTCGGGTCAGCTACAGACGAGCCTCGAAAGGCTCTCCTCTGGTTTAAGGATAAACCGCGCAGCCGATGATGCCGCAGGTTTAGCGATCTCTGAGAAAATGCGCTCTCAGATAAGGAGCATACATCAGGCGGCGAGGAATGCACAGGATGGCATTTCTCTGATTCAGACTGCTGAGGGGGCGCTTGATGAGGTTCAAGCTATACTTCACAGGATAAGGGAGTTGGCTATTCAGGCTGCAAACGATACTTGTACCTCTTACGATAGAGAGCAGATCCAAAAGGAGATAGATCAGCTAAAAGCTGAGATAGACAGGATAGGTGAAAGCACCCAGTTTAACACGAGGAAGCTTCTAACGGGAGAACTTTCCTTCATAATCAATCAGGTTGGGGGGAACGCCTATGTTTATAACATGACTGCGTCGCCCTCAACTCAACCCGGTACCTATAAGGTTAAAATATACCAAGAGGCGAGCAGAGCCGAGCTTTCAGGTGTAACTAACATATCTATCCTCGATAGGATCCATACCGGTGAGATAGTGATAAACGGTGTGGCAGTTCACCTTGACTCAACCGAGTTCTCAGCTGCTTTAGACAAGCTTCAGTATGTTATAGACAAGATAAACGAAAAGGCGCATAATACGGGGGTTAAGGCTGAAAGGGCTAACGGCCACTTAAGGCTCGTTCAGACCGAGGCCGGTTCTGAGAAGAGGATAGTTCTCTCTGGGAGCCAGGCTCTCCTTCAAGACCTTGGTTTCGGTTCGGTTCCCACGGTCTTAAGCAACGAGCTTGCTGGGACAGGTCCAACTTTCGCGTCTTTAAGCGATATGCGTATAAAGATAAACGGAACGACCGTCGATTTAAGCGGTTCTACAACGTGGCAGGATGTGGTTGATAGGATAAACCTTCAGATGGGAGGTCAGGTTTGGGCGGAGCTCCTTAACATCGGAGGGCGCCAGTATATTCGAATAACAGCCCAGGGAGCCGAGAGAAACGTTGTGATAGAGGAGGATGCCGAGACTATAGGGGGATTAACTAGGTACGGTTTAGATCTCCAGGCGATAGGCTTTAACACCACCAGAGTAAGTTCTACCCAAATGAATATGCAGGGATTCGATTTAGATGTGGATGATACGAATACTTCCTATCTTTTGGGTTTTGATAACACCACTGGTACTACTGGGACTACCTACGCCTTTTACGTTAACGGCGTTGAGATAAACGTTACGACTAGAGATCTCGATAGCGATGGGAATGCGGATGATATTGATCTAAACGATGTAATTAACGCCATAAACGCTAAGTCCTCTGAGACCGGGGTTACTGCCAATCTCGTAACTTATGATGCCGGTGGCGGAGACTATAGAGCTTATATAGTTTTGACCTCAAGTCCTGGGGGTAAGATAGAGCTTGAGGATAGGGATCTTGTGGGGGGATCGAATAGCACTTTCCTTGAGGCCATAGGCTTTAAGACCCACTGGGCTCATGATGACACGAGGTATGACCCAAGAAGATGGGTAATGGGGTCAAGCCCGGTTTCGGGTACTGCCCCTCTTACTGGTGCTATATACATAAACGGTGTTAGGATCGATGTGGATGCATCGGATACCCTATCAGCTGTCATAAGGAAGATAAATAATCTTTCAGCTTACACTAACGTTAAGGCTTACAATAGGGATGAGGGGACGGGTAGTCCTGATAGCTATATCTTCTTGATTCAGGCTTCTGGAGATCCCTCGAGTAAGATAATAGTTGAGGGGAACGCAGATATATTAAACTGGTTAGGGTTAAGCGATCCGACCGAGGGTATAGAGGATGGAACGATAGCATCTTCTGGAACCAACGTTAAGGTTAGGGTTCCATCCAAGGACGAGAACGGAAACTCCTATGGCATAGACAGTCCAGATACCTTGATAATAGAAGGAAGAGGAGCCCATGTGGTTCTTGAGAAGAAGATAAAGGATTATAAGTATTATACTCCAACCAACGTTAACTACACTCTTATGCCACTTGGCCTTGCCTTTGATATGGATGGTAAAAGGTGGGATGAAGCTGATATAAGGGTTGATGCATCGGGAACCCTTTTCCTCCACATAGGTCCTAACGAGAACGAGCTTATGAGAATAGATATAGATTCCCTTAATACTGATGGACTTGGGATATCAGATCTAACTGTGTTAACTAGGGAAAATGCCGAATTAGCCATAGAAAAGGTTACTAAGGCTTTAGAGCAGGTTTCAACTGCTCGCTCCAAGCTTGGTGCCTTTCAGAATCGCTTGGAGCATACCATTAAAAACCTGAACATAATGGAGGTTAACGTTCAAGCGGCGGAGTCCAGGATAAGGGACGCTGACATAGCTCAAGAGATGATGGAATTTGTCAGGCTTCAGATTCTTCACCAGTCAGGTACGGCTATGCTCGCTCAGGCGAATCAACTTCCCCAGTCTGTTCTTCAGCTTCTAAGATAGTTATAGCTTTTTCACTCGGATTCAAAAAAAGGGGAGCCATTTTCAGGATGGTTTCCCCTTTTATTTTTTTGTGATATAATTTTTCTATAAGCTTCAGAGGAGTTGATAAAATGCGAAAAATTTTTGTATGTTTATTTGCTTTGCTGCTATTGTTTGTGAGGTTTCTTTTCCCTGGTTCTTTCTCCTGGGCTTTTTCTGAGTTTAACGTTTTGGCCTTTGTGGAGTCCGATTCTGGAAGGGAGGTGGAAGTGGCCAAGGGAGATGTTGTTGTGATACTCTTGCGGGAGGTTGAGACTGCGGGATACCTTTGGGAGGTAGTGGAGCTGGATCTTGATAGGCTCCTCTTTTTAAGTAGTGAAAGTGTAAAACTTTCTCCTCCTGGTATGCTGGGTGGAGAAAACCTTCGCGTCTTTTTCCTCAGAGCCGTTGCTTCAGGTAAAGCTAAGGTTAAGCTCGTTTATCGTAGACCCTGGGAGAGCTTTAAGCCTCCAGACAGGGTCTTTCACCTCACCCTTCGGGTGAAATGAGAAAGGGGGTCTTTCCTTTGAGAAGGTTTATTGGGTTTGTGGTGGCAGTTTTGCTATTGAGCCTTGTTGTTTCGCCCTCCTTTGGGGAGGTGAAGCTTGAAAGCGCCCCGCTTAACCCCGATTTTGTAGAGTATTTGATTAAGATTAAATCTGGCGAAAAGAGCTATGGTTTTATGCCCCTTCCCATCGATATTGGAAAGCACAAGAAGGAGGGTTTTAAGGCTAAGGTATCTCTTCCGTCAAGGTATGACCTAAGGACCTATGGTTATGTCACTTCAGTTAAGGACCAAGGTGACTATGGAACTTGCTGGGCCTTTGCCTCGCTTGGATCCCTTGAGTCTCACATCTTGCGCTTTAGCGGAAGCTATTATGATTTTTCTGAGAGGAACCTGATTAACAGGTGTGGTTATGATGACCCTTGGAATAAAGGAGGTAATGTCCTTAAGGTCATGGCCTATCTTTCAAAAGGAGATGGGCCTATACTTGAAAGCCTATGATGACCTGTACGTGGCTTCTGATTACGTAGCTTACTTCATTGACGATGATGATATAAATTACGGAGACTTTAGGGTTCTTTACCACGATCCTTTAGGGATGTATACGGGATTGAGGTTCTCTGGGAGTAGTAAGATCTACGGAGCTAACGTCTTTCAGACAAGCGAAAGGGGATATCTTGAAGGGGTTGTTATTTCTATCGGTGACGTGGGGGGAGGCTATGTGGATTGCACGATAAGGGTCTACAAAAACAGGTCTACTCCTCCGAGGGTAGGTGTGGACCCACCCTCTTATACCCTTAGTACCCGTGTATCAAGCATGGGGTACTATACCTTACCGTTTGATTCTCCTGTGAGTTTAAGTGCGGGTGAGAGCTTCGTCATTGTGGCTGAGCTTAGGCCCAGCGGTCCTGGTGCCTACCCCCTGGGAATAGAATATCGGATTCCCGGTGTTTCAAGCAACGTTACGATCTTACCGGGTGAAAGCTTCGTAAGCCCTGATGGGGCAATGTGGGAGGACCTTTATAACTACTATAGTAGTTATGGGTACGGCAACTTCTCTCTTAAGGCTTTGGTGAGCTCCTACACTATGCCACCTCCTTCCGGCGGAGGTGGAGGATGCTCCTCGGGTGAGGGGTCGATCGCAGGTCTTCTTCTCCTTCTTCCGCTTGCTTTAACTTTCCTTAGGAGAAAGTAAGTAAAATGAGTCAATGGGGGAAAGCCTAATCTTTGGAGTTTCCCCCATTGATTTTATCTTTATTTTGTGTTATCATGACGCCCGTCATGATAGAGAGCTTGGGCTTACTAGAGGGTGCAGTTCTTATATTCTTAGCGAGAATATGCGATGTGAGCCTTGGAACAATTAGGATAGTTTTGCTTGCTAGAGGACATCGCTTGGAGGCAAGCCTCATTGGTTTCTTCGAGTCTCTGATTTGGATAGTTGTCACTGCTTCTATAATAAGGAATCTGACTAATCCCATTTTTTATGTTGCCTTTGCTGGTGGTTTCGCTTTTGGGAATTACGTAGGGCTAATCTTAGAGAGTAGGATAGCTTTGGGTAAAGCCATAATCAGGGTCTTCACTAGACAGGAGCCCGAGGCTTTGACGAAAGCTTTGAGAGAGGAGGGTTTCATTATAACGACGGTTAACGCTGAGGGAAGGGATGGCCCTATAGTTATAATATTTGCCGTGGTTAGCAGAAAAGAGGTTCAGCGCTTTTTAGAGTTAGTGCAGAAGTATTCTCCCCAGGCTTTTTATACCGTCGAGGATGTTAGGGAGGCTAAGAAGTATCAAGGTTCGCTCGGTAGGAGTAATCAAGACTTGATAGGGTCCTTGAAAAGGCTTTTGATGTCCAAAAGGAAATAGGGTTTTGAAGATGCTGTGGTAGAATTATATAAAGAACGGGTGATATCTGCATGAAGGAGCAGGTTGAGGACCACATAGCTGTCGTTAGAAAAACCTTTGAGGAGTGCCTTTCAGGAATAGAGAGTTTTATTAGATTGGCTGTAGAGACCCTGAGAGGGGGAGGTAAGATAGCTTTTCTTGGGAATGGAGGGAGCGCCGCAGATAGTCAGCATCTTGCTGCTGAGCTTGTCGGAAGGTTCGCTAAGGATAGGAGCCCTCTTCCAGCGATAGCTCTGACCACAGACACATCGATTTTAACCGCTTTAGGCAACGATTATGGTTTTGATGAAGTGTTTTCAAGGCAAGTTGAGGCTCTGCTTAAGAAGGAGGATCTTTTGGTTGCTATATCAACTTCGGGAGAGAGTCCTAACGTTTTGAAAGCGGTCCTCAGGGCTAAGGAGATAGGGGTTAAGGTTGTCGGTTTGACCGGTAAAGGTGGAGGTCGCTTGAAGGATATCTGCGATGTAGTTATAGTTGTCCCCTCAAGCTCCACACCTCGCATTCAGGAGGTGCACATCCTCATAGGACACTTGGTCTGTGAGGAGGTGGAGAAAGCCCTTTATGGATAGTCTTTCCCCCTTTAGGGCCAAGATCCTCGTTCTAGGAGATGTCATGCTGGACAAATACTACCATGGTGATGTTAGCAGAATATCTCCTGAGGCACCTGTTCCCGTGGTTAAGGTTTGCGAGGAGAGGCTTTCGGCTGGTGGGGCTGGAAACGTCGCCGTGAATCTGGTGAACTTGGGGTGTAGCGTCTACATCGCTGGTGCCCTTGGAGAGGATCAGTCAGGGGAATCCTTAAGGAAGATACTTCTTGAGAAGGGTGTAAATATCTCCGGTCTGGTAAAGCGTCCCTATCCCACAATAACCAAGATCAGGGTTCTCGGAGGTAGGCAACAGGTTGTCAGAGTGGATTTCGAGGAGATCGTTCCTCTCTCGCGGCAAGAGGAAGAGAAAGTTTTAGAGTGGTTTTTGAAAGAGCTACCTGATTCGGATTGTGTGGTCTTATCAGATTACGCCAAGGGATTCTGCACAGTTGGATTGTGCAGGTTCATCATAGAGGAGTCTAAGAGGCGGAGCGTTCCGGTGGTTGTAGACCCTAAGGGCCCTGATTGGGGAAAGTATAGCGAGGCGTTTATCGTCACCCCGAACGTTAAGGAGCTTGGAGAATCTTGTGGTAGAGCGGTTAATAACGTGGATGATGAGATAGTCAAGGCTGGTTTGGAGGTCTTAAGGAGGTATAAGCTTAAGAACCTACTGGTAACCCGCTCTGAGAAGGGGATGACCCTTTTCGTGGGAGAGGAGGTTCATCATATACCTACTAAAGCTAGGGAGGTTTTTGATGTTTCTGGTGCGGGGGATACGGTAGTAGCCACCCTATCGGCCTGTTTAGCTACGGGAATGGAGTTAGTCGAATCGGCTAAGATGGCCAATATCGCTGCTGGGGTTGTGGTTGGTAAGGTTGGAACTGCTCCCATAACGCTATCTGAGTTGGAGGAGGCTTTGAAAAACAGTAAGTTTTCGATGAGTGTGGAGTCTAAGATAAAGGGTTTGGATGAGTTATTGGAGATAGTTAGGAGGTGGAAAAGGGACGGACTTAAGGTAGTCTTTACCAACGGTTGCTTTGATCTCCTTCACGTGGGGCATATATATTCACTTGAGGAAGCGAAAAAAAGAGGGGATAAACTTATAGTAGGGTTGAACTCCGATGCATCGGTTCGAAGGCTCAAGGGTGAAGGGCGTCCCATAGTCTCTCAGCGAGATAGGGCGAGGATGCTTGCGGCTTTGGAGTTCGTTGATTGTGTGATTATATTTGATGAGGATACGCCTGAAAGGATTTTAAGCTTGATAAGACCAGATGTGCTGGTTAAGGGTGGAGATTACAGGGTTGAGGATGTTGTGGGGAAGGAGTATGCCCGTGAGGTTCACATAGTTCCGCTTTTTAAGGGATATTCTACCACTTCTCTCATAAGGAGGATAATGAATGGCTCATAGCATTCTTGTGTTTTGCTTTTCTTTCACCTTTATGGTATACTTCAAGAAGTTTGTAATTTCACACATGCCTGGAGGAGGGAGGCGGTGCCTCGCATGAGGTTCTTTCCTTCGAGGAAGGGCATGGAGGGGATAAAAAACCAAGATTTTAAGGAGGGATGGATGAGTGGCGATAGTTAGTATGAAGCAACTTCTTGAAGCGGGCGTCCACTTTGGACACCAAACTAAGCGTTGGAATCCCAAGATGAAGGAGTATATCTTCACGGAGAGGAATGGAATCTACATAATCGACCTTCAGAAGACCTTGAAGAAGATCGAAGAGGCTTACAACTTCGTTAAGGAGTGCGTTATGAATGGTGGGACGGTTCTTTTCGTTGGGACTAAGCGTCAAGCTCAAGATGTGGTTAAGAGTGAAGCTGAAAGATGTGAGATGTTCTACGTTAATCAGAGATGGCTTGGTGGGCTTTTAACCAACTTCAAGACCATTAGAAAGAGGATCGAGAGACTTAAGGAGTTGGAGAGGATGGAAAAGGAAGGGATGTTCGAGGCCCTTCCCAAGAAAGAAGTGGTTAGGCTTGAGAGAGAGAAGAGCAAGCTGGAGAAGTACTTAGGCGGAATTAAGGATATGACTGACATTCCAGATGTGTTATTTGTGGTTGATCCAAGAAAGGAAAAGATAGCTGTGACCGAGGCCAATAGGCTTGAGGTACCTGTCGTAGCTATAGTTGATACGAATTGTGATCCCGATCCTATCGACTATCCTATTCCAGGAAATGACGACGCCATAAGGTCTATAAAGCTTATAACTAGCATTATAGCCGATGCGGTTCTCGAGGGTAAGCAGGGTGTTCAAGTGAGAGAGGTTGTTGAGGAGGAAAGCATAACTCAGGAGGAAGAGGAGATAATCATGAAGGAGGAGCTCTTAGAGAAGTATGGGGATGTTTTTGAGGAGTTGGAGGAAGATTTTGACGAGGATGAGGATATAAAGAGACGTCGTCGTAAGGGGGAGATGTAATCATGAGCGTTTCCGTTGACAAGGTTAAGGAGCTAAGGCTTAGGACGGGAGCTGGAGTTGTAGAGTGCAAGAAAGCCCTTGAAGAGTGTGGGGGAGATATAGAGAAGGCTATAGAGATATTAAGGAAAAGGGGTATAGCTAAGGCTGTTAAGAAAGCAGGCAGGGTTACTGCTGAGGGGATAATTGCTTCTTACATTCACTCGGATAAAAAGCTTGGGGTTCTCGTTGAAGTTAACTGTGAGACGGACTTCGTGGCGCGGACTAAGGAATTTCAAGAGCTTGCTCATGAGATAGCTATGCAGATAGCGGCAGCATCACCTCTTTACGTTTCTCCGGAGGATGTACCTCAGGAAGTTTTAGAGAGGGAGAAAGCGATTTATAGGGAGCAGGTCCTTGCTGAAGGTAAGCCTGAGCATGTAGCTGATAGGATAGTTGAAGGTAGAATCAAGAAGTTCTATGAGGAGGCGTGTCTTCTTGAACAGCCTTACATAAGAGATCAGAATAGGAAGATAAGAGATATAATAGCCGAGAAGATAGCTATCCTTGGAGAGAACATAACGGTGAGGAGGTTTGTCCGTTTTAAAGTAGGGGAGGAGTAGTTATGAAGGTTCCTCGATATAAGAGGGTCCTTTTGAAGTTAAGCGGTGAGGTTTTAGGAGGGGAGCAGGGCTTTGGTATAGATACCGATGAGATGAAGAGGATCGCCTCTGAGATAAAGGAGGTCAAGGAGAGGGGAGTTGAAGTTGCGGTAGTTGTGGGCGGTGGTAATATATTCAGAGGAGTTGCGGGAAGCGCTAAGGGCATGGATAGGGCGACGGCTGATTATATGGGCATGATAGCGACAGTTATAAATGCCTTAGCGCTTCAGGACGCTTTAGAGAAGCTTGGTGTGGTCACGAGAGTTCAAACTGCCATTGAGATGAAAGAGGTAGCTGAGCCCTACATAAGGAGAAGAGCTATAAGGCACCTCGAGAAGGGTAGAGTGGTTATATTCGCTTGTGGTACTGGTAATCCCTTCTTCTCTACAGATACGGCTGCAGCGCTGAGGGCGGCTGAGATAGGAGCTGAGGCCATACTTAAGGCCACGAAAGTAGATGGTATATACGATGCCGACCCTAAGTTTTATAAAGATGCGGTTAAGTTTTCCCATCTTGAGTATCTTGAAGTTTTAAATAGGGGGCTAAGAGTTATGGATTCTACCGCTATCTCCCTATGTATGGATAACGAGATACCGGTTATAGTTTTCAATATTAAAGTTCCTGGAAATCTCGTTAAGATAATAGAGGGAGAAGATATTGGCACCTGTGTTGGAGGTGGTGCTAAGAGATGAGGGAAAAGGTACTTAAGGATATGGAGAGTAGGATGAAGAAGGCTATAGATGTGATTAAGAAGGATATGGCATCTGTGAGGACAGGTAGAGCCCATCCTGCTCTTCTCGAGGATATAAAGGTGGATTACTACGGAACGCCTGTTCCAATAAATCAGTTAGCTACTATAAGCGTCCCTGAAGCTCGCTTAATCGTGATTCAGCCGTGGGATAAGAGCACACTGAAGGAGATAGAGAAGGCGATCTTAAGGTCTCCCCTTGGTCTTGTTCCCCAGAACGATGGTAACGTGATAAGGGTATCTGTGCCTCCCTTGACCGAGGAAAGAAGGAAGGAGCTCATAAGACTGGTTAGGAAAAAGGCTGAGGAGGGTAGGATAACCATAAGGAACATAAGAAGGGATATTATGGATGAGCTTAAAGAGAAGAAAGATAACGGTGAGATACCTGAGGATGATTACTTCAAGCTGTCTAAGGAGATTCAGGATATTACTGACAAGTATATAGAGCAGGTGGAGGAGATACTTAGGCTCAAGGAAGAAGAGATCATGGAGGGGTAAAGGAGGGAGCGCTTCTTTGCCCCTCATTTTTTAGCACCCAACCGTTTTGAAGAAGGTCATAGGGATAGCGTTTTTTATAATTATTGTAATAAGTGGTTATATTTTTTACTCTCGCGTTGAGAGTGCTTCTCAACCTCCGAGGGTTGCAACGCTTAGTGTTAAGCTCACAAAGATAGAGGAGTCAGTGGAAACAAGGGCCCTCTTGTTTTATGAGGAGAGTAGTCTAGTGGCCTCTTCAGCGGGTAAGCTAACCTGGTTGAAGAAGCACGGTGAGAGGGTAAGGAAGGGTTCTCCTGTTGCTAAGGTTGGCGATAGGGTCCTCTATGCAGGGAGCGCAGGTATCCTCCTTCACAACGTGGATGAGGTAACCGGTTTTTGGCGTCTTGAGGAGGCTTGGGCGAAGGGTGATATGGACCTTTTCATTAGCAAACCAAAAGAGATCGAAGATGGAGCAATGGTTAAGCCTGGCGCTCTCATCGGAAGGATAAGCGATAATATTTTCTTTTACCTTTTGGTCAGGGTTAAGAGAGAGGATTTTTACCCCAAGTGGTATGATGAAAAGAGGGTACTTTTAATCTTTCCCTCTATTGGAAAGGAGAAGGAAGCAAAGCTGCTTAGATTAAAGTCCCTTGGAAATGACCTGCTGATGCTTTTGTCTTTTACTGGATGGGATGAGCTCTCTGGGTTGAGGTATTTAAACGTTAAGCTTGTTAAGAGGAGGTTGATGGGAGCTGTCATCCCAATTAATGCTATAATAATTAAAGAGGGTAAAAGCGGGGTATATTTGGTCAGAGGTGGAAGGGTTTTCTTTAAAGAGTTGAAGTTTAGGGAGTTGGGCTCAGCTTTAGCTCTGACCTTAGACCTTAAAGAGGGAGATAGAATAGTGGTTGAGCCCGATAGGGTTAGTGAGGGGAGCTTCATAAGATGGTAAGCATAAAGGATCGGCTTAACCTTCTTTGGGAGAGGATAGAAAAGACTTGCGATAGATTAGGGAGATCTCCATCGGAGATAAAATTAGTGGCTATCAGTAAGACTTTTCCCCCCGAAGCCATACGTGAGGTTGTGCTTTTGGGGATAAAGTCTATAGGTGAGAACAGAGTTCAGGAGGCTTTACTGAAGCGCGAGGCTTTGAGGGACCTTGACATAGAGTGGCATATGGTTGGTTATCTTCAGAGGAATAAGGTCAAGAAAGCTTTACAAATATTCGACTTTATCCAATCTTTGGATAGGTTATCTTTAGCTGAGGAGATAAATAGAGAGGCGGAAAAGCTGGGCATAAAGAAGGTTAAAGTTTTAGTGGAGGTTAACATATCGGGGGAACCCACAAAGCACGGGGTTTCCCCGGATAGGCTCTTTGAATTTCTGGAATCCATAGAATCTTTCAAGCGCATAGATGTGAGAGGGCTTATGACGGTGGGTCCTTTAACCGATGACCTTAAGCGAATAAGAGAGGCTTTTATGAAGATGAGAAGGCTTTATGAGGAGGCTAAGAGAAACTTTGCGCATCTTTCCTTGGATTATCTTTCGATGGGTATGACTGATGATTTCGAAATCGCTATAGAAGAGGGTTCCAATATGTTGAGGATCGGAAGGGCTATCTTCGGTCCAAGGAGTGATCGGTGATGGGGTTGTGGGATAAGGTTATGGGCTTCATCGGGTTAGTTGAGGATGAAGAGCCTTCAAGGGTTAAGGAGGATGTTCAAGCTAAGCTGCCTGCTTGGGAGGACAGGGAAAGAAGGGTATCAACCACTCCCTCTGGGAGCAAGAAAGTAGTTCAGATATGGACGCCGAGGAACGGAACCGATGCCAGAGAAATGGCCAACGCTTTGAAGAAAGGATGGCTTGTCATCATGGATCTTTCTTTGATGGATCGAGATGATGCAAAGCAGGTTATTCACTTCGTTTATGGTGTGATATTTGCTATGCATGGCGTTATGAAGCCGATAAGCGATAGCGTCTTTTTACTTGCTCCACCTGGGTTTGAGGTCTTTGAGCAACCCTTCCCGAGAGGAGGTGTAGGGCTTGGCGAGGTTGACTCCCCTGGACATACAGAATAAGGAGTTTAGCAGATCCTTCAGGGGGTATAACGAGGACGAGGTGGATGAGTTCCTCGACCTTATAGTTGAGGATTATGGAGCTCTTTTTAGGGAGAACGCCGAGCTTAAGGATAAGATAAGGGAGCTGGAGGACAGGATAAGCGAGTATAAGAGGATGGAATCATCTATGCAAGAGGCTCTGCTCTTAGCCCAGAAAGCTGCAGAGGAAAGAAGGCTTAACGCTGAACGGGAAGCGGAGATAATAATTAAGGAGGCTCAAATAGAAGCACAAAGGATAATAGACTCGGCTCTGTCTAAAGTTCAGGACATTGAGAGGAAGATAAGGGAGCTTAAGAAAGAGAAGGAGCGTTTCCTTCTTGAAATGAAGGCCTTGATATCTACCTTCTGGGGGTTGCTCGAGAAGGAGCTTGGGAGGGAGAAGGAAGCTGAAGCTGAGGGTGAGGGTTCAGCCTGGCGCGAGGAAGGATGAGATCTTAGGTTTCAGAGAAGGGATTCTATGGGTTAAGGTTTCTGCTCCTCCCATTGAAGGTAAAGCCAATGGGAGGTTGATTGATCTCCTGTCAAAAAGGCTGTCCATACCCAAAAGCAGGATAAGGATAGTTAGGGGAGAGACCTCAAGAAACAAGGAGTTAGAAATAGAGGGATTAGGGGAAGATGAAGTTTTTGGAGCTCTTGGATCAGGAGATAAGGTATCTTAAGGGCATCGGTCCTAAGCGGGCGTCTGACTTAGAAAAGCTAGGTGTTAGGACGTTAGAAGATCTGCTTTACCTTATTCCCCGTAGGTATGAGGATAAGAGAGAGATTCGCCCCTTAAGCGATTTAGTCTTCGGTGATTTTAACCTCGTTAAGGCGAAGGTTCTCAATATTGATGAGATAACGGCCAGGGGGAACCTAAAGATATTAAAGGCTCCTCTTTCTGATGGAAGTAGAAGGAAGGTATACGCCGTCTGGTTTAATAAGGAGTATATAAGGAAGCTTATTTCTATAGGGAAGGAGTATCTGTTTTACGGTAAGGTTATTAACAAATACGGGGAGATCCAGATACAGGATCCAGAGTTTGAGCCTCTCGAGGATATTAATGAGCTAGGAGCGGGTAAAATTCTTCCCGTTTACCCTCTTGCGGGAAGCCTAACTCAGAAGGTTTTGAGGTCTGCGGTTAGCCTAGCTCTTGAGGTTTTAGCTCCTGAGCTTTCGGATTACGTCCCCGATGAGATTCTAAGGAGGAACTCCTTTTTGGACCTTCATACAGCCCTTAGAGAGATTCACTTTCCTTCATCTTCCGATTCTATCCTAAAGGCTCGAGATAGGTTAGCTTTTGATGAGCTCTTTCTTCTCCAGCTCTTTCTAGCTTTGAGAGTTAAAGATAGAAGGTCTGATGTGGCTCCCATCTTGAGGATAAAAGGGGACCTCTTAAAGGAGTTCTGGCAGAGGCTTCCCTTTAGTTTGACGAACGCTCAGAAAAGGGCGTGGATGGAGATCAGTAAGGATCTATCAAGCGGCAAGCCCATGAATAGGCTTCTTCAGGGTGACGTGGGTTCAGGAAAGACGGTTATAGCTGTTGCTGCCATGTTGCTTGCCGTTGAGAATGGTTATCAGGCTGCATTGATGGCTCCAACTGAGGTTTTAGCTGAGCAACACTTCTGGGTTTTGGATCAATATCTCACTCCTTTAGGGGTAAGGATTGGTCTGTTGACGGGTAGCCTAAAGGATAGGACGAAAAAAAGGATACTTGATGATCTTTCATCGGGCGAGATAAAGGTTGTTGTGGGAACGCACGCTTTGATTCAGGAAGGGGTTGCCTTTAAGGATCTCGCTCTGGTTGTCATTGATGAACAGCACAGGTTTGGAGTGGCTCAGAGGGCTGCTTTACTTAGGAAGGGGGATTCGCCTCACGTCCTCGTCATGACGGCTACACCTATCCCTAGGACCCTGAGTCTTACCATATACGGGGACCTCGATATATCGGTTATAGATGAGATGCCCCCCGGGAGGAAACCAGTTATGACCTATTGGGTGACCAGCAAGAAAAGGGATAGGGTTTATGAGTTCGTTAGAAGTAGGGTAGTCCAGGGTGAGCAGGCCTATGTGATATGCCCTCTCATAGAGGAGTCTGACGCTTTGGAGGCTGAGGCTGCGATCAGGCTTTATGAGGAGCTTAAGTCAACCCTTTTAAGGGAAGAGCGCCTAGGTCTTATACATGGAAGAATGAGGATGGAGGAGAAGGAATTAGTTATGAGGGCATTTAAAAACGGGAATATCCAGGTTTTGGTCGCCACTCCCGTGATAGAAGTGGGAATAGATGTTCCCAACGCCACCGTTATGGTTATAGAGAGCGCAGATAGGTTTGGCTTATCCCAACTTCACCAGCTTAGAGGAAGGGTGGGGAGGGGGGAGAAACAATCCTACTGTGTGTTGGTAGCAGATCCTAAAACTGAGGAGGCTCGGAAAAGGTTGTCCATAATAGTTTCCACAACCGATGGGTTTAAAATAGCGGAAGAGGATCTGAAGATGAGGGGGCCAGGGGAGCTTTGTGGAGTTAGGCAGCACGGTGTTACAGATTTTAAGGTGGCTGATGTCTTAAGGGACTATAAGCTTCTTACCATTGCGAGAAATGAGGCCTTTTCTTTGATAGAGAGGGATCCTGACCTCAAGTCTAATCCTCTCCTTAAGCTTCTCGTTAAAAGGAGGTTCTCTGGGGCTGGTGAGTTGATTAGTGTCAGTTAGGCATACAACCTCGCTCGTTTTGAAAGCTCTCTTTGATACCCTTGGAGATGTAAGGGGGAAACGCTTTCTCGATCTTTTCGCAGGTACAGGAAGGGTTGGGGAGGAAGCCTTAAGAAGAGGAGCTAAAGAAGTTTATTTCGTTGAAGCCGATCCTCGTATGGCGCGCGAGATTTCTAAAAAAGCACCTTATGATTACATTTTGAAGATGGATTATAAAAAAGGCATTAAAAGGCTCTACCTCGATGGAAAAAAGTTTGATATAATCTTTGCGGATCCCCCCTACGATTTGGGTTTCGTAAACGGTGTTTTAAGGGCGCTGGAGGAGTTTCCCCTGCTTGATGAAGGTGGGGTTTTGGTTATCGAGAGATCTCACAGAGAGGGGTTGGATCTCGGGGATTGGGTTCTAGTTAAGGAGCGGAGGTATGGGGACACGGTTTTAAGTTATCTTGCAAGGAGGGGAGGGATATGAGATCTGCAGTTTATCCTGGTAGCTTTGATCCAATAACTTACGGGCATTTAGATATAATAGAGAGAGCCGCTAAGATATTCGACAAACTCATTGTCGCGGTTGTGACAAACCCTGCTAAAAAGCCCCTTTTTTCCATAGAGGAGAGGATGGATATGATAAGAGAGGCGGTTGGCCATCTTAAGAACGTTGAGGTAGATGGCTTCGATGGTCTCTTGGTGGACTACCTTAAGAGGAAGCAGATTGAGGTTGTCATAAGAGGCATGAGAGCCATAACTGATTTTGACTATGAGTTTCAGATGGCTCTTACCAATAGAAAGCTTAATAAGAACGTTGAGATCGTCTTCCTCCTATCTGACTCGAAGTATCTATATTTGACCTCCAGGATGGTTAAGGAGATAGCAAGCTTTGGAGGGTGTATAAGAGGTATGGTTCCACCTTACGTTGAAGAGAGGCTCTTCAAGAAGCTCAAGGTTTCCTCATCGGGGTCTCTTTGAACTGGTTCGAAGAGCCTAAGATGTTTTCCTAAGGCTGCTTCGTAGATGCGCGTGGCCTTAAGGTCCAGCTTGAGCATAAGGGAAGCGGGTTCCCTTAATCCTGTGGGCCCACTTATGATAGGGATAGAAGCTCTTTTCTTAATCTCCTTGAGGAGCTCTTTTCCTCGAGACGAGAATCCCAAGAGGAAGGCATAAAGCGCGCCTGTTTTCTGAAAGAGCTTGTTTTCTCTCTCTTTGAATCCCACTAGCGTGTGTATTAGGATCCTCGATATCCTGGTTAAGGTATAGCGCTTGGTCTTTATACCCTGAAGGAGCTCATCTATTGTGACAGCTTTAAGCGATGCTCTCTTTATTCTATTCTCGAGGCCTTCTTTAACCTCCGCTATTTCCTTGATTTCGCCTACTTCTAAGCGTTTAAGGAGCATTAATATCTCTTTTTCAAAGTTTTTCATCGATACTATCTCTCCTCTTTCTTCGCATTCCTTGAGTATCTTGTAAGTTATAGGTGGGACTATATCCTTAACCCTTGAAACGCCCGATTCTAAAATGACCTTTCTTATAGCGGTAGCGCTTGAGAACTTCCCCTTAATTTCTCCATCGAGATAGGCACTTCCAACCCTCTTTATCGTTAGGGGTTCAATTTTGCTATCAAGCTTAAGCAGGCTTATAAGATACTCTATGCCGAGTATGTTGTTAGATCCCTTAAGGATCTGGGGATTTAGCCCTTCTCTTTCAAGAGCTTTGTTTAAGGCCTTAAGGCGCGCTTCGGGATAGGGCAACCCTTCTTTGGAAAATCTCACCACATCTGCCTTGAAATTTTCCGACTCATGGTATAAAATTTTTGCGATGGTTTGAAGCTCTTCTATGTTTCCCGATTCGCTTCCGAAGCAGAGGTGGGTTACTACTCCAAGGGAGTTAAGGAGGGAGAGGGCTCCGAAGGCGAAGACACCGGCATTGTGTGAAGCAAAGGGGAAGGGTATCTCAAAAACGATGTCTATTCCAGCTGCGAGTGCCATCTCAGCTCTCTTATACTTATCTACGATGGCTGGTTCTCCTCGCTGGAGGAAGTAGCCGCTCATAACGGCAATGCTGAAGTCGGCCTTTGTAAGCTCAATGCTCTTGTGGAGATGATATAGATGACCTGTATGAAAGGGATTATATTCGGTGACGAGACCAACTATCCTCATTGTGATTCCCCCTTTCCTTATTTATTGTATTTGGCTTTTTTATTTTTTTAAAGGGGGCGATAACAAATGGCTATGGTGATAGAGACGGAGGAGCTCGAAAGGAACCCTGGAAAGGTGTTGGAGTTTACCTTTGAGGAAAGCTTCGGCTCCTTTGAATACAAAGGGGAAAGCGTGGAGTTTGCGGAAGATGTTTTAGTTAAGGGAGGTGCGGTCAGGGTAAAGGATGGATTTATGGTCTGGGGGGATATAATTACAACTCTCAGGCTTCACTGCAGTAGATGCCTATCTTCATTTGATTTTCCGCTTGAGTTGGAGTTCGAGATAGAATATAGGAGGGGTGTTGAAGAGGCCCATTCGAAGGAGAGATCCCTAAAGGAGGATGATTTTAGGATATCCTATTTCAGTGGAGAGAACATAGATATAGAGGATGATGTTAAGCAGTTTATAATACTCTCTATACCCATGAAGCCCTTGTGCAAGGAGGATTGTAAAGGGCTTTGTCCTATCTGCGGTAAGAATCTCAATGAGGGGGAGTGCAAATGTTCACGCGAGGCAGAAGACCCCAGGTGGAACGCTCTCAAAGAACTAGTGAAAGGAGGTGTGGGTAATGGCGGTTCCAAAGAGAAAGACGTCGAAGGCTCGGAGGGATAAGAGGTTTGCTCAGTGGCTTAGGAGCATTGATACGCCCAGCTTGACCACTTGTCCTCACTGTGCCGAGGTCATACCAGCTTATAGGGTGTGTCCTGAGTGCGGTTATTACAAGGGCAGGCAGGTCTTGGTAATAGAAGAAGAGGGAGAGAAGGAGTAAGCGTAAGGGGGTTTCCTCTCGTTTATGAGGTTGTTGAGAGGAACCCCCTTTTTTGCTATAATGGTTTAGAAAGGTAGAGTGGTCACCGATGAAGGATCTTGACCGAAGGATAAGAAGGAAGGACATACTTTCTAAGGTTATTTCGAGTGAGGAGGCATCGCTTTTGATCAAGGATGGCATGACCGTAGCTTGTAGCGGTTTTACTCACGCTGGTTATCCTAAGGCTGTTTCCCTTGCACTTGCTGAGAGGGTTAAGTCTGGAGAAAAGCTTAGGATAAGCTTGTGGACGGGTGCCTCTGTTGGGCCTGAGCTCGATGGAGCTTTGGCCTCGGTTGAGAGCGTGGGAAGAAGATTGCCCTATCAATCTAACTCCGCCTTGAGAGAGAAGATAAACTCTGGTGAGGTAGAGTATATAGATATTCACCTCTCTCAATGTCCCCAGCAGATAAGGTATGGGTTTTTGGGGGATATAGACCTAGCGATCGTTGAGGCTGTGGCCATAACCGAGGAGGGGGGGATAGTTCCCTCGACATCCGTTGG
>cl3243_109_pt1 | contig 90935 bp, 78 predicted proteins | sample GBSCel77sediment_2_FD_61371 | JGI IMG/M metagenome (IMG submission 61371) | reverse complement strand
ATTGCTTTTTGATTTTCCTTAAGTTCAATGTTATCTAAGGTGTCTTCGTATTGTTCAAGGATTTGGTATTTGAAGAAGCCACCTGCTGTTTTTTCGTTGTATTTTTCTTTAACATCCTTCTCTTTTGAAATCCCTGATTTGTCATAAGCTAAAACTTTCTTCATCCTTGGTAAAATTACTGTCCAAAAGTGCTCTCCCATCTCAATGCCGATCCACTTTCTTTTAAGTTTGTGCGCCACTGCTGTTGTTGTGCCACTACCAAGGAAAAAGTCCATTATTAGGTCGCCTTCGTTGGATGTGGATTCTATAACACGCTTTAAGAGGATTTCGGAGTTTTCGGTTTGAAAATCCCATTCAAAAGAATACCCTGGAATGTCTAACCAATTATTGTCTAAGATTAACTCATCCCTTGGTGGGACCCAATATTTGATTTTATTTTCTTCTCTTTTTATAAACTCAAGTTGTTTTCCTGTTCTTAACCAATATTCTTCTAAAGTTTCTCTTGTTATTTTAGAAATTTCTAAGTACTTTTGATAATTTTCTACTGCTCTATATGCTCTATCCTTACTCCACTTCCATTGACCTTTGTCTATGCTAATTCCCAAAATTTCGTATCTCATTGTTGGTCTATCATATGCTTCACCTTTTTGAAAATCAGCCCAGAAACCATACTTCCTTTTTTTTTCTGGTGCTTCTTTATAAAAGCCTCTAAATCTTACTTCTTCCTTCTTGGTATACCAGTATAGGTTGTCATAAGCAACTGTCATCGCTTTAATAACTTTAAACTGAGAAAGCAAACCAGCTTTAGGCGCCCCTCTTTTTACAATTATCTCATTCCTAAAATTCTCCTCCCCAAAAATTTCGTTCATCAACAATCTCACATACATGTTGCCGTTATAATCACATCTAACAAAAATGCTTCCCCTGTCAGAAAGCAAATCCCTTGCCAGTCGTAATCTATTCTCTAAGATAGAAACCCAAGTAGAATCTTTATACTTCACATTGTAAAGATAATCCGCATCCTGTTCTTTATTAAACGGAGGGTCAATGTAAATTGTCTGTACTTTCTCTTTATATTTTCCTAATAACAAGTTCAAAGCCTGCCAGTTTTCGCTTTTGATTAGCAAGCCATCAAGCAAATCGTCTAAATCTGCATTCTCAGTAAGCTTTTCAAGAAGTTTCTCTTTAAACTCTTGGCTAAAATACTTGGTATCAATAGGAAGCTTCTTGTTTTTTAGCTCTTCTTTATTCTTTGGCAATTCAAAACCTAAATCTTGCCATTCCTTTAATTGCGATTCGTTCTTTAAAATTTCATCATAAAATTCCTCTGGAAGTCTATCAGTGGTGATTACATATTCAGTTTTCAAAACAAACTTCTTTTTCTCCCACAGTTTCTTTTGAAAATCTTCTATCTGGGAAAGAAAGTCAATGATATCCTCACCAATTTCTCTGACGACCTTGGCACGCGTTATGTGTTTGTCAAGAAATTTCTCTTTCTCAAGAGTTTCAATGTCTAAAACTTCAGATTTGATGAAGTAGTCCAGCTGTTCTGAGAGAAACTTTTTGAGGTTTTTGTGAATGAAGTAATCCTTTGTGTTTTTGGCTGTAAATCTGTTTAGTTGATACAGAAGAAGAGGTTTTTCGTTTTTCATTTGTCCCAAAAATCCCTTTAGTGTGATATCTTCAATCTCTTTAAAAATCTCATCATAACTTTTTTGGTTAATCTTTTCCTGCTTTGCGGTATTACTTCCACCTTCTATATCGTAGTGTTTTACCTCTTCTTCAGTTAGCTCCCTATACTGAAAGCGGATGATTAACGTCTTATCTTCAATTTTTAGCGGTTCCTCATCGTCAAGGATGAAAAACCTTTCCTTTGTGGCTTTGTTTGAACCAAGCTCTTCTTTTGCAGAAACAATGCGGAAAATAACTCTATAATCTCCCGCTTTAAATGTGTAATCACGGAAAAGAAGACCTGTTTTTATGTAATATTGATCTGAATTTGCCCAGTAAAGTTTTACCTCTTCGCCATTGTAAGGTATGGCATACTTATGCCCTTTTATGGAATACCTGTATTGGGGGACAAAATCGCCTTCTTCGTAGTAGCGGGAGAAGAAGTTATAAAGGTCATTGAAAACCTGTGATTTGATCTCTTCAATAGCTTTCACTTCATCTTTTTGAGCCTTTATTGAGAGAAATTCTTTACCTAAGGGTGTGTTTTTAAATTCTTCTTTAAGTTCGCCAGTAGGGGTAAGAGCCTCTTGTCCAAAATTTTGAATAATTTTTTGTTTTACTTCTTCAAATCTCTGGTTTATGTCAGTTAGCCTTTCGTCTTTATGTTTAGCGAAGGCGTTTTCTACCTTTTTCTTAAGCTCTTCTTGAATAAACCTCTCAATTTTATCCCGTTTGTAGTTTAGAATACGATAAATCCCAAAGTCCAGATCAGAAGCCTCAAATTGAAAAAGCTTTTTAAGTAAATCCTGAAATTTTTGAAGGCTGTCCATTACCATTGTTCCCCTCCTTACTAAAAGAAAAACAGCTTAAATCGTAAGCTTACGACCATCACGTATTAAATATACCAGATAGATGAAACATTTTAAGCAATCATCTTTTATAAAATATCCCTTTTAAAATACCCTATTATTCCTAATCAGAATTCTCGTCAGAATGTCCCAGGCTTATGGTATAGAGACAGGCAAGAAAAAGAACCTACCGTGGCCAAAGCTCCTTAAGCCCCTAAGGTCAGGTTCCAGCGCCTTAACTATCTCTAAGTTTATTCTCTCGCTTTCAGGCATCTTCCAGAGGCAAAGTTCCTCGGGCTCCCCGCACACATCAACCCCCACCACTTTATCCTTGGGTATGAAGCTCAGGGTTCTTAATAGCTCGCTTAAGGGCAGCCACCCCTTACCCCAGCGAGTCAAGGGAACATCTAATATATCCTTATCTATGCTTATATAAACCGCCTTATCTTTTATCGCTCTAGTTATTTTGAGCCCATCAGGGGGCATAATATGTATTTTCCCAAACCTTCTTTCCCTCCTGCCTATAAATATCACGCCTAAGAGGTTTTTAAGCTCAAGGGCGCAGTTCAACCAGGAGTCGCACCTTATAAACTCTCCGCCCTTTTTAAGAGCGTCAAGGTGCTTGTCGAAGAGGAGAAGAAAGAAGGGAATCTTAACCCGTTTTAAGAATAAAAGGGAAAGATGATGATACTCCCCACCACCGAGGAAAGCTATAAATCTACCTTTCGAAGGTATAAGGGTGCCTATCTCCTTCAACTTAGAAGGAGAGCACATATATTTGACCTCTCTGATCTCGCTGGAAATCACTATATCAGCCCTTAAGCAGAGCTCGCTCTGATTTGCGTAAATGCCATCGAAATCAAGAAGGATGATGCAAAAAGCCCGCCCAGGACCCTTAACCAAGGAAAGAAAGCCACCTCCTTGTATAAATCTTAGCGTATAGGGAGCTTCCTAACCTCTATCGATCTCGCCGAGGTGAAGGAGCTAACCCAGGGAGGTTGAGGGGGAGCCTTCCCCTCGGCAAGCATCTTCTGCCATCTCTCGTCGGTTAACCTATCCTTAGCAGGCTGCAGAAACTCATAATAGCTCATGACCGCTCCCCGCGTCAGATAAAGCTTCCCCTCGATCGGAACCACGACGAATATCTCGTGAGCGTGCCCAACCGCCTCCTCGAGAGCCACATGCCCTAAGCCACCAAACCTTATATCAGCGGTGTGAACATCAGCTATACAAGCCATATTTCTATCCGATGGGTGAATGACCTCAGCCCAACTTAGCGCCTTCCCATCGCTTACTATACTTAAGGCCATGTAATCCATATCCCCACCTATGAACTGAATCCTCCTATAATCTTCCTCGCTTAAGGGTTCCCCTTCAAGCTCCTTTTCAGCGCACTTAAGCAGAAATCTAACCATATCATCGAAGCTCTCAAGCTTATCCTTCACAGATTCAACCAAAAGCCCGCGCGAGCCAAGAAGCTCTCGAGTTTGAACTACGAGCTTAAGCAGGCGCCTCCAAGCCTCCGGATTAGGCTCAACGTAACCCTTAACCACCTCTTCATCACCATCGCCACCCTCGGCAACCGCAAGAGACTGCTTGACGTAAAGAATAGTATCGTGACGGAGCTGAGCCCAGGACGCCAAAGCGGTCTGAAGCGACTTATCCTTCCAGGCCATCGTCTTCATGAAGGCCGGGGCTCTTTCATCAGGAAAATCAAAGAGGCTTTTAAGGACCCATAGCCAGCTCCAGTAGAGGTTGGATGTCCACTCCCTTTCCCCCAAACGACTGAAGCGCTTGCAAAGCTCATCACGTTTAGCCCGATAACCCTCCCACTCCAACAGAGAGAAGCTCTCAGGCAAACCGTAAACCCGATAACCAGCATCGACTATATCTTTAGCCCTATCGCTTCCCATAACTACAGCAAGGTCCAAAGCACATGGTATCGGGCGCTTTTCCGGATCGGTTAACTCCTCCAACACCTCGCTATCAGGGGTATAGCGTTGCCCCAGTAAGCGAAGCTGAGAGGATTCGGGATCGGGAAGATTAGGAAGCCTTCCGACAAGCCAAGCAACTTTGGGCTTAACTTTCGGAGCCCTAAGCTTAACGAAGCGCTCGGTGAAACTCTTAAGCCTCTCCGATTTAACGAAGTCGGAGAGCGTAGCCTCTTTGCCGAAGACCTCCTCCATCAGCGACTCCACCTCTCGCAGATCAAGGTCATCGGCGAACCCAATGAAGTAGTTAAGAGAAGTTAGGAGCGTATCCCAATCCTGAAAGAGCTTAGCTGAGCGAACATCCCTAACCATCAAGATTGCTTGAAGGGCAACCGTATAGCTAACTTTAAGTTTACCTTCCCTATCCCTATAGGCCGGTGAGAAGGGAACCAAGCCATACCAGGTCATAGCCATGAAGTAGTTTCTAAGCCTTTCGGTTCGCGTGTAGTGACCACGTGGAGCAAACTGAGTGTAGTCTATAGCATAAGGAAAAATGGCTCCGACGACTAATCCCTTCCTCCCCCTTATGAGATCAAGCTCCCTTTGGACCATAGCCTGCACCTCAGGAGGAAGGTTAACCTTCAGCTTAAGGAGGTTAGACGCCACGCCCAAATAGGCCAAGTTGCGCAAGGAAGCATCCTTAAGTATGCCCGGCCCAAGTAAGTTGTAGGTCTTTAGCGCCTGGGAGATGAGCCTCTTCGTAAAGAGCTCGGTCAAGGGAATGAGCCTCTCCTCTTCCAACCTCCTTAAAGCGAAGTTAAAGAAGATGTGATAAAGGTGAAGGACGCTGTCAACCGTGACGAAGTTAGGTATCCTCTGATAAGCGTTATCCTCGTAAACGAAGAAGGGCTGCCAGTGAGAGGCAGGACAAACGACAAAGAGATTCTTATCTAAAATGGCCATTGCATCTTCAGGGATCGAGAACCTATCGATGTTTGAGATACCATTAAGATCAGCGAAAGCTAAGCTGAAGGGGAAAAGGCCAAGCATAAGTAAAACCGCTAAAAGCGATAAACATCTCACCTTAATCCCCCCTAAAACCTTACCGTTGCCTCTAAGGGCAACGCCTTAAAGTGAAGCTTCCATCTGAGATTGAAAGAATGTAGGTCTTCCCGTCAGATAGCCTCAAGCCAGCCTTAGAGCCATCGCTAAATAGCACACCATTGAAGAAAGCCTCGCTCTCCCAAAGAAAGCCGAAGCCAAAACCTATCCATCGATAGACAAGAAGATGCCCTTTCCCCTCCCGCCCCAACTCCAGGGTTATAAGCTCATCCTTGCCATCGCCGTCCAGATCAAAGGCAACGAAGTCAAGAAGGGGCTTTGACATGTGCGAGCCAAGCCAGCGAGCGTAAAGGAAGTTCCCATTCCACCCCAAAACGAATAAGCTTTTATGCCTCTCAGGGAAAAAGCGGGTTTTAATCTTCACACCAAGCAAAAGCTCCTTAAAACCATCCCCATCTAAATCGGCAACGACCAGTTTCCAAGCCCCCCAATGGGATGGAAGGCCACTCCAAATCTCTCTGCCACCCCTGAGGATCAAAAGGAGGCCGCTTTCCGGCGAAAAAACGACCTCCTCCTTAACCCCATCGCTATCTAAGTCCAGCGAAAGGGAGGTGCCAAAAACAGGGAATGAAAGGAAAAGAATAAGAAGCACACCCATGCCTCCCAACAAAAAACGCAGTCAGACCACCTTCTTAAAGAGATTTATAAAATTATAAACTAAAAGAGAAAATACTGCAATAGGCTTATTTCTATAACTGTAAGGCTAAAGAGACCGCTTGATATCAGAAAGCAGGGCTCTGGGTATAGGTAAGTCAGCCATGCACTTTAAGCCCGGCTCAGCCTTTACAACCGAGGGTATCATGTTAACGGCTATGGCTGCGGTAGCCTTGCCTCCGGGAATCTCAGGTCTTATGGCCAGATTTATATTTATATCGCCATAAATCTCTATATAGTCTCCGGTCTCAACCCCCTCAAGGTGAGGATGAATCTGCTGAGGGTGATGAAGCTCTATCACGCAAAGATTCCCAACGTAAGCTCTTGCGGAGTGCTCGCACCCTGCAACCATCCCAGGCTCAACCTTCACGGTAGGGGTTTCCCTATAAACTTTCGATATTATAGGTCTTCTCTCCTCCTCTATTCTAGATATCTTCCAGCCCAAACTTCTTGCGATCATGCCGATGCTCTGAGGAAAACCGATGTGTCCGACTATTTTACCCTCCTTGACCCCTTTTTCAAACTCCTCGGGGGTTTTACCCACTCCCTGCGTCTCCATAACCGTCTTACCGAAGGGAGAAAGGTCGTTTACCCTGCGCGCAACGATCTTATCAACTTTAGAGCATACGCCAGTAAGAGCGATTATCAGGGTATCTAAAACGAAGCCAGGGTTCACGCCTGTTCCCAGAACTGTAACCCCATAGCGCTTGGCTAAACTATCGATATAATAGGACTCCTCCGGATGCGTATCGAAGGGGTAAGCCATCTCCTCAGCTATCGTTATGACGTTCGAGTGAGCCTTAACCGCCAGCTCCACCTGCGGCAAGACATCCTTAACGAAAGAGGTCGTAGCGATTAAAACTACGTCCGGGTTCATCCGCTCGATTAAGCCAGCATCATCCTCCACCCTTAAACCCAGGGGGGGGCCACCAAGAGCTTCCCCCACATCCCTTCCACGTAAAAGCGGGCTTCTGTCTACGACCCCAACTAAGCGGAAAGATCCCTTTTCGATCAAGGCTTTCGCTATACTCCTTCCCATAGCACCGAAACCCCAAAGCACGACGCGCATTCTATCCCCCCTCTAACCGGTCAATCTATGAACGAACAGACCGCTTCTGAGCTTGGGCTCAAACCAGGTTGACTTAGGAGGCATCACCTTGCCGGCATCGGAAACCGCCATTATGGACTCTATAGTCGTTGGATAAAGTGAGAAGGCAACCGCCATCTCCCCGGAGTCAACCCTTCTACAGAGCTCCCCAAGGCCCTTTATACCTCCAACGAAGTCTATCCTCTTATCGGTCCGTGGATCCTCTATACCGAGGATGGGCCTCAACAGATTCTCCTGGAGGATATTAGCGTCCAACCTGCCAACGGGATCATTATCATCGAAGGTCCCAGGCTTAGGGATAAGCTTGAACCATCTCCCCTTAAAGTACATACCGAAGATATGCTCTCCCTCAGGGCGATAGGTAGAACCCCCGCCTAAATCTTCCACATAGAAGTTCTCTTTAACCCTGCTTAAGAACTCATCCTCGCTAAGCCCGTTTAAGTCTCTGACCAAGCGGTTATACTCCATTATGTATACATCGGTGTGGGGAAAGACAACGCCGAGAAAGTAGTTGAACCCCTCCTCACCAGTATAGTTAGGTTTACTCCTTCTCCTTTCAAGCCCAACCTTAACTCCAGCGGCGCATCTGTGATGTCCATCAGCTATATATATCGAGCTTACACCCTTAAAGAGCTCAACGATCTTGTCTATTACCTTATCATCGTCGATAACCCATACGCTATGCCTGACGCCATCCTCGGAGGTGAAGTCATAAAGCGGGGGATTTGAGCTTGCCCACCCTTTGACTAACCTATCTATATCCTCGCAAACTGGATAAACCAGAAAGACAGGTCCCGTATTAGCATCGCAAAGGTCAATGTGATACACGCGCTCAAGCTCCTTATCGGCTCGAGTAAGTTCGTGCCTCTTTATCAGGCCGTTTAAGTAATCGTCTATCGAGAAGCACGCAACTAAGCCAGTCTGCGACCTTCCCTCCATAATCTGCCTGTAGATGTAAAGGCAGGGTTTGGGGTCCTGAATTAAAATGCCATCCTTAATCATCCGATCTAGGTTCTCCCTAGCCCTCTCATACACCCTTCTATCGTGGACGCTCACCTCCTCGGCGAACTCCGCCTCGGACTTCTCAACCCTGAGGAAGGAATAAGGGTTAATCTCGATTATTTTTCGAGCCTCCCTTACGCTTAATACGTCGTAGGGTAGGGAAGCAACGCGGTGGACAAGATCCGCACGCGGCCTGATGGCCTTAAAGGGTTTAATCTTAGCCATAAATCACCCCTCCATCTTCTAAACTTTTAGCTGATAATATAACCTCTCATAGGCTTAGTCAATAGCTTGATAAATGTTATAATTGAAATAAAGCTAACTTATTTAGGAGGTGTTCAGAGTGCAAGGGCTTTCTGGTACCGAGAGTGTAAACTTGTATGAGGACAGCAAGCATAAGTTCATATTCCTCGCATGGGAGGAGAGAGAAGAGGAGGGAATAGTTCAGACCAATCAGTATTTAATACTTGACGATGGAGATGGCGTCCTTATCGATCCAGGAGGAGCTCACGTCTTCTCGAGGGTGCTAGCCAACATCTCTGAGCTGATAGAGCCAGCTAAAATAAAGTACATCTTCTTCTCCCATCAGGACCCCGATGTGACCTCTGGGATAACCCTATGGTTATCGATAGCCGAAAACGCCAGGATATACATCTCGGGGCTCTGGACGAGGTTTCTACCTCACTTCGGTGTATACGATCAGAGAAGAGTTACGGCCATACCAGATAGGGGAGACAAGATAAGGCTGTCCTCGGGAACGGAGCTCGAGATAATACCCGCCCACTACCTCCACTCAACGGGGAACTTCAACATCTACGACCCAAGAGCAAAAATCCTCTTCTCAGGGGATATAGGCGCAGCCATATTCGACAGGGGGAAAAGATACCTTTTCGTTGATGACTTCAACAGCCACGTTAAGATCATGGAAGGCTTCCACAGAAGATATATAGCCTCAAACGCTGTCCTGAGAAAATGGCTGAGCATAGTTGAGAAAAAGGAGATAGATATAGTTGCTCCACAGCATGGAGCGATATTTAAAGGGGAAAACGTTAAGAAGTTCTTCAACTGGTTAAGGGACTTAAGATGCGGGATAGACGTGCTTGACGATATCTATGGAAGGTGATGATCTATGGCAGATATAAAGAAAGATACACTTGAGAAGATAGTATCGGCCTTCTTCGCTGAAAACCTAATGATATCTTTCATGTCCCAACTTGATGAAGCTTTGCTTTCGAGGGTTAGAAAAGCCCAAGAAAACGTCAAATATCTTGAAGCCTCCTTTGAAGAGATGCTAAAGAGCATGGGAGAGCTCTCAGAGAGGTTCGAGGAAGAGGGGAAAAAGCTCGTTGATAGCATAGAGCAGTTTCAGAAGATGAACGACTCAATAGTTCAAGAGTTAAAAAAGTCAGGAGCAGACATATCGAAGATAAACGACGTAGTTATGTCATCTATAAATAAGACCTCTCAGACCCTATCGATGTTCAATGAGATTCAGGGGATGGCGGTGGAGATAACCAAGATAGCGAAGCAAACGAACCTTCTCGCTCTTAACGCTTCAATAGAGGCAGCTCGCGCGGGAGAGGCAGGACGCGGCTTTGCCGTAGTCGCATCGGAAGTCCAGAAGCTAGCCGGAGAATCAAATAGGGTCGCCAAAAGCATAACCGACCAGGTTAAGGAGCTATCGGGTGCAGTTAGCGATGCCTTAGAAAGCATAAAGCTGATTGGCGATATATTCTCAAGCGTTCAAACTTCCCTAAGGCAACTTATGGACTTCACGAAAGAGAACTCCCAACTTCTCTCCTATATAGTTGTGCTTCTTTCAGGAACGAGGGATAACTTGGTAGAGAAAAAGAAGGAGTTCGATAGAGCCATGGAGGTCATGCAGCAGGTAACGGAGAAGTTTGAAACCCTATCAAGAGCTATCTCTTCAGTTGTTAGAGCTCAGATGAAGCTAAAGGATTTAAAGCTTTAGGTTAAGGAGTTACCGAAGTAGTCGAGATAGGCGAAATCCTTTAAGGGAAGGCGAGGTGGTCTTTCCATCTCGGCAGCTTTTTGCTTCTCAGATAAGATAGGGTTAATGCTTTCAGAGCGCTTGCCAACTATTATTAGGACTATGACCTCATAATCCTCAGGAATACTGAGGATCTCCTTAACCTTGTCTGGGGAGTATCCCGCTATTGGATGAGCTACAAGCCCAAGCTCGGTAGCTCTAAGCATGACGAAGCCAACGGACATCCCCACATCAAAGGCGTAGTACTTCCTTCCGTCCTTTAAGACGCAATCCAAATCTGGCTTCGAACAAACAGCTATTATAGCTGAAGCGTCATAGGCCCACTCATTTCCTTTAGCTAAGGCATCCCTAAGAGCGCGGAGTTTATCATCGGAGGTGACGAAGATATACCTCCAAGGCTGATTGTTGAAGCAAGATGGAGCTAAAGAGGCACACTGAGCTAAATCAATTAAAGTCTCAGAAGATATCTCAACCTTCTCAAGCGACCTATAGGCTCTCCTTAAATCGATGGCCTTCCTCACATCCATATTTCCCACCCCCATTCAAGTTTTTTTCACAACCCACTTTAGACCGGAACCGGTCAGAGGGAGCAAAACCTTTGAGCCTTCCTTGAAGAACCCCTCATTCGCCAGAACCTTAAAGCCTGCGTAGACCGAAGCGGATGTAGGTTCAACGATAAACCCCATGTGAATTAGCTCAAGGAGCGCTCTCTCTATCTCCTCATCCCCCACAGATACGCAAACTCCACCGGTCTGACTCAATATGCGCTTCATCTCCTCCCTCCTTGGAGGATCGGTTATGGCTATACCTTCGGCAAGTTCGCTTTTTTCAACACTTCTTTCACGCAAGCTTTCATAACCCTTAGCCTGAACGGCGATCATTCTAGGAATCGAAGTCTTACCAAGCTTGGCGAGCTCATTGAATCCCTTGTATAAGCCGATAAATAGGCTACCGCTTCCCACAGGACTCAGGGCGTAATCAACGCTACCTATCTCCTCCCAAACCTCATAGGCTGCGAGCTTAGTCCCCTCAAGAAAGTAAGGGTTATACCAGTGAGAGATGTAGGTTCCCCCCTCAAAGGAGCGCGCTTTCTCGTGAACCTCCATCCTTGACCCCTCCACCTCATGTACCTCAGCTCCAAGAAGTTTAAGCAACCTCTTCTTACCCTCACTCGTATAACTTGGTATGAAGATATGGGCAGTTAACCCCTCGCTCCTCGCAAAGAGGGCCAAGCTTATCGCAGCGTTTCCCGAAGAGTCCAAGGTAAATTCCCTTATCCCCTCCTCCTTGAGCTTCGCCATCGTAACGTAGGTTCCCCTATCCTTGAAGGAACCGCTCGGCATTAGGTACTCAAGCTTAAAGAGGAGATCCAAACCGCCTATGCTTTTCCTCACGATTGGCGTTATCGGAAGGTGGATGGAAGGGAGAAGCTCCTCGCTAATAGGGAGAAGCTTAACGTATCTCCTTGAATCCAAAAACTCCCTTCTTAAAAGCCCATTTAGGGAGAGTTCTTTCTCCGAAAGGAGATCCAAAACTCCACCGCACTCACACCTTATGCGAAAGCCTGAGTAAACCTTACCACAAGCTTGACACCTTAGCATCTTCCACCTCACACCGCCCTTCTAAAAATCAAAGGCCATATCTAAGATGAATTGGGCATCCTCCCACCGATTGGGAGCGTTTAAGAGAACCAGAAGAACCTTCCTCCCTCCCCTTTCCGCCAAGGCTATCAGGCACTTCCCCGCCCTATCAGTGAATCCGGTTTTAACACCTATAACTCCAGGATAACGCCCTATAAGCTTGTTCTTGTTAATTAACCTAAAGTGCCTTTTGCCGTCAACCGTCCTTATAACCATGCTCGGGGTAGATACGATTCTGGCAAAGACCGGGTTTCTCATGGCAACCTCGGCAAGAATTGCGAGGTCGTAGGCAGTTGAGTAGTGCCCTGCTTCGTCGTGCCCGCAGGAGTTCGCAAAGTGCGTATCCTTAAGCCCCATCCTCCTAGCCTTAAGGTTCATGAGTCTCACGAAGCTAGCCTCGCTTCCAGCTATGTGCTCCGCGAGAGCCCTACAAGCGTCGTTAGCCGAATGAATCAGCGTAGCATATACGAGATCTACCGCCCTTAACCTATCACCCTCCCTCAAACCTATCCTAGAGCCATCCTCTTTAGCAGCCATTCTGCTTACTCTAACCACATCGTTCGGTCTGGTTCTCTCAAGAGCTATTAAAGCGGTCATTATTTTGGTTAAGCTCGCCGGAGGAAGCCTCCTATGAGGATCTCCCGCCCAAACTATCCTCCCATCTATCTTAACTAAATAAGAGGAGGCTATGAAGGGAAAAGGATTCGCCACGGACCTGGATTCAGAACACCTAGCAAAAAGCAGAACAATAAGAACTAAAAGAAGAACTCTCCTTAAAAGCCATCTACCCCACATATCATAACCCCCAATAAGAGCTTCAATTTTATTTTAACCCTTCAAAGTTAATAAGACAAGGTGAAAGCGCCACTTTAAAACTCACCCCCCTTGACAAACCACAAAATCCCCTTATAATTAACCTTTGATAACACAAAAATTAAAAATCGTGTTACAAAGGGGGTATGAGCATGCGGTATCTAGCGTTGGGAGTCGCGATGGTGTTACTGATGTGCGGATTAGCTTTAGCCCACGACGTATGGTTCATCAAGGGAGACGGTGCCTTCGTTCTAGCTTACGGTCATGGAAATGAACTTGAAAAATACGATACCAAGAAGGTAAAGGAGATCAAGGCCCTATCAAAGAACGGGGAAGCGGTTGCTATTAAGATAGTTGAAGGAGATGGAGAGATTAAGGTTATCCCATCTGATGCCTCAAAGGAGTTAGCCATACTAACTGCCTCTTTTGACAACGGCTACTGGGTTAAGACGCCCGAAGGATGGAAGAACCTATCTAAGGTTGAGTATGGCAAGCCCGTTGAGGACTCATCGCACCCCTTAAAGTACACTAAGCTCATCCTAAGCTGGTCGGAATCCACTTTCAAGCCCGTTGGTCTTGAATTTGAGATAGTGCCCTTATCTCAGCCATCGAAGGGTAAGGATCTTGAGGTTCAAGTGCTATACAAGGGAAAGCCCTTAGCAGAAGCGACGGTCGAGGTCATGGGCGTAGACAAGACCTTCAAGACCGACCAAAGCGGAAAAGCCATCATAAGCGAGCTAAAGGAGGGCTACAACGTTATAGTAGCAAGCTATAAAATACCTTTAGAGGATAAGACTTACGCTGACAAACTATCGCTATCCTCAACCTTAACCTTCGAGCTTAAGTGAGACGAAGCCTTGCGAGGGGGCGCAACGACCCCCTCGCAAGGCTTAAGCTTCCTATCAACCTTTAACTCCGACTAAAGCGTACTCGTCATCATCGTCAACGCTTCTTATAATCTCAAGGCCCGCCTTCTTAAAGATTAACGCAACTTCTGATGCCGGAGGTAGAAGATCCTCCCGTGTAACCTCGTTAGATGCGTGAATCCTGTGAATCGCCTCTCTCCCGGATGAGTGAAGTATAGCAAATACCCCACCCTTTTTGAGGAAGTTAGAGAGGTGAACCACAACCCTTTCCTTATCGCTGAAGTGGGGAAAGGAGGAGTAGCATATTATGGCATCGAAGGTTTTATCAAAGACGAAGCTTTCAGCATCACCCCAAACATAAATTATGCCATCATCATCGAACTTCTCCTTAGCGATCTTAAGCATCTCCTCCGCGATATCAAGCTCAACTATCAAGGAGGGGGAGAATAGCTCCCTCAAGAAGGGTATCAAGACCCCTGTCCCGGACCCCACGTCAAGTATCGAGCCACCCTTAGCTACTGGAAGGGGCTCAAGCAAGTTTCTTATTCTTTGAGGTGAAACCTTCTGAAGGCTATCCCACACGGAAGCCTTTTCATTAAAGAAAGCGCGGAGCTCTTCCCTCAATCTTGCCCCACCTCCATATTATGACGAGAAGCGTCGGAATGGCCATAAGCTGAATGGCGATTCCTGGCAAAGAGACGATAAATAACCCTTGAAGAAGGATCTTCAAGTTAAACTTGACTCCCAAGGCTATAAAGAGAGCCCAGTTAGCCAATATCGAAACCAACCTACCTAAAAGCATCGATGATAATAGGGATGCTAACACCCCCCATCCAACCCTTCCATAAAGAAGGGAGGAGAAAAACCCGTAGGCTCCCAGCTCGAACATCATGGCTATGAAGTTTGGAAAGGGCGGCATACCAGTTAGTAGAAAGTTTAAAGGGGGAAGAATTAGACCCAAAAGAAGCGCAACCTGTGGACGTAAAAGAAACCCACCTAAGAGCACGGGTATATGCATGGGAAGGAAAACCTTCCCCGGGATCCCAGACAGATGAAAGATAGATGGTAAAACTACACCCATCGCAGCAAGCAAAGCGACTTGAGTTATCTCCCTCGCCTTCAAGAAAAACCCCTCCTTTGTAGCACGATTTAGCTAAATTATAGCACCAATTGCTTTCTTTCTCAAGGCAGCTTATAATGATAGATATGAGGGTAATCAGATTTAAGTCCAAAAGCGGTGAGAGGTTAGGTGTCTGGATAGAGAATAACATCGTAGATATAACTGAGGTTAAAGGAAAGCGCTTTGGAAGCTTTCTTGATTTGGCCTCCGAGGCGGAGAGTGAAGAACTCGGAAAGTTTATAGAGGAAATGGTCGCTCGCAACTTAAACGACCTGCCAAGATATAGCTTGGAGGAGGTAAAGCTTCTTAAACCGATCGAACCGCCCGAGGTATGGGGGTGTGGGGTAACCTATAAGAGGAGCGAGGAGGAGAGGGAGAAGGAGACCGGCATCAAGGGAATATACAGAATGGTTTACAGCGCCAAAAGACCTGAGATATTCTTCAAGGCGACCGCCCACAGATGCGTTGGCCCAGATGATGAGATAGGGATAAGGGGAGACTCGGAGTGGAACGTGCCTGAGCCGGAGCTGGCCTTCGTCTTAGGCCCAAAGCGTGAGATCATAGGCTTCACGGGAGGAAATGACGTATCCTCAAGGGATATTGAAGGGACGAACCCCCTTTACCTACCCCAAGCTAAGATCTTTGAAGCGTGCTGTGCAATAGGTCCTTCGATAGTAACGGTGGATGAGGTGGGCTCTGAACCGAAACTGAACATAAGATGCAGAATATACAGGTCTGGAGAAGTGATGTTCGAAGGGGAAACAAATACTGGAAATATGAGAAGGAGCCTGGAAGAGCTTAGAAGTTATCTCTGCAAATATAACCCTGTTCCCCCGGGAAGCGTATGCCTAACCGGAACGGGAATAGTCCCACCCGAGGATTTCACCCTCAAGGAAGGAGACCTCGTGGAGATAGAGATTGAAAAAATTGGGATCCTTAAAAACAGGGTGAAACTCCTAAAAGATTAAGCTTTGCAAGATAGTTTCTTACATGCTATAATACAATTGCTTAGACATAAAAAGTGAGGTGAAGTTGCTACGGAGGGAATGATCTTTGACATCAAGCGGTATACTATTCATGACGGCCCGGGCATAAGAACCACGGTCTTTATGAAAGGGTGTCCTTTGAGCTGCTTTTGGTGTCATAACCCCGAGGGAATAACAAGAAGACTGGAGATAGCTTACTTCGAGTATAAGTGCATCGGATGCAATAGCTGCGTCATAGCTTGCCCCTTGAAAGCCATCACTGTGGATGAGGATGGTAAAAGGAATATAGATAGAAGCATATGCGATGGTTGCGGAATCTGCGCCGAGCGCTGCCCGACTAATGCAATAAAGGCCATCGGAAGAAAGATAAGCGTTGATGAGCTAATCCAAGAGGTAGAGAGGGATAGAGTCCTTTATGATGGCTCAGGTGGTGGAGTCACCTTCTCCGGTGGAGAGCCGTTAATGCAATGGGGGTTTCTCCTTGAGTGTCTTAAGGAGCTTAAAAAGAGATACATCCATACCGCCCTGGATACCTCCGGATACTCCTCACCGGAAGTCTTGGAGATGATAATTCCCTACACGGACCTCTTCCTATATGATATAAAGCTCTTTGATCCCGAAGAACATAAGAAGTATACTGGCGTCTCAAACGACGTGATAAAGGAAAACCTAAAGTTGCTTTCTGTGTCAGGAAAAAGAGTAATCCTAAGGTTCCCCGTAATCCCCAACGTGACCGATACCCTATGGAACGTAAAGGGATGGATGGGCTTCATCTCGAAGATTCAAGGGCTTAAGGAGATAAACCTTCTTCCATATCACAGTGTTGAAGAAAAGTATAAAAGGCTGAACAGGCCCTACAGAATGGAAACGCAAGAAGCACCGACTAAGGAAATCCTCAACTGGTTAAAGGAGGAGTTTGAGAGCATAGGTTTAAAAGTTAAGATTGGGGGGTAATGAAGATGGAGGTTATGGAAAGAGTAGAAAAGGAGATAAGCAGGCGTAGGTCATTCATAAGGCCCATCAATGAGAGGATCGCAAAGCTCAGGAAAGAAAGCGTAGAAAAGGAGGTCAAGGTCTCCTCTGAAAGGGCAAATCTCATAACCCAGTTTTATAAGAGTGAGCTTACCAAGGGTAAGTCCATGGCCGTTCAAAGGGCTTTAGCCTTCAAATATCTACTTGAGCATTGCAGTTTACCTATCGAGGATGGCCAGCTAATAGTTGGGATAAGGGGAACAGGAGTTAAGGAGGTTCCAACCTACCCTGAGATATGTGTCCATAGTTTAGAGGACCTGGAGATATTAGATTCAAGAGAAAACATGCCTTACAGGGTGGATGAGGAAACAAGGAATCTCTATCGGGACGAGATCATACCTTACTGGAAGGGAAGAGCGATGAGGGATATAATCTTCGAAAGCCTTCCGAAGGAATGGATCGACGCCTATGAAGCCGGCATATGGACCGAGTTCATGGAGCAGAGGGCACCGGGACACACCGCTGGAGGAGAAAGAATATTCAAGATGGGCGTCCTCGATGTAAAGGAAGAGATAAGGAAGAAGATGAGCGAGCTTAGGGTTAGCGACCCAGAATATTATGAAAAGATGGAAGAGCTAAAGGCCATGGATATAGCAGCAGATGCAATTCTGATATACGCTAAACGCTATGCCGAAAAGCTAAATGAACTTGCCGAAAGGGAAAAAGACCCGTCAAGAAAAGAGGAGCTTAAAAAGATGGCAGAGATATGTAGTTGGGTCCCAGCTCACGCTCCTCGAACCTTCTGGGAGGCTCTACAGCACTACTGGTTCATCCACGTAGGTATAACCTACGAGACTAACCCCTGGGACTCATTCAACCCTGGTAGAATAGATCAGCACCTATACCCGTTCTACAAGAAGGATATAGAGGAAGGAAGGCTAACGAGGGAGAAAGCCAAAGAGCTCCTTCAAGCCTTTTGGCTAAAGTTCAACAATCAACCAGCTGTTCCGAAGGTGGGGGTAACCGCTGAGGAAAGCTTCACCTACAACGACTTTTCCAAGTTAAACCTCGGGGGCTTAAGGGAAGACGGTTCCGATGGAGTTAACGAGCTATCCTATCTTATACTAGAGGTCTTAGGAGAGATGAGAACGCTTCAGCCAAATACCGCAGTTTTAATAAGCGATAAGAACCCAGACAGGTTCCTGATAGAGGCGCTTAAGGTGGCCTCGGGCGGCTTCGGAGAACCGCCCTTCTTCAACTTCGATGACGTCATAGTAAAGATGTTAAGGCAGGGAAAGAGCTTAGAGGATGCCAGGACATCCGGCGTAAGCGGATGCGTGGAAACGGGAGCCTTTGGAAAGGAGAGCTATATATTAACGGGATACTTTAACCTACCTAAGATTCTCGAGATAACGCTGAACAACGGCGTAGACCCTATAACAGGAAAGAAGATAGGCATAGAAACGGGAGATCCAAGGAGCTTCAAGAGCTTTGATGACCTCTGGAGCGCTTTCTTAGCCCAGATTAAACACTTCATGGATATAAAGATGAAGGGCAATGACATAATAGAGAGTCTATATGCCAAGCTATTCCCAGTCCCCTTCCTCTCCCTATGGATAGAGGATTGCGTTAAAAGGGCTCGGGATTACAACAACGGAGGAGCGAGATATAATACCCAGTATATACAGCTTGTGGGGCTTGGAACGGTGACCGACAGCCTCTCAGCGATCAAGTATCATGTCTTCGACAGGGGAACTCTTTCGATGGAAGACCTTCTTAAAGCCCTTCATAACAATTGGAGAGGGTATGAACTTGTCAGAGAGATCTTAAAAAATCCCGAGAAGACGCCAAAGTTCGGAAACGACGATGACTACGCCGATGAGATAGCAAAGAGACTGGTTGATGTCTTGGTAGAGATGATAGAGAGCTATCCTCCCTCCTCCTCAAGAAGGGCTCAAAGAAGGGCTTACTTCCTCCCAACGACCGTTCACGTCTACTTCGGTAAGGTAACGGGAGCGACTCCCGACGGAAGAGACGCCGGCTTTCCCGTATCGGAAGGGATATCTCCCGTCCAAGGCATGGATAGGAAGGGAATCGCAGCGGTCTTTAGAAGCGTCGCAAAGTGCGACTGGAACAAGACCGGAGGGGCACTTTTAAATCAGAAGCTGACGCCTGACCTCTTTGAAACCGAAGAAAATCTCCTTAAGCTGGCACAGCTAATAAGGGCTTTCTTCAGGCTCGGTGGACATCACGTCCAGTTCAACGTGGTATCTGCCCAAGTGCTAAGAGAGGCCCAAAAAAGACCTCAAGATTTCCAAGACCTCATGGTTAGAGTGGCAGGCTATAGCGACTACTTCGTTAATCTGCCCAAAGGGCTACAGGAGGAGATAATCGCAAGAACGGAACATGATGTGGTATAAAAATTTTGGGGCAGGGGGAAAACCCCTGCCCCAAAATTTTTTCTTCTATTTTGAAGCCCTCTTTTCCTCAGCGTCGATAGACTTCTTTATGCACCACCCAAAGCCACCGAAGACTAGCAGAAGCACTACAACCATCATTATAACCCACATCTTCTCTCACCTCATTTCTTTTGGGACTCGCCAGGATTGCTTGAAGACCCAGGAAGAGGCTTAACCCAGCTTGCAAGCTTATTGTTAAGCGCATATATCACTATAAAGGCTATGGCCCACTGGAAGAGCATGGTTCCAACGGTGTAGGTGTACTTATCTAACGGGAAGGGCTTCCACCACTCACCGGGATACCAGGTTATAGCTTGGTAGACCCACCACCCGAATATAATCGCAAACCAAACGGGGAATAGGTATATTAGCTTCCAGAACAATGGAACATCTATATCAGATACCGGACGGATATACTGCTCATAAAGCTTGTCAACACCCTTCTTTATAGCTCCATACCAGAAGAACATACCGCTTAAAAGTAGACCTACGCCCCAAACCCAGTCTTGATTCTCGAGGAAATAGGGCCTAGCAGAAGATGGAAGCCCAAGGATGGTCGTTACAATACCAACGACCAAGGCCGCCTTAGTGCGCTCCCAACCCGAATCTATAAGCACCCTAGTGGCAAGCTCAAGCATTGAGAGCAAGGAGGATAAAGCAGCGAATATCAGAGCGAGGAAGAATATCACGGCTACGATGGTTCCACCGGGCATCGTAGAGAAAAGACCTGTTAAGTGTATGAAGGCAAGACCGGTGTTACCAGACCCAACCGCCTTCATCGGGTCAGGAGAGAGCGCGAATATGGTTGGAATAACAGCTAGAGCGGCTAAAAGCGCAGCTCCGCTATCAGCAAAGCAGGTCAAGGTGCAGTTTAAAGCTATATCCTCATCATCTCTAGCGTAAACATAGTAGGTCAAAAGTAGAGCCCAACCGGCTCCAGTTGACCAAGCGGCCTGAGTAAAAGCCTCAAGCCACGTTTTACCCATTAAAATCCTATCCATATGAGGAGTGAAGAAGAACTCAAGCCCCTTTGAAGCTCCCGGAAGGGTTAGAGCTCTCGCTACAAGCACTATTAACATGACAAACAGAGTTGGGATCATTATCTTGTTAGCCCATTCCAACCCCTTATTAACCCCAGCGAGGATTATCAACGTAGCTATGATCATGGAAATCACGTGGAAGGTCATAACCTGGGCTGGGGAGTTTATGAAGTTATTCCATAAAGCCTCGGTGTTAACCCCAGGAGATATGACACCGGTAAGAGCGTAAACGAAGTATCTGACACACCATCCCATCACCACAGCATAGTAACAGGCTATAGCGTAGGAGATCCAACCCACTAGCCCTCCCATCCAGGTATACCTTTCACCCAGAAACTCCTTGAAGGAACCGATGACGCCTCTCCTCGTAGCTTTGCCCCACACAGCCTCAGCCATAAGCAGAGGAATTGACCAAACTATGAAGGCTATTATGTAAACAAGGACGAAGGAACCGCCGCCATTTGCCGCGCTTATCCTAGGGAAACGCCATATGTTACCAGTTCCAACCGCCATACCTATGGCTGCAGCTATGAGACCAAACCTTGACTTCCACCTTTCCTGTGCCATGAGCTTACTCCCCCCTTTAGCTTGGTTTCCAGGTTAAAGTCGCCTTTTAAGATATTCCCTTTCCCTCAAGAACCACCCCCTTTTCAAGAGAATCTTAAACGACCGCAGGTTCCCTTATAAGCTCATGCCTTTCAAACCTTCTGTAGTTAAGCATCTGAATCGGTATGGAGGTCTCACCGGTTAAGATGAGCTCAGCCATAAGCTTCCCAGTTATCGGACCGAACATGAAGCCGTGGCCGCTGAAGCCAGCCGAGACGTAGAACCCTTCCACCTCATCGACCTCACCAAGTATGGGTTGGGCATCAGGAGACATCTCATAGGAACCTGCCCATTGCCTAACAACCCTAAGCTCCTTCAAAGCTGGAAGCAATTTAACGAACTTCCTCGCCATCTCCTCAAGGAACATCCATGTGGAGTTAACCGCGTGCGTCTTTTCATGCTCTTTAGGACCGTAGCCCATTATGAAGCTCCCATGAGGTCTCTGCTGAATGTAAAAGTTGCCCGAGAAGGACATGAGCATGGGGTGCGAAACCCTCTCTATGGGCTCAGTGACAAGTATCTCATGTCTCTCAGGATAGATGGGTAGGTCTACGCCAACGAACTCCCCTATTCTCTTAGCGTAGGGACCAGCACAGTTAACGACAACCCTCGTCGATATATACCCTCTATTGGTCCTAACTCCCTTTATTCTATCCCCCTCAAGGTCTATACCTATAACCTCGGTAAAGTCGTATATCTTAACGCCAAGCCTGGATGCGGCCTCAGCGTAAGCGAAGGTGGTTAAAAGCGGGTCAGCATGCCCATCTCTCTGGTGAAAGGTAAAGCCAACGGCACCCTCGGTGTTTAAAAGGGGGCATATCTCCTTAGCCTCTTGAGCTGATATTACCTTAGACTTTATCCCCAAACTGTTCTGAAGCTTGACGTTCTTCTTAAGCTGCTCAAACTCGCTCTCCTTATAGGCTATCATCAGATATCCTCCCTGATGTAGCCCTATGTCAGCACCGAGCTCCTCAGATAAATTCTCGAAGATCTCTATAGAAGCTATGCCCAGACGGCAGTTCATCTCCGTACCCCACTGCGCCCTTATGCCAGCAGCACATCTTCCAGTGGAACCACTCGCTATGGTATCTTTCTCTAACAGAACCACATCCTTACAACCCATCTTAGCGAGGTTATAGGCAACCGCACACCCCTGTATACCGCCACCTATAACGACAACATCAGCAGTTTTAACGAGCATCACTCATCATCCTCGCTTTCAGCCAAAACTCCAAGCTTTATAGGCCTAATGGGAGGCCTAAAGGTTGTCATCGGAATCTCCTCTATCTTCTTCCCAGTAATGCGCGCTATCTCCCTTATGATCAGATCCCTACAGGTCCTTCCCTGACAGGGACCCATCCCTGCGCGAGTTATCCTCTTTATCTCATCAGGAGTAGTATAACCCTTCTCAATAAGCTCCCTTATCTTGCTTAGGGTAACATCCTCACAACGACAGATCACGATATCCTTCTCATCAGCCATCTTTTCTCACCACCCTTATATGCCTGATCTCCATAGCAAACTCCTTGGGAACGACCACGGAAATCACCTTCGTCCCATCCTTAAAGGGCTCAAAGACTTGAAGCACCTTACCTTTAGAAACCACCTTCCCCTCCCTATTTAGACACTCGACTTCCTCTCCCCTACTGGGAACGGGAAGAAACTCATAGGGAAGCTTAACTATCGCCTCCCTATCGGAGTAAGTCATGTCAACGACGAATACAGCCAATCCCGGGCACTTCGCCACGCATAGAGCGCACCCCGTGCACTTACTCCAGTCGATCTTGGGAAGATCATTTATATCCTCGAACTCAAGAATAGCCCCCGTAGGACAAGCGGTATGACAAGGATCGCAAGGTATCTTCTGGAAGCACTCTATTATAGCCACAGGCTTAGCCTTCATTATCTCCTCTGGAGGCGTTACCTCTCTTATCTGTTCAGGTGTAGGAACTCCTGTCCTCTCAAGCATGGTTCACTCCTCCTTCATGGCTTTCGGAAGCCCTTGCCTTATCTTCTCCGTAACAGGCCCTCTCCTGAGCCTCTCAAGCTGTGCCCAAAAACCTTCTAACCTCTCCTCATAGTCCGGCGGTCTATAACCTAAGCTTGCCGCAGCGCACAATCCCGCTATTCTTCCCTCTATCATGGCGGTAGAAGCCTCCTCTATAGCCGCAGCATCACCGGCAACGTAGAAATCGGGATGAGATGTCCTCATCTCCCTGTTCCTTACGGGAACGTAACCGCCTAGCTCAGGCACATATCTCATCTTGCAGCCAGCCTGCCAGAGAAGCTCAATAAGTGGAGAAAGCCCAACTGCAAGACATATTAGATCAGCTTCGATATATTTCTCAGTCCCAGATATGGGTTCCCATCTCTCATCTATCTGAACTATGGTCGCCCCCTCCACGTGCTCCTTACCATGAATCTCCTTAATCGTATGGGAAGTATATATGGGAATGCCTATTCTTCTTATCTTGGAAGCATGGACTAAATAGCCACCTATCTTGGGCATAGCCTCAACTACAGCCTGAACCTGAACCCCCGCCTGGGCAAGCTGATAGCTTATTATAAGACCGATATTACCCGCTCCAACCATCAGAGCCTTCTCTCCTGGTTTAACCCCATAGACGTTCATGAGCGTCTGAACAGCACCAGCCCCATAAACGCCAGGAAGATCACAATTAGGAACGGGTATGGTCTTCTCATAGGCTCCGGTAGCGATTATCGCTCTTTTGGGTTTCACCTTAAAGTACCTTTCCTCACCCGTAAGAGCGCCGAAAACGCCATCATCGGTATAATAACCTGTAACGGTAGTATTGGTTATAGCTTCAACCCTATCGCCATAGCGTTCAAGCTCTGAAAGAAGCACATCGGCTATTTTAAAGCCCCTCGTCCCAGCATATTCATCCTTGGAACCAAAGAACTTATGAGTTTGCTTGATTAACTGACCTCCAAGCCTCAAACCATCATCTATTATCAATACCCTTGCTCCAGCCCGAGCCGCCTCTATGGCAGCACACAAACCCGCAGGTCCTCCACCTACAACCAGTATATCCGTCTCTTTCAACGTATCTCACCCTTTCCAACTTGTGTCTCTATCCTCATGCCTTCTTTCAATGGAGTTATACAAACTCTGACGTTAGGAGTTCCATTCACAACCATGAAGCAGGACGAACACTTTCCAACCGCACAGAAGAAGCCACGTGGTCTTTCCAAAACCATGCTTTTCCTGTAGACCCTTATGCCGTTAGCGTGAAGCGCCGCAGCTATAGGCTCCCCCTCATAACCCTCATACTCCTTACCATCCACGTAAAACTTCACTTTCCTACCGTGTTGATAAGTTAGGATCGGATGCTCCCTTATCCATCCTCCCATCATATCACCCCTCTTAAAGATGCAATAAAATAGGTAGAGGGAGGGCTTAAACCCTCCCTCTACCTATTAATCTACCTATTAAGCTGTTGAGCATTTAGTCTTCCTGGAACGCCTGGGTTATAGTCCATGCTTGCTCCCCCATCGCTAAAAACCTACGCCTTCATTCTATATTGACACCATAAAAGAGTCAAGAGGGTTTAACATAATTTTAAAAAATATAAGCTATATAATACATTAACTTGTGAATGCATGATATCTTCGTAGCTCATACTCCAAACATAAAAACTCACATTCTTAACATTTATATCTGACTCAAGAAGATATTTCCAAACACATTGAGCATATATCATAGACGGTCTACAAATCCCTTTCATACTCCATAGAAAAGATTTTGCATTCAAGTTGGTATACTATAATGGATGTATGGAGCATGAGAAGCATAGGAGAATTATGTGAGAAACGCCTTCGCTTACATCGAGAGGTATGGAAAGGAGGGTGAGATTCTTGTCAGAACCGTACAAGAGCTTGAAGGGAAGCCCCTTTTACGCCAAGAGAAGTCCCAAGGGAGAGCTCGTTGCCATCCTCGACCTTAGGCTCGAGGGCAGGGGTTTAAAGCTTATAGTCCCTCGCTCAAGGGCCATAAGGGAGGGAGAGATTCACGAGATCATAGTCACTCAAGAGGAGGCCTCCCCCGGAGGGGAGGTAAATAGCGCTACTTATGTGGGCTTTTGGGAGGTCTCAAGAGGGGGAATAGTTGAGGTTGGGGATGAGCTCTGGATAGGTGGGATTAAGGTTGGGGTATTACTTGGTTTTGATGAAACTCACTTCCCAAACCACCTTAACATGGTCTTCAAGGGAGAGCCTTTAACCGGAAGGGATAGAGGTTTCTTTTTGGGCGATGAGGTTGTCTTCAAGGGGAGGGATGGGAACGAAAGTAAGCAACTTTAAGCTTTATAAGCGCTCTTCGTTTCACAAAATATCTCCAAGATCCTTGACTATTAAACTATCGTAGGTTAAAATATGCCTAAGCCTAAACTTGAGGGAGAAATATGGTGAGGTTTAACTTAACCAGCGCCATTAGTCTTAAGAAGGAGAAGAAGCGAATAGGGGCCAGGAGAGCTCGGGGGAGTCCCTGAGCTGACCTGTTTTTGACTTTCCTGGCCCGCTGAGGTCGAAAAGATCTCAGCGGGCTTTTTTATTAATAACTTATATCAAACTTAAAAGGGGGGCTTAATATGAGGGGAAATTTCCCAAGGAAGGTGTCAAACGAGAGCAAAGAAGGGTGGGAAACATCATGGCGATAAGGAAGGAGATTCCTATTCCCTTGGAGAGGGAGATAACGAGGATAGAGCCGAACTCCATCGTGGTTAGGGGCGTCAAAATAGAGGATCTCATCCGAGAGTGGAACTTCTCCGAAGTGGTCTGGTTTCTGATAAAGGGAGAGCGCCCCACCCCCGAAAGGGCAAGGATGCTTGAGGCGATACTCGTTGCCATGTGCGACCACGGTCCAACGCCAGCGAGCACTAAGGCCGCGAGGTTAATAGTATCAGCGGGCTCGCCCATTCAGGCGGCGATCGCTGGCGGAATACTAGCCTTCGGTGACCATCACGCTGGCGCCATAGAGCTAGCGATGAAGCTCTTCCAAGAGAGTGTTGAAGAGCTTATAGAGGAAAGAGGCCTATCCTTTAAAGAGGCAGCTCAAGCGATAGTGGACGATCACTTTCAAAGGGACAAGAAAATCCCCGGCTATGGACACAGATATCACAAGAGAGACCCTCGCCCACCCGCGCTCATATCCCTCGCACGAAGCTTAGAGGTCGACGGCCCCCATCTTAGGTTAGCAGTAGAGATAGAGAAGATCCTATCCGAGACGAAGGGGATACACATGAATATAGATGGAGCTTCCGGAGCCATATTAAGCGACATGGGCTTCCCATACCTCACGGGAAGGGGTATATTCGCGATAGGCAGGGTTCCGGGGTTGCTCGCGGAGGTCCTGCTAGAGCTTTTGGCCTACAAACCCTTCAGGAAGGATCTGTGATAGAATTAAAGGGGCGCTTTCTCCTTATAGCAAGCGCCCCAGAAAGATGAAAGGAGAGTAAGAATATGAGCGAAGAAAAGGCAGTTCTGGGTATCCTGATGCTTGAAACCCGTTTCCCGAGGATCGTCGGAGATGTGGGAAACCCGCAAACCTATCCATTTCCAGTCAAGCTTAAGAAGATAAAGGGAGCTAACTTAAGGACGGTGGTTTGGAAAACAGACCCAGCCCTTGAGGATGCCTTCGTTAAGGGAGCGAAGGAGCTTGAGAGAGAAGGCGTAAAGGCGATAACGACAAGCTGTGGCTTCACCGTGCTCTTTCAAGATAAGTTAGCTAAAGCGGTCAAGGTTCCTGTCTTCGCATCATCCCTAATAATGATACCGTGGGCTTACAGGCTTCTTAACGGGAAGATAGGGGTTATAACCGCAAACGCGGGTTCGCTCTCCCAAGCCCACATTGAATCCGCAGGGGCAAAAGACATACCCCTAGCGATAAAGGGGTTAGAAAATAAGAAGGAGTTCAGAAAAGTTATACTGGAAGACGCCCTAGATGGAGACTTCACGATAATAGAGGAGGAGGTCATTGAAACGGCAAGAAGCTTACTTCAAGAGAACCCCGATATCAAAGGGCTAGTTCTCGAATGTCACAACCTCCCTCCCTATACTCCGAGGATTCAGAGGGAGCTAGGCTTACCCGTATTCGACTTTCTATCGCTGGCACAGTTCGTTTACGACGCGATAGCTAATACTCCTTAAGCAGGTTCTGAGCAGCAATAAGCAATGGATCCCATACTGGAGCGAAGGGAGGAGCGTAAGCCAAATCAACGTAGGCGAACTCCCAAACCTTCATGCCCTTTGAAACTGCTACCGCTACCGGATTTATCCTCATCCCGCTTCCAGGCCCACCGACTATCTGCCCACCCAGAATCCTTCCCGTTTTATCCTCAGCTAATAGCTTGACGGTTATCGATGAGCCACCGGGGTAGTATCCAGCTACCGTATGAGACTCTATCACCGACTCCTTAAAGCTAAAACCTTCCGACTTAGCCTCAGCCGAGCTTAAGCCCGTCCGCGCTATCTCGAGGTCAAGCACCTTAGCTATAGCCGTCCCAACAACTCCTGGGAAAACCGACCTTTCTCCCGCAACGTTGCTTCCCGCAACCCTACCCTGCTTGTTAGCCGTGCTACCTAATGGGATATAAGCCTTCTTACCCGTGACTAGGTGAACCACGTCGGCACAATCCCCTGCTGCATATACGCCGGGGACGGATGTCTCAGAAAGCTCATTCACATCTATAGCACCCTTCGGACCTAAGGCTAAGCCAGCCTCCTTAGCTATCTCGGAGTTAGGCTTAACCCCTATGGCGAGCAGAACCATATCCACATCAATCTTACCTTTATCGGCTACCACCCTTTCAACCTTCTTTACCCCCTCAAAGCCCAAGACCTTGGTGGAGGTTAAAACCTCAATCCCCTTCTCCCTAAGATATCTTTCAACTATACCAGCCATATCCTCATCCATATTTATAAGTATCTGAGGCATGAGCTCAATCAGGAAAACCTTCATGCCAAGGGAATAGAAGCTCTCAGCCATCTCAACCCCTATATACCCTGCACCGACTATCGCCACCTTTTTCGGACTCTCTCTCTTTATATAATCTAATATCTTTTCTCCATCCCTAAGGGTTCTTAATACGAAAACTCCCTCAAGGTTAACTCCATCAAGCGGAGGAACGATGGGTCTTGCACCGGTAGCTATAACCAGATAGTCATAGTTAAATTTCTCTCCCCCTGAAATAACTAAGGAGCGCGCCAGATCTATCTCATCAACGTGAGACTTAAGCTTAAGGTCTATACCCGCCTTCTTAAAGTGGATTGGTTCCCTAGCCACCAACTTGCCCCTATCGGATATCTTGCCGCTTATAAAGTAGGGAAGGCCGCAAGCTCCGTAGGAAACGTCCTCCTCATCGGTGAACAGGATAACCTCTAGCTCAGGGTTGGTCCTCTTCGCCTTAAAGGCCGCCGACGGACCAGCCGCTACCCCCCCTATGACTATCAACCGCTTATTCATCTTCCATCCCCTCGTCTTTAAGAAATCTATCCTTTAGCTCAATGAACCTCTTAAGATCTATATAACCATAATCCAGGAGTCCGGTCAAGCCACAAGAAAGCTCAAATCTCGCAGAAGCTGGACTATCAGAAGCATGAATGGCATTCTCAGTTACGCTTCTACCGTACCTCGCCCTTATGGTGTTAGGCGCTGCCTTGGCGGGATCGGTTGCACCTATCGCTTCCCTGACCCTCCTTATGACATCCTCACCATAGCCAACTAGGTGAGTCGTCCTCCCCCCTGACATGAAGCTAACGAGATCCTCAAAGAAGGCTTTACCCCTATGAACCACGTAGAAGCTCCTCCAAAATTGGGGAGGAAGAATAACGTGAGATGCTAAGACCTCAACCTCACAGGGAAGTTCACCTATTATTCTCTCCGCGAACTCATCCGCATTAGGCTTAATCACTATGTACGTGTATTCCATGTTATATATTATACACACCTTTGGGCTGCTCTACGATAAAGGGCACGCCGAAGATAGTAGTCCTGAAGAGGCTTGACATCGATTTCCTCCATTCTCAGAGCCTCAATCGCATCGATCACAGCCTTGGCTCCAGCGATCGTCGTAGCGTAGGGCAGGTTAAGGCGAATCGCGAGTTTTCTCACCTTAGATGACTCCTCGGAGGATCCTATCCCTAATATCAGTGAGTACTCACCATGATTCACGCTATCCAAGTTCCTTAAGCTTTCACAAGCAATTCCATTCCCCCTGAGATTATTAGCTAAGTTAGATGGCGCCGATACTCCAAAGCCCATGCTCATCAACCTCTGAAGCAAGGGTATCACCCTCAAGAGCAGTTCCTCATCAACACCGATTAAAACTTTGCCCTCCCTTGGGAGCCTCATACCCGCTCCCATCTGAGCCTTAGCGTAAGCCATGGGATAGCTGTAATCTATCCCCATAACCTCCCCCGTCGAGCGCATCTCCGGCCCCAACTTCGGGTCAACTCCAGGAAACCTCGAGAAGGGCAGAACCGCCTCTTTGACAGCCACATGCTCTATCTTTACCTCATCGACTATGCCCAAATCCTTGAGCTTCTTACCTATCATAACCTTGGTGGCTATCTTAGCCCACGGCACGCCAGTAGCTTTGCTCACGAAGGGCACCGTTCGCGACGCTCGAGGGTTAACCTCAAGAACGTAAATCTCTTCACCTTTAACTGCAAATTGAACGTTTATCAGACCTATGACGTTGAGCTCCTTAGCTAAAAGTTTGGTCTGACGCTTTATTTCATTAACTATATGCTCTGGAAGTGTATAAGGAGGGATGACGCAAGCGCTATCACCGGAGTGAACCCCAGCTTCCTCTATATGCTCCATGACTCCCGCTATGACGCAGGTCTCCCCATCCGCCACGGCATCCACATCCACCTCAATGGCTCCCTCTAAGAACTTATCTATGAGAATCGGTGCCCTACCAGCCACTTCCATGGCCATATCTATAAACTTTTTCAAGCTCCTCTCATTGTAAACTATCTCCATAGCTCTACCACCGAGCACGTAGGATGGCCTCACCAGGACGGGAAAGCCGATCTCTCGAGCGACCCTTAAGGCTTCCTCAAAGCTTAAGGCAGTTCCACTGGGTGCCTGCTTCAAGCCAAGCTTTTCAAGGAGCCTTCTAAATTCCTCTCTGTTCTCCGCCCTATCTATGTCAACCGGGCTCGTTCCTATTATTGGAACTCCCCTCTTATAAAGCGGAAGGGCAAGATTAAGGGGGGTCTGTCCTCCAAACTGGACTATGACCCCCCAAGGCCTCTCCTGGCGAACTATATGAAGGACATCCTCAAGCGTCAAGGGCTCAAAGTAAAGCCTATCTGATGTATCATAATCCGTGCTAACCGTTTCAGGATTACTGTTAACTATTACGCTCTCTATACCCTCCTCCCTCAAGGCGAAGGAGGCGTGGACGCAACAGTAATCGAACTCTATCCCCTGACCTATCCTGTTAGGTCCTCCTCCCAATATGAGAACCTTTTTCTTATCAGACGACTTCCCCTCGTTTTCAACCTCATAGGTTGAATAGTAGTAGGGAGTATAGGCTTCAAACTCAGCGGCACAGGTATCAACGAGCTTGTATACAGGGAATAGCTTTCTTCTTTCTCTCTCTTTCCTCACGTCATCCTCGGTCTTACCCCAGAGATAGGCAAGCTGTTTATCGGAGAAACCATAGGACTTCGCCTTCTTAAACAACTCCTCAGGAACCTCGCTTAAGGAGCACGATGCGTAAGATTTAAGCTCCTCCTCAAGTAAAGCTATCTGCCTTATGTTGTTTAAAAACCAGGGGTCGATGCCTGTAAGTTTATATATCTCGTCCACGGAAAAGCCCCTCTGAAGGGCATACTTTATGTAGAATATGCGCTCGGAGTTAGGATGGGAAAGTTTCCTCCTTATCTCCTCATCAGTCAAGCCCTCAGGATCCTTGCCATCAGCTCCGAGACCTGATCTTCCTATCTCTAGCGAGCGAATGGCTTTCTGAAGGGCCTCCTTAAAGGTCCTACCTATCGCCATAACCTCCCCTACGGAGCGCATAGAAGTGGTAAGCTCATCCTTAGCGCCAGGAAACTTCTTAAAATCCCACCTCGGGATCTTAACAACGCAGTAATCTATCGTGGGCTCAAAAGAGGCCAAAGTCTCCCTGGTTATATCGTTGGGTATCTCATCAAGGGTATAGCCCACAGCGAGCTTCGCCGCAATCTTAGCTATAGGAAAGCCGGTAGCCTTAGAGGCTAAAGCGGAGCTACGAGATACCCTGGGGTTCATCTCTATAACGACCATATCGCCATTTTCTGGGTTTACAGCAAACTGAATATTGCTTCCGCCAGTTTCAACGCCTATCTCCCTTATTATAGCTATCGCTGCATCCCTCATCCTCTGATACTCCTTATCGCTAAGCGTCTGAGCGGGAGCAACTGTTATGCTATCGCCGGTGTGAACCCCCATTGGATCAAAGTTCTCTATGGAACATATGATAACGACGTTATCCTTTTTATCCCTCATAACCTCAAGCTCGTACTCCTTCCACCCCAAAACGGACTCCTCTAAGAGCACCTCGTGAACCATGCTCGCCGAAAGCCCGGCGCTCGCTAAAGCCTCGAGCTCTTTCCAGTTATAAGCCACGCCTCCACCCGTCCCACCAAGGGTAAAGCTCGGCCTTATGATTATGGGAAAGCCTATCTCCTCAGCTATCCTTCTAACATCCTCTATGCTTCTCGCTATCTCGCTTTTTGGAACCCTAAGCCCTATCTTCTCCATCGCCCTTTTAAAGAGCTCCCTGCTTTCAGCCTTTTTAATAGCCTCAACTGAAACACCTATCATCTCAACGCCATATTTATCAAGGACCCCAGACTCAGCTAAAGCTATAGCCGTGTTCAAAGCGGTCTGTCCACCTAAGGTAGGCAAAAGAGCATCGGGTCTCTCCTTAGCTATGATCCTCTCTACAATTTCGGGAACTATAGGCTCTATATAAGTGCGATCCGCCATTTCAGGATCGGTCATTATCGTGGCGGGATTACTATTAACCAGGATAACCTCAAAGCCATCCTCCTTAAGTGCCTTACACGCCTGACTGCCTGAATAATCGAACTCACAGGCCTGTCCTATAACTATCGGCCCTGACCCTATTATCAGGATCCTACTTATATCGCTCCTCCTCGGCATCCTACCCTTCACCCCTTAGCTCATCAGCTTAATGAAATCATCAAACAGATACTTCGAGTCGTGAGGACCAGGACTAGCTTCAGGATGATATTGAACCGAGAATAAAGGAAGCTTCGCGTGCCTCATCCCCTCTAAGGTACCGTCATTCAAGTTAACATGGGTTACCTCCATACCCGAACCAGCCAAGGAATTCACGTCGACGCAGAAACCATGGTTCTGCGAAGTTATCTCAACCCTACCGTTATCGAGGTTTTTAACCGGGTGATTAGCTCCGCGATGCCCGAACTTAAGCTTAAAGGTCTTTCCTCCCAAGGCCAAGCCGATTATCTGATGCCCTAAACATATCCCGAAGATGGGAATCTTGCCCAAAAGCTCGCGCACCTCCCCTATTATCCCTTTGATCGCCGCAGGGTCACCGGGACCGTTAGAGAGGAAAACACCTGTGGGCTTAAGGGATAAAACCTCGTAAGCTTTAGTCCATATGGGAACCACCAGGAGCTCACATCCTCTCCTTTCAAGCTCCCTTAGTATATTGAACTTAACGCCACCATCGTAAACCACGACCTTATAGGGTTTTTCCCTTTCTACCCAGATACTAGGCTTAAGATCATCTACAGGCTTCATCTTCCCACCCTGCCAGAGATAGGGCTTCTTCGTAGATATGGGTGTGGCCAAATCCCTTCCTTCCATGCCCGGAAAGGACCTAAGACGCTCCAATAGAGAGCTGGGATCCAGATCCTCAGTCGAAACTATCCCCTTCATAGCACCATAAAGACGAATCCTTCTCGTTAAGGCTCTTGTATCTACGCCCTCAACCCCTAAAACCTTAGCTTCGGCTAAATACTCAGCTAAGCTCTTCTTGGACCGCCAGTTACTTGGGAATGGGCAATACTCCTTAACTATCAACCCCTCAACCTGAATCCGAGAGGACTCCACATCCTCGTCGTTAACGCCGTAGTTCCCAATTAGAGGATAGGTCATCGTAACTATCTGCCCCTTATAGGATGGATCGGTTATTATCTCCTGATATCCGGTCATGCTGGTATTAAATACCACCTCCCCAATTGCCTCACCGCGACCGGTAAAAGAGCACCCCTCAAAGGCGGTCCCATCCTCTAAAACCAGGAGAGCCTTCATCCTCACACCTCCCCGTAAAAAAGCCCCGCCCCTCGCTAAGGGGCGGGGCTCGTCTTCTGGAGCCTCGCGGTGCCACCCTTCTTGGTAGGAAAAGATACCTTCTCCTACCCACTCAGCGGCCTTTAACGGAGCCACCCGGAAGCTCTACATTGGCTTTAAAGAAGCCTTTCTTCGAGCCTCAGCTCCGGGGCCCGTTTCAGCTTCCCTTAAATCCGAGGAGCGCTCTCAGCCCCGTGACGCCCCCTCTCTGTCGGCAAGGTGAAGCCTACTTCACCCCTTCACAGCCTTTACCCTATTAAGTTATTCTAATGTATTATACACAATGCCCTTTAAAAAATCAAGAGATATTTTTAAAGAGAAAACCGACTTATAAACTCCATTTTAGGCTAATTAAACCTCACTTCTACTGACCCAGCCTCTCTTCACGGCCTTCGACCCTATCTAGTTTGCCCTCCCACACCAAAGGTTTAATCGAGATAAAAAGCCCCTGTGCCCTTGTTTAGACACAGGGGCCTCATTTAACTTGTAATATTATTCCTATAACTTAAAGAACCTCATTGTCTCTTCAAACTTCGATATAGCACTTTCCACCGCATTGTTCGCTTTTTCAAGTTCTGGTATCACCTTCGACAGGTTTCTCATATTCTCCACCAATTCGTTCATTTCCCGCACTATCTCACCCACGCTATTCGTCACATTTTGCATAGCCGAACTCATCTCCTCCGTCGACGCGCTCTGCTCTTGACTCGCCGCCGCAAGGGACTCCGCCTTAGAGTTGATTTCCCCCGCAAGCTTGTAAATCCTCTCAAAGGCCTCCTGCGTTCTTTTAACGCCCTCCCTCGACATATTTAAGACGCTTGCGTTCTGCTTAACCATCTCGTCCACTTGCTCCACTCCATCCTTTATGCTCTTTAATATGTTCCGTATATCATTCGTAGAACTCCTGCTTTGCTCCGCCAACTTTCTTATCTCATCAGCAACGACTGCGAATCCTCTCCCCGCTTCCCCAGCGCGCGCCGCTTCTATCGCTGCGTTTAGGGCTAACAAGTTGGTCTGCTCCGCTATCGAATTTATCGCATCAACTATACTCTGTATCTGCGCAGAGTAGCTAACGAGGGAGTTAGTCACCTTCATGGAGCGCTCTGACGACTTTATCGTCTCTTCTATCTTCTCAACTAGATCCCTAACAAGCCCCAAAGAGCTGTTGATCTCGGCAAAGGTCGAGCTTGTAAGCGAGGAGATCTCCTGAGCGCTCTGAGCAACATCCTGAGCTGTTGCCGCAATCTCTTCTATACCAGAGTTCGTCTCCTCCACCGCAGCGGAAACACTTTCCGCCATCGAAACAACGTGCCCAACAGCAGAGTTCGCCCTCTCAACAACATCCTTAACATTATCAATAACCGTCGTATACGTGTCCACAGATTGATTTACTGAGACAAGCGCACTTTGAACATTGGAAAACACTTCCTTAAGCTTCTCAACCGCTCGCGATAGCGACCTGACGAGATCTCCCACCTCGTTCGCTACAGTTACATCAAACCTAACCGTCAGATCCCCTCTCTCAAACCTAGAGATACCCTCCTGGGCAGCAGAGATCTGTTTGTTAACACCCCTAAGCAGAACCAATGCCAAAGTAACTAAAATTGTAACAACCGCTATCTGAACCGCGATACTGATGGTACCAGACCTTTTCTCGTATTCGACGATCTTAGTAAGTGGAACCTTAGAAAGCAAAACCGCAACCGTCTGATTATCTATATCTTTAAAGTGACTCGATACGTATAGGTGTCCACCTTTAAGTTCGTAGTGGTTCTCATCGGATAGAAATCTATCGAAGTTGACCTCCCCTATAACGTTAAAACCCTCATCGCTCTTAAAAATCCTTGGCTTTTCCAGTTTACCTTTCTCATCGAACAAAACAGCAAGCTCAACAGGGCCTTCAAGATAATTTCGCAACTCTTTTAGGAATGCTTCATTATATATGATTCCTGCCTCAATGATGCCAATAAACTCTCCATCGACGATTATCGGAGCTATCGAACGAAAAACAAGACCAGCCATGCCTGGCTCTACACCCTCCAAGGGTTGTTTCGTCTCCTTAACCCTTCTAAGCATCTTTCTGAAGGCGATGCTATCACCGTACTTTCCCGGCGCGTGAAATCTTAGAAAAGATGTTAAATCAGCATTTATAAAGTGCATCTGATTTACACCGCGCTTCTTGTTCATTTCAAAGACCTCTTTGAGATGGTTATAAAGCCCCTCTCTGTTCTTATTCTTAAACAACTCAATTGCAGTCCTATCGACTAGAACGTCATCAACAACTATGCCCAAAATCTTGGTCGTGCGAGTTAAGTTGCCAATATTAAAAGCTATTAACTCCTGCACCTTCTTAGTCCACTGATCAAAGATACGCTGTGAAAACCTCTGATTTAAAACATAAATAACCGTAAACCCAACAATAAGCACTATAGTTAAAATTATGGGCAGGTATTTAAGCTTAAGCGACTTCACCTCTTTCCCCCCCTTTAAAAAAATTCAAAACCGTACCCATTCCTTAAATGCCTTAGAATAAATTTTACACTACTTATCAAAGCTTTTCAAGAACGGAAACCTTTAACGTTACAATCTAAAAACTGAAGACCTTCTAGTCTTACTATGCTTCCTCAAACTTTAAATACAAATAAATAGGAAATTTGCTTCGATTAAAGCATTCCTCTTTTAGAGCACTTTAAAACCATCATTGACGATCATATGCTCATATGCTATACTGTCTAACTAGGCATATAAAAGGAGGGGTAGAAGATGCTAAAGGTAACTGACAGAGCGGTAGAAGAGTTTAAGAAGCTTCTTGTAGAAAGCGATATGGAAGATTTCGCGATAAGGATATACCTCGCTGAATCATCTTGTTGCTGCGGAGGACACTATCACCTCAAGATAGTTGAGGAAGGAGAGGAGGGAGACGTACTGGTAGAGCAAAAGGGACTTAAACTATTCCTCGACCCTATAGCTTACGAGAAGCTCTCCGAGGCAACGATAGACTACGATGAGGGGTTCATAATTGAAACAAGGTGATTTTTAAGGACGCATGGAGAGGTATGAAAGGGTTTTTAAGGCCCTCTCCCAGGAAAAGAGACTAAAGGTGTTTACCCTGCTTTTAAAGATAGGTGAAGAGTGTTATGTGTGCGAGATAGCCGATGCCCTCTTAGAGTCACATTACAACATCTCTAAGTATCTCAACGACCTTAAAAGAGAAGGATTGGTAAAAGAGAAAAAGTTAGGAAAAGGGACACTTTACTCAGTTAAACCATCAGATGACGAGTTCTTAAGATGCATACATGATGCGATTTTAAGCATACCTGACTCCTGTATCGAAAGAGAGCTTCATCTTTTGAAGTTAAGGCTCTCACTGCGGGAGAAAGGCAAGTGCACCGTAAGGGTAAAGGATCCTCGTTGGCTGGAAATAATAAAGGAAATGGGAATAGGAAGTGAGGACTCCAATGTCTAAAAGCTGGTATCCAGTCATAGATTATGAGAAGTGTATAGGTTGTCTCGCTTGTGTTGAGTTCTGCCCACATGACGTCTTTGAGGTAAGCGATGGAAAACCCGAAGTTGTGAACCCAGAGGGGTGTGTGGACTTCTGCAAAGGTTGCCTAAAGGCCGCTTGCCCTGTAAGTGCCATCAGCTTCGTAGGCGATGACAAGAAGAAGATTAAGATCACTGGAGGTGAGATTCGATGAAGGGATTGTTGATGTGCGTGTGTCAAGGAACATGCCCATCTTTTCAAAAGATGAACATTTTTGAAATACTAAACACCCTAAGAAGGGAGGGGGTAGTGGAGTTTGTGGCCCTTCACCCTCAACTATGTGCCGATGATGGCGATATCTTCTTATCCATACTATCTAAGGCTAACGAGGATATAGAGAAGCTATATGTAGCTGGATGCGATCCCAAGATGCAAGCTAAGATGTTCAGAGATGCCTTTGAAAAGGCTGGGTTCGACAGAACAAAGCACATCGGCATCGATATAAGAAATATGGACACAGAACAAGCCCTTCAGACAATCAAAAGGGCCCTAGAAAGTTCCTGAGATGACCTTAAACATAAAGGGCCTCCCTTACGGATGATGGGAGGCCCTTTACTACCTTAAGCTCCTACTCCTCTATCATCCACGTTAGCGGCCAAAACCGCAACTATCTCTCCCCTATCGTTTTTAACGGGGCAGGAAATCGCGAAGGCCGGCCTGTTTGTCCCAAGGCTAACGTAGGTATCACCAACGAAGGGGCTACCCTTCAAGGCTCCCTTAAACCAAGACCTAAAGGACCAATCTACGCTTCTATCGAGCCTAGAGTCAGCGTGTATTATCTTTCCATCTAAGCCAACGAGAAGGGGCGTCTTTATGTAAGGATGCCCCTTGAAGGCGTTATCAAATATGGGAACAAGCCGCTTAAGATCCAAGCTTTTAAATTCAGGCAGTTCAGCCAGCTTTAAAAGTGTACCTAAGCTCTCCTTAGCCATGCGCTCCTTAGCATCTTCACTCCACGTTCCCCTTGTATATTGATCAGCTATATTCCTGAAGCGCGTAGCCATATCAACCAGCCTCTTTACGTATCTTTCCATCTCCTCGGTTGCGCTGCTTTGCTCGCTCACGGAAGCTGTTATCTCCTCTACACTGGCTGCCGTCTCCTGAGAGGCTGCGGCGAGCCTTCCCGCCTCCTGACTTATCTCATCTATCTTAACGACCTGTTCTTTCACCCTATCGCTTATTAAGGCTAGAGAATCCCTAACCTCTAAAAAGGCATCGGAGAAACTCCTGATAGCTGATACCACTTCTTCTCCCTTCCTGACATTTTCACGAACCAGGACGGCCCCCTTAACGACATCGTTAGAGGCCTCCTTACCCCTCTCCCTTATGCCTTTCACCAGGTTCGCAATCTCCAGCGCAGAAGAGGTAGACCTATTAGCCAGCTTCCTTATCTCCTCAGCCACAACAGCAAAACCACGTCCAGATTCTCCTGCACGTGCTGCCTCTATCGCAGCGTTCAGGGCTAGCAAATTGGTTTGCTCAGCTATCTCCGTCAGGGTCTCAACGAAGCGATTTATCTGCTCCATCTCCTCCGAAAGCTTTAAAACTTTATCTGCCGTTTCATCATTAGAGGATGCAACCTGCCTGATATCGCCTAGAAGAGAATCTACCTTATCCAAAGCTTGAGAGGCCAAAACACCCGCATCCTGAGCTAACCCCATAACCTTCGAAGCCACACCCACTATCTCCTGAGCTAAAGAGTTTAGGGCCTCTATACCGTTGGCCACCCTCTGAGCTACCCCTGATTCCTCATCAGCAGCGGAAGCAACCTCATTCATAGCATGAGATATCTCTCTCAACCCCTTCCTGTGAACCCCTATCCCATCCTCAAGAAGAGCTATGAAGTGATTGAGCTCCTCTGAGCTTCTTTGAACGCTACCAATGAGCCTAAAGAAGGCATCTAAAGCGGGAAGCATCAAATCGCGCGCTTTCGATGGGACTCCACGCCTCCTCGTTAAATAAAGATCCGCTCCGACGATATCCCCCTTACCAAACAGCCTCGCGCACTCCCCGATCTGCTCTAAGGAGATAACCTCCCTCGCTCCCCCCAAAGCCCCCAAAAGACCCAACGCCAAGCCCGATGCGACCAGAACCATAAAAAAGCCAGTTTCCCTTAAAGACCCTCGCATTAAGCAATAAGATGCAACTAAAAATTCCAGAACAAGACCTACCAAAATCAGTATTAAAAAACCTTTTAGCCTCAAGGAAAGTCCAACCTCCTTTCCGAAGATGAAATTATATAATCATAATAGCAATAGTCTTGTAAAACTTCAAGGATCTAAAGTTCGCTGTCAACTTAAGAGGGCCACGCTTGACTTTCATCTGAAACCCCACCCTCTTCCCTTCTCAAGGTTTAATAACTCCAGAACTCAATAGCGAAAGAAAAAGGGATAATAAGGGAAATCGATCGAAGATGTGGTATGTAAGAGGAGGATTTAAATGAGGCTCTTTGAGGAAGTTAAGAGGGTAAGATTCTTAAGCAGATTAAACAGGTTTACCTTGGCTGTTGAAGATGAGGGGCTCACCCTTAAGGCCTACCTTCCCAACTCAGGCAGTTTAGAGGAGCTACTTTTACCGGGAAAGGACCTGATGGTGGTACCGAACCCGAAGGGTAAGCTTCCCTTAAGGGCCGTAGGAACCCTTGATTTAGAGGGAAAGCCAATAATGATCGACTCCATAAAATCGAACGAACTTTTACCCCTTATTATCGAAAGCATCCCATCGCTTAAGGGGTATACCATCGTGCGAAGAGAGGTAAGCTATGGAAGCTCCAGGTTCGACTTCCTTCTTGAGGAAAAGGAGAGCGGAAGACACCTCCTCCTTGAGGTGAAAAGCTGCACGCTCTTTTACGAGGGCGTAGCATCCTTCCCCGACGCACCCACTGAAAGGGGAAGAAGACACATCGAAACCCTCTCAGCCCTGGGCACCGAGGCCCTTGGAGGAGTCCTCTTTCTCATTCAAAGACCGGTTAAGTACCTCGTGCCCAACTTTCACAAAGACCCGGACTTTGCAAGAGCTTTATATAGCGCCAAGGATAGGATATTGATAGAAGCCATATCCTTAGAGTGGGATGAAAGCTTGAACCTAAAGGAGGGCTCAGTGAAAGAGGTGAAAATACCCTGGGATGAAGCGAAAATCCTGCTTGAGGATAAGGGAGCATACCTGATATCCCTATTTAACGATGAGGATAGGAGCTTAAGCTTACCCAGTGGTAAAATCTTCCTTCTTCCAAAGGGGTTTTACATATATGTGGGCTCAGGGTTAAGGAAGCTCTCCTCTCGCATTAAAAGGCACTTAAGGAAGGGAGGGAAAGCCTTCTGGCACATAGACCATATAAAGAAATATATGAATATTATAGGGAGCTTTAGCATAAGAAGCCCTCTTAGGATGGAATGCCGGATAGCGAGGGAGCTTCAGGACATAGCCGATGACGTTATACCCGGGTTCGGTTGCAGCGACTGCGACTGCCAAAGTCACCTACTTTACTTCAAGAAAGATCCAAAGCTTAACGAAGGTCTCTTTAAATTGCTACTTAAGTTTCAATTTGGAACTATTAGAGATTTCATAGAAGGGCATTCATTATGATAAAATAAAAATATCGGAGGTGTTCGCCCTTGAAAAAACACAAGGTGGGTTTGATAAGGGTTTTAACCGTGGAAAGCGAAGAGATTCTAAGTTCTCATGGAAGGATATTGGAGCGAGCCTTTCCAGAACTGGAAATCTTAAGCAGGTGCATAGAGGACCAACCTAAGGGGATATATGACGAAGAAAGCGAAGAGATCGCTAAACCGAAGATAGTTAATCTGGCCAAGAGGTTAGAGAAAGAAGGGGTTGAAGCGATAATTATAAGCTGCGCAGCAGACCCGGCAGTTAAGGAAGCGAGGGAGATGTTAAAGATACCGGTCATAGGGGCTGGAAGCGCAGCAGCGAGCTTGGCTTTAACCTATGGCAGGAGGGTTGGAGTTCTCAATCTAACGGAGAGGACCCCCAGGGCCTTTAAGGAGGTTTTGGGCGAGAATCTTATAGCTGAAGACTCTCCTGAAGGGGTCAAAAACACGCTAGATCTAATGACGCAATGGGGGCAGGAAAGGGCAAGGGAAGCCGCAAAAAGACTAAAGGAAAAGGGCGCCGAGGTGATAGCCTTCGCCTGCACGGGATACTCCACTATAGGGCTTGCTACCATCTTAGAGAGGGACGTGGGACTGCCGGTGATAGATGCGGTTATAGCCTCTGGAGCGGTTACCCTTCACGCCCTTAGGAGAAAAAGAGCATGGGAGGGAGAAAGATGAGGCTCAAGGTAAACGAAGAGATGGCTGAGTGCGCAGTTTTAGGTGGAGCCTTTTTAGGAGGAGGCGGTGGAGGAGATCTTAATCTGGGGCTTGAGCACGCTAAGATGGCTTTGAAGTTAGGAGATGTAGAGATAGTTGACTTGGATTCCATCCCAAGTGACGGTTACATCGTCACAGCCTCAATGGTTGGAGCCCCAGCAGCTAAGGAGAGGTACGTCCTACCATCTCATATGGTTAAATCCTTTGAGCTTTTAATGGAGGTGGACTCCCTCAAGGTCGAAGGGATCATCTCTTCGGAAAACGGAGGGTATTCAACGATAAACGGATGGATAGCCTCATCAATATTAGGCATACCGATGGTAGATGCCCCTGCCGATGGAAGAGCCCACCCGACGGGTGTCATGGGAGCGATGGGTTTGCACAAAGTCAAGGATTATACATCTATACAAAGCGCTGTTGGAGGGAATAAGGAAGAAGGAAGATACATAGAGATCGTGATCAAGGGCTCCTTGGAGAAGGCATCGAGGATGGTAAGGGAGGCTGCTGTTCAGGCAGGAGGACTGGTTGCGGTAGCTAGAAACCCTGTTGGCATAGACTACGTTAGGAAAAATGGAGCAGTTGGAGCCATAACTCAGGCGATCGAGGTCGGAATGCTTATGAAAAAATACAAGGGTAATCCTTATAAACTTTCGGAGAAGCTCATAGAATACTTTGGCGAAGGGAATATAGTCGATAGGGGCAAGATAAGGGAGGTATCCTTAGAGACCAAGGGGGGCTTCGACCTTGGAAAGATACTGGTAGATGGAGAAAAAGATAGCTATGAAATTGCCTTCTGGAACGAGTTCATGACGCTTGAAAACCTTGAAGGAAAACGATTTGGCACCTTCCCCGACCTTATCTCCATGATAGAGCTTGAAAGCTCCCTCCCATTAACATCAGCGGAGGCTAAGAAAGGAATGGAAGTCATACTTCTTTTGATCCCAAAAAGCAGGATAATACTGGGCGAGGGGGTTAAAGACCTTGAGCTTCTTAAGGAGGCGGGAAGGGTGATAGGCAAAAGTCTTTTGGGAGGTGAAACATCTTGTTAAAGCAGGTTATAGAGGCCTATGACCTACTTGATAGCGCTTACGTAAACGGTGAAAGGGTAAGGGAGGCGCTGATAGGAAGAGGGCTTAAAAGCGTAGAGGTTAAGACCATAAAGGGCGATAAGGGAACGACGGACTTCATAAAGGTGGTAATTCCTGGAGCTAAAGGGAAGACCTCGGGGGGAAGGGCTCCTACCTTAGGGATAATAGGTAGACTAGGAGGCATAGGAGCGAGGCCTGAGAGGATAGGATTAGTGTCAGATGCCGATGGTGCGATAGCCGCTATAGCGGTAGCCTTCAAGCTCGGGGATATGATTAGAAACGGAGACAGCCTTGAGGGAGACGTCATAATCGCAACCCACATCTGCCCAAACGCGCCAACGCAACCTCACGATCCCGTCCCCTTCATGGGATCACCGGTTGACATGGCAACGATGAACAGGTACGAGGTAGACCCAGCGATGGATGCCATCCTCTCCATCGATACCACGAGAGGCAACAGGATAATAAACACAAGAGGATTCGCGATAACGCCAACGGTAAAGGAGGGGTGGATACTCAAGGTCAGCGACGACCTTCTTAACATTATGCAATATGTCACCGGAAGATTACCCGCGGTGGTCCCCATAACCATGCAGGATATAACCCCCTATGGTAACGGAGTTTATCACTTAAACAGCATCCTTCAGCCGGCGACGTCAACGAACGCTCCGGTGGTTGGAGTCGCCATAACCGCGGAGGTCCCCGTTCCCGGATGCGCGACTGGAGCGAGCCAGGCGGTGGATATAGAACTAGCCGGAAGGTTTTGCATAGAGGTAGCCAAGGAGTTCGGGAGGGGAAAGGTTAAGTTCTACGATGAGGAGGAGTTTAAGAGACTGGTTGAGCTTTACGGTCCGATGAACCACCTTCAGGGAAGGGAAGGATCAGGATGAAAAGGCTTGCCTTAGTGACCATAGGGCAATCCCCGAGGGTAGATGTGGTCCCAGAGATAAAGCCCTACTTGGGAAACTTGGAGATATTGGAGGTTGGAGCTTTGGATGGGCTCTCCCAAGAGGAGATAGAAGCGCTTCACCCGAGGGAGGAAGACGAGGTCCTGGTAAGCAGGCTGAGGGATGGAAGACAGGTCAAGCTAAGAAGAGATAAGATAGAAGATAGGTTGAAGCTCCTAATAAGAGAGATCGAAGATAGGGTGGACCTGATAGGGCTTCTTTGCACCGGCAAGTTCGAAGGTTTATCCTCAAGAAAGCTCCTCGTTGAGCCATCCTTAATCCTCACCAAGGTGGTTGAGTCGCTAAACGCCGCTACCTTAGGCATACTCATACCCGATCCAGCTCAAGAAGGGATGACGCTTGAAAAGTGGAGGGGAAAAGCTAAAGAGATTGTTATAAGAAGCCTCTCACCTTACGAGAGCACTAAGGAGAGCTTCGCGAAAGTAGCGCCCGACTTCAAAGAATGTGATCTAATAGTTTTAGACTGCATAGGCTACAGCCTTGAGGTTAAAAGAACCCTATCGAGCCTCACGGGAAAACCTGTAATCCTTCCCAGAACGCTCATGGCGAGGGTAATAGGGGAATTAGCAGAGGGGTGATCCTATTTGAAGCTCAAGATCGACGAAAAGCTCTTTCATGCCTGTGAGATAGCCTTAAGGGAGTGCATGGGGGTTAAGGAAGAGGAGACCGTCCTTGTGATAACCGATGAGGAAAGGAGAAACATAGGCTTGCACCTCTGGGAGAAAGCCAAGGAGCTTAAAACCGAAGCCATATACGTGGAGATTATCCCCAGAAAGATGCACGGTGAGGAACCACCTTTACCTATAGCGGAGGCCATGAAGACCGCTGATGTGGTCTTAGCTCCCACGTCGAAATCGATAACCCACACCATGGCTAAGAAGGAGGCCTGCGAACATGGAACGAGGGTTGCAACCCTTCCTGGCATAACCGAGGAGAGCTTCATAAGAACAATGAGCGCTAACTATGAGGAGATGCTTAATTTAACGAACAGGATTGGGGATTTGCTCGATGAGGGAAGCGTCGTCGAAATAATGAGCCCCTTGGGAACGAACCTATCTTTATCGATTAAAGGGAGGAAGGCAAAAAGAAGCACAGGCATATATAGAAAACCTGGGGAGTGCGGAAACCTTCCTGGAGCGGAGGCCTTCATCGCGCCCATCGAGGAGGAAGTTAACGGCGTAGCTGTGATAGATGGCTCAATGGCGGGAATAGGAGTCCTCAAGTCACCGATAAGGCTCGTCATCGAAGATGGAGCGGTCAGGAAGATAGAGGGAGGTGATGAAGCTGAAAGGCTAAGGGAGATCCTTAAAGAGCACGGCGCAGAGTCAAGAAGGATAGGAGAGTTGGGGATAGGGACCAACCCTAATGCGAGGATAAGCGGAAACATACTCGAGGATGAAAAGGTCTTAGGGACGGTCCACATCGCTTTAGGAAGCAATTACGACTTCGGAGGCAAGATCAGAGCTTCAATCCACCTCGACGGCATCATTAAAAGCCCCACAGTCCTGATCGATGGGAGACCTCTCCTGAGAGAGGGTAAGCTCGCTATTTAAAGGAGGGAAAAAAGATGGAAGTAAAGAGACACCCCTCAGCGCTTGAGCCCTCCGTACTGATATTAAACATAGCCATGGCGGTTTTCGGAACGATAATAGGGCTTGAGCTCATCACGCGTCTTGGGATATCAACCAACACATCGATAATCGGCGCCTTAATGGCTATCATACTTGCAAGGTTACCAATTATGGCTCTCCAAAGGTTCTTGGATATAAACAGACAGAACTTAGTTCAAACCACGATATCTGGCGCTACCTTTGGAGCTGCCAACGCCATATTCCTTCCAGCAGCTATACCCTGGCTGCTCGGGAGACAAGACCTGGTTATGCCCATGCTAATAGGCGCCTTCTTAGGAGCTGTGGTAGACATGACGATAATATACTGGCTCTTCGACACAAGGATTTTCCCAGCTAAAAGCGCCTGGCCTCCGGGAATCGCTACCGCTGAAACCATCCTCGCAGCTGCACAGAAGGGCAAGAAAGCGCTTTACCTCATCTATGGGATGATTGGAGGGGGAACGCTCGCCTACCTCGGCATACCCGCTGATGTAGCAGGTGTTGCATGGATAGGAAATATATGGGCCTTGGCCATGTTCGGGATAGGCTTAATAATACGAGGGTACTCCGTTAAGCTCTTTGGGATCGACATAAACAAGCTATACATCCCTCACGGGATAATGATAGGAGCTGGCGTCACCGCCTTGGTTCAGATAATCCTGATCTTAAGCAAGAAGAAGGAGAGCTTGAAGAAGGAACACATGGATTATGAACCCTCCCGTCCAGATAGAATGATCGGCTACGGCTTAGGTTGGGGCTTCCTGCTTTACATAGCCATCGGGCTCTTGATAGCGGTCTTCGGAGGGCTCTACACTCAGATGTCCGGAACGATGTTCATCTGGTGGATAATATTCGCAGCGATAGCGGCTTTAGTATCGGAGCTCATGGTTGGCCTATCGGCGATGCACGCCGGATGGTTCCCGGCTTTCGCAACCGCCTTGATATTTTTAACCATAGGTATGCTTATGGGATTTCCACCCATAGCCTTAGGGCTGCTTGTCGGATATACAGCCTCAACCGGACCAGCCTTCGCCGATATGGGATACGATCTTAAGGCGGGATGGATAATAAGGGGATATGGAAAGGATCAAGCCTTTGAGATCGAGGGAAGAAGACAGCAGTATATAGCTGAGCTCACCGGTCTCGTCATCGCAGCTGTAATGGTAGCGATTTTGGCGAAGACCTATCTCGTCCAGGATCTTGTCCCACCCGTCGATAGGGTATACGTTAAGACCATAGAGGCAGGGGCTAACCCCCAGATAGCTAAATACTTGATCCTATGGGCGATCCCCGGAGCGATAATTCAGGCCATAGGTGGACCTGATAGGCAGATAGGGATCCTTCTTGCAACGGGACTGCTCATAATGTACCCTTTAGCTGGGTTCACGGTTCTTGCAGCTTTAGCCGTGAGGCTCGCCGTAATCGCCAAGTTCAAGGATGAGGGACAAAACGTGCTTTACGTCTTGGGAGCTGGCTTTATAGCGGGAGCGACCTTAGTGAGCTTCTTCAGGTCAACCTTAAGGCTTGGAAAGAAGTGAGAGCGCGATGACAGCTTACGAGTTTGAGCTTGGTTTAGCGTCAAGGAAGTTAATAAGAGACATAATGGATGTTCAACCCGGAGAAACTGTAGCTTTAACGGCCGATACCCTATCCAGTGAGGCTGTGGTAAACGCAACGGCAAGAGCGGTCTTCGAGGCCGGAGCTAAGCCCTTAGTGATATGGGTATCAACGCCCCTTGGCGTTGGAAAGGCTGCAGACCCCTATCTACCCCAGAAGGCCCTCATAGGCGCTTTAAACAACGTGGATGTTTGGATAGAGTTTAACTATCAATGGCTCCTTTACTCCACCGTCTTCGATAGGGTAATCGCGGAAAACAAAGATCTAAGATATATATGCTTAGTTGGAATGAACCCGGATATGATGATAAGGACCCTAGGCAGGGTTGAGATAAAGACGTTAGCTCAATTCCTTAAGAAGGTCGCGGAGATAACGATGAAGGGGAAGCGCGTCAGGATAACCACACCCGCTGGAACGAACGTCGAGTTTGAGAACCATCCCCAAAGGCCTCCCATCGTCCACTCTGGCTATATCCCCAAGGGAACCTATGGGATGCTCCCGGGACAGATAAGCTGGACGCCTAAGCTTGAGACGATAAACGGCACGATAGTCTTCGATGGCTCGGTCTACCCCCCGATAGGGCTTCTCAGAGATCCGATAAAGCTCACCATAGAAAGGGGAAGGATAGTCAAGATAGAGGGAGGAAAGGATGCTCAGGAGTTCGAGGGATGGCTTAGGAGTTTCAACGACCCAAATATGTATCAGATGGCGCACATCTCATATGGCTTTAACCCTGGAGCCAGGCTAACGGGGGACATCGTTGAGGATGAAAGAGTGTGGGGAGCGACCGAGTGGGGCATAGGAAACATAGGTCCTCGCTTGGTACCAGATATCCCTGGCGGAGTGCCAGCATCCTCCCACACTGATGGCATATGCCTCAACTCGTCAGTATGGATAGATGACCTTCAGATAACCGATAGAGGAAAGGTTATAAACCCACCTGAGCTCGTAGAGTTAGCTCAGAAGGTTAAGGGGTAAAATCAATTAGGGGGGCTTTGAAAGCCCCCCTAAACTATATTAGCCTCCCTCTCCTTAGCCTCAAGAAAGGCTTTCCTAATCTCCTCCCTTAGCTTATCATCCTCAAAGACGATCAAGGTAGCTCTCGCCAAAGCCTTGGCTCCGATGATCAAGCTCTCGTGAGCCTTCCTTGATTTGGTAAGCTCCGCAAACTCCCGAGTGTGAAGGGGAACCTCCCTTCCCGTCACGTCTAAAACGGGCTGCAAGGCAGGGCACCTCTGACTAACGTTTCCCATATCTGAAGATCCCATCGCCTCAGGAGGCTCAGATAAAGTCACGCCTAAATCAAGAAGCACTCTTTCAAATAGCTCCTCAGCCACGCTGTTAGGTAGCATATTGTCGAAGCTATACTCATAATTTCTCCATACTACCTCAGTAGCGGTAGCTAAAGCGGCTCCACGAGCGCAATCCAAAACCTGATCCACGAGCTTCTTAAGATAGCTTCTCCATGGAGCCCTAAAGTAAAACCTCGCTATAGCCTTCTCCGGAACTATGTTGGGAGCATCCCCTCCCTTGACTATTATCCCATGCATCCTTACCTCAGGCCTAACGTGCTGCCTGAGCATATCTATAGCGTGAAAGAAAAGCTGAACGCCGTTTAGGGCGTTTCTGCCCTCCCATGGAGCAGAAGCGGCGTGAGATGATTTCCCCCTAAACTCAAACTCAAGGGCATCCAGCGCAAGCGAGCGATACTTGACGAAGGACTTCCCACCTCCAGAGTGAATCATCATGGCCAGGTCAATATCATCGAAAACCCCTTTATCGGCCATAAGGACCTTAGCGCCGTTCGTCTCCTCCGCTGGAGTTCCTATAACGAGGAGTTCCCCCTTCGTTTTACCATCCCTTAAGATGCGAGCGATAGCTACACCAGCCAAGGTAGACATAGCACCATGAAGGTTATGCCCACAGGCATGCCCTATCTCGGGAAGAGCGTCATACTCAACTAAAAGAGCCACCTTAGCCTTACCTTCACGCTTAATCCTCGCACAGAAGGAGTGAGGTATATCCAAAAAGGGAAGCTCAACCTCAAAGCCGTGCTTCTTAAGAAGATCAGCGTGCATCTTGCTTGAGCTTTCTTCCTGGCCAGAAACCTCAGGATTATCAGCCAAGCGATCGCTTAAGGCTATGGCTTCACCTGCATTCTCGTCAACCGCCTCATCAAGCAAGCGAAATAGCTCCTCATAATACCCTTTTAGCATCGCTTACCTCCTCAATATGAACCCCACCGAAGGGCCAATTATCTTGCCATCTTCAACAGATATCTCCCCGTTTACTATAACGTACCTTATACCATCAGGAGGAAGGGTAGGATTACTGAAGGTAGCTCTATCTGAAAGACGCAAGGGATCAAATATAACCACATCCGCGAAAGATCCTTCCTTTAACTCTCCTCTTCCCTCGAGAAAGGCGTTCTCCCTAGGAATAGTTACAACGTGCTTTAGCGCCTCCTCCCAAGGGTAACCAGCCTCCCTAAGCCATAGCAAACCTCGAGGGAAAGCGCCAGCAGCGCGAGGGTGCCCCCAACCTCCCTTTATGACCCCATCCGATGCCACAGCGCACATAGGGTGAGAAAGACAAAGTCTCATTTCCTCTTCATTCATAACATGCGCCACAACCAAGGTCTCTGGGGCTTCCTTTCTAAGAAGGTTAAAGAGATCCTCATTTAGACGCATGCCCTTGAACTTCCCGCTTGCCACCTCTATGAAATCTAACCCCTTGCCCCATCTCTCCTCAAACCCCGGATCGAAGACCGCCGAACCTATATGAGTGCAGAAGGCAGAATAAGGGTAGCTATCGAACTTGACATCGACACCCCTTAAGACGGCATCTTCTATGATATTTAATGCCTCCTTAGCATAACCAAAAGCGGTCATACTCCCAAGATGAGATATCTCAACCCTTAGCCTCAGATCTTCCGCCAAGGCAATGGCCTCCTTAAGGGCATCGATGCATTTAGGACCATCATGCCTTATATGTATCGAAATAAATCTCCTATCAAACCCCTTAAGAACCTGAGCTAACCCATATATCTCATCCTGCGAAACGTTAGGAGTATATTCAAGCCCAAAGGAAAGCCCAAAAGCCCCCTTCTCAAGCTCCGATCGCAAAAGCTCTCTCATCGCTTTAATCTTCAAGGGGGTCGCTCTCTCGTAAACATCAGCTATCCCCACAGCCCTCCTTAGGGCCGCATGGGGGGTTAGAAAGCATAGGTTTATAAACCTCTCCCTAAGCGAGCCTTCCACATCATCTAAGAGAAGGCCCGAACCGCAATTGCCAGATATCGCTGTGGTAACGCCTTGAAGGAGAAGAAGCTTCTGTATCGTAAGGGTATCGCTTGGGTCCTCCTCAACGTGAGCGTGAATGTCTATAAATCCAGGTGAGACGATCAAACCACAAGCGTCTATGACCCTTTTCCCTTTAACAGGAGCGTAAAGATCCTCTATCCTCTCTATAATTCCCTTATTTATAACTAAAGTAGCCTCTTTAAAGGTCTGGGACTCACCATCCCAGACCTTATCGCTTTTTATGACAAGATCGGACTCAAACATGACCGGATCACTGATAACCTATAAAGGTGGCTATCGCTAAGAAAAGCATCTGAACTGGGAAGATGAGCAAGAAGAAGGGAGTGAAGAACCTCCACCATCTGTCTATCGGAACCTTAGCTATGCTACAGATGACGGGAAGAAGGGTCGTAGGCCAAAGAAGGTTAGAGAAGCCATCACCGTATTGGAAGGCCAAAACCGCAGTTTGCCTGGTTATCCCAAGAAGATCAGATAAAGGAGCCATTATGGGCATAGTAACGGAAGCTTGACCCGAACCCGAGGGGATGAAGAAGTTTATTATCGTCTGAACGACCAGCATCCCCTCAGCCCCAATCCAAGGAGGGAGCCCCTCAAGAGGCTGAGATAAGCCATATATAACCGTATCAATTATGCGCCCCTCTCTTAGCACTACCAATATAGCCCTTGAAAGACCGATGACCAAGGCGCCAAAGACTATATCCCTTGCTCCCTCAAGAAAGGTTTCCGCCAGCTTATTTGGAGTGAAGCCCGCTATAAGCCCACAAATGACTCCCATCAAGAGAAACAGCCCAGCCATTTCGTTGAAATACCAATCAAGCTTCATAACCCCCCAGATAAGAACAGCTATTGTCGAGATAACTACGGCGAAGATGAGCTTCTCCCTCACGGTGAACTCCCTTTCGATAAGCTCATCGTGCTTCAAGGCCAGGATGCCCATATCCACACCATACATGAAGCTTTTAGAGGGATCTTTCTTTATCCTCTTAGCGTACCTTATGGTCCACCACACGGCGAGGGTAACGAAGGTGAACCAGCTAACTATTCTAAAACCGAGTCCTGAAAAAAGCGGTAATTCGGCAAACTTCTGAGCCAAGCCAACCGTAAAGGGGTTCATAAAAGCAGCAGCAAATCCCATTCCTACACCGAAGCAAACCATGCTCAAACCTACGATAGCATCATACCCCATGGCTATGGCAAGCCCAACGAAAAGTGGAATAAAACCAAGGGTCTCCTCAAACATCCCAAAGACCGAACCGCAGGTGGCGAAGAAGTACATAAAAACTGGAATCATCACTATCTCCTTGCCCTCGAGCTTCCTAAGCAGAAAGCCTATGAAGGAGTGTAAGGCACCGGTCTTAAGCACGGTATAAAAGGCAGCGTAAACTATAAAGACGAAGAATATAACTTCAGCGGCATCGATCATCCCCTTCTGAACAGCTATAAAGACGTTGAAAGGCCCAACTGGACTTGGATCAACGTGTTTATAGGTACCAGGAACCACGACCGTCCTATTGGTCTTCGGATCCTTTACCCTGTCAAACTCTCCAGCGGGTAGAGCGTAAGTTAATATCGCTGCAATGATAACCAAGGAAAAGAGTAAAACGAAGGTATGGGGCACGCGCACTCTCATAAAAGCTCTCCCTCCTTTCTAAGCTAAGAAGCTTTTTAAGATAATCGTAATTGAGACTACTCTATCTTGTCAATAATCTTAAGAAATTATTTTACTCTATATCATCTCTCCACATGAACGGAGGTTTAGCTCTACCGTAAAGCGCGTGCTCCCTTTTACCGACCCACGCCCAGTTCTGATTACCGTAATCGTAGTGCCACCACTCATCGATGTAGTTCGTGAACCCCACTGAGGCAAGAAGGTTAAAAAGAAGCCTTCGATTCTCCAAGGCCTCCTCTTCCTCCCTTGAGAGCCTCTTACCGCTTTCCAAGAGCTCCTCAAAATAAGTGGTTCTCGATCTTTCCGTCGGATCATCGTACTCCGTGCCCATGTTAAGGAGCCTCCCCCTATCATCCGCAATGGTAAGGTCAACAGCCCCTCCGGTATTATGAGGGGAGGGTCGCAACGGATCCTTAGAGGGCAAGGCAACGAAGGTTAAGGTTCTTCGAACGATCTCCTCCTCCGACTCAGACGGATACTCTCTTCTTAATCGCTCCTTCAATGTATCAAACAGAGACTGCTGAACTTGGATCGGCCTCCAAGCGTCGAAGATGACGAACTTGTACCCCGGAGGTAAAAGATCGGCTGCTTCAACCAGTTTCTCATACACGCTCTCCCTAACGTAGCACTCAGGAAGGGCTCCTCTTATCCCTTGGATAAAGTACTCTGGATGGACTATTATCCTCTCAGGGTATAAGCTTAACGGAACTAACCTCTCACCGTTTTCCCTTATGGGTATTCTTCGCACCTCTTCCCAGACCCATCTCTCAATCGGATTAGATATGGGGATCTTTTTAAAGTCCTTCATACGACCCTCAGCCCCTTAAGCCTTGGCCTTATTAATGAGATCATAATACTCACCCAACAAGCTCCTTAGCTCCTTTTCCCTGTCTCCCTTTGGAGCCATAGCGTAAAGTATCACACCTACCAGAGCCCAAACCCCCAAGATGAGGTACTCCTCAGGCCACACGAGAGACAGAGATGTCCCAGGAATCAGAGTAGCTAAAGCTATTATAATCGCAACTACCCCTCCGATTAAAGGCAAAGCCGTAGTCGAAGCCCTATAGGCACCCTTAAGATGCGGGTATTCCTTCCTTATCTTAACCAAGCACAGGGTGGCTAACACCCACGCTATCGCTATTGTGAATCCTCCCATATCTAAGAACCACACTATAGCTCCCTTCCCTAACCAACCCAGACCTAAAGTGAAAGCGAGGGTCAAGAAAAGGGCATTCGTAGGCGTCCCATATCTTGGATGCGTCTTAGCAAAACTGCTTGGAAGTATCCCCGCACGCGCTAAGGATAGTATCAATCTAGGCGTAGCGGCGAAAAGCCCAAGGAAGCTTGTGACCAAACCAAGAACTGATATGAAATAGGCCCCCCACCCCAAGGCAGGGAATCCAGCCACCTTAAAGGCATCTATCGTCCCCAGCTTCAGTTTAGCGGTCTCTTGCCAAGGTATAATCCAAGCGGAAGATAGTAAGACCACAGTATAAAATAGCCCTGCTAAAACAACAGATAAGATAACGCTTATACCGATCTTCCTCTGAGGCATATTCGCTTCCTCAGCTAACACGGCAACAAGCTCAAACCCCGTTAGATATGTCATAGCTGGCAAGACAAACCTAATCGTGGAGAAGAAAGGATCCATATCCTTTCCCCAGGCTGGCCAGAAGTTCGATAACTTCCCATGGCTGAACCCGACGACAGCCAAGATCGCCCCTAAAGTTATCATTATACCGAACATGACCAACTGAAGCCCAGATGCCAAATGTACTCCGTAATAATTCACAAAAAACACCAATAGCGTGATGGCGATACCTATTATAAGCTCGGGCAAATGTATCTTGGTCCCAGCAATAACGTAATATGGACCTTGCTCAAGCTGGGGAAAGATCCATGACAGAAGCAAGCCTGAGGCTGTCACATAGAAGGCCAAAGAAGCCAAATAAGCACCTACCAAAGACCAACCTGCTATAAAGGAGGTGGTTTTACCGAAGGCAACGTAGGTGTAAACCACTTCTCCACCAGCTCTAGGGAAGATGGTGGACAGCTCAGCGTAAGCTAAAGCGATTAAGCTGGCGAGGAAGGTTGCCGCGACGAAACCAAATATCTCCCCTCCCGCTCCGTAGGCTGCGAAGAACCTGCTGTTCGTGTAAACCCAGCTAGTTCCTATAACTCCCGCAGCCCCCAGAGCAACAAGACCAGCGAAACTGATCCGCTTTTGAAGCTCCGCCATAGGCAATCACCCTCCTTTCTAACCTTTTACTTCCTTTTCTCCTCGATAACCTCGAGGAAGGCTTTAACAACCTTAGGATCAAAGAGCCTCCCTGACTCCCTCTTTATATACTCGATGGCCTCCTCCTCGCTCCAAGCCTTTCTATAGGGCCTGTCGTGGGTTAAGGCATCGTAAACGTCGACAACGGCGAATATCCTCGCTGGCAAGGGTATTTCCTCCCCCTTCAAACCCTTAGGATAACCGCTTCCATCCCATCTCTCATGGTGATAGTAGGGTATATCTAGCGCAGGTCGAAGATACTCTATCTTCGAAAGAAGTTCAAAAGCGTATACAGGATGCTTCTTCATGATCTCCCACTCCTCATCGGTAAGCTTATCGGGCTTTAGAAGAACGCTATCGGGTATAGCTAGCTTTCCCAGGTCGTGAAGCAAGGCTCCCCTGCGAATGTTAAGAAGATCATCGCCCTCTAAGCCAAGCTTCTTAGCGATCTTTAAGGTGAGGGCCACTACCCTCTCACTGTGCCCCTCGGTCTCCCTATCCTTCAACTCTAAAGCCTTGGCGAGAGCCTCTATGGTAGACTCGTAGGCCTGAAAGAGCTTGACGTTCGCTTTCTCAAGATCCGTCAAAAGTTCCAGGTTATCGAGAGCTATAGCAAGCTGATTAGTCAAGGCCTCAAGAAACGATAACCAATCCTCCTTAATCTCCAAGGGCTTTCTGGCGAAAAGCTCTAGCACACCCAATATTCTCCCTTTACTTATCAAGGGAGCAGCAACGTAGCTAACGAAACCCTCCTCCTCAAACACGTCCAATCTCGGTTCAGCCTCATCGAACTTCTCTAACCAAAGGATCCTCTTCTCTAAAGCAGATTTTCCCGCAATTCCCTCGCCGAGTCTTACAACCCTATCCTTAATGCGATGACCAATAAGTCCCCTCCCAGCCACATACTCCAGCTCCTTCGTCCAAGTGTTAAGCTTCAAGAAGGTTGCCGCATCTACTTCCAACGCATGAATCACCTCATTGAGAATAACATTGAGAGTAAGATTCGGATCCAAGCTTCCCGTTATAGCCAAATCTATATTACGCAGCGCCTGAAGCATCTTTAACTTCTTCTGAGACTCCTCAAATAGAAAGGCGTTTTCCAGGGCCGAAGCAGCGATATTAGCCATCACTTGAAAGATCTCCTTAAGATCCTCATTGAAAAAGCCAACACTGTCGCTATAAACCGTCAAAACTCCATAGACCCCGTCCTTCAATATCATGGGGAAGGATGCTACGCTCCTAAGCTTGAAGGCTAAGGCCTTTTCTCTCCATGGAGAGAACCCCCCATTTAAAGTTACATCCTCTATAACTATCGCCTCTTTTTTACTTATAGCCCTACCCGTAGATCCCCTGCCGTAGGGGGTGTCATCCCAACGTATGATTAGATCCTTAACGTAGTCGTGATCTTCAGGATACCAAGCGAGGATTCTAACGCTACCATCGCTCTCCGCTCGACCTATCCAGGCCAAGCTTACTCCAAACTCCTTAACGCACATTTCGGTCACCTTGCGAGCCCGAGCTAAGGGTTCCAGCTTTTCTGAAACTAACCCCCTCGTTAACTCGTAAAGAACCCTTAAGGTTCTATTTTGAAGCTCAAGCTGGGTTATATCCTCACCAACGCTTAAAACCCTAACGATCTTCCCTGACTCATCATAAAGAATCGTATTTCGCCAAGATATTACGCGCTCCTTTCCGCCCTTAGTAAGAACGGGATTAACGTAATACTCAACGGGCTTAAGCTCACCCCTCATTATCATCTCAAAAACCCCTTTAACTTCGCCTCTTACCCTCTTAGGTATAAAGTTATCAAACCAGTCCTTGCCCAAGATATCCTCCTTGCTACACTCGAGAATCTCACACCCCTTGCGATTTATGAATACCACCCTTCCGTCAACATCGAGGGACAGAACTATAACATTAAGTAGATTTAAAAAATCATACGACTTATCAAAGCCTCCACTAAAAGCAAGGCATTCACTCACTTTCTTTCCCCCCTTAGACATTATATCACAATACCAATCTTTAAAGATCAACTTAAACTCCATTGACACAGAAATAGGCCCGTGATAGAATAACTTTGCTTAGTTTAGCACCAAATGAGCTAAAATTACGTTAATAAAATCTATTTCAAAAAAAAGGGGGGGCAATTGTGAAAAGTTTAAAAAGTAAGATGCTTATCTTCCTACTTGTTCCTCTGATAGCCATTTCCGTTGTGATAGAATTCGTAATCTTCAACAGGTTAAACTCATCCTTAACCTCCATGATGGGGGAAAATCTGGGAGAGATATCTCAAAAAGCCTCAGACATCCTAGATGAGTGGCTATCAGGGATGATAAGGGAAGTTAAGGCGTTTGCTAAAACCAACGCAGTCATAGACGCCTTAAAGAGCGGAAGCTGGGATTACCTGATGAAGGAGTACTTCCCTTTCCAACTTAAAGATAAACCCCACATCGAGATGGCCTTCATAGCTTACCCCGATGGAAGCGCACCAACTACCTTAGGAAACGTAGTCAACGTAAAAGATAGGAAGTACTTCATCGAGATAATGCAAGAGGGAAAGGAGATAGTCATAAGCGACGCCTTGATTTCAAGGGCTACCAATAGACCCGTCTTCGTGATCGCAGCAGCCGTGAAAGATAAGGAAGGGAAAACCCTGGGGGTTTTAGGTCTAACCATAACGCTTGAAGCCATAAGCAGAATAGCTCAAGATGTAAGGGTCGGAAAGAACGGTTTTGCCTGGGTAGTTGACTCAAGCGGAACGGTTTTGGCTCACCCAAAACAGGAGCTTTTAATGAAGCTAAACATAAAGGAGGCTTCAAAGGCGGGCTTCAAGGGGCTTCAAGAGGTCTCAAGGAGCATCCTCGGAGGAGAATCGGGCATGGCCCGGATAACGCTTCCCGATGGCTCGGTAAGTCTTATATTTTACTCACCCATACAAAATGCCAAGGGGTGGGCTTTCCTCGTAGAGCTTCCTGAAGTAGAGATAACCGGAAGGGTTAAGAGCATAACCAATACCCTTATACTTATGCTCTCTATAATGACAGGCGTAATCGCGCTGATAATACTATTCGTTAGCTCATCGATATCGAAGCCCATAAGGGGTCTAGCTCAAGTTGTGGCCTCCTTCGGCGAGGGAGATCTCACGGTTAGCTTCAAGGCATCTGGAAGAGATGAGGTTGCTCAAATAGCTCAAGCTTTAGAGCGCGCGAAGGAGAACTTGTGGGAATTGGCGAAAGCTATACTCGAGGGGGCAAACCAGATAAGCTCCTCAGTGGAGAGCTTAGCTCAGAACGCGGAAGAAATAAGCGCCACAAGCGAGGAACTCTCAGCTCAGATGGAGGAGATAAACAAATCCGCTCAAGATGCCTCAGCATCCATAGAGGAGGTTACGGCGAGCACGGAGGAGATAGCGTCAAGCGCCCAGAACTTAGCTAAATCCGCTCAGGACTTAACGGAAAGGGCAGGGGAGATTAACAAGAGCGCGAAAGAAGGGGAGAAAGGATTAAACCTTATAGCGGATGTTATAAATCAGACGAAGGAGAAGGCGAGGGATACAGAAAAGGCGGTAAGGGAGCTCGCGGAGATGGCCAAGAACATCGGTGAGATAGTTGAAACCATAAGCTCGATAGCGGAGCAGACCAACTTGTTAGCCCTAAACGCAGCGATAGAAGCGGCGCGCGCTGGAGAGGCAGGGCGCGGTTTCGCCGTAGTTGCCGATGAGATAAGAAAGCTCGCTGAGGGAAGCAAATCGGCCACAAGCAAGATAGCTCAGATACTTGGCCAGATACAGCAAGGAGCTGAGCGAGCGAGTCTGGCAACAAGCGAAACAGCCAGGGTCATAGAAACCGCCATGGAAAGCTCCACAAAAGTCAGGGACATGCTCTTAAGCATACTTAAGGAGATAGAGGGGATGAGCTCACAGATAGAGAACTTGGCAGCCATAGCTGAGGAGCAGAGCGCGTCCACGGAGGAGGCAAGTAGCGCCATGGATATGGCAACGAGATCGGTAACGACGATAGCCGAGCGCTTAGAGGAGATGAACAAGGCCCTAAGGAAACAGGCAGACTCAAGCCAAGGCGTAAGCGCAGCCTCTCAAGAGCTCGCTTCGATAGCGGAAAACTTCCTGAAGCTTGTAAAGAGGTTCAAGGTATAAAAAAAGGGGCACCTTAAGGTGCCCCTTTTTTCACCCCCTTTACGGAGCTTGAGAAATCACACCAGACTCCATAAGCACCTTGACCATCTCTCTTGCAGACCTTATGGACTCATCAGCTTTCTTAAAGAGCTCATCGCGACTTAAGCTGACCCTTGCAACGCCCTGTTCAATCGCCTTAGCCCCCACCGCTTGAGCCTCCTCCACGTAAACCTCCCACATATCCATAGTTGGGAGTATGAAATCCTCAGAGAGAAGCCCCTTCTTCTCAACATACTCAGCTAAGGCGTTAGCGGCAGCTATGCACATCTCATCGGTTATGGTCTTCGCCCTAACATCCAAGGCACCGCGGAATATGGCCGGGAATCCCAAAGAATTATTGACCTGGTTGGGGAAGTCCGACCTACCGGTAGCGACCACCTTGGCTCCAGCTTCTTTAGCATCCCAGGGCCATATCTCAGGAATGGGGTTAGCGCAGGCGAAAACTATCGCATCCTTAGCCATACCCTTAACCCACTCCTTCTTTATCGTATCGGGGCCAGGAGTAGATAGGGCTATGACGGCATCAGCGCCCCTCATGGCCATGGCCACATCCCCAACCACACCTTCGGCATTGGTCTTCTCGCACATCTCCCACTTCTCCTTAAACTTATCCCTGTTTCTCTCTATGTCAGCCCTACCTTTATGAAGGGTTCCCTTGGAATCGCAGAGGATTATGTTACCACCGGGAACCCCACCAGCCATAAGCAGCCTAGCGGTGCATATTCCAGCGGCACCAGCACCTACTATCACTATCTTCATATCCTGCATCCTCTTTCCCACTATCTTGGCCGCGTTTATAAGCCCAGCTAAGGTCACGGCAGCCGTTCCCTGTTGATCATCATGCCAAACCGGTATCTCCATCTCATTCCTAAGCCTCTCGAGTATGTAGAAGCACTTGGGTTGTTCGATATCCTCGAGGTTTATGCCACCGAAGGACGGTTGAAGATACTTAACCGTCTTTATGAACTCGTCAGGGTCCTTGGTGTCAAGGCATATTGGAACGGCGTCAACTCCCCCAAGGTACTTGAACAAAAGCGACTTCCCCTCCATAACGGGCATAGCGGCCTCAGGCCCTATGTCGCCGAGTCCCAAAACCCTTGTGCCATCGCTAACAACCGCAACCACATTCCACTTCCAAGTGTACTCATAGACTAGCTCCTTGTTAGCCTGTATGGCCTTGCAAGGAGCCGCAACTCCCGGAGTATACCATATAGCGAAGTCGTCTACGCTTCTTACCACGCACCTTAAACCCGTTTGAATCTTGCCCTTGTAAAACTTGTGAAGCTTCATAGCATCTTCAGCGGGTTTGCTAGCTCTCTTCAAAAGCTCCTCCTTAGTTAACATTAATTTAACCCCCCCTTTAGATCACTTTATATCTATTAACGCCCTCAACGTAAAGGTCATTGCCATAGGCGTCTATCCCAACTATCACGGGAAAATCCTCAACCTCAAGTTTATATACGGCCTCAGGGCCAAGTTCGGGAAAGGCTATCACCTCGGCTTTTTTTATGCGCTTGGCAAGAAGAGCTCCAAGGCCACCTATGGCCAAGAAATAGACGGCCTTATACTTCTTCATCGCCTCTATGACCTCCGGCTTCCTTAATCCCTTACCGATCATGCCCTTTAAACCCCGCTCTATCAGGATGGGCGTATAAGGATCCATCCTACCGCTCGTCGTGGGACCAGCCGAACCTATGACCTGCCCCGGCTTCGGTGGACAGGGACCAACGTAGTATATAACTTGCCCTTTAAGCTCCATTGGAAGCGCCTCACCCTTAGATATCATCTCCACCAAGCGCTTGTGAGCTGCATCCCTAGCGGTATAAACCACTCCTGATAATAGAACCTCATCCCCAGACTTAAGGCTTAAAACCACATCATCAGTCAAAGGAGTTAAGACCCTCTTAGCCATAGCATCCACCCCCTAAAGAACCGCCTCAGCGTGCCTCGCGGCATGACACTGAAGGGTAACCGCCACGGGCATGCAAGCTATGTGAGTTGGCCAAAGCTCAATGTGAACTGCCATAGCGGTGACTCTTCCGCCCAGCCCCTGAGGACCTATTCCAAGCTTGTTAACCTCTTCCAAGATCTCCCTCTCCAGATTAGCGATCTTAGGATCGGGGTGAGGCTCGCCAACCTTACGAAGCAAAGCTCTCTTAGAGAGAAGAGCTGCCTTCTCCATGGTTCCACCAACTCCTACACCGATTATTATCGGAGGGCAAGGGTTCGACCCAGCAACCTTAACAGTCTCAACGACGAAGCTCTTTATCCCCTGGGGACCATCGGCAGGTATGAGCATCTTAACCGCTCCCATGTTCTCGCTACCAGCACCCTTAGGTAAGACCGTTATCTTAAGCCTATCGCCGGGGACCACATCGGTATATATCACCGCAGGGGTGTTATCGCCGGTGTTCTTGCGATCAAAGATCGGATCAGATACCACCGACTTTCTAAGATAGCCGTTTATGTAACCCCGCCTGACACCCTCATTTATCGCATCATACAGATTACCACCGACTATATGAAGGTCTTGCCCCAACTCAACGAATACGACCGTCACGCCAGTATCTTGACATATTGGAACGCCTTCAGTTGAAGCCACCTGAGCGTTCTCTATGAGCAGGTTGATTATATTCTTGCCCATAGGAGACTCTTCCCTCTCCAAAGAGCGCCTAAGAGCCTCCATCACATCTTGAGGCAAGATATTCGCCGCTTTGATGCACAGTCCCTCAACAGTGGAAACTATTTGATCAACATGAATCTCTCTAACCAAAGGCACCCCTCCTTTTAATCAAAGAAAGGAAAGCACGTTATTCTTGATATTCTGAATATGCTCCCTAACGGCCTCCTCAGCCTTAGTGAGGTCCCTCTCTCTAATGGCAGACCAGATCCTCTCGTGCTCCCGCAGAGACTCCAAAGCTCTTCCAGCGGTAAGGAGAGATCGGAACTTATATCTTATAAGGTGAACGTTGGCACGCTCATAAAGCTGCTTTAAGACGGAGTTATCGGCCAGAAGTATTATCTTATCGTGAAACTTACTGTTCAGCTCCGAGTATTTAACGAAATCATAGTTCTTTAAAGCCTCTTTCATCTCCTCAACTATGCTACCAAGCTCTGCTATACCCTCGTCGCTTGCTTTACTGCAAGCGAGCCTTACAGCTGTTACCTCAAGCCCCTCACGAACCTCAAAGCACTCGGTTATGGTCCTCTTCGAAACCGGGACTATAACAGCCCCCTTCCTCGTTTCAAGAACAGCGAGCCCCTCATAGGCCAGCCTCTCAAGGACCTTCCTCGCTATCCTTCTGCTTACGCCGAACTTCTCCATGAGCTCCGTTTCCCTGAGCCTCATTCCCTCGGGGAAATACCCGGTGACCAAAGAGGTATAGACCTTGTTGAAAACCTGATCGAAGGTGAGAGCTTCCCCACTAGCGGACTTAGTCTTCCCCTTTCTCATCTTGATCCCCCATATCCCCCCTCCTGATATATCCTTAAGGGTTAATCCTCTTGTTCAAGAGCGCCGTAACAAATCCTGGCTCCCGACCGAGCCAAGAGCTCATCAAAGTAAGAGGTAAGCCCAAGCTCGTCGCTTATCTTCTTAAGCTCATCGATCAGATTAGATGGCAAACTTATATCCTTACCCTCGCGCATCTTCAAGAACTCTATCTCACCAGGCATGAATATCCTCTCCCCCTCCTTACAAGGCGATGATTTTACCCTCCTTATGTAGTCATCAACCTGACCTTCGAAGTCGCCAGAGATGAAAACGGCGGGATCCAAGGCCGCGAAAAGATGCCCTATCCTCATGGGTTTGGAAAGGTCATCGTTCGCCCCCACATCCTCCAAGAAAGAGGACCCGGTCAAAAGACCGCTTAAGATATCTATAACTAAGGCAAGCCCATACCCCTTAGGCCCCCCAATGGGAAGGAGGGTTCCTTTAAGAGCCTTAGCTGGGTCGTCAGTCGGTAAGCCATCTTCGTCTAAAGCCCATCCCAAGGGGATCTTCTCCCCACAAGATAGAGCGATCCTTATCCTTCCCCTCGCAACCACGCTCGTTGCCATGTCAAGGACTATGGGCAACTCATCCTTCGCAGGTATACCAACCGCTATCGGATTGGTACCAAACATGGGGGACTTTCCACCCCATGGAGCCATGGCCGGAGCGGTGTTGGATATGGCAAAACCGATCATGTGAGCGCTAGTAGCCCTTAAAACGTAAAAGGCTAGGCTACCTAAGTGGTTAGAGTTCCTAACCCCAACAACTCCAATCCCATAACGGCGAGCGAGCTCTACGCACCTATCGACAGCCCAGCATCCTACAACGGGAGCAAGCCCGTTTCCAGCATCAACCAAAGAAACGGCCCCCTTAGAGGAGATCTCCTTGATCTCCGTCTTGGGGTTCATGAGTCCCACCCTTATTCTCTTTATATATATCGGAAGACGAGCTATACCATGAGACTTAACTCCCCTCATCTCAGAAAATAGCAGAGAATCTACGAAAAGGCGAGCGTCTTCGTCAGGAACACCGCAGGAAGAAAGAAGAGACACGCAGAACTCCCTTAAAGCTTCCGCGCTAACCTTAACCTCACCGAAAGAGCTTTCCATCCTTCACTCCTCCTTACTTGAAAGCAACTTTCCACACCCTTTATGAAAATTATTATACCATTAAAAAATAAAAAGAGGGGGGAGGGGGTGGGGAGACCCGATCTCGCCTTTAACCCCCTCAATGGCTATATCTCAACCGAATCGTTGAAAGCCAACCTACTCAGGGATCGCCATGTCAGAAGCACCGGGTTTGCTCTGTACGGCCTCAGGATAGTAGCGCTTGACAAACTCCACAACTATAGCAGCCTGGTAAGCCATATCTCTACCGTTCTGGGCAGTCGTCTTTATACCGTGAGCGCTAACAACGGAGTTACCCGTCTTAAGATGTATGGGGGCAGCTATTCTAACCATCTCAGGCGCCTCAAAGGTCCTTATAAATCCACCAGAACCGGGAGGATTATCGGTATGAACATCAAGCGGAACCTTAACGGCTTGCCTTAAAGCGGCTATCATGGGTAGCTGCATATCCCTCACGGGGTTTATAGAATCAGCACCAAGCTGCTCAAGGAGCTTAAAGGAAGCAGGATTGGCATGACCGCAGTGAGCGGAAACCTTGAACTTGACGTTTTGAGGAAGCTCTCCTGCCTTCCTCATCTCGTTCAGAACCCAAAGCATACCCTCATCGTAAACCAGTATACCTCTGACGCCAAGCTCAACACCGCGCAAAACGTCCTCGATCGCCCTCACAAGCTGCTCCGTACCTCTCAACCTGTAACCGATTCTAACCCCCTGGGGGCTTAAAACTGTGGCGCTTGTATCATATGTAGCCCTTGGCCCCACTGACATGTTCAACTCAATACCGTTATCCTTACAGATGGCGACGAACTCCTTTATCTCCTTCGCTGTGTAGCGCATCATACCATACGTATCATCGACGCGATTTATGGTTATCCCCAAATCCTTAGCCGTGTCCAAAAGAGCCCTCAAGGCCTCAACTGAGTTAACGGTTGGAACCTCAATGCGAAAGTGCGCCCCATCGGGAAACCTCATGTTAGATGTCGGTAGATCCCACGCATCGGAACCAGGCAAACCAAGCTTTCTCAAAAACGCTCTCGTCCGATCAAACATAAACATTCCCTCCTCCACAATCATAAGGCTATACTAAATGCTAACATTAATATAACACTTTATCCACTACCTGTCAATACAATGATTGGAAACAAAATATATAAATTTTTTGTAAACATATTTGTTCACGAATACAAGCAATGGTAGCTCCTCGCTTCAAGGCGGGCATATGTTTAAAGCTTTTTCAAACAGGCTTCCTAACGTGCTTAGAAGTTTCTCTTGACATGAGTCTCAACTTAAAGCAATAAGACCCCCTTTCTGATATAATCTTCATATGATGAGAAAGGGTTTAACGCTTATAGAGCTTCTCGTGGCCTTGGCAATAGCGGCCCTCATAGGGGGAACGCTCCTGGGACTCCTTATGGGAACTATAAGAGGGAGGGCCTTTTCTGAAAGCGCAACGATAGAGAACCAAATAATAAGGGGAGTATTGGAGATGCTTTATTCCGACTTAAGGACATCCTTTCAGACGGAAAAAGGATTAAACTTCGTCGGGGAAAAGACTAGATTATCCTTCCTTAAGATGGGCAAAAACGGCTTAGAGAGGGTGGAGTATGAGTTTAAGGATGGGAAGATGCTAAGAAATGGAACTCTTCTCGTTGAAGATAAGGAGTTCACCATAAGTTTTAGGTTCATCAAGGGCAAAAGCTACCTCGACTCATGGGAGAAAGTGGGAGACAAGCCCGATGGAGTTGAGGTGGAGATTAAATACAAAGGTAATAGTTGTAAAAGGTTAATCCTCACCTATTAGGAGGTGTTCTCTTTGAGAAGGCTTTTCGTAACTGCCTTAGTGGTCGCTTTGCTTTCGCTTCCCACGCTTGCCTGGGGAGCGAACTGGACGGTCATGATCTACATGGCAGCAGATAACGACCTTGAGCCCTACGCTATAAGCGACTTCCTGGAGCTATCTTCAGTTGGGTCAAGTAGCAGCGTCAATATCTTGGTTCAGCTTGATAGGGGTGGTTGGGATCTAAGCTATGGATGGTGGACGATAACTCACAGATTCCGCATAACCAAAGGTATGACGCCCACGCCAGATAAGGCAATAGCCGATTGGGGAGACGGTAAGGGTGGAAGAGAGGTTAACATGGGAGATCCAGCGAGCTTAAGAGATTTCGTCGAGTGGGCTATGAGAAGCTACCCTGCCGATAACTACCTACTCGTTATATGGAACCATGGACAGGGGTGGAAAGCGAAAAATGAGGAACCGACAAAAGCGGTTTGTTATGATTACACAAGCCCAGACTTCCTATACGCCTATGAGTTAAGGGAAGCGCTCAACGGGAAGAGGTTATCCATAGTGGCGATGGACGCTTGCCTCATGGGAACGATAGAGGTGATGACAGAGCTCATCGATATAGCCGATTACTTCGTGGCCTCAGAGGAGGTAGTGCCCGGATATGGCTTTCCCTACGATAGCATCATGAACGCTTTATTATACAATCCCTCCATGACTCCCAGGGAGCTTTGCCGGATAATTGTAGAAAGATATAGAGACTATTACCAAAATTCCCCCCTCGCCGTAACCCTCTCAGCCATAGATATGAGTAAACTGCTTAACGTGCTAAACACGCTTAACGATCTTATCGAGGAGATATCCTTAAAGGAGTGCTGGAGCTCGGTCAAAGAAATTAGATCTCAAGCCTTAGCCTTCAGTGGCGGCTACCAGATAGACCTGGCGAACTTCGTCAGGCTCCTTTCACAGAACGTGAATCTCTCTAAGGCAGCAGATTTACTTTCGGCCATAGAAAGCGCGGTCTTTTCGGAATATCACTCTCCAAGCTTAAGCGGAGCCTCAGGGATATCCATATACTTCCCCTCTGGAAGGGAGTACAACCCCTTCTACAGCGATACGAGGAGGAACTTCCTCCTTTACTCCGATTGGGATAGCTTTCTAAAGAGCTACCTTAAGGCCACCGCTCCTAAGATAACCGCTCCTCAAAGCGAAAGGGAGCCAAACATCGACGGAAATATAGGGTATGATGAGTGGAGCGATGCCTACAAGATAGAAAGGGACAACGTAAAGATATACCTTAAGTGCGATGAGAGATATCTTTATATAGGAATAGATAACTTTAATGATTCCACCATAGATGAGGGAGACAAGGTCGGAATATACTTCGACACCGATGAGGACTGGAGCTGGCCATCAACCAAAGGGGATGAAGGAAACTACTGGATAAGATACGAGGGAGGAAGCTGGAAGGGGCTATTCAGGGCCATCTGGGGAACTTCAGGTATACCGAGCCTTGACAGCCTCCCTACTACCCTATCGCAAGATGAGGTTCTCTTCGCGGTTTCTTTATCACAAGGACGCCTTCAGTATGAGATAAGGATAGATTACACCTCGAGGTGGAAGGCACACTTAGGAAGTAAGCTTCACCTTTATATATTCGCATACGACGCTAAAAAGAATGGGGACGACATAAGATGGCCGGAGGATTTAAGCGGTAACGACTACGGCTATTTCTCTCCCGTTAACTATGGCGTTCTTAAGCTCGGTGAAATTGAAGAAACGCCCAAGATGGAGATAAGCCACGAGGAAATAGACTTCGGTGAGGTAAAGGTAAACGAAACCGAGGAGGAGACGATAACGATAAGAAACGTGGGAACGGCGATTCTGAGAGTGGAAGCTAGCTTAGATGGAAAGGACTTAGATAGTTTCTTGATAAATCCAACGTATCTCGAGGTTCCTCCCGGAGCATCAGCCAGTTTGAAGGTATACTTCACCCCTAAGAGGAAGGGAACCCTTAACGCCCTTATAATTCTCGAGAGCAACGATCCATTAAAAAGCCTGTGCTACATATACCTTAAGGGAAGCGGAAAGGAGGAAAGCGACTGGTGGTCTTTGGGAGGATGCCAAGCATCAAGGATACCAGGCGGGCTATCTAACCTACTGCTTTTAGCTCCCTTGGCTTTGATGATAAGAAGGGCTCTTCAGTAAGCGCCCTTGCCTGATAGAACGACCAATAGGGTCCTTATGATTATCTTAGTGTCAAGCCATAAAGACCAGTTTTGAATGTAATAGGCATCGAGGCGTAACCTCTCCTCAAAGGAGGTAAGGTTACGCCCGCTTATCTGCCAGAGACCGGTAATACCGGGTTTAACCTCCTGTATAACTTCAAAATAGCTACCTATCTTATCCCTCTCCCTCGGCAGATAGGGGCGTGGCCCAACTATGCTCATATCTCCCCTTAGGACGTTCCAAAGCTGGGGGAGCTCATCCAAGCTCCACTTCCTCAAGAACCTCCCCACCCGGGTAAGCCTTGGATCGTGCCCCCTAAGCTTAGCAAACCTATCCCACTCCTCGCGAGCGGATGGGTTCTCACTAAAATATTTTTCAAGTATCTCATCAGCGTTAAGATACATGCTCCTGAACTTATAGCAGGGGAAGGTGCTTCCCCCTTTTCCTAAGCGGGGAGCCACGTAAAAAACCGGTCCGGGAGAGTCAAGCTTTATGAGAATGGAAATTAAAAGAAAAAGAGGGGAAAGGACGATGAGGGCCGGAATGGCTAATGCAAGGTCAAAGGCCCTCTTTACAATCGCGTTCCAACCTCTTATGAGGTTTCTCTTAACCTCTATAAGAAAGAGCCCCTCAACCTCATCAAGCCGAGCAGAAGCTGAGGATAAGCCATAGATATCGGGAATTATCTTCACGGGGATGCCCAAACGCCCACAACCTGAGGCCAAAGACATGAGCCTCTCCCTCGGTAGAGATGGAATAGCTACTATGACCATATCGATATTTCCGCTTTCGATCAAAGCTTCCGCATCACTCAATCTACCTAAAACGGGCAAACCGTCTACATCGCCGACCTCCTCATCGCTTAGGAAACCGATCGGCCTGTAACCCCAAAGGGGATACTTCCTTAACTTGGAGAGGATGAGCCTGCCCATCTCTCCTCCCCCAACTATCAAGGTCCTCCTGCCAAACAACCCTAACCTAAGCGACAAATACCTTATAAAATACCTAACGTAGAAGAGTATCGGGAGAGAGACCAAAAAGGAGAATAGGACAACCGCTCGAGAGTACTCAAGAAGCCTGTACAGGAAGCTAAAGGAGAGGAATATAAGCGCAGTTATAAGCGTGGCCTTAGCTATATAAAACAGCTCATCAAGGGGATCCAGAAAGGACTCAACGTATAGCCCTTCGCTTCCCATCGCCAGTATCCAGACCAAAGCGATGAAGGGAAGTATCTCAAGGTAAAGGCTTAAGGGAGCGGGTGCTTCCTTAAATAAGAAGCTTAAAAGCTCGTGCCTCAAAAGATAACCCGACAAGAATGATAGAGTCATGGCAAAGAGATCCCCTATCAAAAACAAGATCACTGTGAAGTTCCTCATCCACTCACCCCCTTAAGATAGATAGAGGTGAGATCCCTTATGAGAACATCAAGGGAGTAGAACTCCTCAACCCTCTTTCTCCCCCTTAATCCCATGGAGAGCCTAAGCTCAGGCTTATCTATAAGCTCCCTTAAGAAGGCGATGAGCTCCTCCTCATCCCTCCCTATAAACCCAGTCTCACCGTGAACCACCACATCCCTGTTTCCCACTACGTTGGTGGCCACAACGGGCTTACCGCAGGCCATCGCCTCAAGGACCGATAGAGGCATGCCCTCCCATAAAGATGTCTGAAGGTAGATATCTATGCCCTTAAGATAGGAGAGAGCCTCCCTCCTATCAAGCCATCCCAGAACCTTTACGGGAGAACCCTTAAGCTCCTCCTCTAACTCTCCTCCACCTATCCAGAGAAACTCGACTTTAGGAGAGCTAAGGCTCTGGGCTATCCTTCTGAAAAGCCAAGGAGCTCTGGCGTAAGCGACCCTTCCAGAGATGGCAACCCTAACCTTATCGCTATCCTCAAACCTATGAGGGCTAACATCGTCTATCTCCCTTAGGTCTATGGCGTTGTTCAAAAGTAAGGCCCGATCGGTCAGCTTTAAGGACTCCTCAAACTCCCCGGGAGAGCAAGCGAGAATGGTTCCACCGAAAAGGGATGCCAACTTCTCAAGGTGAAAGAATAAAGCCCTCTTGAAGGAAGAGACATCCCTCATGAGGAAGGAAAAGCCCCTGGGAGAGTAAAAGACTGCCCTCTTTCGAGCGAGGAAACAAGCGAGTCTCCCAAGGAAACCAGCCTTCGATGAATGAAGGTGAACTATATCGGGGTCATACATCTTGATGAGCTTAAGAAGCCCCCAGAGGGCCCTAAGATCATTAAGCGGAGATATCTCCCTCGTCATGGGCAGGTATATCTTGACAACATCCTCCTTAAAATGCCTCTCCCAATCGCGAGGAGTCTCCCTCCTAAAGGAATACACAAGATAGACCTTAAAGAGGTCGCGGGGGAGGTTATTACATATCTGTTTAACAGACTGAAAGACACCACCACCGAAGGATTCAACCACTTGAAAGACCTTATACATCACGAAGATATTTTAACACAGAAGGAGGCTTTGGGGTAGGAGATGAAAACATCCCCTACCCCGTCTATCTATAAGGTGGGAGGAATGGAGCTCAATACATCCTTCAATATCTCTATGGAAAGCAAATACTCCTTCAAGCTTATGTGCTCCCTGGGAGTGTGGTCAAGGGAGCTATCGCCAGGACCATAAGCCACAGAGGGACAACCCCATACGGGAGCAAGGAGGTTCATATCGGCGGTCCCGCTCTTCACCTTATGCTTAGGGGTTAATCCCCTTCTCCTTATCGCTCTATTGAAGGCGGAAACCAAGGGGTTATTTCTATCGCATCTATAGGCCTTCGCCTTAAAGGTCGCCACCCATCCATCGCCTAAAAGGGAGAGAAGCTCGTCCGGGTCGATCCAAAGAGGGAGTCTGAAAGATACACCAAGGTCGAGTTTCTCAGTCAAACCATCGCTTGAGGAGGTTATCTCCCTTACCTTCATATCGATTCTATCGATGGACCCCTCCTTGCCGCGATTAAGCTCATCTAAAAGCTTCCTTATCCTCTCTATGCTCCTTAGCCCTTCCTCTATAGCTCCATCGTTACCCGAGGCTGGGTGGGAAACATCAGACAAGAAGCTCTTCCTTATGAAGAGAGAGCCTTTATATCCCAGCGTCACACCATCGGCGCCACTTGGTTCACCGATTATAAGGTAAGAGGGAAAAGATGATACCTTCTTAAGCAGGTGAAGGGCGCCCGTCGAAGGTCCTTCCTCCTCAACCGCTCCCACCACAACCACCCTTAAATAATCAGGGATCTCCGCCTCAGAAACGGCAACTATAAAGGCAGCCAATGGCCCCTTCGCATCCACGCTTCCCCTCCCATAGAGGAGGTCACCCTCTATCCTCGGCTCTATCCAACCCAAAGCAGTATCCATATGCCCCACAAGGTAGATCTCCTTATCTCCCCTCCCTTTGATCGCCACGAAGTTTCCAACCTCATCTATATAGGCGTGATCGAAGTTCATCCCCTTTGATGCCTCAAGCAGAAACTCCGCTATCTCCCTCTCCTCTCCAGGAAAGCTCCTTATCTTAACCATCCTGTATAAAAGATCAATCGGATTCATCCCTCGAAAGCACCTTCCTGACCTTCTCCACCACAAAATCTACCTCCCCCTCGCTTATGATAAGCGGGGGAAGAAACCTAATAACCGTTGGGCCAGCCTGAAGGGCCAAAACCCCTTCCTCCGCCAACGCCTTAAGGTATGGAGCGCTCCTTCTTTTAAGCTCCATACCTATCATCAACCCCAAACCCCTTACATCCTTCACCAAGGGAGAGTCTATGGCTTTCAACCCTTCGAGAAAGAGTTTGCCTAAGCTTTCAGCTCTCTCATCAAGCGAGTTCTCCTTCATGAACCTTATAGATGCCCTCGCAGCAGCGCAAGATAAGGGGTTTCCCCCAAAGGTAGAACCATGAACCCTCTGAGGAAGCTTGCCTAAAGAATCCCTCAAGACAACCGCACCTATCGGAAGCCCTCCCGCCATACCCTTAGCTAAACAAACCATATCAGGTGAAAGCCCATATCTCTGAAAGGCGAAGAACCTTCCAGTCCTACAAAAGCCCGTCTGTATCTCATCGGCTATAAAGAGAGCCCCGCTTCTTCTGCAAAGCTCCTGAGCAAACCTCAGAAAATCCTCACTTAAGGGATAGACTCCTCCCTCACCTTGAACCACCTCAAAGATGAAGCCAGCTACCTCCTCATTTATGAGACTCCTTAGCCCCTCTTTATCCTCAGGGTCAACGTGAACGAACTCCGGGACCAAGGGCTCAAAGGGCTCACGATATTTCGGGTTCCAGGTAGCGCTTAAAGCACCGAAGGTCCTTCCGTGAAATGCTCTCTTTAAAGCCACGATCCTCTTTCTACCCGTAAGCAGCCTCGCGAACTTTATGGCAGCCTCAACGGCCTCGGCACCGCTGTTGCAGAGGAAGACGCTACCCATGTAATCCGGCATAACCTCAAGCAGCTCCTTATAAAGTAGAGCCCTCTCCTCGTGATAGAAGGTCTCAGAGCATATTATTAACTTTTTAGCCTGATTAAATATAGCATCGAGGACGTAGGGGTTTGAGTGCCCAACAACCCCAACGCCGTGCCCTCCAACGCAGTCTATATACTCCTTACCCTCGGAATCCCAAACCTTAGCGCCCTCACCCCTAACTAACCTCAAGGGCACCTTGGGATATACTCCACTTCCATATTTCTCTTCTAGCTCTATCAACTCCAAGATCAGGCTCACTCCCTCCCTTAAATAGGGTCCCCTTACCCTGAAGGGCTGAGAATACCGGACTCTCATCATAACCTGAAGCTATTACTCCCCTTTTAACTCCTCCCTTCATAGCCTCAAAAAGAGCCATAACCTTCTTCTTCATCCTCCCCTTAGCTAAAGCGAGCATCTCCTCCTCCATATCGAGGGAAACCTCTTTAATCAGGCTCCCGGGATCGCTTAAATCCCTTAAAAGCCCTGGAACGTCGGAAAGGATAACGAGATTCTCGCTCCTTAAGGCCAAGGCTATCTTAGATGCTAAGGTGTCGCCATCCACGTTAAGGAGCTCACCCAGAGGGCTTAATGCAAGGGGAGCAACAACCGGAACTAACCCCATATCTAATAGCCTCTCAAGGAGCTCAGAGTTCACACGGGTTATCTTCCCGGAGTAATCATCCTTTATTATCCTCACCTTTCCCTCGGGAGTTAAAGCCTTTATAACCTTCCTCTCCGCCTCTATTAGCCTACCATCCGCACCGCAAAGACCTATAGCCTGAACGCCCACCCTTTGAAGCTCGGCAACCAAAAACCTGTTTACCTTACCCGCGCAGGCCATAACGAAAACCTCAAGGACCTCCTTGGTGGTCCTTCTACTTTCAAACCCCGAGGGAGAGGTAACCTTTTCAACCTCTATGCCGAGCCTTCGAGAGAGCTCGTTCGTAGTCTCCCCTCCACCGTGAACTATTACCAACCTCTCCCCAGCATCATAAAGCCTCTTTATATCACCGCATACGCTGTTAAAGTTACCATTTAAACTTCCTCCGATTTTCAAAACTATCAAATATACCACCCCCTAAACGGGATAGACGGGAACCAATCTTAACCCCATATCCTCAGGAAGCCCTAACGCCACGTTAGCCGCCTGAATCGCGCTACCTGAGGCCCCCTTTACGAGGTTATCTATGACGCTCACCAAGGTTAAGCTTCTACCGTTGGGGTGTAGCTTCATACCTATCATGCACAGATTGCTCCCCGTAACCCATCGAGGATCGGGGAAGCGAAGATGCTCAGGTTTAAATGGACAAAGCTCAACGAAGGGTTCAGAGGAGTATCTCTCCCTGTATATGCTAAGGATCTCCTTTTCGCTTAAAGCCTCCTTAAGCTCGCACCTTATCACCGCCTGTATACCCCTGACAAGCTCAACCGCCGTTATCCTTATCTCACCCTCAACCCCCGTCTCCTGAACGACCTCAGCGAGATGCCTGTGCTCATAGGTAGCGTATATCCTCAAGGCCCTGCTCCTTTCAGGGTGGTGCCCACCTTCAGAGGGCTTAGCTCCACCAGCCGAGGACCCAACCCTGACATCCGCGTGAAAGCTATCTAAAAGTGACCTTTTAGCTAAGGGTAAGAGGGCCAGGTTTATTGCCGTAGCGTTACACCCCACACCGGAGATAAGCCTGGATCCCTTTAGATCCTCCCTGTGAAGCTCGGGAAGTCCATAAACCGAAAGCTTAAGGAGCTCCGGGTAGGGATGCTTCCAAGAATACCACCTCTCATAATCTTTGGGATCCTTGAGCCTGAAGTTAGCGCTCAAGTCCACAACTTTCTTCCCCCTATCGTATATCTCCTTAACTAGATCGGCTCCCTCCCCATGAGAGAGTGCGATGAAAGCTATGTCAAAATCCCCCTCCAAGGCCTCCTCGTAGCTAACGAAGCTACCCTTAAGGAAGGGCCTTAGGTGAGGATGATACCTCCAGATGGGCTCCCCCGCAGCTCCCTGCGAGGCAACCGCTACAACCTCTATCCCGCCATGAAGGGAGAGTATCCTTAAGAGCTCTCCTCCCGTATAGCCTCTTCCTCCGAAGACTACGGCTTTAATCACGAAAGCACCTCCTCCACGAAGTCGGCGATGAGCTTTCCAACATCTACACCTACATCCCTAGAGGATCTCGCAAACTCAGGCGTGGAGTTTACCTCGTTCACCAATACCCCCCTCTCGCTCTCGAAGAGATCAAGCGCGATGAAGTCCCCACCAACTATCGATGCAACCCTTTCACATATCCTCTTTATCTCCTCGCTTATCGGACAAGGGGTGGCCCTAGCTCCACGAGCGGTGTTGGTAACCCAGTGCGAGGAGTTCCTGTAAACCGCATATCTAACCTTTCCACCTATAACCAGAACCCTTATATCCCTGCCGGGCTTGTTAACGTACTCCTGAACATAAAAGGCCTTCTGATGAATCCCTCCGAGATTCCACCTGTAGCTTATTATCGCCTCAGCGGTATCCCTATCGTTGACCTTGGCAAGAAGCCTCCCCCAAGAGCCGTTAACCGGCTTGACCACCGCGGGATAACCAACCCTATCCAAAGCCTCAAAGGCCTTCTCTGGCGAAAAGGCAAGATAGGTGCGAGGGACAGGAAGCCCCTCCTTCGCCAAAAGCTCCGTAGTTAGCGCCTTGTCATTGCATATTATCAACGTCCTAAAAGGGTTTATAACCCTAATTCCCTGTCCCTCGAGCAGAAAGGAGATATAAGTAGCTTGAGAAGCGCTTAAAGTCCTATTTATGGCTAAACTAAATTCACCTATCCTGCTTCCCAACTCCCATAAGGTTTTGTTCCCCAAGACCTTTTCCACCTTTATACCTCTCTTAGTTAAAGCGCTATCTATTATCCTCTCCTCATCCCTCAGTATCGTATAGACCAAAAGAACCTTCTTCCCATCCGTCCCAAGGCTACTCCCCCCAATCTTCCTCAACCTCGGGAGCGACCTCGAGCTCCAGAGGGTTAAGGCTCACGACCTCAAGCTCAACGCCGCAATCAGGGCATATAACTATCTCCCCTATCTCAGGATCCTCCAGTTCAAGAAGCGCATCACATTCAGGACAACGAGACTTAACCATCATAAAGATTCACCCCCATTAAAGAAAGCTTTTTATATACCTCACTATCTCCCCCGGAATATCCACCCCCGTAGGAGCTATGCTATTCCTGAACTCAGGGGAGTGATTTATCTCGTTAACAATAAGCTCCCCCGATGGAGTCTCAAAGAGGTCAATGGCAACTATCTCGCCATCCACCGCGCGCGCTGACCTCTCCGAGAGCTCGACAAGCTCGGGGGTCAAGGGACAGTTGCGAGCCTCTCCTCCACGAGCCGTATTGGTTATCCAGTGAGGAGAAACCCTGTATATTGCAGCTATACACCTGCGCCCCACGACGAAGCTCCTTATATCCCTACCAGGCTTATTGACGTATTCTTGAACGTAAAATATCTTCTGAAGCCCGTTTCCAAGGGTATACTTATGCTCCAGGACCGCTTCGGCAGCATCCCTATCGTTGACCTTAGCAAGAAGCCTCCCCCAAGAGCCGTTGACCGGCTTGACCACCGCAGGATAACCCACCCTCTCTATGGCCTCCAACGCCTTATCCGGCGAAAATGCAAGATAGGTGCGAGGAACGGGAACGCCGCTTTCGACGAGAAGAAGGGTCGTCAAAGCCTTATCTAAGCAGTTAGCTATCGCTTTAGAGGAGCTTACAACCTTTATGCCCTTGCTTTCAAGGGCACGAGAGACATAGAAGGCATGCGAGGCAGATATCACGCGGTTTAAGACCACAGCCGGCGGCCTTATGGGAAACTCTCCATCGTTAAAAAGAGGGAGCAAAATGCTATCCTCGTGGATGAGGTTTAAGGAGACCCCCTCCTTCTCGAAGGCCTCAATCAGCATCTTCTCCTCAACCCTTAACCTAGAGTAAACCATCCAAGTTTGCGCTTCCCCAACTTAATCACCCTCCTCAAGAAAGAGTTTAAAATGTTAAAGCCCCGCCCACCTTTGGGAAGGTGAGCGGGGCTTTAAAAACAACCCCTAAAAATCAGCTTCAGCCTAAGGCTGAAGCAAAAAACCCACCTTCCCAGCCTCTCGGCTTAGGCTTCTTGAATTGCTTGTTCCGCTTCAAGCATATCTTGGGAAGATGGGTTCCTAATCTATTCACTTCAGGAATCGCCTCCTATACAATTTCGAACCTAATATATCATATAAGCGCTTCCGCTGTCAAGTATCCTTCTTAAGCTCTCCATAAAGTCTTCTATGCCAATCCCAGGCGGTTTTAATAATAACCGAGATATCCTTATATTTAGGGCTCCACCCAAGAATCCCCCTCGCCTTTTCGCTGCTTCCAACGAGAACCGGAGGGTCTCCCGGCCTTCTAACGTCCTCAACGACCCTTACCTTTCTTCCCGTAACCATCTCAACCACTTCGATCACTTCCCTAACGGAGAAGCCCTTCCCGTTCCCAAGGTTAAAGACCTCGCTTTCGCCCCCCTTAAGCAGGTACTCAAGCGCCAATATGTGCGCTTCAGCCAGATCAGTAACGTGAATGAAGTCCCTAACGCAAGTGCCATCCTTAGTAGGATAGTCCGTCCCGAATATCCTAAAGACCTTATCCTCATGGTAAACCACATCAAGGAGACTGGGGATAAGACGCACGGGGGGATCCTGCCACTCACCTATCTCACACTCAGGATCAGCACCAGCCGCGTTAAAGTATCTTAAGGAAACGTACCTCAGCCCATAGGCAGATGAATAGTCCTTAAGGATCTCCTCAACCATGAGCTTGCTCTTGCCATAGGGGTTTATGGGGGACTTAGGATGCTCCTCGGTGATGGGAATCTCTAAGGGGACTCCGTAAATCGCGCAGGTAGACGAAAATATAAATCGATTAACGCCGCTTTCAAGCATAACCTGAAGAAGATTAAGCGTACCTTTGAAGTTATTAAGGTAATAAGCTTGGGGGTCTTTAACCGACTCGTCTACGTAGGTGAGCGCAGCGAAATGCATAACCGCATCTATGGAATAGCGTCTGAAGGTGAGCCTAAGATGCTTAATATCAAGAAGGTCTCCCAGAACGAACTCACCCCACTTAGCGAACTCCCTGTGCCCGCGGGAGAGGTTATCAAAAACAAGCGTGCGATACCCTCTCCTGTTAAGCTCCTTGTTCACATGCGCCCCTATATAACCGCAGCCTCCGGTTATAAGTATCACTCCCATAGGCCTATCCTCCAAATCCCTCTTTAAACTTCCTCAATAGGAAGAAGCCTAAGTGAAACCCTCTCGGCACCTCCGCCACCAAGGGAGTTTATCAAAAAGTAAAGCATCTTAACGCTCCCCATCCAACGATGCAAAAAGCTCCTCCCACTGCCTAACTACACTATCGATGTCAAAATCCTTGGCCCTCAACCTGCCCCTCTCAGAATACCCCCTCCTTAAAGCCTCATCCATCAACAACCTACCCAAAACCTCAACCCACATCCTCTCCCTAAAATCCAAAGGCTCCTCAGAACCCCTAAACTCCCCATCAAAAGGAGGCATCAAAACACCATAGGGCGCAAACTCAACACCCTCAGCCTGCCTACCTAAGTCCGTGCCCGGCGCCAATATCTCCCTCGGACCACTCCTACAATCAGCCGAAATAACAGGAAGACCACAAGCCATAGCCTCAATCAAAACGTTCGGTAAACCCTCCCACAAAGAAGGAAACGCAAAAAGCTTAGACCTCACCATAAACTTAAAAGGGTTCCTCTGAAAACCCAAAAAGTAAACATCATAACCACCAGAAACGCTACTACCCTCATCCCAAAGAAAGGTCCTTAAACCCAAAGCACGAGAAAGACTGACCAAATAACCCTTAAGTTCACCCTCACCCAAAATAAGAAGCCTAAGATCAGGGAAAGCCATCTTAAGCTCCCTAAAAACCCTAAGAAGATACCACTGCCCCTTCTCTTTACTAAGCCTCCCAACGTTCACGATAACAGGACCCTCAAAGATCCCCTCATGCTCCCCCAAAGGCTCACAGGACATAACCCCTATCTCGTCAAGAATAAGAGGATTGTATATGACCTTAGTTTTCGCCTCCGGGACGCCCAGCTTAAGAAGGCTCAACCTCACCCCCTCAGAAACAGCAACCACGCGATCAGCCCTAGGATAAAGTAACCTAATTAAAGTGAGGTTAAGCCTCCTTAAACCTTGATGCCCGGCTAAGGGATCCATATGCACAGATATCACCGCCCTATGCCCCTTAAGGAAGCGAGCCACAACGTTCACAAAGTTAGCCCTCTCAAGAAAGGAAAGCACAACACTCCCCTCGCTAATCCTCCTTGAAAGGCTTAGAGCGTAAAGGGGTATAAAGAGGGTCTTAAGGATAGGGCTCGTTTTAATGGTGTGATCGGAAAGAAACTCAAGCCTACCCCTATCCACGGCGTAGCTGACATCCCTCTCAAGAAGGAAGACCCTCTCAGGGTTAAGGATAGAAAGAAGTCTAAGTGAAACCCTCTCGGCACCTCCGCCACCAAGGGAGTTTATCAAAAAGTAAAGCATCTTAACGCTCCCCATCCAACGATGCAAAAAGCTCCTCCCACTGCCTAACTACACTATCGATGTCAAAATCCTTGGCCCTCAACCTGCCCCTCTCAGAATACCCCCTCCTTAAAGCCTCATCCATCAACAACCTACCCAAAACCTCAACCCACATCCTCTCCCTAAAATCCAAAGGCTCCTCAGAACCCCTAAACTCCCCATCAAAAGGAGGCATCAAAACACCATAGGGCGCAAACTCAACACCCTCAGCCTGCCTACCTAAGTCCGTGCCCGGCGCCAATATCTCCCTCGGACCACTCCTACAATCAGCCGAAATAACAGGAAGACCACAAGCCATAGCCTCAATCAAAACGTTCGGTAAACCCTCCCACAAAGAAGGAAACGCAAAAAGCTTAGACCTCACCATAAACTTAAAAGGGTTCCTCTGAAAACCCAAAAAGTAAACATCATAACCACCAGAAACGCTACTACCCTCATCCCAAAGAAAGGTCCTTAAACCCAAAGCACGAGAAAGACTGACCAAATAACCCTTAAGTTCACCCTCACCCAAAATAAGAAGCCTAAGATCAGGGAAAGCCATCTTAAGCTCCCTAAAAACCCTAAGAAGATACCACTGCCCCTTCGCTTTACTAAGCCTCCCAACGTTCACGATAACAGGACCCTCAAAGATCCCCTCATGCTCCCCCAAAGGCTCACAGGACATAACCCCTATCTCGTCAAGAATAAGAGGATTGTATATGACCTTGAGCTTATCCTCCCTGAGCTTGAAGTTTTCAACGAGGTCCCTCGCCACACCCCAGGAGCAGGAAACCAAAGCGTCCGCCCGACCGTATAAAGCCCTTATCAAGATCTTATAAACGAGCTTAAGAAAACCCCTCGTTATCCCCTTACCCAAAAAGGGGCTTTTAAGAAATTCCTGAGTATAGCAGGACTGAAAGCTAAGTATCACCTTATCCTTACCCCTCGTTATCAGGTTATAGAAGTTTAAAGGCTCAAGTAAGCTTATGGAGTAGTCGGGGGCAAAGCGCCTCTTAACCGCAAGAAACTTAAAGTACCTCAAGGGCGCATTAACAAGCTTCCTAAGAAGGCTCAAAGCGGGGGGAGAGTTTATGCAAACCACCTCAGCATCAGGGCGATAATCCACGACATTTTCAAGGGTAACGACGAGCTTTCTATAACCCTTAAAGCCTTTACTCAGTCTCTCAACGACCCTCTCAGCGCCACCTTTAGCAAGATTATTAATCATAAAAAGAACGCTCTTTGAAGGCTTCACCCTAAACCCTCCCCTGAAAATAAAGGCTAAGGCCGTTTCCCTTAAGCTTTCCAATATAGGGTATCGCAAAAGGTAAAACTACGGCGTTCCTTAAAAGCCTTAAAAGTTTAAGGAAGCGAACTCCCAAGCCTCCGCTAACCGAACGCTTGATATCGTTAACCGTCAGGATGGCTAACCCCTCATCCCCGACGACCGCCCTCCAAAGTCTCTTTTTAAGCCTCGTGAGGTCACCGAAGACCACCCTCTCCGTTAACCAAAAGAGATCCTTAAGATCTACGTCCAGTTGCACGACCTCAAGATCGCGAAAGCCGCTTAGCTCAAGAGCCCTTCTTAAAGAAGCCTGCGAAAACCTTAGGAAGTGATGTGGAGGATAATCAATATAACACTTAGGATCTCTATGAAACTTTTTAACGAAGAGACTTTCCCTGTTTGGCACGCTTCCTGCTATATACCCCCCCTCCCTTAAAAGCCCCTTAACCATGGCGAGAAACTCCCTCGGCCTATCCTGATGCTCAAGCACCTCGAAGAAAGTTATGACGTCAAAGTTCAACCCTCGATCGATGGCAAAACGATAGAAATCCTCAAAGGTCATAGCGTAAAGGCTCTCAAGACCAAGGCGTTTCCTTGCAGCGCTAACGCTCCTTTCATCGAAATCCACGCCCCAAACATCAAAACCCAGATCCCGAGCGTGCAGAAGGAAGAGGCCATCGCCGCACCCCACATCAAGGAGCCTCCCCCTAACACCCTTGGGAAAATTCTCGAAAAATGCCCGATGGTTATTCTCAGGTTCAAACCTCATCCCTACGTGAAAGGCTTCATAATTTTCAAAGACCTCCCCCTCGTACATCTCAGGAATCATTCTTAGGGGCTCCCACCAGAAGGTTAAGCAGCTTGGACACTCATAGCGCCTGTAGTCTTGCCCGTTTAAGGGAGAGATGTAAAGCTCCTTAAAATCATCCTCCTTGACGCTCGTCCGACAGATCGGGCACTCCAGATACACTTAAGACACCCCCTAAAAGCTAAAGCACCTAAACTTTAGGCAATTATAACAAAGAAGAGATGTTAAGACAAGGATCCTTCGTTTAAAAAACTGACCTCAAGGAGAGGATCGATCGGTGACCATCACCCCCAAAAATAACCTATCAAGAAAGGATCTTTCATTTCTCACGTAGATCACCGCCTTACCCTCACGGGGTACAAAGCTCCCCGCTTGAAGCTCACTCCACTGGACACCGGCTCCTTTAAAGACGCAAACGTAACCCTTTCCAAGTTCCGCCTTAAAGGGCCCAGCCCTCCTTATCTCCTTGGGAGGAAGCTGATCCCCGAAGAACCCAGCTGAACCGTAAAAAACGTAATACTCTCCGGAAGCCGCAAGTTCACCATGAAGATGAAGCTCCCAAGATTCACCCTCAAGGAGAGCGTCCCCGTAAGCGTAAGCCCGCCACTCACCCACCTTCGCCAAAGGACTCCCCGAAACCGCAAGGAGCAGACTAACCACAAAAGCTAATACAAATAACATCCTCACCTCAATCTACCCCCCTCTTAAGGGCCAAAGAAAGCGCCCTAATTTAAGTTGACCAAAAAGAAAAGACAAAACGAAAATTCATCTCATTATAATACGTCTATTTATAAAACTTAATCGAATTATATACCTATCGATCTATTTCTGTCAATATCAAGGCGAAATCTGCTTCAAAGCGGTTGACACTCAGAAGCTCTTATCTTATGCTATTGGACGAAAAAAAGACAAAGGGGGTGTTAAAATGATAACATTTATCATCGTCGTTTATATGCTCGCAATGTTACTTGTAGGCTGGTGGGCGAGTAAGCGCTACATAAAGGGGATGACCGACTTTTTACTCGCTGGAAGAAGGCTTGGAATATGGCTTTGTGCTGCAACCTTAGCGGCAACGCACTTCGGCGGAGGAGCGGTCATGGGAGGGGGAGAATATGGCTTCAAGTATGGAATTTCTGGAGCATGGTATGGTGTCTCCTGCGGCGTGGGGTTGATCTTACTAGCCTTTGCCACAGCCCCAAAGTTCAGAGCTTTAGCCCTCTACACCGTACCTGACTACCTCGAGCTGAGGTATGGAGGGAAAACGATCAGAGTTCTGGGAACCTTGCTCTCCCTAATTGCCCTGATCGGCATATTAGCAGCCCAAGTTCTTGCAGCGAGAAACGCTTTAAGCATACTGGGGCTTAAAGGTAATACTGGTGCGATATTAGCGACGCTTGTTTTCATAATATACACCACGATAGGCGGGCTATGGGCCGTGAGTCTGACGGACTTTCTTCAGATCACTTTAGCCTCGATAGGGGTCATCATGGGATCCATTGTCGTTTTAAGCAAAACCGGAGGACTTACAGAGCTTATCTCCGCCTTAAAAGCAAAGGGCGTCTCTGATAGCTACTTCAGTTTCTGGGGACTTGGAACAGCTAACATAATGTGGCTTCTTCTTCCAACGATAATGTACACCTTGATAGGACAGGATTTCTATCAAAGACTATTTGCCGCGAAGGATTCTAAAACCGCAAGGATTGGTGCACTCCTCGGAGGCATAATCCTCGTTATAGTCAGCTTTTTCCCAACAATAATAGGAATGGGAGCCAAGGCCCTATCGACCGAGGAATTGGGCAGGATGTCCGTCCCTTGGGTGCTTCAGAACCTTATGCCGCCGGTCTTGGGAGGGATAGTTTTAGCAGCGATACTTGCAGCGATAATGTCAACGGCTGATTCACTACTTAGCGCCGCAACCTCGCACATCGTGAAGGACCTCTGGATAGAGACCTTCAAGGTAGATGAGATAAAGGAGGAGAAAAAGCTTCTTAACCTCTCAAGGGTCTTCACCTTCGTAGTGGGAATACTATCGTTGATAATAGCCTTGATCGTCCCTGGAATAATAGATGCGCTTATATACTCCTACACGATGTATACCGCGGGGGTCTTCATCCCAGTAATCGGAGGAATACTATGGAAGGGAGCCAATAAAGCGGGAGCAATAGCATCAACCTTAATAGGCTCAGCAGTAGCCCTTTACGGTATCTTAACTGGCGTCGAGCTCTTCGGAGCCCCCGTAGAGATATACGCAGCTTTAATATCCTTAATCGCATTCATACTAGTTTCACTCGCTACAAAAAGAGCCTAAACGAAGAAGGGGTTAGAGGAAATATCCTCTAACCCCTTAAAAGCTCATTCACACTCCCTTATACAAAATTTTTAACTTTATAACGGACACAGGGCGAGCTTATGTAAATATGGACAGTGAGCGCAGTTTGGAGAGTTCCCCCAGCAATCCATTTCACTGCTTTGCGTGAACTTGCACCCCTCCTTAAAGGGGCACTCAAGGCAAGATGGAAGATGGTTAAAGCATAGCCTAAAAAACATCTCCGAATAGCTTCCTCGCCAAAGATCCATTAAATCATCCTCAGCCATGTTACCCAAGGGAAACTCCAATATATCTCTTGATCTCTTGAATATCGTGGTCTTCCAGGATCTCGAGAGGTAAAGGCAGGGGGTTATAACTCCATCGCACCTTATAAATAGGGCTCTATTAGCGGCGAAGGGGCACTCCCGCGCGAAGTTCGGTGAAAGCTCAGGATAGGCGAAGCGCGCACCAGCCCCCAATATCTTAGGTGAGAAGCTCTCTAAAAGCGTATCAATGTCTACAATATCTTCATCATCGATCAAGGGAAGATCCTCCAATCCCCCAGGATAAGGGATATAGTGACTGAAGAATACCTCCCTCACGCCCAACTCCTTCACGAAGTCAGCCGCCTTCGGTATCTCAGCCAAGTTATCCTTCGTCACAGTAAACAGAACCTTAACAACCGGTTTATTAGCCCCCTTAGCTATTTTCTCCTCCCTCAGGCGCCTTATACCCTGATCTTCTTCGAAGGATCTAAGGCTAATTACGACCTCATCCACTTCAAGAAAGACCAAATCCTCAGCTATATCAACAAGGGAAGAACCGTTAGTGTTCAGTACGATTCTTTTGCCCCTGCTTTTAACCTGTTTTATTATCTTAAGGAAACTCGGGTGAAGGGTAGGTTCTCCCCATCCAGAAAAGGTTGCTTTCTCCACCCTGGTTCTATCCATCGATTCCAAAATTAGCTCAAAGAGGCTAAAGTCCATATGCTGAGCTTTAAACCCGGGAACGGAGAATCTGAAACAATGAGGGCAAGAGTAGTTGCAAACGGTAGTCAGCTCTATCATCAATTCACGAGGGTGAGAGTCCTCTTTAAGGTTAAGGATCCAATCCCCTACCTTTAACATTCGCAAAAATTCACCACTCCAGACCTAACTCCTTAAGCTTTTCTTCGGTTGGGACTCCTTCCTTATCCCATCCCTTTATATCATAGATTATGTCAAGCAGTTTATCTTGATCCACAACCGCTCCATCCCCAGGCTCCAGACTGAACCTCTTGGGCAGATAGTCATCCTTCCTCTTGAAGCCCTCTCTTATATTAAACATCCTCTCGAGATTTATCACCCTTTCACTCACCTTAAACAGATCCTTCATGGAAAAGTTAAACCCAGTGGCGTAATTGAAAAGCTTGGTCCACGTCTCGCCCCTAACCGCCAAGGTTATGACGGTGAAGAGGCAAACGCCCAGAAGATTGGTGGCCATCGATAGCTCCTCAAGAGGCTTAACCCAGGATTTAAACTCCTCCTTGAAGGGATCCGGCCTCTCAGTTATGCCAAGCTCCTCGCTCAGGTATCCGAAGGCATCCACTATAGAGGCCCACGGCCTTAAGTGATCTGCTCCCCTCGGAGAAACCATGTGAGACCAAGCCTCTCCCTTGCTTGTTCTTAACTCATCCGCTGCCATCTCAAGCCCCTTAACGTGCATAACATAGTAAAGCGCCTCTCCACCCAAAGCTTGACCGGCCCTTAAAGACCCCTCTCCAAGCAGCTTAGCGAACTCTCCCTCCCTTTTTCCTATCCTCTTAACGAGCTCAACGACTGCCTTACCGTTTCCCCAGACAAGCTCAAGACCATCGGCCCTCTCCTTATCAACTATACCCCTCTCATACCACTCCATAGCGGTAGCTATAACCTGACCGGTGGATATGACATCGAGGCCAAGCTCGTTAACCAAATGGCTTGCAGCGGCAACATCGTAGATATCCTTAACGCCAGTCTTGGCTCCCAAGGCCGCTAAAGCTTCGTACTCAGGGCCTCCGCTTTCCAAAACCTCGTAATCCCCCTCGGGTATAACCGTATGCCTTCCGCAAGCGATCGGACAGTTAAAGCAGGCATAGGACTTAACCTTAAGCTTATCATGATAGACCTTATACCCTAGGTAATCGTTGAACTCCGGTAGCTTACTCCTCTTCCAGTTATAGAATGGGACCAAGCCCGTGAGGTTCATGGCGTCGAAGAAGGATGGGGTCCCGAACTTGCTGAGCTCATCCCTAACGAAGGGCTCCTCGAATATCTCGCTCATAGCCTTTTTAACGGTCTCCTTGAAGCTCGCGGGCTCAGAGAGCTCCGTCTTGAAGCGAGAGCCACGGATGGCGATCGCCTTTAGATTCTTAGATCCCATCACCGCCCCTCCACCGCCACGACCAGCAGCCCTATGCCCATCAACGATGATAGCGGAGAACCTCACGAGATTCTCCCCCGCTTCACCTATCGCAGCCACCTGGATACCGTTATCACCGTGCTTCCTCCTTATCTCCTCCTGAGTCCTCCGTGGCGAAAGCCCCATAAGATCGCTAGCATCGAGGAAATCCACCTTGCCATCAGATATATAAAGATAGGTAGGTCTTTCCGCCTTACCATGAATAACTATCATATCGTAGCCGCACCTTTTGATCTGGGGGGCAAAGGCTCCACCGACGTTCGAAGCGAATATCGTCCCGGTCAAGGGAGACTTAAACATGACAACGGTCCTTCCTGAGGTCGGAGCGGGCGTATCGGTTAAGGGCCCGGTTATAAAGAGGAGCTTATTATCTTCAGATAGGGGATCTATATGAGGCTTAAGGTTATCGTAAAGATACCTGGCTCCAAAGCCCTCACCACCAACGTAGCTCTCATACCATGCCTCAGGAGTCTCCTCCTCCCAGAAGCTTCTTTTCGAGAGATCCACATGGAGAACCTTCCCTGGAAAGCTCCGAGGAACCAAAATAGCTCACCTCCCTTAAAGATTCAACTAACATTCAAGCTTAGTTTAACATTCAATATAGAGTTTCGTCAATTATAGTCTAAGCTCAATTTTTAACTTGCGTCAAAGGAATATAACGTCTCTTGACTACTTCCTGGCACTTTGCTAATCTGTATACGAGACCTATATAAGGCGGAGCTTAAGGGAAAGCCAGACACGCTGGGTGTGCCTGGCTTTCTATCTTTAAGAGGGGGGTGAGAAGCCTTGGAGAGAAAGAGGGTGAAGGTAGAAAACGCATCTAAGCTGCTTGAGACTATCGAAAACATGTTCTTCGAGGTCTTTCAGCTCACGTGGCTGTTAGGTGAGAACATAAAGGTCTTTGAGGATATAACGCAGAGCTTCTTAAAGGTAGAGGAAACAAGCATGAAAAGCTTTGAAAGCGCATCATCCATAGTTGAAACTTCAAAGAAACTCGTAGAGATATCAGACAAGTTAAAGGAACAGATATACAAAGCTAAAGATATTACGAAAGCTCTTGAGAAAACGTGTGAGAGCTTAAGCGCCTCCATATCTTCAGCGCGAAGCTCCCTACAGGAGCAAGAGAAGATATTCAAGAAAGTCTTAGAAATAAACGAAAACTTGATAAAGCAGTCTGGATCGGTTTCGGAAATAGCTAAAACACTGAACCTGTTTGCCAAGCAGATAAACCTTCTTTCGCTAAACGCCTCCATAGAGGCCGTCAAAGCAGGGGAGAAGGGAAAGGGGTTCGCAGTTGTATCTCAGGAGATAAGGAAGCTATCTGAAAGGACGAGAGATGCCAACGCGGAGATAGAGAAGACGATAAAGGGGATAGTAAGTACGATAAAGGAGTCCTTTGAGATCACCAGTAAATCCTTCGAGGAGTTTGCTAAGTTAAAGGGCTCCTTCGAGGAGTTTATGGGCTTCATCTCCACAACCACATCGAGCTTCGAAAGCGTGTTTGAGGTGACCGATACCCTCTATAACCTCTCTGAGGAGATGCTCAAAGTAACGGATAACGTCAACGATTCATCGAGAGAGATCTTCGAGGCCTCAAGAGAGACAAGCGACCTCTCCAAGAGCATAGGAAAGGTGGTAAAGACTCAGGAGGAGAAGAATCAGGAAGTCCTAAAGATGATATCCTCATTAAATCAAATTCTATATGATATACAAAGGGAGGCATCAAGCTTAAAGTCTGAGAAAGAGATCCTCTTTGGCGTCAATCCATTCATGAATCCGAAAACCATAAGAGAGATGTATTATCCGATAATAAAGCAGGCCTGCGAGAAGGTAGGCTACAAACCGAGAATGGTAATAGTTCACAGCTACGACGCCCTGATACAGGCCCTTAAGGAGGAGATAGTGGATGGAGGCTGGTTTTCTCCCTTCGCCTATGTTTCTGCTAAGGAGACACTGGATAACATCACCCCCATAGCAACCCCAATAGTTAACGGAAGAGCGAGCTATGACGGATATATAATAACCTCGAAAAAGACCAACATAAGGAGCCTAAAGGATCTTAAAGGAAAGCGCTTCGGCTTCGTAGATCCAAAGAGCGCATCAGGATACCTCTTCGCCAAATACTCCCTGCTTCAAGAGGGAATTAACCCTGACAAAGACTTCAAGGAGGTTTTGTTCTTGGGAAACCATGAAAACGTGATAAGGGCGGTTCTCTCAGGAGAGGTCGATGCAGGAGCAACCTATAACGAAGCCGTGGAGAAGATGGTCTCCCAAGGGGTAGACTTAAGCGACATAGTTATACTTAACACCGTGAAGGATATACCTAAAGACGCCATAGTCCTACTTAAGAGCCTCCCTTACGACTTCATAGAGAGGTTTAAGGAGGCTTTGCTATCCTTCAAGCAACCGAAGGGTATACAAGGATTCATAGAAGCGAAGGATGAACGCTACGATATAATAAGGAAGGTCAAAAAGCTCATATCTTAACGAGCTCGTAGCTTTGGCTTCCCAAACCTATCTTTTCGGCGTAATCGAGCATGGCCTTCCAACTGGTCTTAGGGTGAATGAGCGTGAACTTATCCTCCCCGGGAGATGGATTCCTTTCAGCCAGGGGACCAAAGGGGTTAACCGAAGCCTGATTCACTAAGTCAGCAGAAGCCCTATCTATGGCCACGGGGTCGAAGGACGCAAGTATCCCTATATTGGGAACTATGGGAGCATCGTTGTAGCTCCAGCAATCGCAGAAGGGAGAAACATCAGTTATGAAGTTTAAGTGAAAAGCAGGCTTACCCTTTAAAGCCGCATAGGCATACTCCACTATCCGCTCACAGGCCTCAACGCTCATATCCCAATCTATATCTATAGCTTCGGATGGGCAGACCACTATGCACTGCCCACACCCGACGCACAGGTCGTAGTTTATTTTAGCCTTTTCGTTAACTCCGAACTTAATGGCACCGTAGTTGCAGCTCCTAACGCACTCACCGCAGGAGATGCATTTATCCTCATTCACCTTGGGCTTTGAGACAGTGTGCATCTTAATTTTCCCCTCACGAGAGGCACACCCCATACCTACGTTCTTTATCGCTCCACCAAACCCGGTGAGCTCATGCCCCTTAAAGTGATTCATCGATATCAAGACATCGGCCTCAGCTACAGCCGAGGCTATAAGGGCATGGGAAAAGTGCTTTAAGTTTATCTCTATCTTCCTATGATCAAACCCCCATAATCCATCGGCTATTATCACGTTGCACCCAACAGTGATAGGATTAAAGCCGTTTTTAAAGGCGGTCTCAAGGTGATCTATGGCGTTGGATCTACTTCCCTTATAGAGGGTGTTAGTATCGGTTAAGAAGGGCTTACCTCCCATCTCCTTAAGCAGCCTGACGAGCTCAGCCACATAGTTGTGCCTTATATAGGCCAGGTTCCCAAATTCACCGAAGTGTAGCTTTATCGCCACCGTCCTACCGGAAATCGGTAGATTGACAAGGTGAGCAGTTTTAAGCAGGCGATTAAACTTCTTTAAAAGGTTCTCTTCTGACGATGCCCTCAAGTCCATGAAGTAAACCTTAGATGGTGACATCTACTCTTCCTCCTCCCCATATTCGATGCTGGGATTAAGGGAGTCCACGACCTTAACCACGCTAAAACCCGCTTGCCTTAACCTATTTATTATATCCCTTGATATCCTCCTTATCAAAAGCCATCCCAAAGCCTTGCAGAAGGGACACACGCTAAGCCTCTTGGAGAACTCAACCCAAACCTCAGCGTAGCTCTCCTTAACTGTTAGACCGTAAACCAATCCCAATGAGACTATGTCGCTTCCCGTCTCAGGATCCTTTACCTTCTTAAGCTCATCAAGAACCTTTCTCTCAAGCTCACTAAGCTCTCTCATCTTATATCTCCTCCAAAATGTAAACCTTTTAAATAAGTATATCACATAAAGGCCGTATCAAAAAGCATCCTCCCGGGAGACTCTTCCGGGAGGATGCCAGAACCTTAAAGCAAGGAAACTATAGATCTTTAATCCTCCTCGAAGATCTCATAAGGGCACGAAGTAGGCCACTGGGGGAGCAGTCCCACGAACATTATCCCCGCCACAACAAGAAGCCTCACATCCTCCTCTCCGGTGTTAAAGACGCGATGGCAGGTGTTTTCCTTATTATATATCGCGTCTCCGGCCTCCTAAAACCTTTCTTAACCCACCTTCTTACGCCAAGTATAGGTTCCAAATATGACGAAGAGCGTTTCCAGAGCTAGGGCAAATATAGTTACCCAAGTCCAAATTGGAAGTCCAAAAGCGGAGCGAGCGTTCCAGGACTGAGGAGCGTACCAAGGAACTAAAAGAAGCAAGACCACTATGAGCCCTGCCCAGAAGGGCTTACTATAGGCTGGAAGGATATACTCTACTTCCTTACCATCACTCGTTATCTCCCTGTCAGCGTACTTCAATATATCCTTAGCTCTTCTCGTTTCATCACTCTCACCCGAGGCGTAGCTCCCCAGGAGAACTACGGCGGTGTTAACGAGAAATCCTATTATACCAGCGTGGATGCCCCAAACCTTAGAGTGACCGGTAAGCGTCAAGGCTACGGCCAAAACCCCACCCAGGACCATCCCAACCATTATTGGAACCCTTTTAATCCTAGCGGAGTAAAGCCCCAATATCAAAGCTGGAGTAGCTTGGAGGAGTATCTCAAACTTTATCTCTGTCCAGCGCCATATCGTTAAGGTAGGTCTGAATGTCATCAAGAGAGCAAGAACTATTAATAAAATGAGCGAATATCTACTTGCCCTTATAACCTGCTCATCAGTAGCCTGCGGATTTATAAACCTCTTATAAAGCTCCTTAGATAGTATCATGGATAGAACCATTATCGCAGCGCCAGCCGTAGAAAGGGTAGCCATTATTACACCAAGCCCCATGAAGGATGCTATCGTTCTACCGGCCGGATGGGAGAGCGTAACCGCACCCATGAGGTAAGGAACCAGCTTGTCTGTCGCTCCCTTGGGAAGATTGGGGAAAATGCCGCTTCCAAACATACCAACCATCCAAAGGGTAAGAGCAGCAAAGACGAAGAAAGGAGCCTTAAGTCTAAAGGTCTTCTTTAGATTATCTATATCCTTGACTCCCATGTAGAACTGCAAAACGTGAGCGTAGGTGGGTAAGCCTAAGAGTATCAATATAACGGTGCTATACCATGTAATCATGGTGGTAGAAGATGGAAGCAGAAGCTTCTTATTGGCAGCTTGCCAGACCACATCTATGCTCTTGCTAAAACCGCCCATTATGTTTATCAAAACGAGCATCATCATGAGAGAAAAGAGCATCAATGCGCCCTGAACCGCGGCGGTTAGTGCCGTCCCCCTAAAACCTCCTAACCAAACGTAGCTTAGGATAACCAAAGCGAAGAGCACCACAACCACCTGATAGGGAACAACTCCTCCAGAAGCAACTTCTCCAAGATATCCCATAGCGAAGAACTGCTCAGCGAATTGAACGAAGGTACCCCAAATCATGAAAATCAACGCTAAAAAGACCACGAGCTTTGAATCAAAACGATGCTCTATGTAATCAAAGGGAGAGACATATCCCCACCGCTTCCCCAAGTTTATCAAAGGAGGAGCTATTATAAGGGCACCTATAAGCCCAGCGACCATAAACTGAGGATAAACCAAAAACCAAGCCCCAGCTCTATAGGTATTAGCAGCATATCCGACGAAGGAGTTACCGCTATAGGCATCAGCAAACAGAGCCAAGGCCAAAACAAGATACCCCAAAGTTTTACTAGCTGCAAAGAAGTCGCTTATCGTAACCCCAAGCCTCTTCTTATAGGATATCCAACCTATCCAGACCATCACCGCCATAGATAAAACCACTATCACCAACATCTCCCACCCCAAAGGCACCATCCTAGGCTGCATGAAAGCTCACCTCCTAAAGATAAGAATCAGCCACAAATTAAACTTAGACGGTTATGTTGCTACAAAGCAAGCTTAATACATCACCTCCTTTATTCTGATATCTACTAAAACATGGTACATTTTATAAAACAACCTGTCAAGCGCTTTCTTCGCAAGATAAAGAGCAATATAAAGTAGGGGAAAAGGTACAAACTTAAAGGAGATGGTAGTAAACTATTAGTAAACACCTTGGATCTAAAGGGCACTCATTGGGAAAGCTTTTAGGGAGGGAGATGGAAAGGAAATATGGCTAAGATGTCCCAGATTTTCGCACCCAGAGATATGACGGTGGGAAAGCCTTGGAAGAGTATAGTTGAATTCTCAATTCTCATGCTCATCGGAAACTTGGCCCACCAGCTTTATAACACCGTTGACTCCATCATCGTGGGAAGATATATCGGTGATAGGGCTCTCGCAGCGGCGGGAAGCACCTTTCCGATACTTTTCATGCTCTTTGTGTTTTCCACAGCTATCTCAATGAGCACTAGTATAATGGTCTCTCATTACTTCGGCACCAAAGATAGAGAAGGACTTTCTCGCACGATAGAAACTTGCATAACGCTTACGGCGATCACATCCGCCATAATAACGCTT
>cl3243_116_pt1 | contig 143073 bp, 142 predicted proteins | sample GBSCel77sediment_2_FD_61371 | JGI IMG/M metagenome (IMG submission 61371) | reverse complement strand
ACAGGGCCATTGGCAAGCTCAGAGATAAGCTTAGCCTTGATCCTAGGAGCATTCTCCTCAGTTATAACGTTCTCAAGCGCAGCCGGGACTAAAACATCCACATCAAGCTCAAGTAGCTCCTCATTTGTTATCCTATCGCCATCAGGATAGTTAGCAACAGTTCCGGTCTCATTCAACACCCTAAGGAGCTCTTCATGCCTAAAACCGTTTGGATTATAGACCCCACCGCCTATATCGCTCACAGCAACGACTTTAAGCCCCAAGATCTCAGTATAGAGCTTATGAGCGAAGGAGCCAACGTTACCAAATCCCTGAATGGCGCAGGTTGCTCCCTCCTTAATACCAAAGACCTTCATTGCTTCTCTTGTAACGTAGGCACCACCCCTCGCCGTAGCATCACCTCTACCCTCAGAACCACCAAGGATTATCGGCTTACCAGTATAAACGCCAGGCTCACTCCAACCCTTAACCTTCTCATAGGTGTCAACAAACCAAGCCATCACCTGAGGATTAGTGTTAACATCAGGAGCAGGTATATCATAATCAACACCAACGAAGCGAGATACAGCCAAAGCGTAGGACCTACTTAACCTCTCAAGCTCAGAAAGCGACATCTCCTTAGGATTACAGGCTATCCCACCCTTTCCTCCACCGTAGGGAAGCCCCAATACCGAGCACTTCCAGGTCATCAAAGCGGAAAGCCCCATAACCTCCTCAAGGGTAACCTCAGGATGGTAGCGCACGCCGCCCTTGTAAGGGCCCAAGGCATTGTTATGATGGGAACGGTATGCCTTAAACACCTTTATTTCGCCGTCATCCATCTTCACAGGAAGATGCATGACCAAAACCTCGCGCGGATACTTAAGCGCTTCAAAGAGCCCATCCTCAACACCAACCAGGTAAGGTCGTGCTACCTCCATCTGTCTTATAACGTTTTCAAACAAACTGACCTTATGCTCACACATACTTCTCCCCCCTCTTTAAGCCGCAAATAGCTCTTCTTAAGCTGGCTCATGCTCAGACCCCGCTACTCCCTTACCCATCTCATAGCCTATGTTAAAAGCCCTAAGGTTCTTATCTTCCGTCCCTTGGGGAACCCTTGAAAGTATGGCTTGCTCTAAAGAAGCCTTACTCACGATGTTTTCTATCAAAGCGCAGAGCACCCCCAAAGCTATTATGTTAGCGAAAAGGGGTGTTCCAAAGTTATTAACGCTACTTTTAACTATGGGGAGATGAAAGATCTTCCCTTCAACCTCGGGCAGCTTCCTAACGAAGAAATCGTCGGCTATGATTATCCCACCTCTTTTAAGATCAAAGCTATGCTTATCTACGGCCTCTTGGGTCAATGCTACGATCACATCTGGAGAGGTAACCTCAGGATAATCTATCTCAAGGTCACTTATGACAACCTCAGATTTGCTCGCTCCACCTCTTGCTTCAGGTCCATAAGACTGAACCTGAGTCGCATTTCTCCCCTCGTATATAACCGCAGCCTCTCCCAAAATTATCCCCGCGAGAATAACCCCTTGCCCACCAGCACCGGCAAACCTAACCTCAAAGCGCTCTAACATTCGGAAGCACCCTCCCTTAAAGCTGCCTTGCACAACTCTCTATAAAGCTCCGTGTATTCGATCATCTCCTTATCAATAAACTCACCTATAACTATCTTCCCCTCAAGATCCTCTTGAGACATCTCCTTCGCCTTCGAAACAGGAACGCTGTTATCCTTTAACCAATTCATCATATCAACCGGACTTCTTAATCTATTTCTTCTCCCAAACTGGGTGGGACAGATAGAAACAATCTCAACAAAGGAAAAACCTTTCTTTTCCAAAGCCTTCTTAACGAACTTCTCCATCTGGGGAATGTGAAAAACGGTAGCTCTCGCCACATAAACTGCTCCAGCTGCACCAGCAAGGTTACACAGATCGAACTGACGCTCGATGAAACCATAAGGAGCGGTCGATCCTTTGGCTCCATGGGGAGTCGTTGGAGAAGCCTGCCCCCCAGTCATACCGTAGATGTAGTTGTTTAAAACTATCGCTGTTATATCTATATTTCTTCTCGCAGCATGAATGAAGTGATTTCCTCCAATTGCAGCGCAATCCCCATCACCCATCACAGCTACCACCTTCAAGCTGGGCTTAGCAAGCTTAACCCCTGTAGCAAAAGCTAAAGCCCTACCATGAGTGGTGTGGAGAGTGTTAGCATTGATATAACCTGATATCCTAGAAGAGCAACCTATTCCCGACACAACCATAATATCCTTAGGGTCATAGCCCAAAGAGTCAAAGGCCCTAATGATAGCATGTAGTGCTATCCCATGGCCGCATCCCGCACAAAATATATGGGGGAAAAGCCCCAACCTTAGAAAACGCATAACACTTTCACGGGGCATATCAAGCAACCTCCCTTATCTTCTCAATTATCTGAGACGGAGTTATTATCTCCGTATCGAGCCTTATTAAACTATGAACCTCACACTTACCTCTAACCGCCCTTTCCACTTCTCTGACCATGAGTCCTGGGTTCATCTCTGGAACTATCACGGTTTTAACGTTAGAGGCCATCCTCATTAACGGTTCGTCTGGGAATGGCCATAAAATTATAGGTCTAAATAGCCCCACCTTATACCCCATCTTCCTAGCCTCTCGAATTGCTCCCATAGCCGACCTCGCAACGCAACCGAAGGCCACAACCAAAACCTGAGCATCATCTACGGCAAAGGTAGAATACTTAGCTAGCAGATCCTTACCCTTTTCAAACTTCCTTATCAACCTCAGATTCAAAGCCTCTATCTCTTTAGGATCGTTTGTCGGAAGCCCTAGCTCGTCATGAACCAAACCAGTAACGTGAAATCGATATCCATCACCGTAAGCAGCCATAGGTGGTATATCATCTTCAGGGTCTGCCCTATAGGGCAGGTAGTTCTCAGGTGAAACTGTAGGCCTCTTTCTCTCAATGAGATTTATCTCACTATCATCAGGTATCTCTATACGTTCCCTCATGTGACCTATAACCTCATCGCTCAGGATGATAACTGGCGATCTAAACCTTTCAGCGAGATTGGTTGCCTCTATCGTCAGGTCATAACACTCCCTAACCGTTGAAGGCGAAAGCACAATCAAAGGAAAACCACCGTGGGTACCCCATCGTGCCTGCATAAAATCCCCTTGTAAGGGCTTTGTGGGTGTTCCAGTAGAGGGACCCCCTCTCTGAACGTCAACTATAACAACAGGAACCTCAGCCATGATAGCAAAGCCTATATTTTCCTGCTTAAGGGAGAAACCTGGACCACTTGTGGCCGTCATGCTCTTCAAACCAGCGAGAGAGGCACCTACAGCGGCAGCCATGCTTCCTATTTCATCCTCCATCTGTATAAATATACCTCCAACTTTAGGAAGCTCTCCAGAGAGTATCTCCGCTATCTCAGAAGAGGGCGTTATGGGATAGCCTGCATAAAACCTTATACCCGCAGCAATGGCTCCCATCGCTATCGCACGATTACCCTGCCAAAAAGCTACCTTACCCAACTCTTTCAGCCTCCTCCACCGTTATAGCAAGATCAGGGCAGTAATACTCACACCTCTTGCATCCGATACACTCCTCCGGATGCCTAACCTCTGCCTTAAGTCTCTCACCCATAGCCAGTACACCCTTGGGGCAAAATGCCACGCAAAAACCACATCCCTTACACCATTTTTCGTTTATACTTACCATGAACTTTCCCATTACCCCCTGTACCTCCCTAAGCAGTATCTGTAACTACTGTCTTTTAAATTATATACCTTTAACTATAAAATCTGCAACCCCCGAATACCCATGAAATGATTCAGTAAAGAAAATAAAAGGGAGGTCCCTTCACACATAAGGAAACCTCCCTCGGTTCAAAAGCCAAACCTTAGCTTAAATCTCACCTCTTAAAAAGATTGGGAGCAAGCTCCTCTAAAAGCTTTTCAAGCTTATAAACTATTGGGTACTCCAGGTCCTTAGCCCAACCCTGTTCGGTCCCCTCATAGAACTCTACCTTCACCTCTTTATTTGGATCCTTAGCGATCACCTTAAAAACAGGTTTAGCATCGGGTGGAATCTCCCCCTTATAAATCGCATCGGAGGCCATTATGTCAGTGATCTCACGGACTAGGCTCTCAGCGTTCTCCACACCAACCCACTTATCGTTTTCCTTCTTAAGCGCGATCTTGCTTCCGTTAGGATACTCTACCTCGATAGACTCGAGAGAGTAATAGCTGCTCCTTAAAGGTCTCTTATCAAGAAGATCGTTTAGTGATGTTACCTTTAAGTTCTTAGGGATGAACCTCCCAAAACGATACACGCTCTTTTCCCCTTTAACCATACCCCAGACGCTCTTCTCATCCTTAGTCCAAGAATACAAAACCTCATACTCTTTGCCCTTCTCCGTAACGAGCTTAACGACAAGCTGAGGAGAGTCTAAGCTATAATCCTTGAGATCCTTCGGGTTATCTATGATCTCATCAGCCTTACCTTCAACTATGTCCCACAATATGTCAGCTACCTTATCCTGACCTATGGGTATGCTCACAGGTAAAGTCATATCCCACAAGCTCTGCTCATTCCTTTTGAAGGAGAACTCACGCGCAGGTTTAGTATAAGATAGAGTGAAGCTCTGTATGACAATAGTCCCTTCGGGTATCATATCCTTCTTACGAAGGGAGTAGAGATCGGAACTAAGCTGCCTATATACGTAAGAACCCACAAGGTATATCGCCTTGCTCCCCTCAACCATGAGATACCTCTCACCCGTTATGGGGTGCTCCTTACCGAAAAGGAGCTTTATCTTTTCCCCCTTTTGATTCTCAAGCCCCAGGACCATCTCGGGTCTGTCAAGCCCGTAGTCTTTCGGATCACCTGAATCAACAACCTTCTCCTTCTTAGCATCTTTAAGAGCGGAAAATATCAAACTCATCGTTAGGTCATCCGCTTCCGTTAAGACAGGAGAGTTTATCTGCCACTTATCCTTACCCACCTTAGCGAGGCTTACATCCAAATTCTTCGACTCTACCTTAAGCTCCATAGAAACCGCGCTATCTATATCCCACGGAATGAGCTTCGATTCCTCTCTTTTTTTCTTCTCCGATGGGAGATCTATAACAAATATGTAAAACAATAAGGAAGCAAGTATTATGGCAAGGACAAACGTGCTTTTCCTCACTCTCATCATAATCTCCTCCTTCTTACCCAAGCGATTCCACCGAGAAGAAAGAGCACTCCAGGAACTACTACTAAAGACAACCAAAGGCTAAGGTTGCCAAGCCAAGAGGGAATCATAAAGGCGGTATGCTTACCTTTAACTATGGGTATCTCAACCAGCTTTGTTTCCTTGGCGAGATAGAAGATCATCCTTTGAGCTAAATCACCGTTACCGGAAACTCTGAAGCTCGCGTTCCTCAAGAAATCGCTATCACCTATAACTATCGCTTCCCCTTCCCTCTCTTTGCTCCTAACCAAATAAGCTAAGGCCAAGGGACCTTTAACGTCAACCCCTTCATTAAATTCGACCGTTTTCGTCTCAGGCGTCAAATTCATCTCAAGCCAGCTCGCCGCTCCGCTCTCCAAGACCTTCTCCTCCTCCAGCTTCCCCTTATCCTTTCTCAAGGCTGTGGCTAAAGGAAAGAAAGTAGCTAAGCTAAAGTCAGAAAGAACGCGACTATCAGGATAGCTGACTATAACTGGGGTTAACGCATTCGTCCCAAAAGCCTTCGCCAAGGGGTCTATGATGATCCCATCGTAGACGAACACTTCAAAGGTGTCCAAGCACCATTTCTTCCACGTCTTGGGAGAGTCATACTCTAAAGAGACAAGCAGCCTCCCTCCCCCTTTAAAGTAATCGCTCAGCACACTTAGCTCTACTGGTAAGGGATCCTTCTTAGGTGCTATTAATACTACACATAGGGCATCGGCAGGAACCCTCTCGGTAGCGAGGAGGTTCAACGACTTGGGCTCAAAACCCTTAGCCCTAAGGGCATCTCTTAGGGCCGTTATTCCCTGATCACTGGAGTCATCTAAAGTAGGCTCACCATGACCGCTTACAAAGTAGATAACCCTCTCTCCACGCATCTGAACCTTTATTATCGCGTTAGTCAGGTTTTCTTCGTCAAGATAGTCTATTTTAACCTTACTCTCTCCTTGAACAACCACGGCCTGCCCAAAGAAGTCAACCCCATACTTCTTCGCCTCAAGGGGGTGTTTACTCGCATCAAGCACCGAATACTCTATTTTAGGGCAGTGATACTTATAAGTCTCAAGGAGCGATCTAGCCCTCTCCACATCATCTCGTGCAGGAAAGGCGTATATCTCTATCTTATCTTTCACCTTGCGGAGGACGTCCATGGTCTTTGGGTCAAGGGTATTCTCCCTCCATATCGTTAAATCCCACCTTTGATAATGCTTATCGACTATATAGTTAAGGGCAACCAATATACAGAAGAGCAATATAAAGTTGATTATGAGCGTCCTTTTCTCTGTCATGTTCACTTCCACCTCCTTGAGGCAAGCGACATAACGGAAAGATAAAGAAAGATAACGGTCAAGCTAACGAAGAAAATCACATTTCTAAGGTCGATAACCCCTTCGGAAAAGGCTCTAACCCTGTTAAATATGGCGAGCCTCCAAAGTATCCCTCCTAAAACGGGATAGTCAGTTCCAAGGTTAGAAGCAGCCCAGTTAATAAACCATAAAAGGAGCAAAAGGGCGAAGGAAACCATGGAAGCAGTGGCCTGTCTCCTAGTCAAAGAGGCAGCAAATACCCCTGCGGCGAAGAAAGCCGCCCCAGCAAGAAGCATACCTACATAGCCAGAGATCAAAAGCCCTATATCCAACTCCCCAGCTTTTCTTAAGGTAATCGGTATATAAAGAAGTATGGCTAAGGTGATGAGGTAAATGAAGTATGAGGCAAGAAACTTGCCCATAACTATCTGAAACTCCGTTATTGGAGAAGTCAAAAGAAGCTCAAAGGTCCCAGAAGCCTCCTCTTCTGGGAAGGTTCTCATCGTTAAGACCGGCACTAGGAATATTAGCAGGAACAAAACGTTTTGAAATAAGGGGTAAAACAGGAACTTAGTAGCGTTGAAGCCATATCCTCCCCATCTACTCACCTGAAGTATATAGTAAGCTAAAGAATTTATGTAAAGGTAACCCACTATGAGCAGAAAAGCCCCCACGATCGTATAAGCTAAGGGTGAAAGTAGATATATTTTCAAGTCCTTTCTGAACATGGAAAGGATCATCCTCATGCTTTCCCCGCCTCCTCCTCAGTAACAAGCTGAAGGAATACTTCCTCCAAGGTCATGCTAACAGGCTTAAGCTCAAGCAAACCCGCACCGAGGTTAACGATAACCCTCGCTATATCTTCCCTTAAATCTAAGCTCTGAGGATACTCCACCAAAATAGCATCGTTTCTCGATGGGACGACGCTTATGACGCTTGGAAGCTTGGATATCTCCTCACAAACCTTATCCCTATAGCGAGCGACCTTTATCTCAACCTTCTTAGAAGGCCTCAAGCGGGCTTCAAGTCCCTCGAGGGTATCTTCCGCAACTATCTTACCATTGCTTATTATTATCACTCTATCGCAGGTCGCGGTAACCTCGGGGAGAATGTGAGTAGATAAAATAACCGTATGCTTACCCTTTAACGACCTTATCAAAGACCTAACCTCGGCTATCTGAACGGCATCGAGCCCGCTTGTTGGCTCATCCAATATCAATAAATCAGGATTAGATATCAAAGCTTGAGCGAGAGCTACCCTCTGCCTATACCCTCGAGAGAGATTACCAACGAGCCTTCCGTAAACATCCTTAAGCCCACAATACTCTATAACCTCTGAAAGGCGCTCCTTTCTCTCTCTTCTTGGAACATCCTTTATCTCCATAACGAACTTAAGGTATTCCTTAACGGTAAGCTCTCTATAGATGGGTGGGCTTTCGGGAAGATAACCTATCCTCTTTTTAACCTCAAGAGGATTTTCTGTAACATCATAACCAGCGACCTTTACCCTACCAACCGATGGTGGAAGGTAGCCGGTTATTATCCTCATCGTGGTCGTCTTCCCCGCACCGTTAGGGCCGAGAAATCCTAATATCTCCCCCTCTTTTACCGTAAAGGATACATCACGCAAAACCCATCTTCCGTGGAACTCCTTACCAACCTCTTGGACCTCTACCAAGGCGTCTTTCACCCCCTCTTATACTTCGTCACCTCTCGCAAGAACTTCCTCCTCCTCTTTATATCCTCCTCACCTTCAACACCCTTACTCGCGAAACCATCAACGACGCCAATTATACCTCTTCCTTGCTCCGTCTGAGCGATTATAACTTCCAGAGGGTTAGCGGTAGCGGTGAATATCCTGCAAACCTCTTGACAGTTCTTAATAGCGTTAAGCACGTTTATGGGATAACCTTCCTTTATTAGGATGACAAAGGCGTGACCGGCACTGAGCTTCTTCGCATTATCTATAGCCACCTTGATTAAATCCTCGTCGTTTCCCTCGTACCTTATGAGGCAGGGACCAGACGCCTCACAGAAAGCCACACCGAACTTAAGGTAAGGAGAACTCGTTATCAGTATCTCATAGAGATCCTCAACGGTCTTTATGAAGTGACTATGTCCGACTATTATATTGCACCCCTCCGGAATCTCCATCTTAACTACCTCAAAGTTGATCAATCAAATCACCCCCATAGTTTTAAACTCTTTTAGCGATCTCCTCCGCCATCCTCAAGGTGGAGACCGCTTTGCTTTCATCCTCTCCCTTATCCCTCAGTATATCGTAAGTGACATATCTACCCTCCTCAAGTACGGAAAGCACAGCCCTTTCGAGCCTCTCAGCATACTCCTTAAGGTCAAGATAATCCAGGAGCATCTTTCCAGCCATAAGCATCGCTGTAGGGTTCACCTTATACTGTCTAGCATATTTAGGAGCTGAACCATGGGTAGGTTCAAACAAAGCATAGCTATCCCCTATGTTACCAGATGCTACAACGCCCATTCCCCCAACAAGTTGAGCACATTCATCGGAGATTATGTCCCCGAACACATTAGTGGTAACTATCACATCATAGCTTTGAGGGTTCTTTATAAGCCACATGGCAGTTGCATCGACGTTTTCGATATTCCACTCTATCTCCGGATAATCCTTGGCAACCTCCTCTGCCACTTCAAGGAAAAGCCCACCCGTAGCCCTTATGACGTTGGCCTTCTCAACAACAGTAATCTTCTTCCTTCTATTCTCCCTAGCATAATTGAAAGCAGCTCTTATTATCCTCTCACAACCTTCCCAGGAGAAGATCCTTAAGCTAGCAGCAACCTCTCTCTTTCCCTTAAACCTCTCCATCGCAGGGTGAAGATCGTATATTTCTTGAGGAAGAGGACGCCACTCAACACCAGCATATAGGTCCTCGGTGTTCTCCCTGAAGAGGACTATGTCTATATTATCCTTATGGGAAGGAACCCCCGGAAGGGACTTAAAGGGCCTCAGGTTTATGTAGAGATCAAATCTCTGACGAATCTGAATTATCGCAGATTTAAACCCCTTAACCCCTGGTTTGCTCGTTATGGCCCCAAGTAAAGCAGCATCGCTTTCGAAGAGGGCCTTCCATGTCTCGGGAGGAACGGTATCTCCACACTTCTCCCACATACACCAACCAGCATCAGCTCTAATCCAATCTATCGGCGGGTTAAGCCTCTCCATTACCAACATGCAAGCTTCCATCACGTCATGCCCAGAATCATCCCCTGGAATGTAAACTACCTTGTATCTCTCCTTCCTCTCCTTAACTCTCATATATTTACCCCCCAGAAATTAAATTTTTCCCCTCCAAGGATTATATCATAACTTTCAGCCTTTCTATTTGAATAGCCTTATGATATAATTTTCTCCTCGGGAGGTGGGATCATGGCCAAGTTCTGCGAGATATGCGGCAAAGGTCCAACCACAGGCTTTAAGGTGAGCCACTCCAACAAACACTCCAAGAGGAAATGGCTCCCAAACCTACAGGAGGTCAAGGCTATCATCAACGGTGAAACACGAAAAATCAAGGTATGCGCCCGTTGCCTTAAAAGTGGTAAGGTGGTAAGAGCTATATAAGAGCTATAAGAAGGGCTGTCATAAGCACGGCAAAGACCAATGGAGCGGTTTCCTTATAAGCTTCGATCCAGCTGACCTTATAATACTCTTTAGTAGTTATGAAGCAGAGATGAAAGGGAGAGATGAGGTGGCCACTATAACCGCTAACGAAGCTCCAAGCAGCAAGGCTTAAGTTCACCGGGTCTCCCATTAAAGGGACTAAGAGAGGAAAGGTTATGGCCACCCCTGCCGTGCTTACCCCTGTCATAAAGGAAACCAAGAAAGGGAAGAAAAAGAGAGAAAAGAGAGTGGGAACGTTAGCAGCTTTAAGTAAATTGGGAACCACGTAAACAGCGTTGCTCACCTTGAGCATGCTCTGAAAGCAGAATATCACAAACACCATTGTCGGAAGATTTAATTCAACTGAAGACTTAAAGATGCTAGCTACTTGACTTAGGGAAAGCCTCTTTATCAATATCTCTCCAACTATAGCTACAAGTAGAAGGATAACGATATTTATCTTAAACACTAGAAAACCTACGAGAACGAAAACTATCGTCCACATCGTCAAGACCAACTCTAAAAGCTTCTTAGGACTAAAGGAAAATCCATTTATATCCTTAGGCTTTTCAAATTTGAACCAGCTCAAGATAACTCCTAAAGCAAGGGCTAAGAAGATAAAGTACCACTGATGCGAAACTACCGTTAGCAAGGAAACCCCAAGGGCGGATGCCTCGATCATTACGGCAGGATAAAGCGGTAGAGAATACTCCCAGATATGTCTGAACCAGTAGTTTATAAAGTGTTTTAAGGAAGGCTTAGCCTTTAACTTATCTCCAATCTCATCTGTTAAAGAAGCAGTAAATAGGGCACCAGCAGGCATAGGGAGAAAACCAACGATCATAGGAGGAAAGAATATCACCAACCTCATATCACCAAGTATATCGGAAAGCTTATGAACCATGCTCTGTAAGGTTCCCGTATCCTTGAGGAGACCGTTCAAGAAGAGAACGAGGATTATAACCGTTAGAACCTCCCATACCCCTCGGTCACTCACGGTCATCACAAAAGCCTTCCAAAAACCAGATGCCCCCACGTTAAACAAGAGTCCCAAAAGCAAAAAGCCTATAAGCATGGTTAATGCCATGTTAACCCTTTTAAAGAGCAAGAAAATAAGGGTAATCAAAACTGTGAAAAGCTTCAACCCCTCTATCATGTTAGACACCTCCTAAGCGGAACTGATCTTGGATAACAAGAAGTTGTAAAACTCCCTCAAAAAGCTAAAGTTCTCTTCGCCATCGGACTCTATCTTGTCCAAGAAAGCCTCCATATCTGATGTAAAAACAGGAGAAAGGAGATCGTCTCCCAACTTATCCTCAAGAAAGGAACAGACCTTGAGGCCAAGCTCCGTCGGCACTAAGAACCTCTTCTCTCTGACTACGTATCTCCTCTTAAGCAGATTGGAGATTATCATAGCATAAGTAGATGGTCTTCCCACACCCTTTCTCTCAAGCTCCCTAATCAGCGTAGCCTCAGTATACCTCGGAGGAGGATGGCTCTTCCTCATCAAAGCTGAAACCTTAATTAACTTATAAAACTCACCTTCCTTAAGAGGTCCAAGATCCCCTTTAAACTCCCTCTTTAGAATAGAGGTCCAGCCATCAAAGACCACTCTCTCACCCCAAGAGACGAAAACCTTATCTTTCCAAAGGAAAATCGCCCTTTCCCTCAGAACCTTAGCAGGCGCCATCTGAGAGGCAACAAAATATCTCCATATTAGGTCATAAAGCGGTGATATGCCTTTCACGTTTACATCGGTAGGCCTTATCGCCTCGTGAGCCCCTTCCCTCTCATACCTCCTCGGGCTTGCGTAGCTCTCACCGAAGTTCCCTCTTATGAAAGACAAAGCCATATTTATAGCCTTCTCGCTCAAGAAGCAAGAATCCGTCCTATGATAAGTGATATAACCCCTTTCAAAGAGCTCCTGAGCCTCCCGCATAGTCCTCTCCGAGGAAAGCCTCAAAAGGGAGGAAGCTTTCTCAAGAAGAGTAGCGGTCTTAAAGGGTGGTGGAGGAGGTATCAAGACTTCCTTACATTCCAGAGATTCTAGCTTAAGTGCCCCCTTAAGCTCTCTCTTTAAACGGTCAGCTTCCTCCTTAGAAAGCCTTAAAGGAACGTCCTCCTTAAGATTCCAAAGCTTAACTTCAAGATTAGCACCATTAAAGCTAAGCACAACCTTAAGCTCATACCACGTTTCCGAAACGAATTTCTCTCTTTCCCTCTCCCTATCGACGATGATCTTTAAGGCACAGGATTGAACCCTCCCCGCAGAAAGCCCCTTAATCTTCAAACCTTTCCATAAAAAGGGGGAAATGATATATCCATAGAGCCTGTCAAGAACCCTGCGGGTAAGAGCAGCTTTAACCCGCTTTAAATTTATCTCACCAGGAGAGGATAAAGCCTCCCTTACAGCAGCTGGTGTAATCTCATGGAACTCTACCCTTTTCGCCAATACCCCTTTGCTCTTAAGAAATTCCCATATATCAAAAGCTATTCTCTCTCCTTCTCTATCAGGATCAGTCGCTATGAAAAAGCTCCCCTTATAGGAAGCCAGCCTCTCAAGAAGCTTTCTCTTGCCTCTTAAGAAAACTAAAGAAGGAGAAAAACTTTCGAGATCAACGCCTAAGCCTCTAAGCGGAAGGTCCTTGACGTGTCCCAAGGTCGCCTTAACCTCATATTCTTTCCCAAGAAACTTCCTCAAGGTCTTAGCTTTAGTCGGAGACTCAACGAGTATCAGGAAGCGTTGACCCCGCATAAGGCATCACTAATACGGAAGCGTTCGAACCGACGATTGACAAGGCCCTTTCAAAGGCCTCCTTGGGATCCCTAAATATCTCAAAGAAGGTAGAGGCAAAACCTTCGGGAAGAGACCCAGAGACCAGGAAGATACGAGCCCTCTTCCTGATCGAAGCTATTCTCATCACCTTATGGGGACCAAGCTGAAAACCTTCTTCCTTAAGCCTCTCTATCGGTTCATCGACGGTTCGAGCTGAAAGAAGCCATTTTTCCATCTTCTCATGCCCCACTCCCTCGAGACACTCAGCGAGAAGAACGATTACACCGCCCTCTTTAACCGCTAATGCTGCATTTTCCAGAGCCTTATGAGCCTGATAGAGATTTATATCTTTGGGGAAACCGCCACAGGAAGCCACAACGAGGTCAACGGGGTGAGCCTTAACCTTATACATCTTATCAACGAGACGAACAGCCTCTCTATGAGCCTCGAAGAGATCGCCTGAGAAAACCCCCACTATTTCCTTTCTTGCATTCAAAACCACGTTAAAGAGATAAGTTTTATCCTTAAGAAATCCTCCAGCCTCGTCTATATCTCTTCGCACAGCGCCACTCAAGGAGCCTGGTACGGAAGAGGAGTCCAACATCAGACCGTGATTCTGGGCTATAGTTTTAATAGAGCAAACACCAGGTAAGATAGCTTTAGCCCCACCGGTATAACCAGCGAAATAATGAAACTCTACATTACCAGTAGCTATTACGAGGTCTGAAGCTAAAATATCCTCTAAAACCTCAACATCTGTTCCATAGCTAGTTCTGCCGATAAAACGGCACCTATTTACATCATGGTTGATATAGGGGTAATCTCCGCCCAAAAGATCTCTTGCCTCCGCTGGACTCTGCTCCCTGTGGGTTCCCAAACCGAAAACCGCAAAGGCCTCAAGCCCTTTCAACCTCTTCCAGATCCTACTAAAGAAGCGATTGGTAGGAACAGGCCTAGTTATATCGCTAACCAATATGGAAACCCTCTTTACCCCCTTAATGCGGTCATCTAGCGAGCTTAAAGCCTCTTCTATCCTGTCATCAAGATTATCTAAGGGAGGAAGCTCGTTAGGCAGAAGGGTCTCATATCCATCTAATGGAAGGTTAACGCTTCTTTTCCCTAACTTCAGTTCCATTTTCTTTACCTCCCTCTTTAAAGTATATAACTACCTCTCCCGGCCTGGACATCTTAAACTCCTCCCTCAATATCTTCTCCAAAAGAAAGCCGCTCTTGGCAAGACGAATCTTCTCCCTTAAAACCTCGTTTTCAGCTTCAATCTCAGCGATCTTCTGTTTTAAAAGCGAAGCCCTCTCATTAAACAAGACTATCTTCCTGATCTCCCTTATCACGGATATGGATGTAACGGAAAATATGAATATTACGATGGCAGACAAAAGCCATCTTTTTAACCTCAAAGCCTCACATCCTCTCAGGAGCAGAAACACCTATAAGGGATAAGAAGTTTCTTATAACTATACCTACAGCTTTAGATAAGGCTAGCCTCGCGTTCCTAACATTAGCAGGAGCCGTAAGGATAGGATGCCGATTGTAAAAGGAGTGGAAAGCCCCTGCCAATCTGTGCAAATAGTAGGGTATCCTGTGGGGAGCGAACTCTCTAACCGCTATGGCGAGCTCACCTTCAGCTTCTGAAAGGACTTTAAGAAGCTCAATCTCCTCAACCTCTTTCAACGGATCAAGGGAAACCTCCCTAAGATCAGGAATTGAAATCCCTCTCTCCTTAGCTTGTTCAAATAGAGAGCAAATTCTCGCGTGAGCATATTGAACATAGTAAACCGGATTCTCCTCCGTTTGCTTCTTAGCGAGCTCAAGGTCAAACTCCAAATGGCTGTCGCACTTCCTGGTCAAGAACATATATCTTGCAGCATCCTTCCCAACCTCTTTAACTACCTCAGCCAGGGTTATGAACTCTCCCGCTCTAGTAGACATGGAGATGGGCTTTCCAGCTCTCAAAAGCGTAACAAACTGTATGAGAAGGATTTGAAGGGAATCAGGACTTTTCCCAAGAGCCTGAACCGCTGCCTTCATTCTCGGTATATATCCGTGATGGTCTGCTCCCCATATGTCTATAACTATGTCGAAGCCACGCTCATACTTGTTTTTGTGATAAGCTATATCCGAAGCTAGATAGGTGGGAAGGCCGTTTGACCTAACCACGACCCTATCCTTTTCATCTCCAAAGGCGGAAGACTTAAACCACAAAGCCCCGTCCTTTTCATAAACGTAACCCCTCGCTTTAAGAAAATCTATGGTCCTTTGAACCTCGCCCTTCTCATAAAGGGAGCGCTCACTAAACCAAACATCAAACCTAACCCCAAAATCCTCAAGATCCTTCTTTATACCCTCTAAGATCCTCTCACAAGCGTAGCTCCTAAAGTAAGGCAAGCTTTCCTCAAGAGGGACTCCCAGCCACTTATCCCCATCTCTTTCCTTTATCTCCCTCGCAAGGTCGTATATGTAATCCCCTCTGTAACCATCCTCCGGGAAGGGAGCTTCCTCTCCCCTACCGAAAAGCTCAAAGTACCTCGCCCTTACAGACCTCCCAAGAATATCCATCTGAAGTCCCGCATCGTTTATGTAATACTCCCTTTCAACCTCATAACCCCCGAACTCCAAGATGGAAGCCAGAGAGTCTCCAACTGCAGCACCCCTACCATGCCCTACATGCAAAGGACCAGTGGGATTAGCACTAACGAACTCAACCTGAACTTTCTTCCCTTCACCTATATTTAACCTACCGAAATCTTTATCCTTCCTTAAGGCTTCCCTCACAACCTCCTTAAATAGGTCAAAGTTAAAGTGAAAGTTTATGAAGCCTGGACCAGCTATCTCAAAGCTTCTAACGGCATCCTTTGGAAGGGCTAATTTCTCGACTATCCTTTGAGCTATAGCGCGAGGGTTTCCACTAAAGATGGATGCTAACCTCATAGCCACATTGGTAGCCCAGTCTCCAAACTCAGGATTCCTCGGCTTCTCAAGCTCTGGCTCAGGTAAAAGAGATAGATTCCATCCCTCTTCCTCAGCCAAAGAGCGCATAGCCTCTTTTAAAGCATTAAGGATTAACCCCTTTATCCGCTCTTCCATAATCTCGCTTCCTCATCTAAACTGCTCTCAATATATGCAGTTTAGACGGCTGGGATATTTATATTCCGCCTTCCACTAAAAGGGTGTCTAATCCCAGCAGGCGGTATTTAGACACCCTCATCTCAAGCGAAGGTAACCTATAAACCCTACTTTCCCTCAAAAAGTATATGCCCCTTTATATAATCCTCAAGAGTGCTTAAGACTTTGATCAAGGAAGCCCACTCCTCAGGGGAAAGAACCCTCTTTTTTAGCTTAAAGGAATAGCTCAGGGTTAACCTATTTCTTATCCCTGAGGAGAACCTTGCAGAAATGGAAAACGCTCCCTCATCCCTCGATAGAGGTAGCGGAAGAGCTTTAACCTTCCACTCCTTAGGATACCTCAAAATTATCTGGTGATCGAAGCTTCGTAAGAAGCCGAGATTTATTGGATAACTCCTCCTTAAAGAAAGAGATAGGAAATCTAAAGGAAACCCTATTTGAGGAAGGGTTATGACCAATTTCCTTTCGAAGCCATCCATAACTATTTTACCCTTACCCTTGAGCTTTCCGATTAAGGCATACCCTTTGTTCTCGAAGCTAACATCGCTAACCCCCTCAAACTGGCGCAACCTATCCAACTGAGGTACCAACCAACCTCGCGCTATAGCATTCACACTGAAATCGTAGCTACCGTTAGGATAGAGATCTATGACGAGATCTATATTTTCCGAAGATAAGTTCTCCCCCATCACGGGTAGATCCACGAATTTGGCTCCGTTGGAGTAAAAGATCACCCCCTTACCTCCCTGAAACTTAGGATGGATATAGCCTGCGGGAAGCCCCAGCGCGTAGGGATCCAACCAGTAGGTCTTATCCTCGACAACAACTTTAAGGATAGGATATTTCAAAAGAGATGGGACGGGATACTTCTCACTTAAGGGCCATTCAGATACCCATACCATCTCAGGAGAAAGACCTATGCCCTTAAGCATATGATAGGCAAGAAAGGAAAAGTCAGATGGAGTCACCTTATCCCTCTCCCAGATCTCCTTAAGAGGGGAAAACCTATAACCCTGATCAGAGAAAGCCCATCCTTCAAGAACCTTTTTCCTTTCTGATAATATCTTCCAGATGAGCTCAACCTTCCCTCTGCTCCCGGGGACCTTCGAAAGCCTCCTTTCAAGTTCAGCTATAGGGAAATTACCTTCAGGAATAGAAAATAGAGGATAAGCCCGATCCCAGGAAGGTAGAGAGGTTAAAAGTATCGGCTCCTTAGGTGGAGAGAAGGGATCTATAGCGTAAATGTCTTCTCTCTCTAACAAACCAGATGAAAGGGACTCGTTCGAGACAAAACCCCCCGGCGAGGTGACCTCCAAATGAAGTTTTTTTATATCCATCTCCCCGCAATTGGGGAAATACCACCAAAAATAAGGAGGAAGAGGAGATTCGCGCCTAAAGCTAAAGGATATATCGATTATGTCCCCAGGCTTGAGGTTCTCAAGGTTAGCCCTCTTCTCCACAAACTCCCCATACTCCTTAACATCCAGAGCCAAGAGCTCCACCCTGCCATCGGTCCTTCTTATCCTAAGCTTCTCAATCGTTAGCTCGGATTTAGCAGAATCGTACTTCCAAGAAAGATATTTGGGAAAGGTTAAAGGTTCTTCAACCCTAATCAAACTCCTATTGGTCCAGAGAATGCTTCCCTTAACGTCAACCTTAACGCTGTTCCAGAGAAGGATATAGGCATTAGCCCCAAAGGCATCTTGAAGGCCGCTTAACATAAGGATTAAACAAACCAGGAGAAATGCTAACTTAAATGATCTCATTACCTTAACCCTTTTTCTTTTTCTTCTTTTTGGGTAAAGAGGTAGGAAGATGGTCTCTAAAAACTCTCATAGGTTTCTCTTTAGGAGCTATCTCAATCCTGAAGAGATAGGTTATAATCTCCTCCTTAATTCGAGCAATTAACTCCTTAAATAACTCGAAAGCCTCAAACTGATACTCTAAAAGAGGGTCCTTTTGTCCATATGCCCTAAGGTTAATCCCTTGACGAAGGTGATCAAGCGCTAACAGATGCTCTTTCCATCTCGTATCTATAACATGGAGCATAACAAGTCTTTCTATATGCCTCATAGCTTCACTTCCAATTCTTTTTTCCTTTTCTTCATAGAACATCTTAGCTCTATCCATAATCCGCTTCTTCACGTCTTCCTTACTCATCTCCCTAAGATATTCTTGGCTTAAACCAGAATCGAAAGGGAAGATTCCCTTCAACTTATGAAGGAAACCTTTAATATCCCTATCCTCAGGAAGTATCTCCTCGCTCACATAAGCGTCAACCAAAAGATCAACTATATCCTCGACCATCTTAAGGAGATGCTCCTTGAGGTTCTTACCCTCAAGAACGTACCTCCTCTCCCTATATATAACCTCCCTCTGCTTGTTCATAACATCATCGTAAGCCAAAAGGTATTTCCTAGCCTCAAAATGCATCCCCTCAACCTTTTTCTGAGCAGACTCTATAGCCTTGGTAAGCCATGGATGCTCTATGGCCTCACCCTCCTTCATTCCTAACTTCTCCATAAGGTATGAGATCTTATCTGAGCCAAAGAGCCTAAGAAGATCATCCTCTAAGGAGAGATAAAATCGGGATGAACCAGGATCTCCCTGCCTACCAGCTCTCCCCCTGAGCTGATTATCTATTCTTCGAGCTTCATGCCTCTCAGTCCCTATGATGTGAAGGCCACCCAGCTCCACCACTTTCTTATGCTCCTCATCGGTTATCCTTTTCCACTTCTCATAGATTCTCTTCCATTCCTCCGGTGAAACCTCGCTTGGCTCCTTACCCATCTTTCTTAGCTCTTCCTTAGCGAGAAACTCTGGGTTACCACCGAGAAGGATATCAGTTCCCCTACCAGCCATGTTCGTAGCTATGGTGACCGCTCCAAGCCTCCCAGCCTGAGCGACTATCTGAGCTTCCCTTTCATGATACTTGGCGTTGAGAACCTGATGGGGTATCCCCCGAACCTTAAGAAGCTTAGAAAGTCGCTCAGACTTCTCGATAGATGTGGTTCCAACAAGCACAGGTCTCCCTATCTTATAGAGTTCCTCTATTTCATCAGCCACCGCATTAAACTTTTCCCTTTCGGTTCTATATATCACATCGGGATAATCTATCCTTATCATAGGTCTATGCGTAGGAATCACCACGACCTCAAGTCCATATATTTCCTTAAACTCCTCAGCCTCAGTAGCAGCGGTCCCAGTCATACCGGCAAGTTTCTCATACATCCTAAAGTAATTCTGAATCGTTATCGTAGCAAGAGTTTGTGTCTCACTTCTTACCCTTAAGCCCTCCTTAGCCTCTATCGCTTGATGAAGCCCGTCGCTATACCTCCTTCCAAACATAAGCCTTCCCGTAAACTCATCAACTATAATAATCTCCCCATCCTTAACCACATAGTCAACGTCCCTCTTAAAGAGATAATGCGCTTTTAAAGCTTGGATTAACCTGTGAGCAAGCTCACTGTTTAAATCATCGTACAGGCTTTTAACTCCAAGAAGGCGTTCTGCTTTCTCTATCCCTTTCTCGGTCAAAACTATATTTCTTTCCTTCTCGTTTATCTCAAAATCCTCACCAACCTTCAAAAACTTAACTATATTATTAACCTTATAGTATATGCTTGGGTCATCTTCAGAGGGACCGGATATGATCAATGGAGTTCTCGCTTCATCTATAAGTATGCAATCAACCTCATCAACTATCGCGTAATAGTGCCCTCTTTGAACCACATCATCCAAGGAATATGCCATGTTATCCCTAAGGTAGTCGAAGCCGAACTCACTATTCGTCCCATAGGTTATATCCGCTTGATAGGCACGCTTCCTCTCAGCGAAAGGCATACCGTTATAAAGATAGGCAACCGAAAGACCAAGGAACCTATATATAGGTCCCATCCACTCCGTATCCCTCTTAGCGAGGTAGTCGTTAACCGTAACCACGTGAACCCCTCTTCCCAAGAGAGCATTAAGGTAAACTGGGAGGGTTGCTACAAGCGTTTTACCCTCCCCCGTCTTCATTTCCGCTATCTTCCCCTCGTGAAGAACTATGCCACCCATAAGCTGAACATCAAAGTGTCTTAACCCTATGGTCCTTTTGGCTGCCTCCCTTACCACAGCGAAGGCCTCCACCATAATATCATCGAGCTTTTCTCCACGAGCCAGCCTCTCCTTAAACTCTATGGTTTTACGGGCCAAATCCTCATCGGAAAGAACTGACACTTGAGGCTCAAGCCCATTTATCCTTTCAACTATCTTGCTTAACCTTTTAAGCTCCCTCTCATTAGGATCTAAACCTAATATCTTCTTAAGAGTACTTAATACCATCTTTAAGGCGCTCCCTCAACATAGTTATCGGCCATACAGAGATGACAGGTGTCGTTAAACACCCTCAGGCTGAACTTTCCATCATCTCTCCTCTCCAAAATAGAAAGGCTAGCATTATCCTGTCTAAAAACCCAAAAATATGAAAGGGGAAGGCCAAGAAGTGAGCAGAAAAGGACCTTATTAACCCCACCATGGCCAACAATTAAGACCGTTTCCTTATCATATCTGTCTAACATGGGATACAAGAGAGAGTTAACCCTATGAAGCACCATTTCCAAGCTCTCACCTGAAGGTACGAGAGCTTTCTCAGGCTCCCTCTTCCATATCTCATAAACCTCACTATATCTCCTTTTGACCTCGCTCGCAAGCAATCCCTCCCACTCCCCAAAGGATATCTCTTTAAGCTCGTCTTTCACGAATATCGGGGCGCTCTGCCTCATAGCTATAGCCTTAGCGGTATCAAGAGCCCTTCTTAAGGGGCTTGAAAATATGATATCTATCTTCTCCTTAGCCAGGGCTATAGATAGTATCTCGGCTTGCTTTAACCCGTGCTCGTTTAAAGGAACGTCAAGATCTCCCTGGAATCTTCCCTCCCTATTCCAATCGGTCTCACCGTGCCTTACCACTATGATTCTCATAATGATATAAAGTCCACCCTCTCAAAGCCTTCTATTGACCTAATCCCGTCCAGCACCTCTTGAGGAACAGGTTCATCAACACAAAGGGTCATAACTGCTTCTCCTCTTACTTCTTTCCTACCCACATACATGTTAGCTATGTTTATGTTTCTCTCACCCAGTATGGTTCCTATCTTACCTATCATTCCCGGCCTATCAATATGCCTGGTCAGTATTATATTCCCCTTTGGCTCTACGTCTACCCTAAAACCATCTATCTCAACTATCTTAGGTATGTTCCTACCAATCAGCGTCCCAGCTATTTCATAATACTCCTTCCCAACCCTTATCTCAACCCTAACTAAGTTAGTGAACTCCCCTCCCTGACCTCCCACGTTCTCCGTAACGCTTATTCCTCTCTCCTTAGCCATACAAACCGCATTTATGTAGTTAACCGGTTCCCCCAAAACTGGATCTAGTATCCCCTTAATGAAAGCAGCGGTTATAAGTGAATAAGGAAGGTCAACCACATCACCTATATAGGTCAGGCGAACTTCGTCCACAGGTTTTCTTATCCATTGGCCAGCAAACTGCCCCATCTTCTCAGAGAGATAAAGATAGGGCTTAAGATAGGCGTAAACTTCGGGAGGAAGGGATGGCATGTTTATCGAAGACCTAACGGGACCTCCCTGCAAGGCCATCCATATCTCCTCTACAACCTCAAGCGCCACCTTTTGCTGAGCCTCATAGGTTGCAGAACCTATATGAGGAGTAGCTATGACCTGAGGCAACTTAATGAGCGACCAATCGCTTGGGGGTTCCGACTCATGAACGTCCAAGGCAGCTCCAGCTATCTGCCCCTCCACTATAGCCTTATAAAGGGCACTGCTTTTTATCACCTTACCTCTGGAGCAGTTAATTATGAAGGCCCCTTTCTTCATTAACCTGAGCTCTCTTTCAGATATCATGTACTTGGTTTCTTCGGTCAATGGAACGTGAAGCGTTAAGATATCAACCTGAGGAAGGAGCTCCTCCAAAGAGGAAAGCAGCTTAACCCCATATTTATCCACATCTTCCTGCCTTATATATGGGTCGTAGCCCAAGACCCTCATACCGAAGGCATTTGCCCTTATCGCCACCTGTCTTCCTATTCTTCCAACACCAATTATACCTAAAACTTTGCCGTATAGCTCGGCTCCTAAAAGCTCCCTCTTCTTCCATTGCTCATTCTTCATATAAAGGTCAGCCTTCGGTATCTTTCTCAATAGAGCGAGCATAAGACCAATGGTGAGCTCTGCGGTAGAAATCATATAACCATAGGGAGCATTTAGAACTAAAACCCCATATCTTGTAGCTGCATCAGTATCGATGTTATCGAAGCCAACGCCAGCTCTTCCAACGACCTTGAGCCGTGGAACCCCCCTAGCTATTACCTCCTCCGTAACCCTGGTATTCGTCCTGACTATAAGCGCGTCAAACTCCTTCACCCGCTCAAGAAGCTCCTCATAGGTCGGACGGCTATACTCTACCTCCACTCCCTTCTCTCTAAGCCACTCAATACCTATCTCGTCAAGGTCCTCAGTTATCCATATCCTATACAAGCCCCATAACCTCCTTCAAAGCATTTATGAATATCAAGAGCTCATTCTTGCCAACGCTTCCCATATGAGCGACTCTGAATATCTTTCCCTTTAAACTATCTTGACCGCCCGCTACTATAACTCCTCGCTCCTCAAGCCCCTTCTTTATCTTAGCAAAGCCGAGTGGTTCTGGAACCCTGATCGCAGTAACCGTGGGAGAAGCGCACTCCTCCTTTGGAAAGACCTCAAGCCCTAACTTCCGAACCTCAGACCTGAGGAAGCGAGCAAGCTCTTCGTGTCTCCTCCAAGAGTTCTCAACTCCCTCCTCAAGGATCATGGTTAAAGCCCGATCAAGGGCATAAAGAAGGCTTAAAGATGGTGTATAGGGAGTTTGGCTCGGCTTTTTATTCAGATACTCGTCAGCAAGCTTAATATCCCAGTAGTAACTTGAGGGTGTAAGATTCAAAACCTTTTTGAAAGCTCTCTCACTTATGGCAACCAAGGCCAACCCTGGAGGAGTCATCAACGCCTTCTGAGAAGCAGTTAAGACCGCATCTATACCCCATTCATCCATCATCAGAGGAGCTCCTCCAAGCGAGCTAACCGCATCGACGCAGATGAGGGTATCGGGAGAAATCTCCCTAATTAGGTAGACCGCTTCCCTAAGTGGGTTCAATACACCGGTTGAGGTCTCGTTATGGGTCATTAACACCCCTGCGTAAACCTTATTTTTAAGGGCCTTTTCAACCTCGCTCAACTCCCAAGCCGATCCATGTGAAAACTCAAGAGCATCGACCTCAAGACCTCTTCTCCTAGCGATCTCTATCCACCTTTCAGCAAAAGCACCATTTGATAGAGATAGGATCCTTTCCCCGCGATCGAAGAGATTAGAAACAGCGCACTCCAAGGCACCTGTCCCAGTTCCAGGAAAGATGTAAACAGGCCTCGAAGTCATAAAAACCTTCTTAAGCTTAAATTGAAGCCTATCAAGTAGCTTCCCGAACCTCTCACCTCGGTGATCAATCATATCCTCAAACATAGCACCCCTTACATCCTCTGGGACAGGAGTGGGACCAGGTATAAGGAGGATATCTTTCACGAAGGTTCATCCCTCCTTTATATTTCAGGCTCTATAAGCCCATAATTTCCGTCTTTCCTTCTATAAACGACGCTGACCTGATTGGTGTTAGCGTTCAGAAAAACATAGAAGTCATGCCCCAAGAGATCCATCTGAAGTATAGCCTCCTCCGGAAACATTGGCTTTAACTGAAATCTTTTAACTTTAACTATTTTCGGCTCTTCTTCAGGATGCTCCTCTATGGCGGGAACTACCTCCTCAGGCAGAACGTTTATCTTATACTTCTTAGAGAGCTTCTCCTTGAACCTTCTCAGCTGCTTTTCGATCTTCTCAACGGCGAAATCTAAAGCCATCTGGAGGTTATCTCCCCGCTCCACACCCCTAAGTATCACACCATTCGCATCAAGGGTTATCTCCACCTGAGGGGTCCCGGCATCGATCTTAAAAACCACGCTTGCATCAAGTATCCTATCAAAATAGCGCGTCAACTTCGCTATCTTCCTCTCCGCATAATCTTTAAGAAACTCGTTGATCTCCGTTCCCCTCGCTGTAATCCGAACTTGCATCGAAATCCCTCCCTCCTATTCCTGAAAAACCTCCAAAAGGTTATATAGTAGTATATCATAAAAAGGTAGCTAATTTAAAGTCTTTGATTTAAACCCCCATCCATGATACCATAATGAAAACCTCCTTGAAAGGCTGGAGGTGAAGGATTTGGATTTAGCCCTATTTGCCATAACGCTCCTTTCTGGAATAATAATAGGAAAGAGAAAGTTGCTTCCAGAGAGAATAATAGATAAATCAGACAAACTTCTTAACATCGTTATTTACACCTTAATCTTACTTATAGGAATCGAAATCGGAAACTACAGAGAGGTTTTAACAAGCTTGGGGAACATAGGTATAAAATCGGTCACCATAGCTCTTCTATCAACTATACTAAGCGCTCATTTCACGAAGATGCTATATGAAAGGAGGAAAAGAAATTGAACTTAAAGCCGCTTCTGATCTTGACAACGGGGGTCATAGTAGGCTACCTTAATTTAATCCCAGAAAGCTTAATCCAACTTAACTCAAAAGCGATAAAAGCTGCTTTATTCGCCCTTTTCATAGCCATAGGGATGGATATGGGAAAGGATGATAAGCTCTGGGAAAGCTTAAAAGAGCTTAAGGGAAGCGTAATATATATAGCGCTAACAGGGCTTATGGGAAGCCTAATGGGAGGAGCATTAGCCTCGCTATTAGTTAACATCCCCCTATCAACGAGCGTGGCCTCCGCCGCGGGAAGCGGTTACTATAGCATAACCACACTGATGCTAAAAGAAGTGGGTGGACCAGAACAGGCCCTAATAGGCTTCATCTCCAACCTACTAAGAGAGCTCATGGTTATAGTGGGTATGCCTTTCATCGCTAAGATATGGGGGAAAGCGGGGGCTGTAGCGGCTGCAGGAGCAACAGCCATGGACACTGCTTTACCCTTCATAGTAAAAAGCGTTGGTAAAGAGGTAGGGATACTCTCTTTCGCCTCCGGAGTGATCCTAACCCTCTTGGTCCCATTCCTCGTCCCAACGCTATATAAGATCTTATCTACACTTTTACCATAACCAAAAACATTTAAGCGAATAGTACACCCTCCCTCAACATATTTTTCCAAAATCTATTGACTGAACGGTCAGTCTATGCTAATATCTAAGCACGAACCTAAGGGGGATGATATAAAAGATGGAACAAGTTGATAAAAAGGCATTGACAAGGGAGAAGATACTAAAGGCTGCTTTAGAATGTTTTGCGGAGAAGGGGTTCAAGGAAACAAGTGTGGATGAGATAGCTCAAAAGGCAGGGGTAAGCAAAGGCAACATATACTGGCACTTTAAAAGCAAGTTCGATATCTTCATGGAGATAATAAGGGAGGAGGTCAAGAAGGTTCACGACCTCATAAGCGAGGAAGAGAACTTCTCTTTGCCCTTAAACGAGCTATGGAAGCTTAAAGCGGAAAAAGCCTTTCTCCTTATAAGAAAGCTTGAAAAGCAGCTTAAGATATTCTACGAGGTGGTCTTCAGCTCATGGAAAGAGGAAAACGCTAAAAAGCTTTTCTTTGAGATAGAAAGGGAAAACTTAGAAAGGCACAAAAGGCTCTTAGAAAAGGAGCTTCAGGTTAGGAATATCAGGCTTTCACCTACGGATCTGGAAAATATATCCAGGCTATTAAACATGTTTCACCAAGCAGTAATATTCAGGATATTGCTGCTTCTGGAAGATAAAGAGTTATGGAATGATCTTAAGGATATGATATATTCCTTCATCGATATCCTATCATTCTACATCTATAAAAGGGGTGAGGAAAGTGCGATTAAGTTTAACTAAGCTTATCTTTATAGGCTTAGCGCTAATACTTCCAGTGTCTACCGCTTATGGAAAGACAATAAGCCTTGATGAAGCTATAAAAATAGCTCTTGAGAATAACCCTGCTATAAAGGAAGCTGAGGCTCAACTTAAACAGACAGTCGGAGACCTAGAAGCGGCGAGATCTGGGCTTCTTCCGAAGCTGAAGTTTGAATCTTCTTATATTCGAATAAATGAGGAAAAGGCTATACCAGTATTCGCAGGGCCAGATCCACAGCATCTTCAGAAGGTCTTATCCATTCCAATAGCTTTGGAAGACACCTTCTCCCTCTCGGTAAAGCTCGAATGGCTTATATGGGGCGGGGGAAAGGTTCAAGCGATGGTTAAGGCCTTAGAGCACGCAGTTAAAGCCAAGGAGGCAAGCCTAATGGCAACTAAGAACGATGTTATCCATGAAACTAAAAGAGCATTTTACGCCACACTTAAGGCGAAAGCTTACATGGAGCTCATGGAAGACATGGTTAAGCTCCTTGAGGCTCATCAAGACAGGGTCAAAAAGCTATACGAAAGGGGCGTTGTTCCAAAGTCAGACCTGCTCAGGATTGGGGTTGAGCTCTCTAACACCAAGCTAGCCTATCTTAAGGCCCAAAACGCTTTTAAATTAGCCAAGGCTTCTTTTAAGACCACTCTCGGTTTAAGAGACGTGGAAATAGAACCTGAGGACGTAAAGGCTAAGCCGGAGATAAATATATCAGAGCTATCACAATATCTTGAAGTAGCAAAATCCAACAGGCCTGAGCTTCTTGCCATTAGAAGGGCTTTAGACCAGGCGGAAAGCTATATAAAGGCCTCAACGGCTAGCTTAAAGCCCAATTACATCCTTTCAGCGAAGTATGGAAAGACGGACTCAAGTTTCATCCCTGAAAAGGAGGAATGGAACATAGCCTTGGCTATACAGTGGAACTTATACGATGGCGGTGAAGCGAAGGGAAACATAGACAAGGCCAAGGGTATAAGGGATGAGCTCTTAGCTAAGTTAAGAAAGGTTGAGGATGGGATATCCCTAGGGGTTGAGAACGCCTACCTTAATTTAAGGTCGGCTCTTGAGCGCCTTGGGGTGGCAGAAAGAGAGCTTGAAAGCGCCCAATTAGACTATGAGATGACGGTTAAAAGATACAACGCTCAGGTCGCTTCAATAACCGACGTCTTAGACGCCCAAACGGCCTTAAAGGAGGCTCGCACGCATCTCATAGATGCCATATACGACATATGGATATCTTGGTCAGATTTAAGATATCACTGTGGTTACGAGGTGATGAAAAATGAGAGGTAAGAAAGTTGCGGTAATCCTGGTAGTTTTAATATTTGTGGCTTCCTTCGCAGGGCTTATAGCCTTTAGGGCTTATGAAAAGAGCCTAAGCAAAAGGGTAGTAGCCCAGGAAGAAAAGGCTATACCCGTTGAGGCATTTAGAGTCTCCACTTTTAGCTTTAAGACCGTCATAGGAGTGACTGGAACGGTTATGCCCCTCGAGGATGTAGACGTCTTCTCAAGGGTTAGTGGAATTAAGGTCTTGAGGATATATAAGGATGAGGGAGATATGGTAAAGTCAGGTGAGCTTCTTGCAGAGCTTGATACCGAAATGATAGATGCTCAGCTAGATCAGGCGAAGGCGGCAAGGGCATCCACCTTAGCAGCCATAAAGCAAGCAGAGATTCAGGTCTCAACGCTCAGAAAGGATTATGAGAGGATAAAGAAGCTTTATGAGGACAATGTCGTTCCAAAGCAGCAGCTTGACCAGATAGAAGGACAATATCTTGCAGCTAAGGCGGGATTAGAAATGGCAAGGAAAAGGCTTGAGGAAGTAGAGGCTAAGATAAGACAGCTTGAGATCTCAAAAAGTTATCATCGAATATCCTCACCCGTATCTGGCATAGTTTCACAAAGGAGAATAGAGGTAGGAGAAATAGTTAGCCCCTCGAACCCGATATTCAAGATAAATAACATCTCTGAAGTTAAGGTTAGAGGGTCGATACCTGAGACCTACATCCCCCTGGTTAAACCAGGCATGAAAGCCACGATTTTGGTTGATGCCTATCCCGGAAGGGAGTTCTCAGGAAGCCTGAAAATAATCTCTCCCGCAGTAGACCCTAAAACGAGAACCACCGAGGTGGAGATAAGGATAGAAAACCCGGAGATGCTTCTTAAGCCGGGAATGTTCGCGAGAGCAGTAATAGACGTGGGGGAGAGAAAGGCCCCATTTGTACTTCAGCAAGCTTTAAGGAGATTTGAAGGAACCGGAACTCACTACGTATATGTAGTGGATGAGAATAAAAGAGCGAGAATAAGAGAGATAAAGATAGGAGAACGAAAGGGAGAAAGAGTAGAGGTTAAAGAAGGGTTATTAGAAGGCGAGCTTGTCGTCCTAACCGTGACAAGCGCTATTAGAGATGGAAGTCTGCTTAACGTCAAGGAGGTGAATATCCAATGAACCTTCCATCACTAGCCGTTAGAAAGCCTGTAGCTACGTTGATGTTCCTATTAGCATCGATACTTTTGGGGATGGTATCGCTATACTTCCTATCTATAGACCTTTTGCCTAAGTTCGACATTCCATCTATAAGCGTGATAACAGCATGGCCAGGAGCTTCAGCCGAGGATGTGGAAACTGAGGTAACCAAGAAAATGGAAGATCACCTCTCCCTAATTGAGGGGATAGATAACATATACTCTAAGTCCTTTGACAACCTATCGGTTGTCACCCTAGCCTTCAAGTGGGGAACAGATCTAGACATGAGGATGAACGATATAAGGAACCTCATAAGCTTTATAAAGAGGGACTTACCTGATGGTACAGAAGAACCGATAATACTAAAGCTTTCAAGCACAATTACACCCGTAGCTGTTATCTCAGTTTATTCAGACAAGCACTACGAAAACCTAAGACACCTAGCGGATAAGGAGATAGCGGAAAAGCTAAAGCAGGTTCCCGGTGTGGGAAGGATAATGGTCTACGGAGGCCTCGAGAGGGAGATAAAGATAAACCTTGATCCCCAAAAGTTAGAGGCCTATGGTATAAGCGTTCAAGCACTGAGAAGCATACTTAAGGCAGAAAACATAAACATTCCCGCAGGGTCGCTAAGAATAGGGAGAACCGAGTTCTTCATCCGCGTCCCTGGTAAATACTCGAACGCGAACGAAATAGCTAATACCGTACTCGGGAATTTTGGGGGGAAGATAGTCAGGCTAAAGGATATAGCTCAAGTGGAGGATTCTTACAAAGAGCAGGATATGTTTAGCTACTCAGAAGGTAAACCAAGCATTATATTAGTTGTCCTAAAGAACGTAGATGCCAACACTGTTGAAGTCACAAGGGGAATAAAGAAAAAGCTTGAAGAGATATCAGAGACCCTCCCCTCATACGTTAAAGTAAATATGGTTCTTGACATGTCAAGATATATCTTTTTATCAATCAAGAACCTTACAACCTCCCTGCTCTACGGCATAGTCTTCGTAATCATAGTAACTTATGCCTTCTTAGGGAGCATAAGACCCTCGCTTATAATCTCTCTCGCTATACCCTTCTCCCTGATAATAAACTTCCTGATAATGAAGATCGCAAACTTCACGATAAACGTCATGACCTTAAGCGCCTTAGCCATAGCATCAGGAATGGTTGTAGATAACGCTATAGTGGTCACAGATAGTATAGTGGAGTATAGAATGAGGGGATCGCGTCCAGAAATAGCAGCGGTTTTGGGAGCAGAAGAGATTGGAAGCGCCATAATGGCCTCTAGCTTAACGACCATTGTGGTCTTTATTCCTTTAATGTTTATATCTGGCTTAACGAGCATCCTATTTAAATCTCTCGGTGTAGTCATAACCGGAGCCATCACAGCATCTCTCTTGGTAGCCTTAACCCTTGTACCTGTGGCAACAGTCAAACTCCTTCCAGAAGAATCACTTGAGAGAAAGGGATTAATCGCAAAGTTAGGAGACAGGATCCTTTCGCTCATAGAGGAAAACTATAAAATGCTGATTTCCTGGTCTCTAAGGCACAAAAAAGTAATAGTCGCCGTAGCATCTATCCTTTTCATAATGACCCTATACGGCTTCAAATTCATAGATACCGAATTCGTGCCAGAGCCCGATACAGGGGATCTTCAGGTAAACATAACCCTACCCGAGGGGACAAGCGTAGAATACACCAACAAGGTTCTAAAGGATCTGATAGCCTATATAAATGAGCGTATTCCAGAGGCGATTCACACTGGAGGATTTTGCGGAGAGACAGAGGAGGGCATAGGTAAAGCCTTAGGGCAGAACGAGGGACCCAACATGGCCACGCTCTACATAAAGCTTAAGGATCTTAAGGAAAGAAAAAGAAGGGCACATGAAATAGCGGATGACCTAAGAAGATTCTTATCCTCTATACCGGGAGTGGAAAAGGTCAGCGTTCAGGCATCAAGCGGAATAAGATCGATGTTCATGGGAGGCAAAAGCATAGCCATAGAGGTTTACGGAAGCGATCTAAATGAAATAACGAAGGTGGCAAAGGAGATAGAAAGGAAAGTCAGAGAGATACCAGGCACTGCGGATGTAGCTTTAGGTAGAAGAGAAGAGCGCCCTGAAATTCACATATTGATTGATAGAGAGAAGGCATCCTTCCTTGACCTAAACATAGCAACCATATCTGATACCTTAAGGAGCTACCTTTATGGAAGCTCACCCACTCAATTTACCGAAAGGGGAGAAAGCTACGATATAACGCTTAAGCTTACAGGGGCAAGAAGCTATGAGATATCAAGATTAGCAGAGCTACCAATCCAAAATCTTTCGGGCAAGTTCGTCAAGCTAGGAATGGTTGCAGATATTAAAGAGGAGTACGGAACAAGTGAGATAGGTAGGAAGGATAGGGAACGCTATGTAACGGTTGAGTGCAATACCTCGGGAAGAGCTTTGGGAGCGGTTGTAAAGGATATCGAGCAGCTTATATCTCAGATGGATATACCTCAGGGAGTGAAGATAAAGTTCGGAGGCCAGGTTAAAGAGCAGCAAGAGTCATTCCAACAGCTTAGCTGGCTCTTCCTAATAGGAATTATCCTTGTCTACATGGTTATGGCTGGACAATACGAGGCCTTTGGTCACCCCCTAGTCATAATGGCAAGCGTTCCCTTCGCGCTCACGGGAGTGGTCTTTGCCTTCCTCCTCACCGGAATACCTATATCTATACAGGGCCTCCTGGGCATAGTTATGCTTGTGGGAATAGTCGTTAACAACGCCATAGTCCTTGTAGACTACATAAACCTTCTAAGAGCCCGAGGGATGAAGCTTTACGATGCGGTTGAGGATGCGGGAAGGAGGAGGTTAAGACCGGTGTTGATGACAACGCTAACCACTATATTTGGCATGATCCCGTTAGCTATAAGAAAGGGAGAAGGAGCGGAAATATGGAAATCCTTATCTATATCCATGATAGGTGGGATGACAGTAAGCACCCTAGTCACTTTAATCTTAATACCTGTAGTTTATACCATATATGAGGAACGCATAGTTCCTCTCTTATCCTTTAAGAGAAGGGAGGAGTTTAAAGGTGAAGCTTCTCTTGATATTATGCGATAAGGCCTATGAGCCAGACGTTGCAGCTTTTCTCGATCAAAACGGCATGAATATCTATGAGATAATAGATGGAGCTAAATTTTCATCACCAAGTTTCAAGAGGCTTTCAACATCCGTCTGGCCGGGGAAAGAGGTTATATTCTTAGCATTTGTAAATGAAATTAACGAGATCTCTAAAAGCGCTCTCAAGGAACTTAAAAGCCAAATAGAGAAAAAGGGCATTTCGGGTAGCTTACCCATAAGGATATATATTCAAGATGTAGAGGAGATTTAGTTTAAGTTGAAGACATATATCCCATACGCCGAGAGATCTCTCTTGCGCTTTCCACTACAGCTTTGGCAAGCTCCTCACCTATGGGGAGAATCCTAAAGGATGGACCAGCCATAGCCAAACAGGCCACAACCTTGCCTGTCATATCGAAGATGGGAGAGGCCACGGTAGCCACTCCCTCTTCCCTTTCAGAGTTACTTATATCATAACCCTCTTTGCGTATCTTCTCGAGCCTCCTATAGATCTCTTCCTTATCCGTTATCGTATTTGGCGTAAAGGGCTTTATCATGCTCAAGATCCTTTCCACATCTTCCTTATCCATGTAAGCCAAAAAGCAACGCCCCGATGAACCAGCCCAAAGGGGGAGCCTATCACCGATACGCGCTGCTCGCCTCAAACCAAGGGGACTTTCAATCTGCTCTATGCAAACTCGATAATCCCCATCGAGTATATACAGATTAACCGTCTCCTTAAACTTATCCCTAAGCCTCCTCATAAATGGCAGGGCAACATTTCTAACCTCAAGGTCCTCTCTAGCTATAGAACTTAAGTAGTATAAGGCAGGCCCCAATCTATAGATCTTCCTATCATCATCTCTCTGAAGGAAACCAAGCTCGCATAAGACGGAAACCATGCGCGATGTAGTAGATAGAGGAAGATTAACCTTCTGCGCTATCTCCGTCAGGCTCTGCTTTCTGCAATCTGAGGAAAATGTTAAAAGTATGGAAAAAGCACGTTTAACGGACTTAGCCGTTTCCCTTTCCATTGAAGGAACCCCCACCTTTCTTGCTTAAGGATTTAAATATACCAACCTGTGAAACTATCATATATATTATAGCAAGGGAAAGGACAAAGCTTATAGGGTGAGAAAAGATATCCCCTATGAAGGCCAAGGGGTTATTTTCTGCCATCTGCATAGAACGACGAAAGTTAGTTTCGATTACCGGCCCCAATATTAACCCTAAAACCATTGGCCCTACAGCGTAACCGTAAAGCCTCATGAAGTACCCCAATATCCCAAAAGCGAGCATACAGTAAACGTCCGTAAGGCTGTTTTGAATGGCGTAGGTTCCAACAACAGAGAGCATGACTATCATGGGCATAAGCATATTCTTGGGTATCTCCACTACCTTAAGGAATACTTTGAGAGTTGAAAGGACTAATATCACCATAGTGATCGCAGATATTATAAGGCAGCTAACTATTATCCAAAATACCTGTGGAGTCTCTATCATCAAAAGTGGGCCAGGCTTAAGCCCATGGATGAACAAAGCCCCTATTATTATTGCGGTAACCGCATCACCGGGAATGCCAAGGGTAAGCATCGGTATAAAGGCACCACCTATGGCCGCATTATTCGCGGACTCCGGAGCTATGACACCCTCATAGGCCCCCTGACCGAAAGGCCTACTCGGATTTTTAACCGTCCGCTTCGCGTTATCGTAAGCTATTAAAGCAGCAACATCACCGCCAGTACCAGGTAGAGCGCCTATCCAAACTCCAATAAGGGAGGATCTTATAACCAAGGGAATATGCTTTACAATGCTTTTAAAGTCAGGTATGACTTTGTCTACCATCTGCTTTATGGGAGGGAGGGTACCGCCACGCACCTGGAACAGAGCCTCAGAAACCCCGAACAACCCGATCATCGCGGGTATAAAGCTTATCCCCTGCATGAGATAAACGGTACCAAAGGTGTAGCGAAGCTCGCCCGTGCTAGGGTCTAGCCCCACCATGCTCAAGAGCACACCCACCGTACCGGCTATTATACCCTTTATGGTGGAACCATGCCCCATGCTCGTTATAAGAAGTATACCCATAACCCCAAGGAGGAAGTAATCCCTCGGAGAAAACTTTAGAGCGAACTTAGAAAGTATCGGAGCTCCAAAGGCAAGAAAGGCTATACCTATAAGCCCACCGAGAAGAGAAACCGTAGTTGCCAAACCTATCGCCCTACCCGCCTCACCCCTTTGAGCTAAAGGATAACCGTCAAACACAGTAGCTATAGCAGCAGGAGCACCAGGAACGTTTATGAGTATCGCAGTTATCGAACCCCCGTAGACCCCACCCATGTAAACCCCACAGATCAACGCAAGAGCGCTATTAAGATCCCAAGCGAAGGTAAAGGAGATCAACAGCGAAGCAGCCATCGTCACACTCAATCCCGGTATAGCCCCAACCCACATACCAGCGAAGGTCCCAACGATTGTAAGAGAAAGCAGCTTAAGGTCCAAAAACGGCAAGAGAAAATATTGAAGGTTTTCCATAAAAGCCTATACCCCCTTTAAGGAAGCAGAACCTTAAATATGGTCTTAAAGACGACTATGGAGAAGAGCACGAAACCAGCAGAAGAGAGGACATACTTGATGACCGAGAACAAGCTCCTCTCCTCACTATAGTAAACCATGCAAACGAAAAGAAATACCATAGTTGCAAGAGGAAAGCGCAGTATAGGAAGGATAAAAGCGAATAAAAATATCATCAATATCATGAAAAGCACATTCTTATCTACAGCGTGCTTTATCACATCTGTAAGCATACACTTAGCCCTACCTGAACTTAGAAGGCTTAGCCCTCTAACTTTCCTCAACGCAGACACAAGCTCATATATACATAGAGATATGATCAAGACCGAGGTCAACTTAGGGAAAACGGATGGAGAATACCAAGTTCCAGAGGTCATGCTCATGGCTCCATGATAAGCTAACAAGGCTACACCTATGAAGAATAAAGCGAATATAATCTCGCCGTAAAGAGTAGGTAAGTTCTCACCTTTAACCTCATCAAGAACTCGCTTTTCCATCCAACCGGCCTCCTTAAATTAAAGGTATGGGGCTTGCCCATTTAAGGATTGAGCAAGCCCCATAAAAATCGAAAGCTTTATGAATTAAGGCTTAGGTATCTTGAACTCCTCCGGTGACCTTTTAGCAGCTCCAGCTTCCCACATAAGCCAAGAAGCCAAAGATCGCTGTCTGTCCACAAACTCCCTCGCTTCCTTCCCGGTCAAACCCAAAGGTATGGTATCCCTCTTAGCCAAGAACTCCTGATATTTAGGATCATCGAAGGCCTTCTTAAAGGCCTGAGTAAGCTTATCTACTATCTCCTTAGGAGTTCCCTTCTTAACGAAAACACCATACCATGGGTAGTAGGGAACGTACTTCTCATATTCGGGGTAGATCTCGGTTATGGCTGGTATATCAGGAAAAGCCATAAGTCTCTTTTTGTCAAAAACCATAAGGCCTCTAAGCATCTTGGCTCTCAAAAACTCAGCTGCAGGCGCTATACCAGAGGGCATCGCATCCACGTGCCCTCCAAGAAGAGCAGTCAAGCCCGGTCCTTCGCCCGGGAACTCCACCGCGTTAAACTCGACACCGCTTACTACCTTCATGATGGAACTAACCACGTGAGGGGCACCGCCTACACCTGTGAAAGCGATCTTAACCTTACCAGGGTTCGCTTTAGCATCCTCTATGAACTCCTTAAAGGACTTATACTTTGAATCAGCCTTGACGACGGTCACGTTGGGGACAGCCCCGATTATTATGATGGGCTCGAAATCTCCATAGTCTATCTCAGAAAGCCCAAGAACCTTATACATAGAAGGGTTCTCAGCCCCAAAGAGAAGCGTATATCCATCGGCAGGCTGATTGTAGACGTAGGTCGTAGCAATAGCTCCTGTAGCCCCAGGCTTATTAACCAATATTATCTTCTTACCTAGATAAGGCTCAGCTAAGGGGGTAATAGCCCTCGATATGACATCGGTCGCCCCACCCGCACCCCATTGAATTATGCCATTAATGTCCTTCTCAGGATACTCAGCCAATGCTACCCCACCCAAAACCATAAAAGCCAAACCCAAAGCTAAGCTCATCAAGGCTAATAACCTCTTACAGAACATCAAGCTTCCCTCCTTCTTCAATCTTTTAAACTAAAGAAGAAATACCGCCTTTCAACCTACTTATCACCCCCCTTTAACCCCACATACCTAAACTTTCGAAGGTCTTAAATATATCGGAGAGAATAGAGGCAGAGATTTGCCCTGGTGCCGAAGCTTCAGAAAGCATAGCAAAACTCAAGTCCGAACCCCAGGCGAAACCGACTATTCGGCTTAAAGCTCCGATTTTACCCATGGCCATGGTAATCATTGGGATATCAGGAAAGGCCTTTCTCGCACGCAAGGTAGCGCTTAAGAGACTCATCAAATCATCATGAGATTTAGGCATGATGGCAACTTTAGCAACATCAGCCCCACAAAAGATCTCCTGAGAGAGTTTGGCGAATATCTCATCCTCGGACAAGGTTCGAGAAAACTCATGATAGGATATGATTAAGAAGGCCGAAGCTGACTTAACCATGTCCTTAATTAAGCTTATATACCTATCTCCCAAGGCGAGCTCCACATCCACGAAGTCAACCAATCTTTTAGAAAGGGCCTCTTCGTATACCTTGGTCTTTAAATCCAAATTTATCTCCCTAAAGCCTCCTTCTCTATGATCCCTACAGGTCAAGATGAAAGGTGTATCAGAAAGCTTAACCCTCAATAGAGAGATGACATCCTTAACTTTAGATAGGTCATCTAAGAAATCCCAATAGTCTACGCGAAGCTCAACGAAATCAGGATTGGCAGAAGCTATATACTCAGAAAGCCTAAGAACATCCTCCACAGACCGAGCCACAAGAGGGATGCAAAGGATAGGCTTAGGCCCTCCCAAAAGCTTCCCCTTAACGGATATGGGCCTACCACAGGCTAAGCGCAAGGCCCTCACCTCTCTTCCACAACGTAAAAGTATATTTTATAAAGTTAACTAGATTCATTATAACCTTTATTGACGAATGTGTCAATCGATTTTAATTCTATATTAAAGTCTTTTTTCTTTTAATATCCTTCTCATATAATCTAGCAAACCGAAGGAAATGACTGTCAAATACTTCAAACATCAATTTTATATCAGGTTCAAGACCTACCCATATCTTAAAAGCGTAAGCCGCCTGATGAATAAGCATCCCTTTCCCCGAAAGGATTCTCGCACCTTTAGCTCGCGCGCATGCGAGCATCTTGGTAATCGGTGGATCATAAACTATATCGCAGACAAGTTGACCGGGCTTAAAATCCCTCTCATCGAGAAGAGATTCATCCACGGAGGTATACATACCAACGCTCGTTGTATTTATAACGATATCGAAATCTCGAGCCATGCCGTGCTTGAAACCACCTCTTAAGGGAACAAAGCTCACCCTCCCAGGGAACTTCTCGTCCAGGGCTTTAACGAGCCTTTCTCCCCTCTCAACGCTCCTGTTGACTATGGTTATGGAAGAGGCTCCCTCAGCAAGCATCTGAAAGGATATGGAGCGGGCAGACCCTCCAGCACCAAGAATTAGCACGCTTTTACCCAAAGGGGTCTCACCAAAAGCCTCTAAAAATGACATCATGAAGCCAACCCCATCGGTGTTATACCCGATGAGCCTACCATCCTTAAGGGATATCGTGTTAACCGCACCGCAGAAAGTAGCGGAGTCGTCTAATTCATCAAGATATTGAATAACGGTTTCCTTCCAAGGAATGGTCACATTGAAGCCAACGAAGTTAAAGTAAACCATACTTTCAAGAACCCTCTTAATGCTACTTTCATCCCTAACCTCAAGGGGTAAGTAAAGATAGTCTAATCCCATCTTCCTAAAGCAAGCATTATGAAGCTTAGGAGAGAGACTCTTAGATAGGGGATAACCCAAAAGCCCTATATATTTCGTGTTCACCGTAGGAATAAAGCTTCCTTGAAAACCCTTTATCAAACTCACGGAATACTTCAAAACGCTCACCCCCTCAAAGGCCGTTCCGTGAGATGGATAAAAAAAAGCCGCCACCGGGAAAGGTGGCGGCTTTTCGGTCAACCCCTTAGAGGTAGGCTCCTACCTCAGGGAAAGCACAGCCAGCCTTTCCCGCAGCTTGGCGGGCCAGGTAAAGTAAAAGTAATAATAATTAAAGCTAAACCACACGTTAAGGCTAGCTGTGCCCTTTCTCATAAAGCTTACCTCCTCAGTCCTTTTATAGATATATATCACATAGGGCATAAAGCTGTCAAGAGATAAAAGATAGCATGTTAAGCCTCCAAACTTTAGCTTACGCCTCTTTTTTAAAGCGGGAGTAGAGAGAAAACGTCGAATAAATTAACATAAGAAGACTCGAGATAGGAATACAGGAGTACCAGATTCTCTTAGGAAGCTTAAATATAGGTGTCCAGTCCGCAGCGCGAATAGTTAGGTCTAACCCGTAGTAGAACAACATGGAAAGAAAGGCTATATTTATAACATCAATCATCGTATCGATCGCTTTCCTCCACTTGCCCTTTAACTTAGAAGGTATAAAATAAACCTGAAAGTGTTCCTTTTCACGCCACAAAGCAGCAGCACCATAAAAGACAAAGTAAGCAAACATCAACTCCACGATCTCATCAAACCAACCAAAGGAAAAAATCGGAACAAACCTAAAAAACACGTTACCTATTAAGAGAACAAATAAAGCCGAAAGGGATAAAACGCTTAAGGCTCGAAGAAGCTTCCCCAACTTCTGGTCAAAGCTTCTAATATTCATGACAAATCCCCCTAGCTAAGCAACCTCGGTAAAAATAGAACTAAACTAGGCCAAAGAGCCACGATCAAAGTTACGGCGAAGATACCGATGATATAGGGAATTAACTCCCTGCTTAACGTCCAAATATCCACACAGCTTATGCTTGCAACTGCATAGAGGCTCATCCCCACAGGTGGGGTAATAAGGCCTATCATCAGACATAGGGTCATAACCACCCCAAAGTGCACTGGATCTATGTTATAGGCCTGGATAAGTGGCATAAAGATGGGAATGGTTATAACCATTATGGCGATACCCTCAAGGAAGCAACCTAAAACAAGTAGAATAACTATTACAATCAATAAAAGCCCTGTAGAGGTAGATGCGATCGAAGCCAAACTGCGGATGACCACATCGGGGATGCGTTGATGGATCAAGAGCCATCCAAAGAAGCCCGCTGCGGATATGATAAACATAACTCGCACCGTATGTAGCGTCGTCTCCCAAAGGATCCTCGGGAGATCCCTCCAGGAGATCTCCCGATAAACTACTATCCCGAGAAAAAGGGCATAGGCACAAGCTATGACAGCAGCCTCAGTGGGGGTAAACCAACCGCTTAAAATTCCACCGATTATTATCACAGGCATCCCAAGAGGAAGAACGGCTCCACGGAAGCTATCCCAAATCTCTCGAAGGGAGGCCCTCTCCTTTCGAGGATAATTGCGCATCTCCGATATTATCGCAACTGCAATCATCATCGCTATAGCCATCATAACGCCAGGAATGAAACCAGCTAAAAAGAGCTTACCAACGGAGGTATTAGTAAGGCTCCCATAGATTACGAAGGGGATGCTGGGTGGAACAACGGGACCTATCGTTGAAGAGGCAGCGGTTATCGCAGCAGAAAAGGGCCGATCATAGCCAGCTTCATCCATAGCCTTAATCTCGATCAAGCCCAAACCTGCCGCATCGGCCACAGCAGCACCTGACATACCAGAGAAAATAAGGCTCGCTAAAACGTTAACATGACCCAATCCCCCCTTCACGTGACCCACCAAGGAGTTAGCGAATCTGAATATCCTCGTCGTCATTCCACCCGTATTCATAAGATTGCCAGCGAGGATAAAGAAAGGTATGGCAAGCAAAGTAAAACCCGTAGTTGAGGCATACATTCGTTGCGCCAACATAGGAAGAACATGAATCTCACCTAAAAGTATGAAAGTAACCACTGCAGTTATGCCCATAGCCACGGCGACGGGAACCCCCAGCAACATCAAGCCGACCAGGGCAGCGAAGATCTCAAAGGCTATCATCCCAGCACCCCGCTTCCGGGAGTCAAGACCCGTTAAAAGCCCACAAACATAACCTAATACTTCTCAACCATCTTAAGGAATGCCTCCACGTTCTCTTTACCCGCATACTGAGCTATTCTCTCGTAGGCGGGACCCATCTTAGCCTTAAAGGGAGCAAGATCGGGAGTTGTAACTACCATGCCTAACTGCTTCAGCTTCTCGATCAAACCGGCCTCCTCACTGACCAACGTATTCCTCATGTACTCCCCAGCGTTCTTACTTTCCTCTGCCACTATCTTCTTTTGCTCGGGAGTGAGCTTGTCCCAAGTCTTCTTGCTCATAACGTGAACCATAGAGTTGTAAACGTGACGAGTTAAGGCGAGGTACTTCTGAACCTCGTAGATCTTATTAGCATAGATGACAGCTATCGGGTTCTCCTGACCATCAACTACCCCCTGTTTTAAGGCCATATAAAGCTCAGCGAAGGATATCTTAGTGACAACCGCCCCTAACGCTTCCATAGCAGCCTGAAGCTGAATCTCAGGAGGCGTACGGATCTTAAGACCCTTAACATCATCAGGGCTATTTATCGGACGAACATTATTCGTGAGGTTTCTAAAGCCCCATTCCCAATTAGATAAGAAAATCAAACCCTGCTTCTCAAGCTCACCGGAGGTCCACTCCTTGAACTCTCCATCGAGAACCCTATGAGCGTGATCATAATCCCTATAAACGAAGGGCAACATAACTACAGCGAACTTCTTCGAGTATTTGTCCAGCGCCCCCTGAGTAGGCAAGCTCATATCTATGACGCCAAGTATGTTCTGTTCAAGCAGTTGGGGTGGATCTCCAAGCTGGTTATTGGGGTAAACGGCGATGATTATCTCCCCATTCGTGCGCTTCTGCACATTCTCAGCGAACATGTTAGCGGCGCGGTCACCAGGATGCCCTGGAGCAGCATAATGTCCGAACTTCATGGTGATCCTCTTAGGCTGAGCATCTACACTTAAAGCTACCCAGGCCATTAGTCCAACCACAAGGAGCAACGCCACTAAACACAACCCCACCCTTTTCATGACCAATCCCCTCCTTCTTAAGGCGTTCTCCACCCCTAAAGGGGCTTAAAAAAAGCGGTCTACCCTTATGTGTGCGGGTAGACCGCTCATCCTTTCTATCGAAGAAGCTCTACGGGAACCGGATCCATGTCGTCGAAGTTCTGATTCTCCCCCACCATGCCCCAAACGAAGGAGTAGTTAGATGTCCCAACTCCCGAATGAATAGACCAACTAGGAGCGATAACCGCCTCCTCATTCCTAACTACTATGTGCCTAGTTTCCCTAGGCTCCCCAATTAAATGAAACACAACAGCGTTCTGGGGAAGATCAAAGTAAAGATAGACCTCCATTCTTCGCTCGTGAGTATGAGGAGGCATAGTATTCCACACAGAACCCACGTCTAAGCACGTTACCCCCATCACTAAGTTGCAGGTGGGAAGCACCGCTGGATGAATCATCTGATAAATTGTTCGCTTGTTGCTCGTCTCCAAAGAACCCAGCGGAATCTTACGAGCTTCTTCCAAGGTAACCCTCCGCGTGGGAAAGGTTGCATGAGCCATACCGCTTAAAAAGTAAAACTTCGCAGGGTTGCCATTATCCCTACTTCTTAAAACTATGCTTCTACTACCCTTTCCGACGTAAAGACTGTCTAACCTACCCAAAGGATAGCTTAAACCATCTACTATAACCTCTCCCGGTCCTCCCAAGTTTATCAAGCCTAACTCCCTGCGCTCAAGCAAATACTCCGCCCCTATTAACTTTTTATCTATGTCCAGCTTAAGCTCAGGCGATGGAACAGCTCCTCCCACGATTATCCTATCTATATGAGAATAAACGAGCTTAACCCTACCGGGCACGAATAACCCTTGAACGAGAAACTCTCTACGCAACCCCTCGGTGTCTAAGGTCTTCGCATGTTCGGGATGAATGTTATGACGAATCTCCAAACTCAACGTCTCACCCATGTTATTTTTCCTCCTCCTCAACTATCAAACCCTGCTTACGCATCAACTCCACATGACTATCCCTCGGCGGACAAAAGATATCTATTCCCTTAAACCCCGTCTTGGTATATCCTCCATGCTCCACATTGGGCGGGTGCACCACCACATCTCCAGCTTCCACATGATAGGTTTGCCCATCGATAATGTGCTCCTCCGAGCCTTCAAGAATTATCAATATCTGCTCCGCCTCATGTTTATGAAGAGGGAACTCCGTTCCCGGAGGGTTCTCAATAAAGCTTATCAATATATTCTCCCCAAGAATGAAACGCGTTCTCGAAGACTCTGTAAGCCAAGTGATAGGCAACTCCGAAATACGATATACATACCGCTTATCCTTCATCCTAGGCTTTCCCATAAAGTACACCTCCCTAGACTAGAAAATTAAAACACCACCTAAAAGAAAACTATTTGTTTCATTAAATGGAACAATGTATTACATTATAAATTGTATACCATCTTAGCCTAACCTGTCAAGGGTATACAGGGATTAAGAAAAAGAAAGTGTTTTTCAAAATATTAACACTCCTGAGGCTGTGCTTAGAGCTCTATGCTTTTTCCTTCCTCAGCGGAGCAATAGGCGGCATAGATAACTTTTATGGTCTCGCAAGCTAAATCGAGGTCAGATAGAGGTTTTCTCCTATAAAATATGCACTCCATGAAATCCTGAATCTCTCCTACATATCCTCTTAAAACGTCATCGCATATAAAGACGTGCTGCCAACCTATATAAGTAGGAAGCATCTCAGCTATCGTTACTCCCTCAAGTCCCTTATCATCGAGAAAGTAAGCATCCATGCAGCCTGGTGGTGTAAGCCTGCATATCATCGCTGAATCATTGGTGTAAACCTCAACGTAGTTTTTAGTTCCACCTAAAACTACATCGGAAGCTATAACAAGAGCCTTGGTTCCATCAGAAAAAGTCATCGTTAATGTGGCTACATCCTCAACATCGAAGGGTCTCGCCCGTATGAAGCTTTTCTCACCTTCTTTTAGAGCGGAAGTAGCTAAACCCACGTCACAGGTCACCCTCTTAACCCACACCTCTTCTCCCCTCGCTACGGCCTCACGCCTCTTAAGCCAAAGGATTCCCGTAAGGGGGTGACAACCTATCCTTATCAAGCTCCCGCCGCCCGTCTTATCCCAATATCCAGCTACAGGTGAGCTTGAACCGGCTAAGCTCTCCTCCCCTTTCATGAAAAGTATCTTTCCCCGCTTCTTCTCTACTATCTCAGCCACCTTTTGAATAGTAGGTGCGTAAACGTAATTTTCAGCATACATAAAGAGCCTATCGCTACTTTCCACTACTCTCCTTAACTCCTCAACTTCCTTAAGCACATGCTCATACATCTTCCTTTTAGAAACCATCCTACCTATAGGCTCAGGATCTCCCTCAACCCCGAAGTAGCCAGTTAGAGGCTTCTCGCAGATGACGTGTTTACCAGCTCGGATAGCCTCATTGATCATCCTCGCATGTAAGAAAGGGGGAGTGCATATATCTATGACGTCTATTCCTTCATCGTCAAGAATTTTTCTATAATCGCTTAAAGCGTACTCAATCCCATAATCTTGAGCCATTTTCCTAGCCTTCTCCTCGATCACATCGGCTATGGCTTTAATCTTAACTGGAACACCGCTAACTTTCCTATAGGCGTTTAAATGCAGGTAGGCAGCGTAACCGCTTCCCACGATACCAACGGTAACAGGCTTCCCATCAATCTTGCTTTTCATGGGCAACCCCTCCTTAAAAAATTAAAAGGGGAACCCCTCTAATTCGAGGAGCTCCCCTCTCGCAAAGAGTTAATTAGCTTCTATAGGGCACTATACCAAAGTGCTTAAAGAACTCCAGTCCCTTTTTAATATCCTCCTCATAATTCGTGAAGGTATTAGCTTCAATGGATACTATCTCCTTATAGCATATCTTCTTCAAAGCGTTTATTAAGGGTGCATAATCGTGCCCATCCTCTAAGCTTGGCATAGGTCTCTTCGGAAACTCCGTCGTGGGATTATCTATATGAATATGCTTTATATACTTCTCATAATTTAATATATCGTCTACGCTCCTTCCCGCTGCAACGAGCCATCTGTAATCGCACATCGTCTTTAGGTTATACCTACCGAATTTCTCTATAAAATCCACGGCCTCAGGTATAGAGTTGATGAAGTTTGACAAAGTGGGGGCCAAGGGCTCAAGCAAAACGGTGATATTATATTCAGCGGTTATATCACAAAGTATGTTTAAGAAAGTCATCAGCTTCTCATAAGCCCCCTTGACATCCCCCTCCTTAGGAAGGCTCCTTGACCTACCGTTTCCAAAAACATAATAGCGCGCGCCAAGCTCCGCCGTCCTATAGGCCCCGATTTTGAGATACTCCGTCCAATGCTTTAGGTCAAACTCCGGGACGGGTATACGAACATCAAGAGGTATTGGGTTATCAAAAACCTCACAGGTTATATCAAGGCCCTTAAGTTTCCTCAAAACCGCTTTAAAATCCTCCTCACTTAACTCGACTATCTCCCTAACCTGAAGCTCAGCGCAATCATAACCCGCCCTGGCGATCGCCTCCAGATCCTTCGTGGTTCCAAAACAAGAAAGCCTCATTCTCACAACCGATCCCTCCTCCTAATCTATCTTAACCAGAACCTTTATCTCATCTCCATCGAAGGCCAACCTTCTAAAGACCTCAGGAACATCCTCTAGAGAGCACAGGGATGTTATGATGCTTTTAACATCTATTTTCTTATCCGCTATATATCTCATCACATCATACATCTCCGTGGTGAACATATAGCTACCGTAAATGGAAAGCTTCCTCCCCACTATCTCAACGGGATTAACCTCTATGCTCTTCCTTATCATGCCAACCAGAACAATGCCTCCACCATTTCTGACGAGCTTAAAGGAATCACTGATAGCAGATGATGCCCCTGTAGCCACAATAACCCTGTCGAAGCCAATCCCATCGGTGACCTCAAGAAGCTCAGTTATAGGTGCGTTCTTAACGTTTAAGGTGTAATCTGCCCCACACCTTTTAGCCATCTCGAGCTTGAAATCTAATACATCAGTAACGGCTATCTCCCCCGAACCCAAAACCCTAAGAAGCTGTATTATCATAAGCCCTATGGGGCCGGCACCGATGACCAAAACCCTTTCCCCTTTCTCAAAGTTACCCTCCTTCGCAGCAGCTAAACATACAGATAGGGGCTCTAAAAGCGCCCCCTCATCAAAGCTAACTCCATCAATCAATGGAACCAAAGAAAACTCCGGAACACAAAGGTATTCCGCAAAGGCCCCATCACAACGCTTCTTTTCGACCCCCAGCGTCCTACCAACGCTCCTCCTATAAGGGCAGAGATTTATCCATCCTCTCTGACAGTAATAACACTTGCCGCAATAAAGCATCGGATTCACGGAAACCCTCTGCCCTATCCTATCCTTAGAAACGCCCGGACCTACTTCAACTATCTCTCCTGAAAGCTCGTGACCGAAAACTATAGGCGGTTTAGCTCTATCAGACCCTATCTTATACTCCTCTATATCGGAACCGCATATTCCAGCGAACCTCACCTTAATAGATACCTCTCCCTCTTTAGGAAATGGCTTGGGGATCATCTCATAACGCATATCCCAAGGGCCATAAAATACCACCGCTCTCATAAGGTCCATAAGCTTCCCCTCCTCAAAAGGAACATCTTAGGGCGCGGCTTAAAATAAAAGAAACGCCGCGCCCACTTATTAACCTTAGGCCCATCCCCTACGGTGGCCAAGCGATCACGTAGATATGCTTTCCCCCCCTAGTAGGACCCTTAAGCACGGCCTCTATAAGATCAGGATCTCTCTGCGTCATCAACTTAGCATCAGGCAACTTGCCCGGAGGGAATATAGAAAGAATATCATTGTGGAGCTTAAGAAGATAATCACAAGCCCTCTCTATGCAAGCTCTGGCCTTCTCAGCACTAGCCTTGGTAGCCTTACCTAGAACCCCTTCAGGAGCGGTTATGCACTCTATTCCCACGTTACCAACCTGACAGTGCCCCGGTATAGGATAGCCGTAGATATCTCCTCCCCTATCGACGTGGCCAGGTGGCAGGTACCCCTTTATCGTCGTATCCTCAGCATGTTCCATGTCACAGAACTCAGGAAATAGAGCCAGAGATATTGAGGTCTCAGCCTCATCAGCGTGTTGGAATGGAGTGTCAAAGGGCCCTCCGTGCTCCTTATCCATGAGGGTCTGACCCATAACGCGAGGCAGGTCCACGAAGAGAATCAAAGCCGGAACCTGATACTTCTTAGCCCACTCCTGAATCGCTGAGGGTATTATATACTCCTGACCATGCATGCTTATGAAGATCTGCTTTCTAAATCCTGTGTTCCAATACCCCGTTATTATAGCCCTGATCATCGCAGCGAAAACATCGTCAGGTAGCGGAACCGTCCCAGGTTGACCGATGTGATGAAAGGGGTGGGAACCATACCATATTGGAGAAGCTATCGTGCATCCCGCTTTAGCCGCCACCATCTCGGCTATCCTAGTAACTATGAAGGTATCCTCCCCCATGGGTCCAGCGTTACCGTGATTCTCGGTCGAACCCACAGGAACAAGGAGAATATCGTTAACCTTAAGCCTCTCCTCCACATCCCGCTTGGTCATCGTATGATAATACATCTTATTAGGCTTCTCAATGCAACCTTCGTTGGGAAACTTCCATTCTCCCATCATCACCCCTCCTTATCAAGGATGCAAGACAACCTTTATATCTTTGGACTTACCAGAAACTAACTCCTCAAAGACCCGCGGTCCCTCACTTAAGGGGTAAACGCCGGTTATAATCTGCTCCACATTCATCTTTCCGCTCTTAAGTATCTCGATCCCCTCAAGCATCTCAGTTATATACATGTAAGTTCCCTTGAAGCCTAGCTCTCGAGCGACCGCGGACTTGTAATCAATCTCCACAGTGGCAGCGCCAAGGCCGATCCAGATCACGGTACCTCCGTTTCTGACCATCTCCGCGCTATCCTTAACCGTCTCTGCGAAGCCAACCGCATCGAAGACCACATCCACTCCCACATCGTCCGTCATCTTCCGAATCACATGAGAGGCTTTCTCCTTAGTTGGATTGATAACCACATCCGCACCACACTTCTTCGCCATCTCAAGTCTGTTATCCAAGATCTCCATGGCAAATACTCTCTTAGCCCCGAAATACTTAGCTGACATTATCGTCAAAAGTCCGATTGGCCCAGCGCCGTAAACCGCCACATCCTTACCTTCAAGGCTACCCACGTGCTTTATGGCGTGCAAGACGTTAGCCAAGGGCTCTATCAAAGCCCCCGCATTGAACGAAACGTTATCAGGTAAAGGGATAATCTTATTCGCTGGGGCGACCACATACTCCGCCATAGCCCCGTTGTAAGAACCAGCTTTCATCGTGGTTCCGATTATCTTACGATTCTCACATATATTGATGAACCCAGCCTTGCAGTTAGCGCAGGTTCCACAATAGAGGTTTGTTTCCACGATAACCCTATCACCAACTTTCACGTTCGTAACGCCCTCACCTAGTTTAGCTACCTCACCGGAAAACTCATGTCCCATTATAAGAGGCGGAACTCTAAACGGAGATTTACCCCTATAGCCATTCAAGTCAGATCCACATATAGAAACTGCTTTAACCCTGATCAAAACTTCCCCGGGCTTAGGCTCAGGCGTCTCCACATCAACATACCTTATATCACCCGCACCGTAAAACACTAACGCCTTCATATCATCACCCTCCTCATCAAGCTTAGGTATAGACTTCGCCCTTCGAAGGGCGAAGTCTATACCTTCAAACCATGTTACTTACTTGCCGCTTGAACGGCCAAAAGAAGATCGTCAACTATCTCTCCACCCACAGCATCTTTGACCATCTTAACGACGGTCTTAGCCGCCTCCCTCATACCTGTCTTCATTTCAGGAGTTATTTCGACTACTTCCATACCTTTGCTCTTTAGCTCGGCTAACATCGCCCCGGCTTGCTTCTTAGACTCCTCAAAGAGATAATCGCTCACCTCGTTAACCGTATCAGTCAACATCTTTTGGTAATCGGCTGGCATGCTCTCAAAGAGCTTCTTATTCATGACATAAGTGAATATGAAGCATATATGATGAGTGTGAACCAAATACTTCTGAACCTCGTAGAATTTCGACCCCCATATGACATCGTAGGGGTTCTCTTGAGCATCTACTATCCCCTGCTGTAAAGCTATGTAAAGCTCAGCGAAGTTTAAAGGAGTGGGGTTAGCTCCCAAAGCCTTCCAGAAGGCCACATGATACTTGTTCTCCATGGTTCTTATCTTTAGCCCCTTAAGGTCCTCAAGCTTAGTGACGGGCTTCTTCGTCGTTAGCTCACGGAAAGATATAGGAGTAAACATCAAAAGCTTAAATCCAGCCTTCTCGTAATCTGGAATCAGCTTGGTTTTGAAGGTATCAAGGGCCTTCTTAGCTACATCGAGATTATCAAATAGCATAGCTATGTCAAAGACAGCAAGCTTAGGAACGAAACCGACCATAGGTGCCGTGGTCAAGGAAACCATAGCTATATTTCCAGCCTGGCAACCCTCAAGCGTCTCTCTATCCCCGCCAAGCTTGGTATCAAGGTAAAGCTCAACCTTAACCTTACCTCCAAACCTCTTATCCACGAGCTCTTGAAAGAACTTCGCCGCTAAGACTCTTGGCGTAGGTTGAGCGCTAGAATAGGCTCCCGCTAGCTGCAAGGTATATTCAGGCATCGAAGCGTTAGCTCTCTCGCTGACCCCCGCGATGGTCAGAATTCCCATCACTAAACCGACCATCACCAACCACACACACGCTCTTCTCATGACAGCTCCCCTCCTTCTAATGGCTAATATTTTGACTTTCAAACCATAACCCTACCCCTCCGCCTATCACCCCCTTCTAACCAGATATAGACTCAGCTCAGGTACGTAAGTTATCAGGAAGAGGGCAACGATGAAAGCAACGATAAATGGAATGGCTCTTTTGCCCACATCCATCACGGGTTTCTCTATCAATGGGCTTGCCACGAAAAGGTTCACACCAAAGGGTGGGGTTGCCATACCCACAGCTAAATTCACAGACATGATTATTCCCAGATGAACCGGATCTATACCCAAAGCCACGGCAGCAGGTAAAAGCATGGGAGCAAGAATAGCTATAACTGGGCCAATATCCATGAACATCCCTATTATCAGAAAGAGCACGTTTAAACCGAAGAGAAACAAGGCGGGACTTCCTCCAAAGTTGTTAACTATGAAGTCCCTGACATCCTGAGGTACCTGAAGCAAAGCCAAGACACGCCCAAAGACTATAGCTAAGGATAGCAACATAACGATCGGAGTATAAGCTCTCACAGAGTTAACCAAGACCTTTGGGACATCGCTAAGCTTCAGCGTCCTATACACTACCAAGCAAGCTAAAAAAGAGTAGAACACGGAAACAACTGCTGCTTCTGTGGGAGTGACCACTCCGGTGTATATACCACCCAAGACTATGATTGGACTTAAGAGAGCCCAAAAGCTATCTTTTAAAACCTTGAAGAAGCCGCGAGCCCTCAGCTCGTTATATTTGGAAAGGATCCTCCCCCTATCTTCACCTTTAACCCTCGCATGAATATAAGCATAGGCCATTAAAGAGAGACCGATCACTATGCCTGGCAAAATCCCACCTATAAACAGGTCTCCGATAGACGTTCCCGTAACCACACCATAGGTAACGAAGGGGATGCTCGGTGGTATTATCACCCCTAAGCCACCAGCCGTCACTATCATACCTGCAACGAAGGTCTTATCATAACCCAGTGAGGACAGAAAGGGTATGGCCATGCTTCCAACAGCTGCAGTCGTCGCAACTCCTGAACCAGATATGGCCCCATAGAACATGGCGGTAGCTATCGTAGCCATCAACATTCCAGCCCTTACCTTACCCAGAAAGTACACGAAGAAATCGAAAAGCCTCTCTGATATCTTTCCCCTTGTCATTATGTCACCAGCCAGAATGAAGAGAGGTATAGCAAGTATAGGCGTATTATCAAGGGCGTTCACCATATTTCTTATGACGAAATTTATATTTCCTGCGACAAATCGAGGGTTAAGTAGACCAGGAAGCATGGTAGCCAAGCCTAAGGAGACAAGCAAGGGTATCCCTAAGATCAAACAGAGAAGCATCACGATAAAGGCTAAACCCCCCATAATTCTTTCCTCCTCTACCTATTATTCATCTCTACTTCACAGACTAAGTTTCTTCTAACGGTATCCCACAGACTCTGAGCTGAACGAATAACCGCAAGAAGGAAGCCTACCACAGCTGAAAGATAAACCAGATACATAGGTATCTCCATGGCAGGACTTACCTGACCGCTTTCCTTTATCATGCCCACCACTGGAATGGCGTTCAAGAAAAGATAGGTAAAGAAAGTGAGCACAACCAACTCTATAGCTACCCTGAAGAACTTCTTCACTTTAAAGGGCAACGCTTCAATGAGAGAATCAACCCTCAAGATGGTTTTCTTGCGTATGCTATAGCCTATGCTTAGGAGAGAGGACCATATAAAAAGATATCTACAAAATTCCTCAGCCCAAGAAAGGGACGAACCAACCACATACCTCATGAAAACCTGAAGCATCATCACACAGGCAATCAACATAAGCAAGAAGCTTAAGATGAGCTCCTCTATGTGCTGGTCTATCCATCTTACTATACGCACCTTCACCCCTCCCTTAAAAGATGATGCGGTAATAGACCTTAAAGGTCTATTACCGCATCTTTTCTCCCCTTACCCCCTACTCTCCTCCTTCCTATGACTCTTAAGCTGAGGAGAGTAAATCCATATAAACTTAAGAGGCTCATCACCAGTATTAACTATGGAGTGATATTCCCCCGGAGGGTTATAGATACAAACACCGGGCTCGATAGGTATTTCCTCATCCTTAGTTACGAACTTCCCCTTACCTTGAAGGAATATCATAACCTCCTCTTCAGTATCATGCTTGTGCTCAGGAACCATGCTGCCCACATAGGTTTCGTTCATACCTACAGCCAGGTTTTTGGCGCCAACAGTTTTCTCGGAGACTAAAACCCATGACTTCCTTGGAGGCTCCCTATACTCACCCTCTACCTCACTTATACGGATGACCTTGACCCTTGACATGGTCACACCTCCTAACCTTTAAAAAACGTTGGGGTCCATCTCAATATCCCAAATACCCTCAAGCTCCTCCTGAGGGATATCGAAAACGGCATTATGCGGTGGAAGCGGCTCCTCCCTCATAAACTCTGGCATCCTCTTAAACCTCTCAGAAACCCCCGCCATTTCGTTAAACTTCCTCTCGAGGTCCAGCACCTCCACACCTATATGCTTAGCCTCCTTAAAGCTCAGGTCCCACCCGTATCTTCCCTTAAACAGCGCACCCAAGAGATCGGGGTTCTTGATAAAGGCAGGTCTTATAAACAGGCAAACACCCATGGAATCTATCAGAGCTGCTCTAATCTGAAGCTGTCTCGATATGCGAACCTGACCCTCCCTAGATAGGGGGTCATGCGTTCTAACGGTCTCAAAGGCGTTACCTGCTGTATGATCCGCTCCCATGGTCGAAGTTGCATACAACACCCCATTCCCTTTCAAACCTCGAGGATCATAAGCGGGCATCGCTTGCCCCTTCAAAACCGGCACCCTTCTTGAACCGAAGGCCTGACCCGTGAAGGCAGCACCATTGCCTATTATCCTACCCAGGTATGTCCCCTGGGCTATCTGCCTCAACAGATCCTTAGCCCCTTGAGCATCTCCAAACCTTATAACACCAGCCTCCATGGCTACCCCTATCGCCGCACCGATCTCAATGGTATCTACCCCCACCTCATTGCATAGGTTGTTTAACTCCGCCACTTCATCCACATCCCCTATACCGCAGTTCGGACCCAATAGGACCACGCTCTCATATTGAAGGGTTGCCACAAGCTTTCTCCCATCTTTATCAGGGAAAACCTTGCTACACATTATCGTACAGCTAGGAATACATGGTGTGCCGTTTTTACCACAACCTCCCCTCTCCTCTATAAGCTTCGCCACTCTAGGACCGGTAAAGTTATCCGCGAACTCAAACTGACCGCTGCTGAAGTTTCTCGTGGGCAAAAAGCCAAGCCTATTAACCATCTCGAGTATGTCCAGAGTTCCATATCTTCTCCTATTCTGACTCTTCGGGTCCTCAAGGAGGATCCTTGCCACCTCCTTAACGACCTCGCGCAGAAGCTTCGGGTCATGATAATCAGGCTCAACCACCTTAGAGTCATCCACAACTATCGCCTTTATCCCCTTCGATCCCATGACAGCACCTAAGCCACCCCGCGCCGCATACCTAACCTGTTCTAACCTGTCATCTGTAAGAGCTACCCCAGCCCCATAAAGCCGCATCTCACCGGCAGGGCCTATACATATGAACCCCTTTCTTTCACCGAACTCCTTTCTTAAAATCTCGAAGGTTTCGCTAACCAGCCTACCCTTAAGATGAGGCGCATCTATTAGCTTAGCTCCATCGGCGTTTACGTATAAAACCCTCGTTTGCTCTCTCTCGGGTATATCCTCAAGAATGATAGCTTTGACCCCTATACGCGCAAGTTTCTTTCCGGCGTTACCTCCCGAATTGCTCTCCTTAACTCCTCCAGTTAATGGGCTTTTCCCTCCGATGGAGATCCTACCGCTCGTGCTTAAGTTAGTATCAGCGAAGTAACCTGAAGATATTATCAGCTTGTTATACCTACCCAGGGGCTCACAAGTAGGCGGAACCTCATCCACTAAAACCTTGGCTATATAGTACCTACCCGCATATCGCCTCTCCTCGGGAGTCGCCTCAAATTCCCTTATCTCTCCAGTCCTCGTATTGACCCTTATTATCCTCCTCATTCCGTTGCATACCTCCCTCGTTATATTCTCAGACTCGAGCCAAGTTTAGCTAAAAGATCATTAATCGAAGAGGCCAATGCATCATCTATCCTTATGCCCCTCTCTTGGCTCTCCTTCTCCCTCCTAAACTCTATCTCACCAGGTATGAAGATCTCCTCAACCCCAACCGCCTTTTTCAAACTCTTAACAGTCTCAAAATAATCTCTCATCCTCTTCTTAAATTCAAAGAGGTCCGTAAAGTAAGATACATCTACAACTATTAGAGAGGCTCCAACTCTAGTCGGCCCTTCAAGGATGTGAAAGGATTTAAGCTGATTACCGTAACCGGAACCGGCTAAAAGCCCGCAAATTATATCCACAGCCATCGCTAAGGCCGACCCCTTAGGCCCTCCTATGGGCATAAGGGTTCCCTCAAGCGCCTCTTTTGGGTCAGTGGTTGGTCTTCCTTCGGCATCTAAGGCCCACCCTTCGGGAATGCTCGCCCCCTTCCTTTGAGCCTCCCTTATCTTTCCCCTCGCTACGACACTCGTTGCCATATCCATGGTAAAGTTCATATCCTCTCCCGGAATAGATATAGCGATGGGGTTTGTCCCCAAGAACTTCTCCGCTGCCCCCCAAGGTGCCATCGAAGGTGCAGCGTTAGAAGACATCATAGCTATCATGCCATTCTCAGCCGCCTTCTCAGTATAACAGCCGAGGCACCCCACGTTGTTGGTGTTGCGAATCAAAGCCATGCCTATCCCATACCTCCGAGCCTTATCGATCGCCATATTCAGTGCCTCATAGGCAGCTACCATACCTATACCATCTCCACCATCTAATAGAACAGTTGCATCTCTATCGCTAATCACCCTAACATCGGTAGGTAGGCGCAACTGCCCTCCTTCAACGCGCATGGCCATGACGTTCAAGAGGTAAACACCGTGAGTTGAAATGCCCCTCGCATCCGCCCTAACCAACATTTCAGCGACCTTCTTGGCGTTTTCCTCTCTCTCCCCTAAACCCTTTAAAACTTCCTCAGCAACGCTCCTTAACTTGTTCGCTTCAACTATCAAGTTGAACTCTCCTTTCGACACGCTAATCTTCCCTAAGTCCTAACCTCTCCAAAACCTCTTTCAGGTTGTTATACTCCACGCTTGAAACCCCTTCATTTAAGGCCTTTCTCTTTTTCTCCTCATCAGCGACCCTCTTTAAGGCCTTCTCTAAGACGGTTTCACACTCCTCTCTCTTAACCACCACTACTCCATCGTTATCCCCTAAAATTAGGTCCCCAGGCCTTACAACCACACCACCCAAAACGACAGGATAGTTTATAAAGCCTAAGGTTTCCTTACTCGTCCCCCTTATGGAAAACCCCCTGCAGAAAATAGGGAATCCCATTCTAAATATCTCCTCTGAATCCCTTATGCAACCATCTATCACCAAACCCGCTACTTTTCTAGCCATAGCGGAAACCGTCATAAGCTCCCCCCAATAGCCATACTCATAGGCCCCACCAGTTACAACCACTATCACATCCCCTTCCCCAGCGATTTCCAAGGCCTTGTGAAGCATGAGGTTATCACCCGGCCCACACTGCACGGTTATAGCCGGTCCACATACCCTTATCCCCCAGTGCATAGGCCTTATTTGATTCGAAACAGCTCCCCTCTTCCCAGAAGCTTCGTATACCGTAGCTGAAGAGAGATTCCTAAAGGCCTCCACAATTTCTCTCTTCGGCCTCTCAACGCTCTTGATTACGTGTATCACCTTCATTACCCCCTCATTTAAAAGGTTTAACCTCCACACATAACTAAAAAGAGATGAATCTCATCTCCATCCTTTATAACCGTGCTACCATCTATCACAAAATGACCCTTCACAAACACCACATCTTTTACTAAATCAGGTGACATACCAATTCTCTCAACCAGCTCCCCCAAGAGAATCGGCCTATCTATCTCCAATTCGCAAGCAAATCTACTTAATATACCATGCCCAATAATTCTAATCATCTCGTAATCCTTGCAACCACTGATATCCTTGCTTATAATTGTATTCGTCTATACATGATAATGTCAATCAGTTTCTTATCAGAATTTAAGAGTTACTTCCACAATATGGAAAGAGGGGTGGATTATACATGAAAAAGAGTTCTGTTCTAAGAAAGCTACTGATGGAGAGAAAAGCGCTTGTCGTTCCAGGAGCACACGATGTGGTCTCTGCGAAACTGATAGAAAAGCACGGCTTTAAAGCTCTTCAGGTTAGCGGTTTTGGACTATCAGCGACCTATCTAGGACTCCCAGATATGGGATTTATAAGCTTTTCTGAAGTTCTAAATTTCACTAAAAACATAGTTGACGCTGTGAGCATCCCTGTCATGGCCGATGCTGACACAGGTTACGGAAACGCCATAAACGCCATGAGAGTTACGGAGGAGTTTATAAAGATCGGCGCAGCAGGTATGAACATAGAGGATCAGGTTTTCCCAAAGAGATGCGGCCACCTAGAGGGGAAGCAAATAATCCCTATAGAGGAAATGGTACTCAAGATAAAGGCCTGCGCGAAGGTAAGAGATGAGCTCGATCCAGACTTCGTAATAAACGCTAGAACCGATGCCATAGCCGTCGCAGGCATAGAAGAGGCCATAAGAAGGGGAAACGCTTATGCTGAAGCAGGAGCAGATATCATCTTCGTTGAGGCTCCGAGAAGCTTAGAGGAGATAGAAAAAGCAGCAAAGGAAATCCAAGCTCCCATAAGCATAAATCTATTCGACTTCGCTGGCGGCGGTAAAACACCCTTTGTTTCTCTCAAAAAGCTGAGAGAGCTAGGAGTTGCTCGGGTCAGCGTACCTGTAGGACCGCTTTTCGCAGCCATAAAAGGAATGGAGCTATATTTAAAAAGTATCACAGATGAAGAATCTCATATAGAACAAAGAAGGGAACTTCTCATATCCTTCAGCGAGTTCAAAGATCTCGTAAGGTTCGAAGAGTTTAGAAAACTAGAGAAGGAGTACTTGCCAAAATTCATAGAGTAGAAGGATTTTCAACCATAGGTTCAACGATACCTATAAAGACTAAGCCATCACGGGCCTTACCGCAACAGGCATCCAGTATGGCTTTGTGAATCGTAAGCTCCATTAAGCTTCCCTTTAATACCGCGGGGTAGGGGATGACTTCATTTTCCATGGGCCTCACCAAGCTCACAGCGAGAGCTTTAGCCTCATTGATGATCTCTTTCTCACTCACTAAGGCATCATCGCAGCCCATTTTCTGAGAAACCCTTTTCACTATAAGGCTTTTTGAGAAGGCAATTACAAGTTCTCTTCTTCCCCTAACCCCCATACATATCACTATCTCAGGTATCTGGCAGCTAAAGTCTCCCTTAACCTCTTTGACCTTCTCCCAAGAGATATCCCCGAAAACCTTGCTTAACTCCTCTTTCAACAGTTCTATCATCGGTGACCTCCCTCCAGGATTTCTTTAGCGTGCTTCAGGGCGATATCGGAAACCCTCCCTGAAAGCATACGCGCTATCTCCTTAAGCCTTCCCTCCTCATCAAGCAGCCTAATCCTTGTTTTGACCCTTCCTTCCTCAAGAACCTTATCAACGAAGTAGTGATAATCAGCCTTAGAAGCTATGGAAGCCAGATGGGTTATACATATCACCTGTCTCTCCCTCGAAAGCTTTTTTATCTCCTCACCGAGCATGTTCGCAACCTCCCCTCCAACCCCTACATCGATCTCATCAAATATAAGCGTGGGGACTCCATAGCTCCTCGATATAGCACACTTCAAAGCGAAGCTTAAGCGCGATATCTCTCCACCCGAAGCCACATCGCTTATCCCTCTTAGCTCCTCACCTGGGGAAGGAGCCATCACAAATCTAACGGAATCCATGCCCAAGGGGCCCAGCTCTCTCTCGCCAATCTCTATCTTAAAGACTATCTCACCCATAGCGAGCTTCTTTAAGACCCTTCTTACCTCCTCCTCGAGGCGCAAGGCACACGCTTTCCTCTCCTCAGACAATCTAACACCAAGTGAATGAAGCTCAACATAAAGCCTTTCCACCTCTTCCTTAAGGAGACGAATCTTATCATCTACCCTTTCAAGTAGGCCCAGATCCCTCTTCCAAGAAGAAGCCAAACGAAGGAGCTCTGAGACGCTCTCCACACCATGCTTCCTCTTAAGCCTTCTTATCAAAGAGAGTCTCCCCTCTATCTCGTCTAAGCTTTCCTCCGGAAGGTTTAAAAGCTCCAATCTCTTAGATAGCTCGGACTCAAGCTCTTTCAAAGACACAAGCATGCTTTCAAGATCTCCTAAAAACTTGCTTAAATCCCTTTCATAATCAGCGGCCTTTCCAACCATCTTTTTAAGCTCCGAAATTTTATCTATCAATCCTCCACCCCAACCCTCACCTTCAACTATAGAAAGAGCCCCCTTAAGATGAAGCTTTAACTCCTCCAGGTTAAGCAACTTCTTTCTCTTTTCAAGGAGCTCTTCTTCCTCTCCCTCCCTTAAACACGCTCTTTGAACCTCATCAAGGTAAAAGCTGAGCTCCTCCCTTCTTCTCTCAAGCTCTCTCGAGTCGACCTCTAATCTCTTTAACTCCTCCTTCTTACTTAAGTAATCCTCATAGAGCTTCTTATACTCTCCAAGCAGAGCTCTTATCACCTCCCCTCCATATCTATCGAGAGCATCAAGCTGATTGCTCTCTTTCAATATCCAGCCATATTCAAGCTGGCTATGAATTTCAAAGAGGGAGGGACCGATCTCCCTAAGGAAACCAACAGGAACGCCTCTCCCTTGATAGAAGGCCCTGCTTTTCCCTTCCGGATAAATCTCCCTTCTTAAGACTATCTCCTCATTCCCTTCCTCAAACAGAGCCTCAACCTCAGCTCGAGAAGCGCCCGTTCTAACGACCTCACCACCAGCCTTTCTCCCTAAAAGAAGGGATAAGGCCTCAACTATGATAGATTTACCGGCCCCAGTTTCACCAGTGAGGACATTGAGCCCCGGGTGAAACTCCACATCTATCTCCTCTATGATGGCAAAGTTCCTTATTCTCAGCTCCCTAATCACCCGGAATCACCCCAAGCTTGAGCTTCTTCCTCAAAAGCTCGAAGAAACTCCTCCCCCTAAAGGTTATAACCTTAGCGAAAAAGGGAGCCCTCTTAATAACTATCTCATCACCTGGCAGGACATTAAATCCCGCCTGTCCATCCTGCGTTAGCATTATATCTTTATGGTCCGCATTAACCACCACCCTTATGCATGAAAGAGAGGATATAACTATGGGCCGAGCATAAAAGGTATGAGCGCATATTGGGGTTAGAACCATCGCTTGAATACCCGGTTGGAGGATAGGCCCTCCCGCAGAGAGAGAGTAAGCAGTTGAACCTGTAGGTGTAGATATGATCAAGCCATCTGCAGGATAAGATGTGAAATAATCCCCATTTATGAAAACCTCAAGGTTTATCAATCTGGCAAAAGCACCCTTCATAATCACGAACTCATTAAGAGCGTAAAGAGTCTCTCCCTTAAACCGTGCTTCCAGCATAAGCCTTTCATCTATCTCAAACTTGCCTTCCAAAACCTTAGACAGGGCTATCTCCAGGGTAGCGACGCTCTCTGAAACGAGAAAACCAAGCCTTCCTAAGTTTATTCCAAGCATGGGAACCCCCTGTGGGGCAAGGAGTCTCGCTGCCTTAAGAAAGGTACCATCCCCACCCACTATAAGAGCTATCTCTACACTACTAGCAAAGTCCAGGTCATCAACAGCCATCTCCCGCTTACCTAAGAAGTCACCACCTTCTTTAGTTAGAAGGATATCGATGCCCTTCCCCTCAAGCCAGGAAATTATCCCGTAAACAACTTCCTTTGCAACCCTACCCTTTTGAGGGTTCACTATTATCCCCCAAGAGCGATATGAGCCAGCTCCACGATTGATGCTATCATCCCCCTTTCGAAGGCACCTTCCCTAAAGGCAAGATGAAGGAGAAACTCCATATTGCCTTCTGGACCCTTTATGGGAGAATAGGTAAGGGATAAGGGCTTTAAGCTCAGGTTCTTCTCAACGAAATCAATAATATCATTTATGACCATCGCATGGATGCTTTTATCCTTAACCACTCCCCTTTTCACATGCTCCCTTCCCGCCTCAAACTGAGGCTTAATCAAAACAACCCCCTCACCCTCTTCCTTAAGAAGAGCTTCCACTGCTTTTAGGACCTTCTTAACGGATATGAAAGATAGGTCCATGGCGAAAAAATCCACAGGCTCTCCGATAACGCTACTATTGAGATATCTCGCGTTGAAGCGCTCTATGGAAAGCACGCGAGGATCGTTCCGCAAGCTCCAGTGAAGCTGACCATAACCCACGTCAACAGCATAAACTCTTAGAGCTCCCTCTTTAAGCATGCAATCGGTAAAACCACCAGTAGAAGCACCCACATCTAAGCAGACCTTTCCTTTTAGGGATATACCAAACTCATCTATAGCTTTCTTAAGCTTAAGCCCCCCTCTACTTACATAGGGACAAGCCTCTCCCCTAACCTCTATATCCGCATTCTCAAGCACCTTCTCACCAGGCTTCTCGATCCTCCTACCGTTAACAAAAACCTTTCCAGCCAAAAGGATACCTTGAGCTTTCTCCCTGCTTTCGCAAAATCCCCTTAAAACTAAAAGCTTATCTATCCTTTCCTTTCTCGATCCCAAAGATCTCCTCAAGAAGCTCACCCCTATCACCATGCTCTATGAACCTATCAGGAATGGCAAAGACCTTAAACTCCCGCGGTTTTATGCCATGAGACAGGAGCAAAGCTCCTATCTCCTCTCCCACACCACCTATCTTAGAGCCCTCTTCGAAGACATAAACTCTATCGAACCTCAGGGAGCTTTCAACTATCGTTTCCACATCGAGGGGCTTAGCAAAAGCGAGATCCACAACCTTAAATCTCGAAAGCCTCAAAGCAAAGTGGTAGGTAGGACCTAAGCAGAAGGCCACCCCCTCATCGCCCTCCCTCAAAACCTCAGCCTTACCCACTTCCAAGATGACCGGATCCTCATCCCACCTAGGAGGACGATCTACAACCCCTCGAGGATACCTGATAATAAAGGGGCGATCTAACGTTAAAGCCGTGTGAAGCATGTTCCTCAAGGAGTTGGCATCCCGCGGACAGGCTATTATCAGGTTAGGAACGCACCTTAGAAACACAAGATCAAAAACGCCATGATGGGTAGGACCATCATCTCCCACTATCCCACCCCTATCAACCGCTATTATCACCGGGAGGTTTTGTAAGGCCACATCATGAATCACCTGATCGTAGGCCCTCTGAAGAAATGTGGAATAAATGGCAACTATGGGTCTTAATCCCCCCTTAGCGAGACCAGCTGAAAGGCCCAGCATATGTTGCTCCGCTATGCCTACATCTATGAATCGAGATGGGTATCTCCGGGCAAACTCATCAAGCCCCGTGCCCTTCTTCATAGCAGCAGTAAGACACACCACTTTATCATTCTTCTCCGCGAGCTCTAAAACTACCTTACCGAATATCGAACTCCAAGTTTCCTGAACCTTAGACTCAACCTTGTTAAAGGGCGGTGCTCCGTGAAAGGTCTCTGGGTCTCTTTCAGCTGGAGGATACCCCTTACCCTTCTTCGTTATAACGTGAATGACTATAGGCTTGTCTACCTCCTTGGAGCTCTCAAAAATTCTCTCTAAAAGCTCTATATCGTGACCATCCACTGGTCCCCAGTGGATCAATCCAAGCTCCTCAAAGATAGAGCTTCTAAGTAAAAGCTTCCTAACCCTGCCTTTGATGTCATCGAGGGTTTCGATGACCTCTTCCCCAAAGGGAAGGAGCTCAAGCATCGAGCGAACCCTTCTCTTAAAGCCTAGCCACCCTCGCCTCATCCTCAATCGAGAGAGGTGAGAAGCAAAAGCTCCCACCCTCGGGCCTATGGCCATCTCATTATCGTTTAATACTATAACTATTTTCCGTCCCAAGCTCCCTATATGGTTTAAAGCCTCAAGGGCCATGCCCGAGATTAAGGAACCATCTCCTATCACAGCAACCACATCGCCTTTCCTCGCTAAGGTTAGCCCCAAGGCCCAAGACAAAGAGGTACCGCTATGCCCAACCACAAATCTATCCGCAGGACTCTCCTTAGGGTTGGGAAATCCGCTCAAACCACCCCTTCTCCTTATGGTATGAAAAAGATCATTCCTACCCGTAAGCATCTTAAAGGGGTAGCATTGATGCCCCACGTCCCAAATTATGTAATCCTTAAAGGGATCCCAAACCCTAAGCAAGGCTATTGTTAGCTCCACAACACCAAGGTTAGAGGCCAAGTGCCCACCGTTCTCCCCTACAACCTCTATTATTCTCTTTCTGATCTCAGAAGCAAGGATCTTTAGCTCCTCGTAGCTAAGCCTCTTAAGGTCTGAGGGGCCCTTTACCCTCTCGAGGATCAAGCCTCTTCAATCCTCCTTAAAACCATTAAAGCTAACTCCTTGAGGTCCTCTCCTCTTTCCTTAAACATGCTGGCAAATAAAAGAGCTTCCTCGATCAATCTGTTCGCATCTTCCCTAGCCCTCTCCATGCCATAGACCGAAGGATAGGTCAGTCTCTCTTCTTTCCCAAAGTCTAAGATATCATCCACTATCTGGAAGGCTAAACCCAACCTCTCGCCGTACTCCGTTAAAACCTGAAGCTCGTTTAGCGAAGCTCTTCCCGCTATTCCACCGCATCTAACGGAGGCCCTTATTAAAGCCATGGTTTTCTTAACGTGTATCTCCTCTATACTCCCCTCAGTTATATCGAGGACCTGCCCTCCAACCATCCCTGACGGACCCGCAGCGCAAGCTATCTCCAACAGGAGCCTTCTAAGGACATCCCCTTCAAAAGCCCTTCCAAGAAGCTCAAAGGCATAGGTAAGTAAAGCATCACCAGCAAGAAGAGCTATAGCGCAACCAAACCTCTTGTGGGAAGATGGCTTGCCTCGCCGATAATCATCGTTATCCATACAAGGTAGATCATCATGAACCAAAGAGTAATTATGAATCAACTCTATGGCGCAAGCCACGGGAAGAGCTTGCCTAAGATCCCCCCTGACAGCCTCACAAGCTGATAAAACCAAAAGAGGTCTAAACCTTTTCCCCCCAGGGAAAAGGGCATAATCCATCGCTTCTTTTAGGAGGGATGGTACCTTTTCTATTTTCATATACTCCCTTAAAGCGCTCTCTATGAGTTCAACTTTTACATCTAAAGCCAAAAAACTTCACCCCTTTCTTCACTTATGATTATAGCAGTTTATGCTATACTTCTAAAAGAGATATATGAAGGGGGAGATGGATGATGAAACGCATAGCCTTTATCTTGTTATTAATAATAGCAATGTGTATGCCAGGCATAGCAAAAGGAGAGGAAAATCCATTTTTAAAAGATGCTAAAATCAAGCTCGCCAACGCTAAGAGGATAGTTATAATTCCATTCGCAGACTATATGCGCGATCCCTTCAGCATAGACAATAGAAGACTCCTCTTCTCGGTTCGCCAGGGCTTTGAATCCATGGGCAAGCTGGTCATACCTGACGAGGATGTCTGGAAAGTTCTAAAAGATATGGAAATCATAAAGGAAGATAGTAAATACAAGGTGAGCTTAGAAAAACAGCTTAAAAGCTACGGATTTAGCAAAGAGTTAGCGGAATATATAGAGGAAAACGACGTGAAGTTCAGAAGCGAACCTTACATTCCTGCTCTCACCGAGGAGGAGATCTCTAAAATAGCAAAGCTATTCAACGCAGATATCGTCGTCCGAGGATGCGTAGTGGACTATGGGGTAATAGATGTGTCAAGCGCGAGTCCCCTAAGCAACATAATAGGGGGAGTCGCTCCATTCATGACAGCTCAAAGGATAGGCATCGCCATCGCAGCAGGAAGCTACATACCTTCGACAGACAAAGAGGGCGTAGTTCAGATGACTATATATCTTCACGATGGTTGGAACGGAAGGCTTATATATGGGAAGTCGATATTCGCAACCTATAAGCCCCTCTTCTCAAACCTCCAGGGGAGATTCGTTCTCTTAAGAGGAGCGGTTAAAAGAGCACTTGATACATTCTTCAGCGAGCTTAAGATGGAAAATTAAAGCTCATTTGTCTTCTTCCAAGCCCTATAAAGTTTAGCATCATAAAGTTTCGGAAAAACGCTCCTTAGAAGCGCAAAGAAGCGATAGCGAAGGGGCCATATTAAAGTCCTTTTCCCTTTAACATAGGCCGAATAAACCGCTTGAGCGAAAGCATAGGGATCTTCTCTCTTCCCCAAGGGTGGATGAACGAGCTTACCCAAGGTTTTTTCAGGAAAATCGGTTTTGATCCTTCCAGCCTCAACGTTAAGAACCCTTATCCCCCTCTCTAAAAGCTCAGCTCTTAAGCTTTCCATGACGGAGCTTAAAGCAGACTTGCTCGCACCATAACCGCCCATAAAGGGAACGGGTAAACGAGCAGTTATCGAGGATATGTTTATGATAGAGCTTCCTCTCTCCATGTGCTTTAAAGCTTCCTTGGTTAATCTCCATGGGGAGAAGAAATTAACCTCAAAAACGGCTCTTAAATCCTCTTCGCTAATATCAACGAAACTCTCATAGATACCTACACCAGCAGCGTTTATGAGAACATCTATTCTACCGAAGGCCTCAAGCGCCTTATACACGATCCTGGCCTCATCACCCTTTAAGGCGTCATAAGAACATAACTCAACATCGAAGTTCGAAAGCTCACTCCTAAGCGCGGAGAGCTTCTCCTCTGACCTTCCAGCCAAAAGAAGGGAGAAACCCTCCTCTCCAAATTTTCGACTTAAAGCTCTACCTATTCCCCCAGTAGCACCGGTTATAACGCAGACCTTCTTTCTACCCATGCTTGGGTTAAGGCACCTCAAATAGAAATCAGCTTAAGTATATCACAAAACGCCTAAATTAAAACCAATATGGCTTATCCCAAAGAGAAAGCCAAACTCCAATTTTATTCTCGAGAGCCTTGTCAAAAACCCTTTTTGCGATGATAAGATCCTCTACCCCCATCCCAACCGCACCAAAAAAGATTTTCTCATTTTCCGCAACCCTTCCCTTCTTTTCGCCAACTACCAGTTCACCAAGCTCAGCGTAACATCTCTCCCTGTGAAAGGCACCTTCCTTAAACATAACAGCCACAGTTTGTATACCCCGATGCACAACCTCATCCCAATCATCGAGGATAACTTTATCACATTCATAAACCACATCCGGTTCGTACTCATAGTTCCCCGCATTAACCAAGAAAGCCCCCTCTTTAACCCAGCTCGCTTTAACTATCGGCTCCATAGATGTGGTAACTGTAATGACGATATCTGCATCCCGAACTGCCGTCTCGGCGCTTAAAGCTTTGACAAAAAGCACATCGGGATAGTTATTCCTTTCCGTCTCTATAAAAGCGTCAGACCTAGCCAAATTAAGATCAAAAACCCTTACCTCTCTAACAGATGGACGGACGCTTTTAACTGCCATCAGTTGAGTGTGAGCCTGAACTCCAGCCCCTATTAGGGCGAGGATACTAGCATCCTCACGACATAAATACATCGCCGCTAAACCCGTAACAGCGCCAGTTCTCATTGCACTTATTAGAGTTCCATCCATAACAGCAACAGGAAATAGAGTTTCAGGATCATTCAATATTATAAGAGCAGATGCTCTGGGTAGCCCTCGCTTCAATGGATTATCGGGCTTACTACTCACCCATTTTATCCCAGCCACGTTAACATCTCCACCTACATAACCTGGCATAGCATTAATTCTGCCAATTCTAGACTCGGATTTTAAGTCTCCCCAACGTAAAGACAGCTTATGAGGAACTATAGTCGCTCCATTATAATGTAAAAGAAATAGACGCCTCATATCATCGATCGCCATTTTCATGTCAAGACCATCACACTTTATGACATCTTCCTGAGAGAGATATAAAAACATCACTTCCACTCGCCTCTTTCCACAAAATGAAGCACATCCTCAAGACTCTTCCCAGAAAGACCCAACGAATCTAGATTCCTTCCCTCTTTCCTAAAATCTCTCCCATAGATAGTACTAGCTAACGTTACAATGCTATCTATCGTAGGCGTTGAAAGACCTGCCAACTTACCAAGCTCTGAAATAGGAACTAAACCCGTAGGAACATCCTCCACTATATATCGAGAATATATATCCTTAGGCGCGGGTATGCCATAATAACCATCATGCTCCCTTATAGCCTCATAGATAAAATTAACCTTTTCAATATTCACTCCATAACTCTCTTTCAACCACTCCACAGCTTTCAAGGATCGAACGCCAAAGGCTTTTGCTACCAGGACCCTCTCTTCATCCACCTTCTCAAGAACCCTATTAACACAAGGGGTTATCCCCTCTATATAGTAATCGAAATCCTCCTTATTTTCTATGCGAGTTATGTTAAGCAACGTAGGGACAGGATGGAAAACCGCCCCTATGTTCATCAGACTGGTTTCCAAAACGTTGTTAGCTGCAACAAACTGAGGGAAGAGGTCTTTTATCTTAAAAAGAACATCATTAGTCTTGGTGGCCGGCAAAGCAGCCAAAGGCACCCTACGCTTAACCTTATATATCTTAACCTCTGAGAATCCCACCTTTCTACAGGCATACAAAAGAGTTTGTGCCTCAGCTACTACGAAGTTCGCCTTAGGATTGGCCTCCATAACTGTATTATAAAACTCGATAGCCCCTCCAGTTCTCCCAGGATTTAGGATCACTACCTGACCACTCATTAAGAAGGGAGAACACTTCAAGGCTAGCTCTTTGTGAGAGAAGGCTGGAGTAACTATCATTATTAGATCGGCCCCTTCTAAGGCTTCGCTCAAGGAAGTCGTAGCTGTGTGTATCGGAAAGAACGAGCTCTCACCACCTACATGAACTTTTACCCCTTTAACTTTGCTAAGACCACTTATTATCTCTTCATCCTTGTCATAAATGGATACCTCATAACCTTTACCAGAGATAGTAGCAGCTATACTAACCCCACCGCTTCCAGCTCCTAAAACTGCGACCCTATTCAAGGCTTACACCTCTCTTTCTCCGAGTTAAAAGTTTCTGAATAAGTACACCAAGCAATAAGATCAAACCTAAAACATCTGTAAACTTTCCACCGTGCATTAACCCCAAGGCTCCTCCACCTAAAAGAAGACGCTGATAAAACCTAAGGCTTCCTCCAAAATATCCTTCAAGACAGCCTGCCAAAGCAAAGACGCCGACCATGGCAGTACAAATGGCCCACACCTGATCAACAAGGGTCCCTTTCAGTAATAAAAGTTCCGGATTCACAATGAACAAGAATGGTAAAATGAAAGCTGCCAAAGATAACTTAAGCCCATTAAGAGCTGTACTAATTGGATCCGCCTTAGCTATAGCAGCTGCCAGATAAGAGCTTAAAGCTACTGGAGGAGTAACAGCTGCCATACAACCGAAGTAAAATATGAAAAGATGAGCAGCAACCACAGGTACACCAAGCTTGACCATGGCGGGAGCCACTATAGAACCAAGAATTATATACAAGGCCGTGGTAGGCATTCCCATACCCATAACTATCGATGCAAACATGGCCATAAACGAAGCTAAATACACGTTTCCACGAGAGATGGCCACGACCAGATCTGCAAACTTTAACCCTATACCAGTTAAAGTTATAGAACCAACTATCAATCCAGCGCAAGCGCACGCAGCTATGACGCTAAGAGAGGATATCGCTCCCAGTTCAAGGGCCCTCATAAAACCCCTAATATTCAAACGAGTCTCCTTAGTTAAAAAGCTGGTCAAAATGACCAACATAACTCCAGCGAAAGAAGCCTTTATAGGAGAATATCCAACTATCAGCATATAAAATATGCCTATGGGAGCCAGGAGCAAGAATCCTCCCCTTTTCAAAACCTCAATAAACCTAGGTAGCCTCTCCTTAGCAACCCCCTTTAACCCCAATTTAACCGCCTCTATGTCGACCATTACAAATACAGCTACATAATATAAAATGGCTGGGATAGCTGCGTATATAATCAGCTTTCCGTAAGGAACACCCGTCATTTCCGCCATGATGAAGGCAGCCGCTCCCATTATCGGCGGCATTATCTGTCCTCCCGCTGAGGCTGCAGCTTCAACGCCACCTGCAAACTCCGGCTTATATCCCAGGCTCTTCATTAACGGTATAGTAAAAGTCCCGGTACCAGCAACGTTTGCGAAAGCGCTCCCAGATATGGTCCCCATCAAACCGCTAGCTATAACAGCAGCTTTAGCTGGTCCTCCACGATATCCCCCCGTAAGGGAAAAGGCAAGGTCTATGAAAGCTTTAGCTCCACCAGTCTCGGTCAAAAAGGCTCCCAAAAGGATGAAAACAAAGACAAAGGTAGATGTCACGTATATAGCTACACCATAAATCCCCTCACTCGTCAAAAACATGTGCTCTATGATTCTAGCAATGTCATATTTTCTATGACCAAGAGCACCAGGAATAAGATGCCCCAGGGCGGCATAGGCTAAAAAACCCAAGGCCACTATAACCAAAGGCCATCCCATGGTGCGGCGCGTCACCTCTAAAACCATAACTATGGTAATAACCCCGAAAAAAAGATCCCCTAAAGATGGATCACCTGCACGCACAACGATATTCTCATAATCCAAAACTAAATAGATACCAATGATCAAAGAAAGGACTATACCTAAGACATCAAACCAGGGAAGTCTTTCACTACCGTGCTTATTCGAGTGAGGATACCAGAAAAAGGCTAAAGCCAAAGCTAAAGCAAGATGAATAGCGCGATGCTGCATTTGAGGCAACATCTCTACTCCAGAGGAGTAAAGATGAAACAAAGACATTACAACGGCTAGTATAAGAGCAATTTTCCTAACACTACCTATAAGAGTTCTCCTTTCATCAGATCTATCTTTAGGAAACCCATTATCAAAGTTCATAACATATTACCCCCCATCAAATCAGGGTAGGTACGCATTTCGAAATGCGCACCTACCCTAAAAACCTAGAAAGAGCCTAATATGTCTCCTACCTAATTAATCCCTTCTCCCTGAAAAACCTTTCAGCGCCTGGGTGCAATGGTATGGACATCCCTTTCAGCGCTGTTTCAAGCTTAATATTCTTAGCCTGAGCGTGAGACGCCGCTATCTCATCAATGTGGTCAAAAATCGCCTTAACGATCTTATAAACAACCTCCTCACTCAGACCCTCATCCACACAAAGCAATGCAGGACTCGAAACCGTAATTACACTCTGATCCACGCCTTTATAAGTACCTGGTGCTATCTCAAATAAAGCAAGATAAGGGTGCTTCTTGAGAAAATCCCCAATAACCTTTTCATCAACGCTTAAAAGATTTATATCTATGAGCATAGCAGCATCGATGACGGCCGGGGTTGGAACACCCGCACCAACTATCGCACAATCTACCACGCGATCCTTCAGAGCTGTCATAGCTTCAGCAAAACTGAGAAATTGAGGCTTTATATCGCCATAGGTCAAACCATGCGCAGCTAAAACAAGCTTGGCTGTTCTTTCTGTCCCACTTCCCGGAGCTCCTACAGCTACCTTCTTCCCCCTCAGATCATAAAAGCTTTTAATACCAGAGTCTTTCCTCACCACAAACTGGAAGACCTCAGGATAAAGAGCGGCAATTCCACGCAGATTCTTCACAGGATCCTTATCAAAGGGTGGTTCTCCACTATATGCTCCGTAGGCAGTATTGGATGCAGCCATTATGAAATCTACCTTTTTAGCCTTCAGCATTCTAAGGTTAGCTACAGAGGCTCCCGTTGCCTCAGCGTTCATCTTAACTCCAGGAACATACTTACTAACAACAGAAGCTATGGCCGACCCTATAGGATAGTAAGTTCCAGCTGTTCCACCAGTAGCGATAGAAAACTGTTCAGCTGCAAGAACCCTAACTCCAAAAGCTAAAGAAATCGCTACCAGAATCGCCAAATATACCATACCCCTCCTCATCCATAGCACCCCCTTTAATGAAAGGTTTTCTTCCTAAAAATGACAATTTAGGAAGAAATTATTTCATTGATAAGTTTACCACATGCTCTGAACTCTGACAATACGCATGACAAAAAATCAGCGATCTTTATAAAATGAGGAAAGCCATACCATATCCCTGACCTCCCAAGTTTAAATGCTAAAATATGCGAGGGGGATAGCTGAGGAAATCGATAAATTCCCTTTCTAAAGGGAAAAGATACGGTATTCTTACCCGTAACCCAGCTTAAGATTTTCCCATTAAGGAGAGCTTTCCCTAGCAGCTATGTATCCCTTTTTCTTACCAAGAAACAGAATAGGAGCAACTATAGCCAACGAGGCTGAGGAAATCCATAAATTGGGGTATAGAGCTAGAAGCCCGCTAATAAAAAACACTGCCTTTAAGAGAATACCTGGGATCCCCTTAAAGGTCCAGAACAAGCTAAAGGACAAAAGCAATGCTCCCGCAAAACCGGTTATGGCTGAAGAGATCACTTCACCCCATGTTGACAAACCTAACAGCGCCGGGTTAATGACGAAGAAGAATGGGATTATAAAAGCCACTATACCGAGCTTTACCGATAGGAAACCCGTTCTTACCCAATTTCCTCCAGCTATACCCGCAGCTACCATCGCTTGGGTACAGGTTGGTGGAGTTACCCCTCCCAACATAGACCAATATATGAAAAAGAGATGAATCGCCTCTGGCCTTACACCAATCTTCATAAGAGGAGATGAAAGAATGGATATGCAAAGCATATATGTAGGAACCACTGGAAGAGAGGTACCTAGAATGAATGGTATTATAGTAGCTATGATAAGAGAGAGTATCATATTATTTTCGCCTAAAGAGGTTATTATACCGCTTAGCTTCGGCGCAATGCCGGTCATACCTATCATATTAACCAAGACGTTTACCGAAACTAAAACCGGAAGCAACCTTGCTAAACCCTTTCCACCATCTTCCAATCCTGCAAGGATATCCTTTACCCCCTTCTTTAATCTCCCCCTTAGAAGGGAGAGAAACAGGTGCAAAAGTATACACGTTGAGCTTCCATAGAAACCGGCATACATTAACGGCCTTCCTATGGCTATCAGGTAAATTAGAACAACCGTGGGTAAAAGCAGGGGTAGTATCCTCTCAGGCCTTAAAACCTCTTTAAATGAGGGTATCTCTTCATCAGGAACCGCAGCTAGATTATGTTTCAAAGTATAGAAATGAACCCCACCATAAACTCCCGTGTAAAACAATATACAAGGTATTAAAGCATAGCCCATTACGTTAAAATAAGATATCTTCAGAAACTCGGCCATCATAAAGGCAGCTACTCCCATAAGTGGAGGAGTTATGATGCCTCCTGTAGAAGCTATCGCTTCTACCGCCGCGGCAAAATCCTTGTCATAGCCTAAACGTTTCATCAAGGGGATTGTATAGTTCCCAGTAACACACACATTAGCCACGCCACTCCCAGAAATGCTCCCAAAAAGGGCGCTCGATATTACAGCGGTTTTAGCCGGGCCACCACGATACCTTCCCGTTAAAGCCAAAGCCAAATCTATAAAGGTCTTTCCAGCTCCAACACTAGCTATAAGCGAGCCGAAGATTATAAAAGTAGAAATAAAAGTGGCAGACATGCCGGTAATGGAGCCGTACACCCCCAAGGGAGACCAGTAGATAGAGTTTATTACATAGCGAAGGGATAAACCTCTAAGCTTCCATATCCCTGGCATATATCTACCCAAAAATATATATGCAAGAAAAAGCAGAACCATCGTTGGAATTGGCCACCCCATTGAATTCCTCGCAACAATTAAGATGATCATAAAAATAGCGATGCCAAGGGCTATATCCCATGAGTCAGAAGCGCCAGGCGTGATATATATATCATAGGCATCACCTAAGATATTGATGTTAGCTAATAAAACTATAATTATCATCAACATCTCAAAGGGAGTTATTTTCCCCACTCGTTTAGAAAATACAAGTATAGCGAGGCTTAATCCCAAAGCCACATGAACAGCCCTCAACTGGATATCTATAAGGTCTGTTAAAAACAGGGGAACCAAAAGCTGAACTAACGCAAACGACATAGACCAATATCTGATAACCCTCTCTCTATCCAAAAATCCTCACCCTCCCAGATTCGGGTGCCCTCTTAACCTGAACCGCAAGTTAAGAGGGCACCATGGTTAGAGACCAAATTTTGCCATCTACGGCTTATACTCAGGAGGTATTAACCTTTCGGGAACCTCTATGCCTATCTCCTTAGCATACTGTACTAAGCCCGCGTGAGCGGGGATATCTCCACCAGGTTGAGCGTACTTAAAGAAGTCTCTGACAGGATCCCAACCCTTAATTGCTGGCCAAGCTTCAGCAATCTCGTTAAAGCGCTTGACATAAGCTTTGATTATCTTGTATCCTACCTCTTGAGGGAGCTTGCTTGAAGCCACCGCACCAACTATAGGAGCTTCTTCATAGAAAGGCCCTGCATCAGGCAGCTGCTTTATACCTCCTTTAGGAGTCTCAATGAAGCTGAGGTAGGGATAAACTTGCCTGATTCTCTCAACTTGCTCTTTGGTAAACCCTACAACCGTTAACGGAGTGTGAATATGCACCTCAAGCAACGCAGCAGACATAGAATCAATGGGACTGGACTGCTGTAAAGCGACTATTTTCTTCTGCTTAAGCAACTCAATCGCATCAGCTAAGCTAGCAGGGCGAAAGTTCATCTTGAGACCCAAAGCTTCAGCCATTCTCATCATGTAGTTAGCACTCGAAGAGCCAGGAAGCCCGGGGCAGAAGGGCTTACCTTCGAGCTCAGCAAAGTTCTTAATGTTAAGTTCCTTAAGAACGTAAACCCTGTCTGCAATCACGTTTCTGACAAGCAACCATCTAACCTCTTTCCACGGGGTTCCCTTAAAAGCGTCTATTCCCTTATACATTTGCATCGCAGATGGTAAGTCCACCGCTAAAGCAAAATCAAACTCTCCATCCCTAAGTCTCCTCAAGTTATCTAAGGCAGCACCGCTTTCCACGACGGTAACCCTTATATCATCATATTCTTTATTTATAGCGTTAGCGGTAGCAACGCACCAAGCGTAAATTGGAGAAGCCGAAGAAGTGCTCCCCATATTAAGATAGTAAACCTTAGCGAAAGCTACTACCGTAATGCAAAGAAGCATCAAGGTAAAAAGAGCTACTTTCACCGTTTTCCCCTTAGACATTTAAACTCACCTCCTTTAGTTTTAAAGAGATCAAAAGACATAATCCCCATGCTTTTTTAGATAGGGGACTAGTCCTCCCTCCCTAAGTATGTTCACCATAATCTTATTTAGGGGAACAACGGGAATTGGTATGCTCTTAGAGAGGTTTTTCAGAGAGAGGGTTTCGATATCAAGCTCAAGCTCATCCCCCTCATCTACAAGATCAGTATCGCAAACTAAGGCTGGAAGCCCTAGGTTGATAGCGTTTCTGAAAAAGATCCTTGCAAAGGACTTAGCCAAAACAGCGCTTATACCGGCATACTTTATAGCTATAGCCGCTTGCTCCCTTGATGACCCGCAGCCAAAGTTCTTCCCAGCCACGAGGAAATCTCCTCTTTTAATCCTTTTTGCTATCGTAGGGTCCACATCCTCAAGCAGGTGCTCCGCTAAAAATGCGTAATCCAGGGTCTTCGTATACTTCCCGGCTATTATATAATCTGTATTTATGTTATCTCCCAGCTTGAAAGCCCTACCTCTTAGGATCTCCCCCACTTTTACACCCCCTGTCTCACAGAAAGCGTCTTGGGTCTGTAATCTTACCCGTTATAGCTGAAGCTGCGCAGGTAGCTGGAGACGCTAAAAAGATGAAAGCCTTGTTATTTCCCATCCTCCCTTTGAAGTTTCTATTAGCGGTCGATAACACCTTCTCTCCATCCCCAGGAACTCCCAAATGCGTACCAGGACAGGGTCCACAACCAGGTGGTATTAAAACTGCCCCAGCTTCTATAAGAACCTCAATCGCACCGCTTTTCATAGCCTTAAGAAGCTCATCGTGTGAAGCTGGGCATACGATCAGCCTAACCCCATCAGAGATTTTCCTTCCAGCGAGTATAGAAGCAGCTACCCTTAAATCCTCAGCCCTTCCATTAGTACAAGTTCCTATGAATACCTGGTCGATGCTCTCCCCTTCAACCTCAGATATCGGGTAAACGTTATCTACAGAGTGATACACAGCAACCTGAGGTTGAAGGGTAGAGCAGTCTATAGAAAGCTCATCTACAAAGCTTGCGTTATCATCGCTTCTAACGGGGCTAAATTCTCTACGAGCCCTACCCTTAAGCCAACACAGTGTCTCCGAATCAGCCTCCATTAGACCAGCTTTAGCTCCGCATTCTATAACCATATTGGACAAAACGAATCTGTCGGACATCGGCATCTGACTTAAAGCCTCTCCGATGAACTCTATTGCCAAGTAGTCAGCTCCTTCTGAACCCAGCTCACCTATCATCTTAAGCGCTACATCCTTCGCATAGACCCCCTTTGGAAGGCCTCCGTTCAAGATTACTTTTAGTGTTTCCGGCACTTTTAACCACAGCTTCCCCGTTAAGAAAACGCCAGCCATCTCGGTTGACCCTATACCAAAGGCAAAGGCATTTAACGCGCCATAAGTACAAGTATGCGAATCCGTACCCACAGCTATATCTCCCGGTAAAACAAGTCCCTTCTCAATCACGACCTGATGACATACCCCACATCCTACGTCAAAAAGCTTTATTCCGTGCTCCTTCGTAAACTTCCTCATCATAACGTGCAAGTTGCTCACCTTTTCGTTTGGTGAAGGCGCCGCATGATCGAAAACGAAAATTATCTTCTCCCTATTCCACACGCTCTTCTTACCAAACTCCTCAAAAGCCTTGATCACTCCAGGACCTGTGGCATCGTGAGTTACGGCCAGATCCACAGAGACAACGGTGAAATCTCCAGCCTTAACGCCTTCCCTACAATGAGAAGATATGATCTTCTCTACTATGGTTTTCCCTCTCATCTTCATTTGCTCAAAAGCTTAAACAACTCATTAACATTGGGTAGATCCTCCAGGTTCATAACCGTCTCGATTATTCTATTTAAGCGCTCCTCATCTTGGAAAACCTTGCCCGCTAGTATTTTGAACTTCCTCTCAAGCTCCTCCCTCGTATAGGGATTCTTAGGATGTCCCTTAGGAAAAACCTGGGTTACCCTGTAACTCCTGCCATCCTTGAGGTATATATCTACATGCACTGTATATCTTAAGGAGTTAGGCAATTTGTCTATCTCTGGATCCACCACTACTTCGACCTTCCTGGCAAGCTCAAGGATTTTGGGGTCCCTTATCTTCTCCTCATTAAATTGGTCTATGAAAGCATCTCCCTCCAGCATAACCACAGCACATACATAAGGATGACTGAGCTGAGCTGAGACTACGCTGATAATCCTATCTACATCAACTGAGTACTTTTTAGTTATAGAAGTAGTGTGAACAACTATTTTCTCTATATCCTCAGGCTTAACCTCTGGATGCTCGCTTCTAAACCTCTTAAGGGCATCTATGGTTGTATGCTTACTTCTACAAGTCGAGTAAAACTTGAGACCTATCCCCATAAGCTCGTACCTAACGCCTAGGTCTCCCACTATCCTTTCCCTATCGTATACATCATCGGTAAAGCAGTTATAAAATCCTCCAAACTTGTTCTCGAAAACATCCTTTATACCGGTAAATCCCTCTTTAGCTAAAAGACTTCCTATTATGGCACCCTCTGACGACTTAGAGGGAACTATTCTCTTGGCCATAGACTCAAACTGAATCGCTTGAAGCCCTGAGGACCAATTAGCAGCAATACCAAAGGCATCTATCATTTGATCTACATTGAGATTCAATAGTTTTCCGCAGGCCGCTGTTGACCCTATAGGACAACAAACTCCAGTATTGTTAAACCCCTGATCTGCTAAAATCCTTCCAACAGGAGCTGCTATTCTACAGGATACCTCATAAGCAAGAGTTGTCGCCACAAGAAAATCTTTTCCCGAGACATTTCCTAAATACTCCGCAAATGAAGATACACATCCTAAAACCCCAGTCGAAACGTGAATTATCCCCTCAGTGTGAGTATCATCGAGCTCAAAGGAGTTAATAGCAGCTCCGTTGAGCATTGTAGCAGCTACCACCGATGTCTTATCGCTGTCGCCCCAGATTGAAACCTCCTTCTCCTTAAACAGGGAGGTTAACACCTTCTTATATATGCTCCACCACGGTGTTGTAGTACCAAATAAGCCACAACCATAGCCATCCAGCATAACATCCTTAAGATGGCTTAAAACCTCCTTCGGTATATCCTCATACTTAAGCTCAACCGCAAACTTAGCGAGAGCCTCTCCTATTGTTCCCTTTGCGGGATTCACGAATTCCCCCAAAACAGACACCCCCCTTAAAGCATTAAAAGTTCACTTATTGATCTTATGTTATTTACCTCATCAATGCTCCAAAGCCTCTCCATTAATAGGCAGGCTTTGTCCCTTCCTAAAGCTTCCTCTGTGATATCTAAGAACTTCTCCTCAAGTTCAGAATCACTCATGGGATTTTCAGGATCCCCTTTAGGGTAATCAACCCTATGGGAAAATACCCTATTATCCTTCGTGTTTATCTCAAGGACCAAAGAACGTGGATTAGGATAAAGCTTCTGAATCTCAGGATCCACTTCTATTGTTATTTTATTAACTAACTCCTTAATGCATTGATCTTTTATGCTATCCTCAGTATATTCTTTCATTCCGGCTTTGCCTCTTACAAGCACTGAGGCAATCCCATACTGAATGCTCAAGCGAGCATGTAGAGGGGTTCTATAGTCAGGAATATCTGACCCCTGTTTCGCATTTAGGTGTGTCCTTACATTTATGCTCTCAACATCCTCCGCCTTTATCCCGTATCTCTTCCTAAGCTCTAGCGCTGCCTCTACAGCGTAATGAACGTATCGACAGGAAGGATAGGGCTTAAAGTATATCCTCAAGATCTCAAAATCGCTACCTATACCTTCTTCCAAAACCTTTCTGTCATAGTTCCCCTGAGCATAGCACTTGAAAAATCCCAACCTTCCCTCCAAGATATGCTCAGGGCCGCTCAATCCCTTTTTAGCTAAAAGGGCTGCAAGGATACCGTTTCTGGCAGCGTTTGCTGGATGAAGATGCTTAACATTTGAGCCATCTATCTCGTATTGATTTATTCCACAAGCCATGCTACCCGCGATCCCAAGGGCGCTTACTATCTCCTCTTCCGAAAGCTTCAATAGCTTAGCTGAAACAGCCGTAGTACCAAACACAGCAACGGTTCCCGTCGGATGAAAACCACTGAGATAGTGATGAGGATTTACCGCCGTCCCTATTCTCAGAGAGACCTCGTACCCGCAGATAATAGCTTCTAAAAGATCTCGTCCGCTAGCGCCAAGCTTTTCGGCTAAAGCTAAAGAGGTCGGTATTAAAGAAGCACCAGGATGATAAGTGGCATACTTTGAACCATCATCTAGCTCAAGAGCATGAGCCATAGCAGCATTAGCAAAGGCTGCTGTCATGCAAGACCTCCTAAGATTAGTCCCCACTATGGTCGATTCCCCTACCTCCTCAAGCTCTTGAGCTAAACTCTTTACTACTCTTGCAGTATCTGAATAGAAGCTTCCAGCGATCATAACTCCAACAGCATCGAAAAAGCACCTTTTAGCTTGGTGCTGAACCTCAGGCGGCACAGATTGTAAACTCAGAGAGCTAATGAAAGTTGCAAAATTTCTAGTGTAAGACATGGCTCACTCATCCCACGGTATATCTATATTGAAAAGAGGCGCATATTGCTGGCAACCATACACATCGGTTTCGCCTGGTCCTCCGCTCGGGGACGCTCTTCTGAAGTTCGCCTTTATCCCCATCCCAGGGTCGAAAAACATAAAGTCTATAATCTTATCGGGCTCAACGCCATAAAGCTCCGCTATCTTCTCCCTGGTTATCACACCGCTTTTCTTTACCTTTTCGTATATATCTCTGTCATCGAAAATTATCTCCAGCGTTATCACAAACGAACCTGCGTTTTTACTTCTTATAGTCCTAGCTAACTCACATATGTTCTTATATTTTCTAACCATTTTCACAATACCTCCTATAAACCTCCTTTATATCCTCGAAAGAGGATTCCTCAGGTCTCCTTTCCATGATCACACGCCATAATTCCTTCAGAAAGCTTTCAGGATAGTAAGGTTCAAGTATGGAGGAAAGCTTCTTGTAGAGCCGATCGCGATCCACAGGTCTTTCCGGTTCTCCTAGAGGAATAGAAACCTTTCTCTCAAACACCCTTCCATCACTGGTTAATACTCTCATATAGGCACCTCGCTCCTCCGGATACAACTTATCCATATCGGGATCAGACTCAATCTTAACCCTATCCCTAGCAAAAACCTTAAGTTCCTCATCTCTAAGCGACTCCTCAGAGTAATCCTCTAGGGTTACATTCCCCTTCATGAGAGCCACGGAAACGGAGAAGGGCAGGCTAAAAAGAGCTTCCTCAAAGGAGCTCGGACAAGCTATATTGCCGACCTCAGCTATGCCCACAGAATATGTTCGGATCAAGACCTCCTTAACCTCTTTAAGGCTTTGTATTCCCAGGGTATCCTTAGCTTCTATCGCCAAATCTATAGAAGCATGACAATGCCTACAAGTGGGATACAGCTTTGTATAAGCGAAGTTTATCTCCCATCGCTTGCCCAGATCACCTATTAAAGCTCTCTCGTCATACTCTCCATTACACATGGCCTTGAGCCAACCATGCTTTCCTTCAAAGAGCGTTCTAGGGCCTCTAGCTCCTAGAGCAACGAGATCAGCTGCTAAAACACCAGCCATAGCAGCATGACCAGCTTGGAGAACCTTTATAGACGGATTGTCATGAAGCATCTCCTGTATTCCTGCGCTCTGCAAGCCACCTATAGATACAGAGTAGGCGGTTCTCAATGCATCGAAGCCCTTAAGGAACGCGCATGCTGCTGCAGATCCCAAGGCTCCACAGGTACCCGTTGAATGAAAGCCCCTTCTTAAATGGGATGGGTTTATGGCTCTTGCAACCCTTAGCATGAGATCGTACCCCACAACTATGGCTCCAAGCATCCTCTTGAAATCACTACCTTCTCTCTCACCGAAAGCTAAAACAGATGGTATTATCGCTACCCCAGGGTGCGATGTGCCCCATCTATGCCCATCGTCAAGCTCCACTGAATGCGCCATAGCCCCCATAGCTAAAGCCGCATGAATAGCTGGGACCTTCCTGTTCAAGCAAAGAATGGTAGATTCCTCTTTTCCCCCTAAACTCAGCACATATTTATTCACATAGGAGGCAACCTCTCCTCTCTTAAACCCCACAGCCAATACACCCAAAAAATCTATAAGACGCTCCTTAGCCCTTTCTATCACTTCTTGAGGAATGCTATCTAAGTCCAAACTGGAATAAAACCCCGAAAGCCTAAGGAGAAGCGTATCCTTTACGCTTTCCAATTCCCAGATCACCTCCCCTATCCCCTGACTATCTCAAACTTGTAACGAAATATTTTGGGATCCAAGGGATCATCAAGTCTCAAAAGGTGATCTATAGTCCACTTATAACATTTGTTCTGAGGATACAGAGGTTCATCGGTTAGCAAGGCCACAGAACCTCCCGAGGAATTCATCTGTCCAGGATAGCTCATATAAAAGAGTCTAAACTTTGCACATTTAGCCACTGCAGTAGCAAGCTCCTTATCCTTAGAAATCGATTCTATTACTATCGCCACCTCATGAGAGCTGGTTTGCTTCACCGGTTCAAAATCTTTCATTATAGCGTTTTTACCATATACGTGAAAGAAAAGTTGGTAATCTTTATCACGATGGGGGCCTATTATCTCAGAAACCTTCCTGCGAGTCTCCTGCAGAATCATGTCCATATAAAAAATAGCCCGCGGATCCCTAACACCAACTATATGATAAACTCTGTAACCTATTTCCCCTGCCCCCTCGATTTTTACCTTGTAAGAACCGTCAGGTGATGGTATGAACTTACTTCCATACACTCTAGTTATTCTTTCGTTCTCTGCTACATAAATGCATTCATGCATATCAAGTACCCCTCCAGGAACCGCTTGTATGAAGGGATTTGTCCTCTCATACATAGAATGAGCAGCTACACTATGAGGAGTAGCCCGCTGTTCAGGATGCATAGGCTCTATAGAAAAATACTCGTGAGTTACCGTAGCCACTATGGACTCTTTAACCTTTTGGGGCCAGCACACTAAAGAAGCGCACTCACAAGCCTTACCCATGTGCAAGCTTATACCTTTAGGAAAGCCCTTATATATAGGATAGGCAGCCAGAACAGCATCATCACAGGCCCTCCCAGCGAGAATCACATCCGCTCCGAAACTTAAGGCATGGATTATCTGCTCTACCCCCATCATGGCAACTACGTTATTGGTCTGAGCCAATACTTCCTCAGTTATAGGATAATCCGCCCCTAAGGGCTCGGTATCTCCACGCTCAACTCTTTTAGCCAATTCATCCTTATCTATTTGAGAATATATCAAAGCCATCTTAAAGGGACCAAGCCTTCTCTCTTTAGCTACCTCTCTTATGATTTGAGCGTATCTATCTACAGCTTTATCTGTTCCAGTGGTGCTACAGGACCCTACTATCATCGGAACTCCTTTCTTTCTGCTTTCGACCAAAAGCAGCTCAAGATCGTGTCGTTCCCACTCTATTGGATTATGAGGCATATCAGCACCTAAGAACGTTGGTCCCGCATCCGCCGTTCCAGCATCATTAGCAAAACAATCTATATCCCTCTTAACGCCCTCATAAAAACTACCCTTCTCTATTATGTTGTCACCCAAGTTTCCCGTAGAAACCAATATAGACACCCTCTTCACCTTCACCCCTCCTTTGTGGAAATACACTTCCACAACTGACTCCACTATAGCATAAGTATTCTCTTTTTGCAAGTATGGTAACTTGAAAAACAATGATAAAATTTATGATAAGAGAACTCTTCCAAAACTCTTGGATAGCCGCTTCCCTAAAATGATCTTTTTAGGGGTTATAAAGTTAATGGGGGTGATAGTAAATATGGAGCTGGAGGAGCATCCCTCAACCCTTTTAGAAATAGTTAAGAATCTCTACTTCCAAGAGACACCTGTAACATCTCTCTACCTGCAGGAGAGACTTCGCAAAGTGGGGCTTAATGTAGATTCCCGCACAATAAGGTATCACCTGTTAAATATGGAAAAGAAGGGATTAGTAAAACGCTTAGGTAAAAGAGGAGTTATGCTCACGAAAAAAGGGCTTGAAGAAGCTAAAATAATGCTTCTTCCGGAAAGGCTTGGAGAAATGGCTATAGAAGGAGAAAAAGCTTTTTGGGAATCTAGCTATGACATAGATAAAAACACTGGCTCTATAGTCGCAAACACCTTAATCATAAAAAGAGAACAGCTTAGGGAAAGCTTGGAGATAATGATTAAGTTAAGCCAAAGGCAAATCATATTCTCTCCACTTATAGCGATAGAACCAGGACCGAAAAAGTTAAAGACCATCTTCATTCAAGAGGATGAGGTTGCCTTAATCGTTCCAAGTTCTAGAAATTACGACCTCATATTCCAAAAAAGAGGAATACCCATAGAAAGCACAGCTACAGGCATACTTTTCATAGAAGAGGAAAAGGTTCGAGGCTTCTCTGAGATCATGATACACACCGGAACCACCATAAGCCCAGGAGAGCTCTTCATTCGTGGAGGATACACATCTGTCAGCTCTTACATATCAACAGGAATAGGACACGTAACCGCAGCCATCAAAACCTTTCCGTCAATCCTATACGAAAAGGTTATAAAAACAGTAGATCTTCTAGAAAACACGCCTTTTAGAAAACCGATTTACCACAGCTACACGATCCCTAACAGATTCCGCTTCTCTATATGGGAAAAAAACAGAGGGCTCATAGTAGTATTCGGAGGAGCTAACTACCTAGCTCCTTTAGTTGAGCTGGGATTAACGAAGAATATTCATATAGCGAACATCTCCTATCCCATCGAATCTATGAGATACCCCCAAAGCTTGCTTAAACTCTTAGAGCAAGACAAAGCTCCCAATATCAACGGTGGCTAAAATGGAAAGGTATTTCCGAAACAAACAAAGGATCATAAACAGGCTCACAATCGGAGGCGAAGAAGATGAAGGAAGATAAAGTAGATGTTGTTTGCCAAATTAGACAAAAAAGGGAAATCTTGCCGAAAAAGCAAAAAAAACTTTGTGACTACATAATTAATAATTATATTAAGGTTGCTTTTTCAAGCGCTCAAGAACTTGCTGAGGAAACGAAGACAAGTTTAGCTACAATACATAGGGTGTCCGTAAACCTCGGTTTTAAAAACTATAAGGACCTTAAGGAAAAGCTTAAAGAGTATATATCTGAGACCCATGGCATGCCTCTAAATAAAATGCGGGAGGCACTTAAGGCTTTGGATGAAAATGGGCTTCTAGAGAAAATAATAAGCGAGAGCGTAAGAGCCTTAGAAGACCTGCTCAACGAACAGCTTCTGAAAGCTTTCCCCAGAAGCGTCGATATAATCGCAAAAGCAAGAAGAGTATACATAATAGGCTTAAGATCTACAAGAGGAATAGCTCTCTATCTGCATGCATTACTTCTTCAATATAGAGAGGATGTCTTCCTCGTAGACGCAAATGGAACAGATGAAATGTTTGAAGTTTTGATAGACATGAAACCCCAAGATGTTATGATAGCGTTGATGGCAGGAGTCCCTCGATACACTAAAAGAACCAAATATGCCATAGATTTTGCTCACAAAAATGGCGTACCTATAATTCTAATTACTAATAGCTTATCTAATGCCATGATTCCACTGGCTACAGAAACGCTTCTATCCCCGCAAAACACCAGTCATTATAGCGCTATAACCTTCGTGGCAGTATGTGATGCTATCGTAGCTGCTGTAGGATCTAAATTAAAGGCCGAATCACAAAAGCGTCTAAACTTGTTAAGCGAAGTTCTCGTTAAGTATGGTATCTCCGAATGATATAATATTTTCTATGAAAGTCGCTATTCGGAAGCTTAAGGAGATAAGCTACCAAGAGATAAGGGCGAAAGTCAATGAAATATTTGATCTCTTAGGTGGCGTTGAGAGATTCGTCTCCCTGGGAGATAAGGTCCTCATAAAGCCCAATCTCCTTTCCCCATCGAGGATCGAGGAAGCGAGAATAACGGATCCCAGGGTAATAGAAGCGATAGTCGAGCTTATCCACCCCTTAGCTTCAGAGGTATGGATAGGAGACAGCTCCGGAGTATCAACAAAGAGCGCTACAGAAAGGACTATGGATAGCATAAATCTTAAAGATCTGCTTAAGAGATACCCGAAGCTAAAGTTGAGAAACTTCGATGAGGAAGGCAAAAGGATCATTGAAATAGGCTTAGGGAAGAGGGGGAAAATTCACATTGCCCTGGCCCAGGCTGTCTTTGAAGCCGATAAGGTAATAAACGTGCCTAAGCTGAAAACCCATAACTTTACCGTAATGACATGCGCCGTGAAGAACACCTTCGGCTGTCTTCCCGGGGGGCAGAAAGCAAGGGTACATGCAGAGGCTAGGGATCCTGAGAGCTTCTCCCACGCTCTCATAAACATTCATCTTGCCGTTAAACCCACCCTATCTATAGTCGATGCCACCCTTTCCATGGAAGGGGAGGGACCATCCTGGGGAAAACCAATTGAAACCAAGCTGATATTTGGCGGAGAAAACTCCTTCGCAGTAGACATAGTGGCATCTAAAATAATGGGGTTTAAACCTGGACGCATACCCACGATAAAGGTGGCTGAAGATAGAAACCTCAACCCAGATAGAATAGAAATCCTGGGGGAGGAGCTTAAAGAGGTTTCCTTCAACTTCGAGCCCCCTAAAAGCGGCATACTTGCGCGTGCTTTGCCCTCCTTTTTATGGAAGGGATTGACATCGAGGGTAAGGATGGATGAAAATAAGTGTGTAAGATGTGGTATATGTGCGAAGAATTGTCCGGTGAAAGCTATAGAGCTTAATCCCTATCCAAGGGTTGATGAGAGAAAGTGTATCATGTGTTTCTGCTGTCATGAGCTATGTCCTGTAGGAGCAGTGAAGATTCAAGAGAGGCTGCTTTCAAGGATACTTTTGCGCGGAGGGAGTTAAAGAGTGAACCTAGCGATCAAGCTAACTTTACTTAGAATGATTCTTACTATACCATTTATAGTATCCTGCCTAACAGAAGAGGGGGAACTGAAAACCATATCTCTGATCATCTTCTCCATCGCATCTTTAACGGACTATCTCGACGGGAGGATAGCGCGAGCCCAAAGGACCGTCACCGATGCGGGTAAGCTTCTTGACCCAATAGCAGATAAGATCCTAATAACCGGTGCATTTGTGAGCTTCGTTCAATTGGGAAAGGTTCCAGCATGGATAGCCATAGTCATAATAACGAGGGAGTTTTTAGTAACGGGACTGAGAACATTGGCAGCAAATAAAAACATAATTATAGCAGCAAGCTCCTTTGGAAAGGCCAAGATGCTACTTCAGACCATAGCCGTGTTCATCATACTTTTGGGGTTTGAAAAGATGATAAGCTCGCTCATCCTATGGGCGACCGCGATAGTTACTATTTTATCAGGCTTGGATTACTTCCTCAAGAATAGATCGATAATAAGGGAAACTTTAAAATAGGAGGTAGATATATAGTTATATGGATTACATCATCTTCATAATTTTAGGTTTTCTTTTAGGTTCATTTCCAACGGGATACGTTTACGCTAAGCTCAGCTCAGGGATAGACATAAGAAAATACGGAAGCGGAAATATAGGAATGGCAAATGTAAGGAGAACCTTAGGCAGAAAAGCAGGCTTTATAACGCTCTTAGGAGACCTCACTAAAGGAGCGCTATCCTACCTTATAGCCCTGAAGTTTACAGGCTCTCAAGAGATAGCCTTAGCTTCGGGGTTTGCGTCTATCTGCGGACACGTATGGACCCCTTTCTTAAAGTTCAAGGGAGGTAAAGGAATAGCCACCACCTATGGCGTTCTTTTAGCAGCATCTTTACCTGTGGCCATTCTCTCAGCTTTCGTCTGGTATAGCCTAGTTAAGATAACAAGATACTCATCCTTAGGATCGCTATGCGGTGTAGCCTCAAGCATAGCGTGGGCCTATATAGTCCCACTTTCTCCGAAAGCTCTTCCCTACTTTTCGATAATAGCGCTTGCCCTTGTCCTTTACACCCACAGGGAGAACATAAGAAGGCTCCTTAAGGGAGAGGAGCTGACCATCGATGGAAAGCCCAAGGGTAGAGGAACTTGAATCGCTAACCTCTCCTTGTAGATTGTGCCCTCATAGGTGTGAGGTGGATCGTAGAAAAGGTATCGCTGGCTTCTGTAGAGTTTCGACGCTCGACCCCATGATAAGCAGCTATGGTCCTCACTTTGGGGAGGAGAGCTTTCTCGTCGGAAGGGGAGGATCAGGGACGATCTTCTTCACCTACTGCAACATGCGTTGCGTATTCTGTCAGAACTACGACATAAGCCAGTTAGGCTCAGGCAAAGTAGTTGATATTGAAGACCTGGTTAAGATAATGCTTCTTCTTCAAAAGGTTGGATGCCACAACATAAACCTTGTAACGCCTACGCCCCATGTTTACTCAATAGCCAAGGCAATAGAGCTCGCGAGGGCAAGGGGCTTAGAAGTTCCCATAGTCTATAACTCCGGAGGATACGATTCCGTTGAAACTTTAAGGGCACTTAAAGGATTGATAGATATCTACATGCCCGACTTTAAATACGGCGAGTCTAAGGCTGGAGAAGAGCTGTCGAAGGTTAAAAACTACACTGAGGTAGCTTTAGAGGCTATAGATGAGATGCTCTCTCAAGTGGGGCATCTGGAGATAGCTCCCAACGGTTTGGCGAGGAAGGGGGTCTTCGTGAGACATCTCATAATGCCTAATGATGCAGCATCTTCGTTTAAAGCGCTTGAGCTCCTCACAAAAAACTTCCCCGGCATAGCTGTAAACTTGATGGACCAGTACTATCCAACCTATCGCGCACATAGCTACCCTAAGATATCAAGAAGGATAAACGCCATCGAGTGGAGTGAAACCTTGGAGTTCGCAAGAAAGCTCAAGCTAAGAATAGTAAACTAATAGCCCTAACGAGGGAAGCCAATATAAAGGCCAAAAATATAGTAAAAATAACAATGAGCAAAGATCTCTTCCACCCTACCTCCTTCACAAGGGCACCCAACGTAGATATGCAAGGGAAGTAAAAGACGACGAAGATGGTGAAAACGAGCATCTGAGAGGGAAGAAGAAGCTTAAGATCTCCTCCTAATGCCTGCTTAAGCATTAAGAGAGAGAGCTCCTTCCTCAGTATCCCGAATATCAGGGTAACGCCGACCTCCAGGGGAAGACCAAGAGAGTAGGTTAAGAACCTTAAAAAGGCGTTTATCTTGGCCTCAAGCCCATAATAAGAAAGAAGGGATAAAATCACACTACCAGCTAAAAGAAGGGGCCAGGCGATTACTATGAATTCCCGCAACCTGAGCCACATCTTAGCGATTATGCCCCGAATCGTCGGAAAACGATAGGGAGGAACCTCCATTATCAAGCCTTCGCAGTAGCCAGGAAGAAGCTTCGAGAACCCCCAACCTAAGAGGGCTATAATGAAGAGATTCAAAGCGTATATGAAGAAAACCCAGCTCCCACCGAGATAGAAACCGACTAAACCCATTATTATACTCATGCGAGCAGCGCAGGGCACTAAGACGGTTAAGATAGAGGCTATCAAGCGATCGCGCGAACTCTCAAGAACTCTCACGGCCATGACACCGGGGACGTTGCATCCATATCCGAGCATCAAGGGAATTATGGCCTTACCGTGAAGGCCTATCTTATGCATAATCGCATCCATCAGAAAGGCTATCCTAGGAAGATAACCCACATCCTCAAGGAAGGCCAATCCTATGAGAAAGGGGACAAGGTAAGGCAGAACTATAGCGAGGCCACCTGTAAAACCATCATATAAACCTTTAAACATGTATGCCGAAAGGCTATCACCCTTAAATAGGGGCTCCACATAACCGTAAAGGGAGTCAAAGATCTCAAGAAGCGGTTCCTCAATAAGAGCTCCAAGCTTAAAGACCGAAACGAAGAAAAGGTAAAGAGCTATAACGAGAAGAGGATAGCCTATGAAGGGGTTAAGCATAACGGAATCCAGCTTCTCCCTAAAGGTCTCCCTTACCCTTTTAACCTTAGCGACCTGCTCAAAGATGCTAAAGGCAAGAGCATGCCTCTGAGAGGCTATTACTTCTTCAGGAGAGAGATTATACTCTTTAACCAAACCCTCTCTAAGCTCGTCAACTTGGGGCTTTAAATCAGGAGAGTACCTATAAACCAGCGGAGCTATCTCCTCATCCTGCTCAATAAGCCTTATGGTAAGAAACCTTGCAGGAAGCTTACCAACTATGTTTATATCCCTAACTCGCCTTTCCAGCTCCGATATGGCTCTCTCTATAGCCCCGCAGAAACTGAAAGGGGAAGCCCTAACACCATCCTCAATGGCCTTCAAGGCGGTCTCAAAGAGCTCCTTAATTCCCTTACCACTCTTGGCGATCGTCGCAACTACGGGAACCCCTAAGACCTGCGAAAGCTTATTAACGTCTATTATTATCCCCTTCTCCATCGCCTCATCCATCATGTTAAGGCAGAGAATCATGGGAATCTCAAGCTCCATAAGCTCTATCGTAAACTCGAGACTTCTTGAAAGGAGCGAAGCGTCAACCACGTTTATGTATAGATCTGCACCCGTTCTAAGGATAAACCTGCGCGCTTCCTTCTCCGCTTCATCGACAGGAGTGAGGGAATAGATACCAGGGAGGTCAATGAGCTCAAATACCCTGCTGCCAAAGCGAACATCGCTCATCGTATAAGTTACAGTTGTCCCAGGAAAGTTAGACGCTATAGATCTGTACCCAGCAACCTGATTGAATATGGTGCTTTTGCCACAGTTAGGTTGCCCTACGAGGGCAATCCTCACTCTATCCTTTCCACCCAAATCCTTGAAGCAACCCCTTTCCCAAGAGCGACCCTAGCATTGTTAACCTCAACCATCATGGGGCAACTTAGGAGAGCACTCTTTGAAACCTTAACCTCCACGCCCGGCATTATTCCAAGCTGGATCAGCCTAAGCTTAAAAGCGCGTCCTCCAATCAGATTTATAACCTTGCCCCTCTCTCCCTCTTTAAGTTTATCTAAAGAGACTACATCCCTCATTCACGTCCACCTTTAGGCCAGAAAGCATCTTCGGGCTTTTAGTTATTATACACTATTTTAACCAATAAAAAAAGCGCCCCCCAAGCTTGGGGGCGCTTTTTAATCTTTCTTAATCCTTCTCAACAATACCTTTCCTTCATTTTGTCTATGGCTTCCCAGAGACCCAAAAGATAGGTTATACCTAAAGCCCTATCATAAAGGCCATAACCGGGACGCCCCTTCTCTCCCCATATCATCCTACCGTGATCCGGCCTGACATATCCATTGTAGCCTATATCATGGAACGCCTTAACCACCTCAAACATATCATGAGAGCCACAGAAAGATGGGTGAGCGGTCTCATAGAACTTCCCACGCTCCACTATCTTGAGATTCCTCAAGTGAGCGAAATGTATCCTACCCATCCTACCAAAATAGCGGATCATCTCAGGAATGTTGTTATTCGGGTTGGCACCGAGGGACCCCATGCAGAGGGTCAATCCGTTATAAGGGCTATCGACAGCCTTCAAGAACTTTTCTATGTTCTCCCTGTTAGTAACTATCCTGGGAAGCCCAAAGATGCTCCAAGGTGGATCATCAGGGTGTATGGCAAGCTTCACATCGCACTCCTCACAGACGGGGATCACCCCCTTAAGGAAATAAATCAGGTTATCAAGGAGCTTCTTTTCATCAACGTCCTTGTAAAGCTCGAAGGTTTGCTCAAGCTTCTCGAGCCTATCCCACTCCCAACCGGGTAAAACGAGCCCTGCAGAGCCCTCTTTAACCCTCCGAACCAGCTCCTTAGGGGTAATGTTCTCTATAAGGCTATGATCGTACTCCATCACCTCTGATCCATCGGGAAGTTTCTTATGAAGGTCCGTCCTCATCCAGTCGAATATCGGCATAAAGTTATAGCAGACCACCTTAACCCCAACCTTTGACAGGTTCCTTATCGTTTCCCTATAGTTCTCTATGTATCTATCTCTTGTGGAAAGACCGAGCTTTATATCCTCATGGACGTTAACGCTTTCGATGACCTCTAAGGTAAGCCCAGCACTTTCAACCGTATCCTTAAGGTGCTTGATCTTCTCAAGGGGCCAAACTTCCCCCACAGGCACATCAAACAGAGCTCCAACAACTCCAACAACTCCCGGAATCTGCCTTATCTGCTCGAGAGTTATAGGGTCGTTACCCTCACCATACCACCTGAAGACCATCTTCATACCTATATCCCCCCTAAGATCTCCTTTAACGTCTTCCTCACGGCACCGGGGCCAGCTATCATCCTCTTAAAGTGCTCCTCTATTCTATGGCCTAAACCCACCTCATAAAGGTTAACCTTAAAGAGCTGCGAACTTGACAATATGGGCCTCAGCCGATCCTTCACCGAATAGGGATCCCCGAACCTAACATCAGCGATGTAACCCCTCAAGGTATCCAAGAGTGGATCGGGGCTAAGCTCCATCGGCTTACCCTCATCATCTACACCCAAAAGATACCTGCACCATCCCGCTATAACAAATGGTATATACTTAAGTTCCGTAGGGTCAAGATCCGGGCGCTCATGATAGGCTCTTATGGTCTCACCGAACCTTATGGGAACCTTCTGAGAGGTATCTGTAGCGATCCTCTGAGGAACGTCTGGCAAATAGGGATTGGAAAGCCTCTCCGATATGGCCTCTTTCAAAAACTCCCTTGGGTTTATTATACCTGGATCCACCACAACCTTGATCCCCTCTTCCCCCACACCCTTAACCAGCTCAACCAAAAGCGGATCCCTCATCTCATCAGCTATGGTCTTATAACCCAAGAGACATCCAAAAACACCGAGAGTGGTATGAAGAGGGTTCAGGCAGGCGGTAACCTTCATTCTTTCGGACTTCTCAACGGTATCCCTATCGGTCAAAAAGAGATTTCTTGAAACTCCCTCGAAGGGAGGCCTACCGTTGGGGAAGCTATCCTCTATCACAAGGTACTGTGCTCTCTCCATATTGACGAAGGGAGCTATAAAGGTCTTCTTCTCGGTTATATATATTTCCATCCTGACAATTCCAAGATCCTCAAGATGCTTCCTAACGAACTCCGAAGGTCTCGGAACTATCTTATCTATCATACTCCAGGGAAAGCTAACACTTTCTCTAAGATAATCCAGAAAGCTCTCCTCTATGAAGCTCATCTTAACCCATTCCTCAGCTATCTTATTCAGAGAGGAGAATAGCTTCTCTCCGTTCCTCGAGAAATTATCAAGACTAAGCATGGCGATAGGAAGCTTTCCGCTCCTAAACCTCTCGTATAAAAGCGATACGATCCGTCCCATCGAAGTTTTAGGATAAAGAGGGCCTCTTTCCATGTCCTCAAGAACCTGGGGATAGGGCCTTCCTCTCTCATCCTCAAGGTTGTACCCCTTTTCAGTTATGGTTAGGGACGCAACTTGCAAAGATGGATTCCTAAAAATACTCTTCAATATCTCCCAGTCCCCCGAGTCAGGGCTTCCCTTTAATCCCATCGCTATACTTGCTATAACCTCTTTATCCAGGGTTCCATCGCTGTTTATAGTGACAGCTAAAGCGAGATTATCATAGGGGTAATATATCTTGTCTAGAATCTCATAATCGAAAAGCTCAACCCCGATTATGCCAACGCTCTCTCTACCTAGCTCAATCATACCCTGCGATATACCGGCTATAAACCCCCTAAATATGTTTCCCGTTCCAAAGTGAACCCATTTCGGATTATCTCTGGTATTTCGCCTGACCTTTTCTATATCGAAGGTCGGAAGCTTTACACCAGCCCTGCTCCAACCATTCCTATCCTTTAACCCTTCCAAACTCAGCATAAGCACCTTTCGATTCACCTCTCAACTCTCCCTGATGTGGCACCCCCTGCGAGTTTCTCAACTTCATCCTCGCTTAAGGAAGAAAAGTCACCAGGAATCGTATGCTTTAAGCAAGATGCCGCTCCCGCGAACTCAGCCTTCCTCTGGGGATCGTACCCTTTCAACGTAGCGTATATTAAACCTCCAGCGAAACAATCACCAGCTCCAACTCTATCCACTATATAGTGTATCTCATACCTATTAGAGAAGTAAGGCTTACCCCCCTCGAAGATCATGACGGACCAATAGTTTACCGTTGCAGAGAGGCTCTCCCTTAAAGTTACACCTATAGTATCAAAATTATATTTCTTGCTTATCTCCTCTGCAACTTTAACATAAGCTTCCCTAACTATCTTCCCGGTCTTAAGGTCCAACCCCTCAACTGGGATTCCCAAAACCTTCTCTATATCCTCCTCATTAGCTATTAGGACATTAACGTACTCCATAAAGGGGATCATCACCCTCTGGGCCTCCTCTTTACTCCATAGCTTAGCTCTATAGTTCAAGTCGCAGCTCACCTTGACCCCCCTCTTTTTAGCAACCTCGAGGGCATCCTTGACTATCGCTGGAAGCTCCTTGCCTAAGGGCGGCGTGATGCCAGAGAAGTGAAACCACCTAGCTCCATCGAGTATTCTCTCCCAATCGAAGTCTTCCCTTTTGGCTTGAGAGATAGAAGAGCCAGCCCTATCATAAACGACCTTGCTAGCCCTCTGAGATGCCCCTATCTCCAGGAAGTATATACCTATCCTCTCCCCACCCCTTGCTATGTAATCGGTTTTAACGCCGTACTTCCTGAGATGGCCTATCGCAGCATCACCCAGAGGATTCTTGGGAAGTTTTGTAACATAATAAGCGTCAAGCCCCATCTGGGCCAAAAAGGCAGCCACATTAGCTTCAGCACCACCATAGGTAACGTCAAAGGACTCCGCCTGAAAGATCCTCTTATAGTTCGGGGGACTAAGCCTAAGCATTATCTCACCAAAGGTTACCACTTTCACAGGAAAACACCTCCTTACCCTATCGGGAAATTTTCATAAAGGGTTACTCTGGGGAGCAGTATAGGCATCATTATCCATTACCATAGCTATCTCCTTCAGTATACTAGTATTCACAATAAAATTAACAGAGAAAGAAAGTCTAAATCAACTCTTAAACTGCGCCCCATTACCCCAAAGGCTTCTTAAAATTCCCAGATTCGCCTTAAATCTTTTAATTTCTCACTTTTAATAAAATTACTTTCCTAATTTGAAAATTAGTACCCCAGCTTCTTTGATATCTCTTCCGCTGCCCTTTTAAGATGAAGAGCGCACTCTTTGATGACCTCCTCACTAAGCCTCCTAGCGGCGCCTGACACACTCATACCAGCGATAGGGTAACCTGTATGGTCAAATATGGGAACTCCAACGCACTTTATACCTATCTCGTTCTCTTCATTATCAACGGCATATCCCAGTTCCCTAATTTTCTTAAGCTCCCCTTTTAACATCTGAGGATCGGTTATAGTATTTGGCGTTTTCCGATTAAGCCTCTTTTTTGAAAGATACTCCTCAATCTCACTCTCAGGTAAATAAGCTAAGATGGCCTTGCCCGATGCGGAAGCGTAAAGCTCGACCTTCATCCCCACCCTTGAGACCATTGGTATGCTATATACCCCCTCCACCTTATCTATGTAAACTCCATCAAAGCCATCCTTTAGGACCAAATGAACCGTTTGGCCCGTCTTAGCCATCACATCTACAAGGTAGGGATGAGCTATCTCCCTCACGTCTATCTTCCTTAAAACCATAGAGCCATATTCAGCTAACTTATAACCAGGTATATATCTCTTATCCCTCTTTCTCACGATGAAGCCGAGCTCCTCAAAAACCTTCAAATACTTATATGCGTTAGATACACTCATATTAAACTCTCTCGCCACATCGGTTATGCTTACATCCCCAGGCGAAAAAATCACGTAATCTAAAATCTGCATAGCCTTCCTTAAGGTATTCACGCCCTTTCCCCCCTCTACCAGCCTTAACCTATAATATTATGCTATCATTAAGAAAGCTATTTTCATATTCTCAAAGATGGGGGGTGAAAGAATGTTTTTAGGAGAAAATTACCTTTTAACCAATAATACGGCGAAAAAAATCTATGAAAGCATCCAAAATCTCCCGATTATAGACCTTCATAACCACCTGGATTCGAGAGAGCTACTTGAAAAGGAGAACTGGAACGATATATGGGAAGCGGAAGGAGCAACGGACCATTATGTATGGAGCCTCATGAGAAGGTGTAGCATCCCTGAAAGCCACATAACTGGAGGGGCATCTAATAAGGAGAAATGGCTTGCCTTAGCGAGGGTCTTTCCCAGGCTAGTCGGTAACCCCACCTACGAGTGGATCCACCTCGACCTATGGAGAGTCCTAGGTATAAGAAAGATAATCTCCCAGGACACAGCGGAGGAGATATGGGAGGAAAGCAAGAAAATCTTAGCAAGACCTGACATGAGCCCGCGAGAGATACTCAAAAAAATAAAAGCAGAAGTTTTATGCACAACAGACGACCCCATCTCAAATCTCGAATATCACAGGAAGGCTAACGAAAATATCAAAGAGTTTAAGACGCTACCCACATGGAGACCTGATAACGCTATGAATATAGAGAAAAGAGAATGGAAGGAATACGTTATAAAGCTTGGGGAAAGATACAAAGAGGAGGTCTCACATCTTGATGGTTTCTTAAGCGCTCTTTGGAAATCCCACGAGAGCTTCAATGCTTATGGATGTATAGGAAGCGACCACGCTTTACTTGAGCCTTTGATATACTTTGTAGAAAAGAAAAGGGCAGAGGAAATATACAAAAAGGCGATGTCAGGTAAAGAGTTAAAGGAAGAGGAGATAATAGACTTCAAGTCATTCATAATGCTCGAGTTTGGGAAAATGAATCAAGAGACAAACTGGATAACACAGCTTCATATAGGGGCACTTCGAGACTACAGAGCGAAACTACTAAACGATTTGGGACATAACTCTGGTGGAGACATCTCAACGAACTTCATAAGGATAGCTGAAGGGCTTCAATATTTTCTAAACGAGTTTGATGGCAAGCTGAGAATAATAATATACGTCTTAGACCCAACCCATCTTCCAACCATAGCGACGATTGCCCGAGCCTTCCCTAACGTATTCATCGGGGCCCCATGGTGGTTTAACGATAGCCCCTATGGAATGGAAACCCATCTCAAGTATATAGCCACGGTTGACCTTCTTTACAATATCCCCGGCATGGTGACAGACTCAAGAAAGCTTCTTTCCTTCGGCTCGCGGACCGAGGTCTTTAGAAGGGTCCTTTCAAACGTCTTAGGAGAGATGGTGGAAAAGGGAGAAATACCTTACAAAGAAGCTCAAAATGTAGCAAAGCACATCTCCTACGAAGGGCCCAGGGAAATGTTACTTAAATGATATAATATGATAGATGAGCTTCGAGATAAGCCTAAGAAACATCCCGATAGTGATAAATATAGGAGAAGTAAGGAGATACCTTGGAGAATATAGAGGTATTACTCTTGTTTCAAACGAAATCCATTTTCTGATAGAGCGATTAATCGCTCAGAGCAAGGCTTTCATAAGCGCAGCGATATTCTCTAAGAGCTTAAGGATAAAATCCAAAGGCGAAAACCTGGTAGAAACAGAGGAACTTGTCCTTCCTGGAAAGGACATAGCCAAGCTACTTAAGGATTCTATAGAAGTCATAGTCTGTGCAACAACCATAGGAGAGGCTTTAGAAAGAGAGGTTGACGAATTGACAAGTAGAAAAAGGTTCCTTGAAGCAACTATCTTAGACGCTATAGGGTCAACCGCAGCAGATACGGCCATGGACTACCTAAATAATCTGCTTATAGCTGAAGCTACAAGAAGAAAGTTAAAACTGACAAGAAGATACAGCCCAGGCTATGGAGACCTCCCCCTCCTTATTCAAGGGGAACTCCTTAAGGTCTTAGGGGGAGATTCCCTTGGCATAAGGGTCTCTCCTTCCTATATGCTAATACCAAGAAAGTCAGTTACCGCTCTAATAGGGGTGATGGAAGGGTGAAGCTAGATTTCAAGAGGGTCATGATCTTAGATGGTGCAACTGGAACAGAGCTCTATAAGAGAGGGCTTCCTCCAACAGCCATACCTGAAGAGCTAAACCTATCATACCCAGATATAGTTAAAGATGTTCACGCATCCTATGTAGACGCTGGAGCAGAAATAATAACCACTAATTCCTTCGGCGGAAACAGAATAAAACTGAAAAGCAAGGGACTGGAAGGCAAACTTTACGAGATAAACAGAAGGGCAGCGGAAATAGCTAAAGAGGCCTCACGCGGTATGGCTTTGGTGGCAGGCTCTATAGGCCCCTTAGGAAGAATGATAGAACCTTTGGGGGACTTAGGCTTCGAGGAAGCGGTAAACATCTTTAAAGAGCAGGGCCAGGCTCTATTAGATGGGGGAGTAGACCTGTTTTTAGTGGAAACTGCTATAGATATAATGGAGGTTAAAGCGGCTATTTTAGCCCTAAGGGAGCTCCCCCAAAGAAAGCCGATAATCTGCTCCTTAACATTCACGGAGGGGAGTCTAACCGTAACCGGAACATCTCCTGGTATAGGTAGCGTAAGCTTAAGCGCATGGAAAGCTGACGTTATCGGAGCGAACTGCGGTACAGATCCCTTCATATTCCCTGAAATCGTAAAAGAGATGGCAAGCTATACGGAAACCCCTATCATAGCCTACCCCAATGCCGGCCCCCCTGATAAATGGGATGAGGTTCCACCGGAGAGGTTCCTAGAGCTTGCGGTGGATATTTACAAAAGCGGGGCTAACATAATAGGAGGTTGTTGTGGAACAACTCCCCTTCACATAAGCTTGCTCGCGAGGGAGCTTAAGGGGAAAGAGGTAGTAAAAAGACAAAAAAAGTCTGGGATATTTTTCACGAGCAGATCTAGGCTTTTAGAGTGCAACGGTAGTAGAACCATAATAATAGGGGAAAGGATAAACCCCACAGGAAGAAAGATCTTGGCAAAGGAGCTAAAAGAGGGCAAGTTTGAAATGCTGAAGAGAGAGGCTATAGAGCAAGAGCTAGCGGGTGCCGATCTGATAGACCTGAACGTTGGTGTTCCAGAGATAGATAGGAAAGGGACTATGAGAAAAGCGACATTAGAGCTCCTAAAGGTTATTAGCGCTCCTATTTCCTTTGATAGCGATGACCCTATCGTTATAGAATCTGGCTTGAGGATCTACCCCGGCAAGCCACTCATAAACTCAACCACAGCAAAGAGAAGATCCTTAGAGGGAATGTTACCGTTGACAAAGAAGTACGGAGCATCGATCATAGGCCTGACCATGGATGAGAAGGGCATCCCTGAAACAGCTGAAGAGAGAATAGATATAGCTTACAAGATATTGGAAGAAGCCTCTCGATACGGTATACCCAAGGAAGACGTGATCATAGACCCACTCACCCTACCTGCTGGCTCAGCTGAAGCTACAACAACCTTAAAGGTTATAAGAAAACTGAGCGAAGACGGAATTAAAACTGTATTGGGTATATCTAACATATCCCATGGATTACCATCGAGGGATATATTAAACTCGGCCTTCTTGGCCATGGCGATATCAGCAGGACTATCCTTCGCAATAATAAACCCAATGCAAAGGGATATAGTAGAAACGATCCTTGCTTCCGACTTTCTAATCGGAAGAGATAAAAGAGGAAAGAGATTCATAGAGCTGGTAGGCCCAGGAAGAGAAGAAAAGGAAAGCAAAGCTCTGGAGCTAAACCTTAAGGATCTCATAATAAGAGGAGAAACTGAGAGGGCTTACAAGGAGGCAGAGGTACTCATATCCTCAGTAGAGGAGCCCCTATCACTGATAGAAAGGTACGTGATACCAGGATTAGAGGAGGTAGGTGAAAAATACGAGAAAAAGATCTTCTTTCTGCCACAGCTTATAGCATCCGCTGAAGCGGCAAGCGCCGTCTTTGAGGTTGTAAGAAAACACTCACCAAGGTCAGAAAGCAAGAAGGGTAAAATACTAATGGCAACGGTTGAGGGAGACCTTCATGACCTCGGTAAGAAGATAGTGGGACTTGTCCTTGAGAGTTTTGGCTACGAGGTAATAGATCTGGGGAAAGATGTACCAGCAGAGGAGGTTCTAAGAAAGGCTAAGGAAATCACACCAGATGTCGTAGGATTAAGTTGCCTTATGACCACCATGCTTGAAAACATGAAGAAAACCGTGAAGTTAATTAAAGAGAATTTACCTCAAGTAAAGGTCATGGTTGGTGGAGCAGCTGTAAACGAAGGTTTCGCGATAAGCTGCGGAGCTGATGGATATGGTAAGGACCCCTTCCAGGCGGTTGAGCTCGCAAGGAAGTGGATAGGGAAATGATCCTAGAAGAGTTCACCATTTACGAGGGAACTCCGTTACATGCTGGCTTTCCCGACGTAAATATAGCTCCCAACGGAGATATCCTTGTGGTCTTCAGGGTTGGGAAAGCCCATGTTTGGGGGAGAGACGGTAGGATATTCCTCTCAAGAAGCAGAGACAGAGGCAAAAGCTGGGAAACCAAAGAGATAATTCACATACCCGAAAGATTTGTGCGATATGAGGGTGAGTATAGCCTCGTATCCGACGATAGAGATCCATCGATAGCAACCCTCTCAAACGGTCAAATCATCTTAAACTGGTTTCACTGGGGGGATGGAGACAGGGATAACCCTACGAGCTCCATATACGTCTCTTTTAGCTCCGATAACGGAGAGACTTGGGAAGAACCGAAGATGATCTTCCCTAACTCCGCAACCTCAGATAGCGTATTGGAGCTGAGAAAGGGAGTTCTCCTCCTTCCAGCATACGGTCCACTGGAAGGAAAGGGATCCTCCGCATTCCTGCTAATAAGCGAGGACTATGGTAAATCGTGGGAGAAGAAGCCTATTATCATTGCCGAGGGGGGCAAAGAAGGTATAGAATTCTATGAACCTGCGATAGCTAAGCTTGATGACGAAGGAAAAAGATTGATCAGCGTCTTAAGAACAAATCTAGGTCCTCTATACATATCTCAATCTAAAGACGGCGGGGCAAGCTGGGATGAACCAAGACCTCTCCCCTTCTATGGTCATTCTCCCCATCTGCTTAGGCTGAGAGACGGAAGGATTATACTAAGCTTCAGAGATACAGAGCTATACTTTAAGGAAAGCTGGTTCTTAGAAAAGTTGCTTTATAACCTGGGCTTAAGAGACATAAGGCCTACGGCTCCTATACCCAAGGGCAAAGACCTACCTGAGGCCACAGCTATGGTTGAAGCTCTTCCGCCAGAGTATAGTTTTGAAAAGGAAAGAAAGAGGATTATCTACAAACCCAGGGGGCATGTAACTTCTAGCGGTGACCTACTCCTAGGCGACTCCGGATACCCATCGGCAGTCCAGCTTGATAATGATAAAATATTACTGGTTTTATATGAAGCTCCCTATGGATACGGCGGGAAATACGCACCCTGGAGCAGGATAATCGGGGTGATTATAAGCTTATAAGAAGAGTGAAAAGGGGTGGATATAACAAATGTATAGGGGTGTTGTTTTGGTTGGCGGCGGAAGGGGTGCTTTGAGCCTGCTAAAGCAGTTTAAGAAACTAAACATACCTATATCAGGTATAATGGACGTAAGACCCGATGCCCCAGCTATACTTGAAGCTAAAAAATATGGTATATTCACTACGACGAAGATCGATGAACTTCTGTCTCGCTCTTTTGATCTGATAATAGAGGTAACGGGAAGAGAGGAGGTAGCAAATGAGCTTGAAAGGAAAAAGCCACCTCACGCGAGCCTCCTTAAGGCCAAGGATGCTAAGTTTATCTGGGATATAATAGAGTACGAGGAGAGGGAGAAGTCGGTTCTATTGGAACAGATAAAGGAGCTTGGAGATACCAAGGTCAAGATAGAGGAAGCCTTACCCACATTAACCAAGCTCTCAGAAACGTTATATAAGGGAACGGATCAAGTAAAGAAGTTAACTCTATCCCTCACCGATAAGATAGAGGAGCTCATAGGCGAAGCGGAGAAGGTGAACGACATTATTAAATCTATCCAAGGGATAGCTAAGCAGACCAAGATGATAGGGCTTAACGCTTCCATCGAAGCTGCGCGAGCGGGAGAGTTAGGCAAGGGCTTCGCAGTCGTAGCAAGCGAGGTAAGCAAGCTTGCCGACCAGAGCTCAAGCTCAGCGGGAGAGATAGCGAGCACCTTAAACCACCTTAAAGGAAGCATAACCACCTTGAAGGAACCGATTGAAAGGGTCAAGGAAACCGTAGAGAATTACGCTTCGCTATCTCAAAGCCTTCAGGAAAGCGTAAGCAACCTCAAGAATGCTATAGAGAGACTTCTTAGCATAGAGGAAAAGCTCATAAGCTTGACCAAAGAAAACGGTAGATGATAAAATAAGGTAGAAGGTCGGGGCATAGCGCAGACTGGTTAGCGCGCCTGCTTCGGGAGCAGGAGGTCACCGGTTCAAGTCCGGTTGCCCCGACCATCTTATTCAATAGCAATTGATATGTATCACCCTTCCCTGAACCGAAACGACCTCTATAGGTAAACCAGCAGTTTTAAGGCTTTGAGCCAAGCTATTTAAATCCCCCGAGTAGAGAAACTCTATAATCGCTTGCCCTCCGCCGTAGGAAACAACCTTAACGTTCCTGCTTCCAGGAAAACCACGTATTTTCTCGTAAACGCTATTAACTATTCCGTAATCGGACACCCCTCTCAGGATAGCTCTAGCAGGTCCTGAAACCTCGCTCGGATGCTGGGCACCTATAAGAAAGGTAGCAGCCTTAGATGCTGCCTCAATTAAAGCCTTCCTTTGTGCTTCTTCCCCGGTATAGCCAACTGCCTTCGCCGAAAAGACCTGACTTAATAGGAAGCGCGCATCCTTAGTCCTATAGGCTTGAATAGAAAGGGATGCCGTAGCCGTATAAAGGTTAAACTCATTTAACCTTGGCTCCTCAAACTGACTCTTACCCCTAACGAAGTAAGCTATTCTATAGGCATTCCCAAGCTTCATTATGGCTTCTGCATTTCCCTGAAGGGCTAAAATGGCTGCCTGGCTTTTCTTTATCTTCTCCAACTCCTCCCTTTCAACTACATTGTACCCCGAGCTTATTAGCGCCTCCATTATCTTAGACTCTGCAAGATGGTTATCCAGGATCACGACAACCCTTCCATCGCTGGGCAAGTAAGCCAGGGCTATACCAGTTAGCGCACAAAGCAAAACCAACAAAACTAAGATCTTCCTAATCAAAGGGCTCCAACCTCCTTAAGCTTGTTCTTAACGGGCTCATAGTTAGGATTGATGCTTAATCCCTTTCGCCACCATTCTATAGCTTCCTTTCTCCTGCCCATTTCATAGTAAATCCTTCCTAACCAGTAGCAGGCAACGTAATTACCATTATAGGATTCGAAGGCAAGCTTATAGTTCTGAATAGCAAGAGAGTAATTCTTCTTCGAATAGTTATAATACCCAGCCTTGTGAAGCCTTATCAGGTTATTCTTCAGATCAGAGCTTATAGGCCAAAGCTCTATAACTTCAACCGTAGTTCCGGTGTTAAGTATTGAAACGCTTTGAGGCGCTGGTGGAGGTGGAGGAGGTGGTGGAGTTTGCCCTCCAGCTGAAGGTGGTGGAGGCGGAGTTTCACCGGGCTGCCCTTGGGAAGGCGACCCAGATGCCCCCTCAGCAAGTATCCTCGGCCTTATATTTATCTTTTCGACAGCAGAAGGATCAAACAAAGGCTCGACCTTATCCCCTCTCATCACTCCCTTACCCTTAACTACGCTGGCTATAGAGTACTGGGGATAAACCTCCTCAACCTCAAGAACAGCTATGTAGTTCTTCTCAACCCCTAAGAGCTCACCTTTAACACCATAGATGGGCTCCCCTTCGACGTAGACTGCGAAATAGTTCCCCGGCGTTACACCAGCGTTCGCTTCTCCGGCATCTATGTAAACCCTACCTCTCTCACTTCTTATAACGTGATATACCATCTTGCCTCCCCGCGCCCTAATAGCCCCGATCTTCTTAACGAGCTTTTCTACACACTGACGAGTAGCAGCCGCCAAGATCCCTTCCGCTTCTCCCTGACCGGCTATGAGTCCTCCAAAGGCAACCCCACCCATGCTATGGGTAGCTTGACCAGTCTCCTTAGCCACAAGTATTATCTCGCCTGTCTCAACGTTAACGATCCTAACGTCTAGCGTAACAAAGGCCTCCGTTTCTCCAACGGCTATTCCACCCAGCTGAGGAATGGGTATAAAACCACCTCTCTTCTTCAGCGTGAACTGGGTTATGCTACCGGTTATAATAGCCTCCACACCAAGAAGTTTACCCAACTGAGCCGCCGTCGTCGCATCAACTAAACCCGCCTGCGCTAACCTATGCTCCCTGGCTATGGCTTCAAGGCGGCTTCTTTCCACTATCGAGAACATCTGCGTCTTCCATAGCTCAGTAATGAACATATCGGTTATAGCCCTTCTAACGGCCTCAACCTGCTCACTCTCCGGTCCAGTCACGTTATTGCTGAAATCTATAACGGCAACCCTCATCTTATCGGAAGCTCCAAAAACCACAGAGCTCAAACTTAAAAACCCGAAAACCAAAACCAAACCCCAAATCACCCTTCTCATGTTATCTTAAAACAACCCTCCTTTACTGAATCTCCACACTATACTCTAACAACTCCTTCAAGGGTATCTTCAAAACCACCGTATAAACCTTACCATCAAAGCTCTCCTCAACTATATAACCTCCCCCGACAACTCCCTTTATCTTAACCGTGTTATAGTTCTTGGGAAGAGGATAGTTTAGCTGATAAAGTAAAAATAAGGCGTTTCTCTGAGCGACTAAGATAGCACCCCTTCTTGCAAGAAGCCTGGCCTGAGCCTCACTCTCGTAGCTTTCAGGAACCCTACCTATGCCCTTAACTATAACGACATTCTCCTCCCAGTTTATGCTCCCCCAGGGGAAACCCTGGAGAGCAAGATTATCTTCGTTAAATTTCCTAAGAAGGGAAAGATCTACATTATAGGGAATCGCAAAAACTGGTAGGGAAAAGGTCAAAATCAGGAAAAGGGAAACTCCAAACTTCAATTCCCTCCTCCTCCTTTAAACCGACAAACTATGTTGTTTGCGGTAAAGTTTACGACCTCAAGGCCAAGCTCCTCAAGTCTGACCGCTAAGTCCTCAGCGTTACCCTCAATGTTAACGTCCACAACCAAATTACCGTCAACAAAGCTCCTCTGGTATACCCCGACAACCCCCTTAAACTTCTCCATCTCTCCCTTTATCTTCCTCGCCTGAGTGAAGTTTAACCCCTCTATCCTAACCTGAATCGTCCTTCCAGCTATACCCTTGCCCGTTTGCCCCAGCATCGCATAGGCAACCTCATAAACTAGCTTCCTCGCAGCCTCATCGGCAGCCTCCTTGAGCCCCTTCATAGCAGCATCCTCCACGCTTAAGCCTACCTTCCTAACTGACGGTATAGCAACCCCAAGCACTTTCCCCGTCTGCGTTATTATAGCCTCTATGCTAAGTTGAGCCTGAACGCCATAAAGCTTCTGGCCTGAAACCACCTGCGAAGTGTAAGGAACAGCCATAGCTTTGCCCGAAATAACAACATCCGCATCGTGCCTCTTCGCCAGCTCTATGAGCTTGGATTTGTCACCGGTGAGGCTCGCCTCTGTAGCCTCCCTGCGCCTATTAGCATCTATCTGACTGGGATTAACTACATGATAGCCAGCATTCTGAAAGACGCTCAATATGGTGGATTCGCTGACAGAGATAAAGGGCGTCTTACCATCGATGCTTTCAGCAACGCAAACCATCAAAACTGGGTTACCAAGGGTATCGATGACCACCGGCCCTAAGACATCGTTTAGCTTACTTAGGGCGACGGTGGCCCTTATCTTAACCTTAACTATGCCATCCTCTTCCCATCTACTAAGCACCTTGTAACCGGTTATAAGCCCCTTTGACTGAGCCATAACTTTATCCCTTATAACTTGGAAGTTCTCCATCTCGGTTATACCCTGAATCAAGACCCCCAACCCCTGCTCTATAGCGTTCCTAAAGGCATCCCTCTTAGCCTCCTCAAAGGCCCTTTCCTTATCTCCGCCGATAATAGCTCCAGCTCCCTCAACCTCAACGGTCGTTTCACCCTTTTCAAGGCCTATAACAGGAAAAGATATTAAAAGAATAAAAAGAAATAGAAGGGAAAAATTAAAAGTAAGCCTCATCAAGGATCACCGCTTAACGACTATCACCCTACACGCGGGCCTAAAATCATAGTTATTATTCCTTATAGCATCAGCTTCTTTCTGGGATATTACAACGTCAACGTTATTGGGGGAAACCGTCTTAATAGCCTTCGCGACCAAAGGCCTGGTTCCAACCCTTGGGTCTCCAGTTGCCCAGTTTATGTTTGTCTGATAGGCAGCCATTCCACTAGCCATAAACCTCTCCCTGTCAACGTGATTTATAGAGTAGACTTCCTTCCCATTGGGATCGAGTATCCTAAAGGTTGTAGCAGGAATCAAAGGAACGTCTCTTGCATCAAGTACAAGTCCAGTGTAGTTAGCCTTAGGAGGTGGAGGTGTAACTTCCTTAGGTTGGATACCTAAAGTATCAGCGACAACCTTCCTGACCTTCTTAAGATATATCCTTCCCCATACGGTGTATATTTCGCCATCCCATTTCTCCCTTACAACCTCTACTCCCTTTACCCATCCCTCAACCTCGCTCCTAACTATATCGCTCTTGACCATGAAGTTCTCCATTAGGGTTTGGCTATCAATCCTCACACCCTTTATGGTCTCAAGTAAGTTCCTCTGAAGGTCAAGGATAGCTCCCCTCTTGGCCAAGAGCTTCCCCTGCGCTGGATTAACGGCAGTAGTAGGAGGAACGGCAGAACCAGAGGCCTCAACATAATCCTCGGTCCAGTTAATCGAACCGTGAGCCGTCTCCTCAACAACCTTTGCAACCTCGCCAACTTGAGAAGGCTGTGTATAAGAAGATTGAGCGATTGCTCCCACGGCCATAACCCCAACGCCTAAACATATCACCAACCACCCGATAAGTTTTTTCACAACAATTACCTCCTTTCCACCTTTATAAGAATATTTTATCACAAATAATTAATTCTGAAAAACCTATTTGCATTTTCATAGGTTACAAGAGCAAGCTCTTCCTCTTCCTCACCCCTCACGTTAGCTAATCCCCTTAACACATATATTAGATAAGATGGTTCGTTTCTCTTTCCCCTATGAGGCTTAGGAGCTAAGTAAGGAGAGTCTGTCTCTATAAGGAGCTTCTCTTTAGGAACCATCTTGGCAGATTCTCTTAAGTCATCGGCGTTAGGAAAGGTGATTATACCGGAAAAGGATATGTAAAATCCAAAAGATAGGGCTTTCTCTATAAAGCTCGTCCCGCCAGTATAACAGTGCAACACCCCTCCGCTTGAAGGAAGTCCCACGTTCCTAACAACCGAAAGAGCCTCTTCGTAAGCATCCCTCACATGTATAACGACGGGTTTGTCTATCTCCTTAGCCAGAGCAAGCTGAGCCTCAAAGACCTTAAGCTGGACATCCCTTGGCGAATTATCATAATAATAATCCAAACCTATCTCCCCCAAGGCCACACTTTTGGGATGGGAAAGAAGCTTCCTGAGCTTAACGTCGTCTCCATCGCGAAAGAGCTTGGAATCGTGAGGATGAAAGCCACAAGCAGCGTAGACCCCCTCGGCTTCATCAGTCATCTTAAGCGCCCTCTCGCTCGATGATATATCCCATCCCACAACAACCATTCTATATACCCCTGCCTTCAAACCCCTCTCGTAAGTACTTTTCCAATCGTCCTTAAAATGCCTCATATTTAAGTGACAATGGCTATCAAAAAGCTTCATATCTCTAAGTCACCTTGCTTCCTGGATCCACATCTCTTTCCGGCCTCAGTATAACCGGCTTACCATCCCTATCTATGGCAGCAAGAAGCATGCCTTGAGATACTATACCCTTTATCTTGGCAGGCTCAAGGTTAGCGATGACCACAACCTCCTTGCCTATGAGCTCCTCCGGAGAATATACCTCAGCTATACCAGCAACTATGGTCCTTCTTTCATCACCTATGTCTATTTCAAGCTTGAGAAGTTTATCGGTCTTCGGAACCCTCTCCGCAGAAAGAACCTTGGCTATCCTTAGATCCATCTTCCTAAACTCATCGATGCTAACGAAGCTCTCCACCTTCATCTCCTCCCTTTTTACCTCAGTCTTAACCTCTATCCTTGGGAACAAAACCTCTCCAGGTTTAACCCTTATACCCACAGGGAACTTACCCCAGACCAAGGATGAAAAGCCGTGATCCTCCGGCTTCCCCTCCAAACCAAGCATCGTCCAAGCTCTCTCTCCACTTTTAGGTATGAAGGGGGTTAACATAACGGTTAGGAACCTGAGCCCCTCGAGGACCGTGTATATTACGCTTGACAATCTCCCTTTCCTCCCCTCCCGAGCCAAAGCCCAAGGAGATGTCTCATCCACATACTTGTTCAGCCTCGATGAAAGGGCCAAGATCTCCCTAAGGGCTTTATCGAAGCCGAACTCATCCATGTATTCCTTCGCTTTCCTAAAGGTTTCCAAAGCTAAAGAAGCTATCTCCCTGTCCACCGCCTCCTCTTCCATAGGCTCAGGAACCACACCACCGAAGAACTTTTCAACCATGACCAAGGTCCTATTAAGAAGATTACCAAAATTGTCAGCTAGCTCCCCATTTACCCTGTTTATGAAGGCGTCACGGGAGAAGTCCCCATCAAGCCCAAAGGGAACCTCCCTGAGAAGGAAATACCTAAAGGCATCCACCCCATACTTATCGACGACCTCGTTGGGATCCACAACATTGCCCTTGGACTTAGACATCTTCTCCCCCTCGACGGTCCACCATCCGTGAGCGAAGACCATCTTAGGAGGGTTAACCCCAAGGGACATAAGCATGGCAGGCCATATAACCGCATGGAATCTCAATATATCTTTACCAACGAGGTGATGAACCACAGGCCAGTATTTGTTGAACTTCTCCTCATCTTGAGTAAAGCCTGCAACCGTAAGGTAATTTATAAGCGCATCGAACCAGACATAAATGACGTGAGAGGGATCCAAGGGAAAGGGAATACCCCATTTAACCGTGGTTCTAGTCACGCTTATATCCTTTAACCCCATTCTTATGAAACTGTAAACCTCGTTAAAGCGCGACTCGGGCTTCACGCAATCGGGGTTCTCCTCCATGTGTTTAAGAAGTCTATCCTGATACTTAGAGAGCCTAAAGAAGTAAGTCTCCTCTCTGACCATCTCAACCTCTCTTCCGCAATCAGGGCATCTCCTCTCAGGAATAAGCTGGGACTCGCTCCAGAAGCTTTCGCAAAAGACGCAATACCAACCCTCGTAAACCCCTTTGTAAATATCACCTGACTCTATCATCCTTTTAAAGGCTTCCTGAACAACCCTCTTATGGCGTTCCTCAGTGGTCCTTATGAAGTCATCGTTGCTTATGTTAAGTTTGACCCAAAGGCTTTTAAAGTTCTCAACCACCCTATCTGCAAGCTCCTTAGGGTGAAGGCCAAGTTTCTCAGCAGCCCTGTTTATCTTCTGACCATGCTCGTCAGTTCCAGTGCAAAAGAGGACATCATACCCCTCCATCCTCTTCCAACGAGCCATAACATCAGCAGCTATCGTCGTATAAGCATGACCTATATGAGGAACATCATTAACGTAATAAATTGGTGTCGTTATATAAAAGCTCTTCAAAACTCACCCCTCCCTTTCAACTCTAAAACCTTTTTATAAACCTCCTTTTTAGACAACCCAAATTTATCATGAAGCTCCTGAGCTATCTCCTTCGAAGAAAATCCTTCTTTCATCAAAAGAAGTATTTTATCCTCTAAAGAATCCTCCTTCACCTCAGGCTCTTTCAGGCACCCCTCTATGACTAACACCATCTCTCCCTTTAGATCCTTAGACCTCTCAAGAAGCTCAGATATCTTTCCCCTTAAGGCCTCCTCATGAACCTTGCTTATCTCCCTTACCAAGCACCCTCTCCTATCACCTAACACTTCAAGTATATCACACAAGCTCTCGGATATCCTATGAGGAGCTTCATAAAACACCAAAGTGAAGGGAAGACTCTTCAAGGAAGATAAGACCTTTCTCCTTCTCCCTCGCTGAGAAGGAAGAAAGCCATAGAAGAGAAAAGGGTGAGGGGTAAAGGTAGAAAGAAGAAGAGCGGGAACGAAAGCTGTTGGTCCGGGCAGAACCTCAACCTTAAAATCCTTATCCACACAGAGTCTTATTGCCTCAACACCCATATCAGATATACCGGGGGTTCCAGCATCGCTTATAAGAGAGACGATCTTTCCCTCAAGGAGCAAACTTTCAAGAAGAGGTATCCTCTTTCTCCAATTATCCTTATTATAGCTATAAAGTCTCTTACTCTCTATATCGTATTTGCTTAAGAGTATCCTAGCCCTTCTCGTATCCTCAGCGAATATAACATCAGATTCCTTTAAAATCCTCAAAACTCTAAGGGTGATATCCTCAAGGTTTCCTATGGGAGTAGGACAGATATAAAGGGGCATCAAACTTCACCCATGTATATTCTTTTAAGCTCATCGCTGTAGCTACCATCCTCATTGTAAAGAACGAGGGGGGAAGCAACCCTAAGTGAGGGAGAGCCATCTCTAACGCCCTTGACCAGCACGAACTCCGCATCTTCACTCGCCTTAGAGTGAACGAACCTGATCTCCTTAGGTTCCAGTTTCAATCTCCTCATATGGAAGATGAGATCGGGTAGCCTAAAGGGCCTGTATATTAGATAAAGCCTACCACCTGTGGAAAGAAGATATCTCGAAGCCTTCAGGAACTCCTCAAGGGTACAACCCTCCTCCGTGTAAGCCAGGGCCCTCACTCTATCCGAAGGGATTCTCCCTGCCTCCAATGGTATATAGGGAGGATTACCTAAAACAACAGTAAAGGAACCAGGAGAAAACGTCTCCTCTATCTTCCTTAAATCCCCCTCAACTATCTCTATTCTATCATCAAAGCCGTTTATCTCAACGTTCTTTCTGGCTATCTCCACAAGCTCCTTCTGTAGTTCAAGCCCGAAGAACTTCATCACCGGAACCTTAAGAGCTAAAAGAAGGAGAGCTATTCCCGTTCCTGTCCCTAACTCTATAACCCTATCCTTAGGTCTGAGGGTCAGAAAATCAGTAAGCAAAAGGGCCTCAACACCGAAGCGCGGTCCCTCCTTAGGTTGATAAAGCTTTAATCTACCCCTCAAAAAGACGTCTAAAGTATAACCATTCATTTTTTCTTCGCCTCTTGAATCTTCCCCCTTAAATGATCCACTATAGACTTAACGAGCTCGCTTTTGCTTTTCTCTTCCAACATAGAAAGCTTTTCCAGAAGGAATGACTCTATCGATGAAGCCTGAAAGCCATACCTGTTTATAAGTATACCGCTGAGCTCAAGGATCTTCTTAAGGTGAGAAGCGCTAACCTCTCTTACTATAAACCTCTTCACTATCTTACCTGAGCCGTCAACGCTAAAACCCAGACATATTAGTCTACCAAAACCTCCGATAAAGGCTCGTACACCCTCCCCGGAAAACCTCCACAAGAGAGAAGACTTCACTATCTCTTTAAGATTATCTATTATAAGGTCTTCCTCAACGCTTAACCCCTCAATGAAGTTAATCGCATCCCTCAAGCCCCTTTCAACGCCCTCATAAAATCCCCTCTTCGCCCTCTCAGAAAGGGTGGAGATCTCAAGGATCTCCTTAGCGTAGGTTAAAACTCCATCATATATCCTCCCCTTATCAAGGGAGTAAACGCCTGATGAAAGACAGAATAACACAAGCGCTACTAGCCAGAGGCCCCTCTTCAGTCCCTCTCACCTCCTTCATATATCTTGCTATAATAACATACCCCAAAACCCAGGAGAAGAAAACATCCGAAAAGTAGTGATTATTACTCTCCAATCTATTATAAGCCACAACTATAGGAAGCAGAGGAAGGATAAACCTGAACCACCACCCGAGCCTAAAGGCAAACCAAGTGCATAATGAAGAAAAGAAAAGGACATGTCCTGAAGGAAAGCTCTGAAAATCGTTGCTGAATAAGGAGTGAGAAAGGTTAAAAAAGGAAAAAACACCCATTCCCATATAGGGACGCGCCCTACCCACGAGGACCTTGAAGACATCCCCTAAAAGAGTGGTTAAGGTAATAACGCAAACAAGCTCTATGAATAACTCCTCCCGACTTTCAGAGCGAAAAAAGATGAAGAGTAAAACTATAGAAATCAAAATAGGAAGTACAATATCAGCATCCCCAACTATATTACCGAACTTCGAGATATACCTTAGCCCTCCCTGTGCCCTGCTAAAGGTAAAATAGGAATCAAGGAAAACTAAAGTAATGCTCACTAAAAGCCAAAGGAAAATGGAAGAAAGCCTTATCGATCTTAAAAACCCTTGAACTATTCCCTTCTTCCAGCCTCTATAAAGGACAATAAGCAAAAGAAAAGCAAAAAAGACCTTCATGATAATTATAAAAGGGAAGGCCAGGATCCCCAGCCTTCCCGCAAAAACATGAAAACTTCCTTCTCACGTACCGGTAACCTTCGTCCTGAGCTCCTTACCTACCCTGAAAACGGGGACCTTCCGAGGTGGAATCTTAATCTCCTCACCAGTTCTTGGATTCCTTCCGACCCTCTCGGCCCTCTCTCTAACCTCGAATATCCCAAAACCAGCTATCTGAACCTTTTCCCCCTTAGACAGGGCATCCATTACCGTCTCAAAAACAGCGTTAACAACTAAGGCAGTATCCTTCTTGGTCATACCCGTCCTCTCAGCAACTTCCCGGACAAGTTCTGCCTTCGTCAAACCCCTCACCTCCCAAGCTTTTTCCCATATTATAAGCAATTTCTCAGTTTATATCAATAGCTTTTTCAAAAGCCCATGAAAAATTTGATAAAAACATCGCTTCTGCCCCAACGCGATGAATATAAATATACTAACGCTAGCATATTCTCCCCCACCACAAGATTGAGCACAGCAGTTTTCACCTGCACAACCTACGCCTATCTCTTTAATCCCCATCTCTTTAAACCACTTTCTTATATCTTCCCTCTTAAAACCCATCCAGCGATCGTGATGCTCATCCAAATCTTTAATAACCAGCTTTCCCCTTGGCTTAAGTATCCTCCCCATTCCCTTTTTATGCAAACACATATTAGCGAAAACATAATCAACAGCAATCACTTTCAACCTCCTGCGAATCAGCTCTTTTTGATAAAGCCGGTTCCCGCTCCGATATCAGGCGAGCTTCCCTTCCTCTACCTCTGCCACAGAAAAAGCCTTCTCCGCGATATCCTCACCCAATAAATTGAGAGGATATTGCTACCCCTCACGCTCCCCCATATTTCTAAAGTAAGGAACTAACCCAAGGCTAGCCTCTCTACATCCCCTGCTCTCCAGCGATCACGAGTCAAAATCTGGCAGATAAAAGCTTAGAGGGGAAACCTTAAATGTGTTTCCCCTCTAAGCCAAGCTTAAATCGATCCTTTGGTAATCACTATCGACTTATTTTAACTATTGGATTACGAACGTTAAAGGTCTTACTTAGAAAGGTCCGTAGTTTATCATCGCAGAGATGGCCACTAACACACCACCAGCTATGGTAAGGTATAGGGTAAGCCAGAATATATGCTTAACCCAACGCTCGTAAGGAATATCAGCAAATACAAGGTAATACATCATAGCGGGATAGAACATATTGGTAATTCCATCTCCAAACTGGAATGCAAGCACCGCCGTCTGTCTTGTCACACCGATAAGATCCGATAACGGTACCATTATCGGCATAGTAGCCGCAGCCTGACCACTTCCAGAACCTATGAAAAAGTTTATAATTGTGTGAATGATGAACATTCCGACAGCCGCTGTAACGCTTCCAACCCCTGCCAGAGGAGCAGAAAGTCCATGAATTATAGTGTCAAGCACCTTACCATCTTCCAATACAACCACAATCGCACGGGCGAAACCTATAATCATAGCACCGTAAGTTACGCTCGTCATCCCTTTAACGAACTCCTGGCCTATCCTGTTTATCGACAAACCGCCTATTAAACCGCCTATAATTCCAGCTCCCAAGAACAGGGCTGAAAGCTCGGTTGTATACCAGCCATATTTGATAACGCCGTATATTAACAGCACTATCGTGACGAACAGCACACCGAGCACGATCTTATGAGTTGTCGTGAACTCACTATGTGTGAAGTCAAGCTCGAGGTCCTTACGCTCAACCTCACTCTTGTAATCGTAAATAATGCTATTCTTAGGATCCCTACGCACCTTCTGCGCGTAACTGATTATAAACCAAATTCCTATCACCAAAAAGACCGCGTAACAAAGGAGCCTATAGCCAAGGCCCGAGAAGAGTGGTAACTCAGCTATACTCTGAGCAACTCCTATGGTAAATGGGTTCAAAAAGGCTCCAGCGAACCCTATCCACGCCGCTGTCCTAACAATATGGAATCCAACCACCCGATCATATCCAAGAGCCACAGCTAAAGCAACCCCAAGCGGAATGAACGGGATGGTCTCCTCCGCAAAACCGAAGGCTGCACCTAACAATGAAAACATAATCATTATGGCAATAAGCAGCGGCAAATCCCTACCTTTAAGCTTTCTCACCATAGTAATTATGGCCGCATCTAAAGCACCTGTGCCGCGAATTATCTGAATCGCTCCACCGATTATAAAAACGAAAGCTATTATACCGACAGCTCCTCTAATACCCTTCGGAATTGCCTGTAGCATCTTGAATAGCCCTACGGGTTTTTGCTCGACGTAACGAAACGAATCCGCCACTACCACGGTTTTCCCTGACTTCGGATCCTTCACGCGTTCGTATTCACCAGCTGGAAGCACCCAAGTAGCTATCGTAGCTAAGATAATAAGCATGAATATGATCACGTAATTATGTGGTTTCCTTATGAACTCTGGAAGAAACCGCATCATCTTTCCCCCTCCTTTTTCATAATATATCTATTAAGCTCTTATAGCTTCCTCTAATGCTGGAAATCCTTTTACCTCAACCTACCGAGACTTCATAGAATTTCTATAAACTTTAGCAGCCTCTATGAATTTGAGAAATAGCTTTTGGGCCACCTGATCGACAGGAAATAACTCCTCTGGATGGAACTGAACGCCGATGAAAAAGTCCTTGTCAATCGCCTCGATGCCTTCAATAACACCGTCATCGCTTAAGGCCACCACTCTAAACCCTGGTGGAGGAGACTCAACAGCCTGAACGTGAAAGCTATTGACCTTCCAGTAATCGATGCCACATATCTCATAGAATTTGCTTTTGGGGTCGATCTTTATACCATGAAAAGCTTGGGTACCTGGTCCCTTTTGCTTATGACCAGAAATTATACTTTCTCCAATGCTCCCTCCTAAAACTTCAGCAATCATCTGATAACCGCGGCAAATACCCAGGGTAGGCAAGTTTTTCCCAAATGCCTCTTTGATCAGATGCCTCTCAAACTCGTACCGCAATGGTTGTTGTACCTTTAAGGGTGGCATCTCCTCTGGCTTGAAACGCTTCGCATCACCTCCTCCTGTTAGCAAAAGCCCATCCACCAGATCTATTACCTTCTTCGCCATTTCTTGAAGGTTCGTCTCCTCAGGTACCGGTGGGACCATCATTGGAATGGCATTACTCCTTGCCACAGCAAAGATATAGTATGAGCCACAGTAAATATAACCACCGTGTTCCAAAGTATCACCCCAAGTTTCCACGCTCCACGCCGTACTTATGCCTATTACTGGCCTCATAGCCTTAAAATATACCCCCTTCGACTTAAAAATATTCGATGCTTCTAACTTCACTGATCTATAGCGGTTTCGAACCCAGCGCTTAAGCTCGCAACTTATCCTTCCAAGTAAAAATTTTAAAGAAATTACTAACTTGATTTCAACCACTCATGGATGGCCTCTAAACGCCTACAATAGCAAAATCAAAAAAAATCTACCCAAACATTTCAGTTTCTCACGATTACGCTCTCAATATGGAAATTACTATCCGAAGTGCTCGGATACGCCCATTTCAACCCCTGCAGAGGAATTCGAAACGTATCAGAGTCTAAACGAATTTCTAAAACTTAAACCTATTCCAATCCCTCATAAGTAGACCTGTAGCTGACAACGCATAACTCACGTGAAACTTTAAGCGTACCACATTAATTTGTCACGCCAGTTCACCATTTGGAAATTGTTGTCCAAAGTGTCTAAGCGCCACTAATTAAACCCCTCGTAGATGGATTAGCAACCCATTTGGACCAAGCAAAATCAAGCACTCTTAAATTTTCAAGACACCTACTCCTCGCTGATCTCCAAGGATTTCGCACCATCGGACTTCAACGAAAAAACATCACTGACACCATTTATAAAAACTCTCTTCACCCCCTGAAAATATTTCTATATCCTCTATTAAGTCAACCTAATATTGTGATAGAATTATTAAAGGAACTAAAAGAACGTTGAAGTTAATTTAATGACAGGAGGTGAAAAATATGGCAGAACAATACCATGAGCCGATAAACGAGTTAACGCCCAAGGATAGAGACTTTACTAGAGCACTAATCAGCCTAAAGGAAGAAATAGAAGCTATAATGTGGTATCAGCAGAGAGCTTCCGCTACGAACGACGAGACGATAAGGGAGGTATTGAAGCACAATCAGGAGGAAGAGATGGAGCATGCAGCCATGCTCCTTGAATGGCTTAGGAGAAATATGCCTGGGTGGGATAAAGCCTTGAGAACCTACCTTTTCACAACTGAGCCGCTTACGGAGATTGAGGCCGGTGCAGGTGGAGGATCTGAAGGCGGAGATCTGGAGATAAGAAAGGTTAAAAGGGGGTGAAGGAAGATGGATATATTAAGAAGATCGATATCCCCTCTGACTCCCAATCAGTGGAAGGAGATAGATGAAAGAGCGAAGGAAGTTTTCTCCACACAGCTTTTCGGAAGATTAGTCGTTGATGTCGTCGGCCCATTCGGTTGGGATTACGCTGCTCATCCTGCAGGTGAGGTTGAGATACTCTCGAAGGAGGGGGAATCGGTTATATTCGGGCTCAGGAAAGCATTACCCTTGGTTGAAGCGAAGACCTACTTCTACCTTGATCTAAAGGAGCTCGATAAGATAGAGAGAGGACACCCAGCTGTAGATCTATCAGCGTTAGAAGAGGCGGTAAGAAATATGGCCGCCTTTGAAGATGGCGCTATATTTGAAGGGTGCGAAAGATCGGGAATAAAAGGTATCTTAGCCTATAAAGATTCAAGAGAGGTTAAATCCTCCCTTAACGAGGAAGACTTCATAGAAAGCCTCTTTAAGGCTCTATCTAACTTCAAAACCCATGGTATCAATGGACCTTACACCCTAGTTATAAATATCGATAAGTGGGTTAAGCTCGTCAAGGAAAGCAAGGCCTATCCGTTGTATGAAAAGATAGAAGATATTCTCGAGGATGGTAAGATAATACCCACGCCGAGGATAGATGACGCGATAGTAATATCTGAAAGGGGAAAGGATTTCGAGCTGATACTGGGACAGGACCTATCTATAGGATATGAGGCTCAAGAGGGCTCCAAGGTCAAGCTCTTTATAGTTGAGACCTTTACCTTTAGGGTGATTAACCCGGAGGCTTTCGTCTACCTTAAGTTCTAAAGTTTTTAAATAAAATATAATTGAAGCAAAAAGGGGTAGGTTCGTTTCCAGCGACCTACCCCTTTTTAGGTTAATACTATTAACTAAAAGCATTGAAACTTTAGCAAATGTAAGATTACAAAGTTTTTCAATCATAAACGAATAGATTGTCCCATGTAGTGTACGGGAACACCGGTGTAAGTCCGGGGCTGCCCAGCAACCGTGATTGGGGACGAAATCCGCATAAACGCCACTGGCTCTGGTTTGAGCTGGGAAGGCGCGGAGAGTAGGATGATCCATGAGCCGGTAGACCGACTATATGGGTATTAATTCCCAACAGCTCGGGCTGGTTGGGAAGTTTTTTCTTTACTTAAAACAAAAAGGAGGAACGAAGAAATGGAACAAGATAGGACTTTGAAAGATAGCATCATCAAGCGTTTGAATAACTTAACAAAACCTGTTGGAAGCCTTGGATATTTAGAGGAAATCGCTTTGAAGATGGGGCTTATACAAAACAAGGTAATGCCAGACCTCCCAAAAAGCAAAAGAATCTATGTTTTTGCTTCAGACCATGGCGTTGTTGAACAAGGAGTTTCTGCATATCCAAAGCAAGTTACCTACCAGATGGTTTTGAACTTTCTTCATGGTGGGGCTGCTATCAACGTCTTCGGTAGACACGTAGGAGCGGATGTTTATGTGGTCGATGCTGGGGTTGATAGTGATTTTGCGTTTTCACACCCAAAGCTAATCAATGCAAAGATCGGTTATGGAACAGCTGATTTTACAAAAGGTCCCGCGATGACAAGAGAACAGGCTCTTAAATGTATCGAAACAGGAAAAAATATAGCAAGAAAAGCGATAGAGGAAGGAACAGACCTTCTCGTTGTTGGTGATATGGGAATTGGTAATACTACAACAGCAACAGCTGTTTCGGTTGCATTTGGTTTTAAGTTAGATGATATTTTAGACATCGGGACCCCAATCAACGATGAGGGCTTAAAAAGAAAGCGAATGGCTATTGAAAAAGCTATTGAAATAAACAAGCCAGATCCAAACGACCCCGTAGATGTGCTTGAAAAAGTTGGTGGTTTCTGTATAGGTCAGATGGCAGGGTTTATAATCGAGGCAGCAAAAAGACGGATTCCGATCCTTGTAGATGGCTTTCCAACAACAGCAGGACTTTTAATAGCTTGGAAAATGGAACCAAGTGTAGTTGACTTTGTATTCGCAGGTCACAAATCGAAAGTGAAAGGGCATAAAGTCTTGCTTGACGCTATGGAACTTAGGCCTATTCTTGACCTTGATATGCGACTTGGCGAAGGAACCGGTGCGGCCTTGGCGATTCCCATAATCGAAGCGGCGATAAAGATGATAAGAGAGATGGCAACATTTGAAAGCGCTGGGGTGTCGAAAGGAAGTGATGCGTTCTGATACTTGTAACTGGTGGAATGAAATCAGGTAAAAGTAGATTTGCATTGAACAAAGCCTTAGGATATGCTAAACGCGCATTTTTGGCAACAGGCGTTCCGTTCGACGATGAGATGACTGAACGCATATTGAAACACAAGCAGGAAAGGGGAAAACTTTTTGATACTTATGAAGAACCTATCCACGTTTCAAATGTTTTAAAACAACTCGATGGTACTTACGATGTGATTCTTTTTGAATGCATCACCACATACCTTGGTAACCTCTATCATTACAAGGCAGAAATTGAGAAGTCGTTGAATGAATTAGTTGATACTTTAAGTCAAATGAAAAGCGAGGTTATCGTTGTTACGAATGAAGTTGGGTGGAGCATAGTACCTGAGAATAAGCTCGCAAGGGAATATATACAAACACTTGGGAAGCTAAACAACACGCTTGCAAGGATATCACAAGAAGTTTACCTTGTCGTAGCTGGAATCGGGGTGCGTATCAAGTGAAACAAGTTAAAAGATGGCATAAAAGACAGCTGCTTGGAACAACCTCATGGGTTATACCAGGAACTTATTATGAAAATGTTGATTTCATAACAAAATATTTTAAAGAGATAAATTTTATCGAGTTACTTGTTTATACGTGGGATGATGATACGCATAAACTTTTTGAAAAAGAAAAATCACACCTTCTGAAAATCGCAAAGCAAAGGGGAATTACCTATACCGTTCATCTTCCAACAGACGATATCTGCAACGTCGTTAAAGCTTTTGAATATCTCGAAGAAAATCTAAAGATTGCTAACTACGTGTTGCATCCATATTGTAAAATATCCGAGAGCTTATATACGGAAAAGCTGAACACACTCCTTGAGCATCCAAAGGTTGCAATCGAAAATCTCATAGAATGTATACAATTGCACAAAAGAACCGTTTTCGACATCGGGCATCACCTTCTTGGCCTGAAAGTGGACGCGGATTTCTTAAAAAAGGTCGTTGAGTTACACATCATGGGGGTTTCGAACGGAAAGGATCACGAAAAACTAAACGATCAAGCACTTCAAGAGCTCTACAATCTATTCTCAAATAAGCTTTTTGAAATTAATTACCTGTGTTTTGAAATATTCAACGAAGACGACTTAGCACAATCGCTCCAAATTTGGGAGGAATTTAAAATATTGAAAATAGGAGAAGAAGAGCGGGGTGTTTGACATGGTATTATTCAAAAACTTTCTTACTAACTTTTTGTTGTGCCTGTCCTTTATCTCAAGAATTCCCGTCCGTCTTAAAGACCTCAACGATTGGGAAGAAAGCATCAAAAGAAGTACAGTCTATTTTCCAGCAGTTGGATATATCCCAGGGATGATATATTCTTTCGGTGTTTTCCTCTTGCAGAGAGCACCGAACTTAAGGCTTCTTATTCTACCTATTTTCCTGGCTATAGGTTATTACCTGTTTGATTTATTCCACTTCGATGGGCTTTTAGATACGCTCGATGGTTTTCTAAACCAGTCTGAAAAAGAGCGCAGATTAGAGATAATGGCGAAAGGAAACGTTGGACCATTTGCCATATTTTACGGAACGCTTTATGTAGTTTTGCTCTACCAGTTGATGAACGAGCTTTACTGGAAAGATTTTTTGTTTGCTGCCGTATTTGGAAGATACGGAATGAATACATTGCTGACCTTTTCTGTGCCAGCAAAGCCAAACGGTCTTGGTGCTATGTTATTTCCATACAACAAACTCTTTACTTTCTACGCGACCATTTTCACGCTACCTTTAGCATTACTTGACCTTCAAGCGTATATAATTTCTTTTTCATTAACCTGGTTTACAGGATATATCTTTACCAAGGTCTCAGAACTAAAGATAGGTGGCGTAACAGGTGATGTAATCGGTGCGAGTTGTTTAATTACACAGATGGTAGTTCTTTTGGTGTTTTACGGATTAAAATTTACAAGGAGTTGATAAAATGTACCTCATGGTTCTTGGAGCTTGGGCAAAGGTCCTCTATTTCTTCTTTCGCCCAGGGGTTTTATTCTACCTAATGTATAACCTTTCAACTTCACATTCCCAGGCACAATCATCGAAACACAACAACGATCTGTGGTAAAATAGTATTGTAAAATTAAATTCCCCCAACTCAAATGAGAATTTAGCATATATGGTTTGAGATAGCGATAATCTATTTCCTAAAAGTCATAAAATTTGTTTGTAGATTTTCAATACTTTTAGTTAACAGTATCTTTAGTTTAGGAGGGGGCTTTAATGAGCATCAAAGAGCTTAAAAGCGAGCTTCTTAAGATAGCTAAAGTGAGAAGCGCCATATCTTTATTGCAGTGGGATTTATCAACCTATATGCCACCTAAGGGTGCCTCTTGGAGAGCGGAGGTTCTAGGGGAGTTATCGGAATACGCTTTCTTCCTATTTACGAGTGAAAGGATGGGGAATCTCATAGAAAAAGCGCAGGAAGAAGCAAAAAGTGAGCTTGAGCTGGCTTTGGTTCGTCTGACCAGGAAGGATTATGAAAAATATAGAAAAATCCCCTTAAGGCTTTTCGTTGAGCTTCAGAAGGAGAAGGCCATTGCTGAGAAGCTATGGGAAGAGGCACGCAAAGATAATAACTTCCTAATACTTAAGGATAGTCTCAAAAAGATCGTAAAAATGGTGATAGATATAGCTGAACACATAGGTTATGAGGATAACAGGTACGACGCCCTGCTAGATGAATACGAACCGGGATTTAAAACCTCCTATCTTAAGGAGATATGCGATTATATGAAAAGGGCGCTTATACCTCTTCTGGAGAGAGTAGAATCATCCGATCTTGAGAAAGAGGGTAAAGGGAGCCTTAAAAAGGGATCCTTCCCCATAGACAAACAGAGGGAGCTCATCCAAAGGGTTATAAGCGCTTTTGGGTTTGACCTTTATGCCGGCAGGCTTGATACCTCTCCTCACCCTTTCACGGAAGTAGTAGGGCTAAACGATGTTAGGATAACCACAAGATACGATGAGGCTGACCCCTTTCAAGCCCTGCTTGCCGCAATGCATGAGTGCGGTCATGCCCTATACGACCTAAACATACCCAAGGAGTTCTTTGGTCTACCCATAGGGGATGGCGCATCCGCAGGCATGCACGAAGGGCAGGCGAGATTCTGGGAAAACATAGTAGGGAGGAGCCTCCCATTCCTCACCTTCTTAAAACCCATACTGGATTCAACTTTTCCAAGCTTAAGTGAGATGAGCGTAGTCGACATATGGAAGAAGCTTAACACCGTTAGAAGGTCCCTCATAAGAGTTAGCTCCGATGAGATCACTTACAACCTTCACATAATAGTTCGCTTTGAGCTTGAAGAGGCCATGATCAATGAGAGGTTATCTATAGAGGACTTACCTTACGCGTGGGATGAAAAGATGAACGAATATCTTGGGATAAGACCAGACAACCACAGAAATGGAGTTTTGCAGGACATCCACTGGGCATCTGGGCACTTTGGATACTTTCCCTCCTACATGCTGGGAAACATATACGCTGGGCAGATATACTGGAAGCTTAAGGAAAATTTACCAGATCTAGATAAAATGGTATCCGAGGGAAATTTTAAAGCCATACTAGAATGGTTTAAAGAGAATATATACTCTAAGGGAAAGTTTTTTGAGCCCCTGGAGATGATAAAAGCCGTGACGAGAGAAAATCTCTCCCCATCTTATCTTGTAAGGTACCTTGAGGAAAAGTTTTTAAGAAACCCAATAAAGAGGTGAGGAAGCATGAAGCTTATTATTTTGACATTTATAATCCTTCTTTTCTTAAACTTTGGGCTTAGAGGGTTAACGAAGGATACGGAGATCCCTGAGATAACTCCTGAGGAGGCTTTCACCCACTTCAACGAGAAGGGGTATATATTTTTAGATGTAAGGGAACCAGAAGAGTTCAAAGAGGAGCGGATCCCGAAGGCCATAAACCTGCCCAGGGGATTAGTTAAATCTAAGATAGGGGAGTTTTTCCCAGATAAGGAAGCTCAAACCTTTATAGTCTATTGTAGATCAGGAAGAAGATCGCTTGATGCTACGAAGACCTTACTTGAAATGGGATATAAGGCGTTAAACATGAAGGGCGGGATATTGGCCTGGAAGAAGGCGGAACTTCCAACCGAAAAATAAGACGATAGTTAAATGTATCTCTTTCTCCCACGATATCTCAAAAATATCCCAATGCCGCTAATACCCAAAACGAGGATAAGAAGCACGAGCACTGAACCGAAGGCCATGGGAATCTGCTTCTCTGGTTTTGTCCCTTCAGTCATAAGCCCGTAAATCATAAAGGGAAGAGCCATAACCTCATCAAATAGGCTTGAAGGAAGCTTACGAGTATAGAAAGTAGCTGCGGTGAACATTATGGGAGCAGTCTCACCTGCCGCTCTACCAAGGCTCAAAATGGTTCCAGTAATTATGCTTGGAAAAGCTATAGGAAGAAGGACCAACCTAATGGTTTTCCACTTACCAGCACCCAAGGCGTACGCTGCTTCCTTTAAATCCATGGGGATGGCTTTTATAGCCTCTTCGGTGACCTTAACCATTATGGGAAGAACGAGGATGCTAAGCGTTAAAATCCCTGAAAGAAGGGAAACACCGAAACCGAAAGCCTTAACGAAAAAGGCCATACCGAAAAGCCCGAAGACCACGGAAGGAATTGCTGAAAGGGTACTTACAGAAGCCCTAACCAAATGAGTAAACCAGTTATCCTTGGCGAACTCGCTCAGATATATGCCCGTGAAGACGCCCAAAGGAAAGGCGACAAGGATTGAACCCAAGGAGAGATAAAAGCTTCCTAGAAGGGCAGGATAGATTCCACCTTCGGTCATACCCCGCCTAGGGCTTTCCAATAGAAAGGATAGGGACAAAACCCTACCGCCCTCGATGGCTAAGATGAAGACCAGCGAAAAAAGAAATAAGAGAACGATAACAAGAGCTAAGCCGAGCATAATCGAAGCTATTTTATTCTCCCATATCAGTCTTTTCATTGAAAGATCATCCTTTTAGCGAACCTCTCTGCCACAAAGTTTAAGAGAACCGTTATCAAGAAAAGGATCGCCCCTATGGCAAAGAGAGCGTGGTAGTGAAGGCTTCTGAAAGGAGCTTCCCCCATCTCTGCAGCTATGGTCGCGGTCATCGTCCTCACGGGGTCAAATATGGACCTAGGAATCGAAGCTGCTCCGCCAGCGACCATTAAAACGGTCATCGTCTCGCCTATCGCCCTACCCATCCCTAAAAGTATGCTAGACAGTATTCCAGGCCAAGCAGTAGGCACAACGACGTAAACGATGGTCCTCCACTTAGTGGCTCCTAAGGCATAGGAAGCCTCTAAAAGGTCATAAGGAACTAAAGACATGGCATCTTCAGCCGTACTTGTAACAAGAGGAACGATCATGATACCTAAGACTAATGATGCGTTAAAGGCATTAAGCCCCACGGAAACCGAGAAAAGCTTAATGATAAGCGGACCCAGGATAACCATGCCGAAGAAGCCGTAAACCACTGAGGGAATGCAAGCTAAAATCTCAAGTATTGGCTTTAGAACCTCCCTGAGACTTAAAGGGGCGAAGAAGGCTAAATACGTAGCTGAAGCTAACCCGAGGGGTATACCAACTAGAAGGGCACCAAAGGTCACAACTATCGTCCCAATGACTATGGGCAGGATCCCAAACTCTGGAGGGTTGTAGGTAGGATGCCAAGATCCTCCGAGAAGGAAGTCAAGAGGGGATACCCTGAGGAAGAAGGGTATCCCCTCTTTGAAGAGCATAACCGACACACCCATTAAGGCAGCTATGGACAGAAAAGCGGAAGTCAGAATAATCGTCTTGGCCAGTTTCTCACCCATGGTCTTACTTAACCGGCACGAACCCTTGCTCTTCAACTATCTTCTGCCCTTCAGGGGATAAAACGAAGTCAATAAAGCTCTTTAATAGACCCTTGGGCTCTCCGTTGGTGTACATGTAGAGGGATCTTGCAAGCTTGTAGCTCTTGTTAATGACGGTCTCCTTGCTTGGCATGACCCCATCGATCTTAAGGGACTTAACCGAAGGTGAAAGGTAACCTAAGCCTATATAGCCTATCGCGCCTTCGGTCTGAGCAATCGTGGTAGCGACAGCGCGATTGGATGCAAGAAGCATCGCATCGTCTCTAAGCTTTTCCTTCTTGAGGACGAGCTCGTGAAAGGCTTCATAGGTACCGGAGGCACTATCCCTGGAAACAACCACTATCTTCATATCCCTACCGCCCACTTCCTTCCAATTATTGATCTTTCCACTATAGATGTTTCTAACCTGCTCGACGGTCAAGCCCTCCAAGGGATTGGAAGGGTGAACCACGATAGCAATACCGTCAAGAGCTATAACGTGAGCTACTGGATTAACCCCTCTTTCTTTTCCCTTGTTTATCTCCTCGACCTTCATAGGCCTTGAGGAGATGGCGATATCACAGGTCCCATCAAGCAAAGCCGCTATACCTACACCAGAGCCTCCACCCTTAACCGAGATATTAACATCCTTATTAATATCCATGAATCTTTCAGCACAGGCCTGAGCTATGGGGAAGACAGTGGTTGAACCTATCACCTGAATAGATTTAGAAGCAGCCCATAAACCCCCTGCAATGAGTAAAACCATAAGCGCAACCGCTAAAACCTTAACAAACCTGCTCACACTAAAACACCCCCTTAAGAGAATATCGGCTTCAATCCGATAAGGATATTACTCAAAATCCTTAAAGGGGGTTTAAAGGGGGTGTAAAGATATCTTTAAAAAACAAAAAAGGTGCCCCTCCCTTTAAAGGGAGGGGCACCCTCTAATCTTTAGGGACTACTGACGAGGTATTCCAGACTCCTTATAGATGAGATCCATCAACCTCTTACCGCAGAGCTCTTCCATCTTGGGCCATACTATCTTCCTCACGTGCTGAGCTATCTTGTTAAGCTGCTCATCGGTCAACATAACTATGGTCCAACCATATTCCTTCTGGAGCTTCTGGCGGTACTCCTCATCAACCTGCTTAGCCCTATCCCACTGAATCTTAGACTCCTCACTAGCGGCCTCTTGCAATACCTTTTGATCCTCTGGAGAGAGCTTATCCCATACTCCCTTGTTTATAACGAACCACCAGGTCTCGCAGAAGTCGTTATACTGTATCCATACCTTCTGGACATCACGGAACTGCCATCCCTGATAGGGTGGTCCACCCATCTGCCCATCAGCAACGCCCATCTGTAAGGCCGTATAGACCTCAGCGTAAGGTATTGGAGTCGGTATGTAACCTAAGGCCTCATATGTCCATTCGCAAGGCTTTATCGGCATGACGCGAACCTTCATGCCCTTCTTAACGGTGGGATCCTCAGGGCTTGGAGGCATTGCCTTAAGCGATACCCCACTCATACCGATGGGGATAACGTCTAACGCCTTGATGTTATGCTTCTCCCAGAGCTGCTGATTTACCCTATAAGCCCAACCGCCTGGGCTGTAAACCTTAACTGCATCCTCGAAGGTCGTGAATATATAAGGGAAGTAATAAGACAAATTAAGTTCCGGATCGAAGTTGGCATTAGCCTGCTGCAATGCTAACTCAATGGTTCCACGCATGACCATCTCAAAGATCTGCGTCCAATCTCCCAAAACTCCACCGGAGTAAACGTCGATCTTGATTCTGCCGTTGGTCCTCTCAAAGACCTTCCTCGCAAACTCCTTAGCGCGGATATCATAATCGCTATCTACAGGATGGATCTGAGACATTCTCCATTGATACTGAGGCTGCTGTGCTAAGCTTACACTAGCGAGAGAAACCACACTAAAGAACGCGAACAACAAGACCACTACTACACTTAAAACCTTCTTACTCCACAAACTTCCCCACCTCCCCTAGGCTATTTTACAAAGTATATTTTAGCATAAACATTTAAAGCAAAGCAAGAGCCTTAAAAGGTTTTTCTCTAGCTTTATTGAAAGATTTTCACAGCTTGAAAAATAGCTTAAGATCCGATAATCTAAGCTAAAAAGAAGGGAGGTGAGTCAATGAAAGCGAAAAAGGGAGATTTTGTCCAGATCGAGGTCAGGATACTGGAACCGGAGGAGCGAGCTCCCAACCTGCCAGAGGACACGAAGAGGGTCCCTTTCGAGATGAGAGTAAAGGGGTTCATGCTTAACGATGAGGCCTCTTTGGGGGAGGTGGTTCGCATAAGGACCTTCTCCGGTAGAGAGGTAGAGGGAAAGCTCATAGCCATTAATCCGAAGTATGAACACAACTTTGGAGAACCGGTTCCAGAGATCCTAACCATAGGTGAAGAACTAAGGGAACTTTTAGGGGGGATGTAAGATGGAAGGTAGATACTCCTTTGAAGCAGTTATGGCAAGAAGAGCGGAGATAATGAAAAAAGCGGTAGGTATAGACTACGAAAAGTTCATAATAAGAGGAATCGCCTTCGACTACGAGAAGATGATGAAAGAGGTTGGGTACTCCATAGAGGAGGTCAAAAGGATACAAAGTGAAACCTGCGTTGGGAACACCCCTTTGGTTGAGTTAAAAAATATAAATAGGCTCATAAAAAAGCTTGCTCCAAAGGGAAAGGGAGCAAGGATATTTCTTAAAGATGAAGCCGCCAACCCCTCTGGCAGCTTCAAGGATAGGCGAGCCTCCGTAAGCATATATCGCGCGGCAAGCTTAGGGTACAAGGGAGTGATAGCTGCAACGAGCGGAAATTACGGTGCGGCGGTCGCCTCACAGGCTGCAAAGAAGAACTTAAGATGCATAATAGTGCAAGAGTGTTTCGACAACGATTGGATTGGTCAGCCGGAGATATTAGAGAAAGGCAGAGCTTGCGAGGCCTACGGCGCAGAGGTAGTTCAGCTAACGGTCGGCCCTGAGCTGTTTTACTACACCTTAGTTCTACTTGAGGAAACGGGCTACTTCAACGCCTCGTTGTATACCCCCTATGCGATAGCTGGGATCGAGACCCTTGGCTATGAGATAGCTGAGCAGACGCAGAAACTCACGGGCAGATTCCCCGATGCCGTGGTTGTGACCCACGCAGGAGGAGGGTTGATCACTGGAACAGCTCGAGGATTAAAGAAGGCGGGTGCAACGGAAACCAAAGTCATAGGAGCAAGCGTGGACTTAAGAGGGCTTCACATGGCAAGCACGAAAGACTTTAACAGAAAGTACTTCACCACGGGGCATACCGGTTTCGGCATACCCTTCGCCGCTTACCCCGATAGAGCCGACGTCCCAAAGAACGCAGCCAGACCACTAAGGTACATGGACAGGTATGTTCTGGTAACGCAGGGAGAGGTCTTCTACGTCACTGAGATGCTCGCCCACCTTGAAGGACTGCAGAGAGGCCCAGCGGGAAACACCTCCTTAGCCGCCGCATTCTCCCTAGCTATGGAGATGGACGAGGACCAAATAATAGTGGTAAATGAAACAGAATATACTGGTGCGGGAAAGCTCCCATCGGCTCAGCTAACCTTCGCTAAAAAGATGGGGATGATCATAAAACGGGGAGACCCCTTGAAGGAGGATAAACCCGGAAAGGTTATAGCAATACCTGAGCACCCCTCTCAAATAAAGCACATAGAATATCCACTTGAAGAGCTTAAGAGAAGCTACCTTAAGGAGCTCATGAGGCGCGAAGGTAAAACATCTTTCGACGAGACCGAGCTAAACTTCCTCGAAGAAGATCTAAGGCTCTCTCGAGAGGAGGTTCTAAAGCTGATAGATGAGGTAAAGAAAGCCCTTCAGGCTTAAAACCTGAAGGGCTTTAATCTTGCCTACCTAATACCAAGCACAAGACGCGGAAGGAACATAGATAACCATGGAACGTAGGTGGTAAGAAGTATGACAGGAACGTTACCGAAGATCATGAATATTATCGCAGGCTTTATATACTGGTCAAAGGAAACTTTACCTACGCGCCCGCCGAGGTAGAGTATAGGAGCGGTCGGAGGAGTGACGTTACCGAGCCCAAGGTTCGTTCCTAGGATCGCCGCAAAGTGAACAGGATGCACACCTATGCGAACGGCCAGGGGTAGAAGAAGGGGCGCCACAAGCAAGGTACCGCTTAAGTCATCCATAAGCATCCCTATTATTATAAGGAAAATATTTATCATGAAAAGTATAACATATTTATTATCGGATATAGAGATCAGGAAGTCAGCGATGATCATCGGGACCTTCTGCATGGTATAAATTCTACCCAGGATGGTCACGAAAAAGAGCATCAAAATTATAACGCTGCTTGTAGTTGCAGCTGTGCTTAAGGAACGGAAAAAAGTCTTAAGGTCAAGCTCCCTATGAACGAAGAAACCGACTATTATGGCGTAGGTAACCGCAACCGCAGCTGCCTCAGTAGGAGTAGTCACACCGCCGTAAATTCCACCGAGGATTATGACCGGCATGAGAAGGCTCCAAATGCTTTTCCTTGTAGCACTAGCTATTATCTTTATCTTCTCAAAGCCGGGAGCGGGAGGCTCTACTTTAACTAAGGGAAAGTTTTTCCTAACCATTATGTAGTTTATTATGGAGTATAAGGTGGCGGTTAGAACCCCCGGGATAACCGTAGAGAGGAAACAGGCGGTTATGGAAGTCTGGGTTACCCAACCGTAAAGTATCATCGGAACGCTTGGCGGAATAAGCTGACCCAAAATCGCAGCGCAGCTAACCATAGCTGTAGTGTAATACCGCGGATAGCCTCTTTCTTCGAGCTTTGGTATCATTATCGTACCAATAGCAGCTACCGCTGAGGAGGCGGTCCCAGATATGGCTCCAAAGATGGCACAGGCCCATATGGTAGCAGCCCCCAATCCCCCCCTCATTCTACCAAGCAGAGCTTCAGCAAATATAACTAACCTTTCCGCTATACCGCTTGAGCCCATGAGCATGCCCGCCATAATGAAGAAAGGTATAGAAAGCAAGGTTATCGAATTAAGAGCCTTAAAGCCGACGCTCGCCAAAAAGGAAAGATCCGGAAAGGCAACCATCGCCATATACAAGGCCGCAGCCATAAAAGCGAAGGGAACGGGAACACCTATGGATAAACCTACTATCAAAATAAGGATATCGATTACTATATGCATAAGCCTACCTCCCTCCCAAGCTATCCTTTTTCAACTTGAGGTAACTCCTCTTCCCTCTTAACAGTTATCTCCCTCTTACCTAAAAGCTGCAAGGCATAGTCCACAAGCTCCACAAAGGTGTAGAAGACCATTAAGACGGCGGATATAAGCATCGAAATTTGAGCGTAAAGAAGGGGTAATCTCAAGGAAGGCGTGTACTCTGGAAACCTTAAAGCCCAACGTATATACCCCCAGGACCATTCAAGAAAAATTATGGTCATGATAAAGGTAAACAAGGTTATGAAAAACTTGATCTTCACGAAGTTTCTAGGAGTCTTAACGATAGTGTTTAGCACATCCGCCATTATATGGCTTCTTTCGCGAGAAGCGTGCGCTGACCCGATGAAGTAAAGCCAACAAGCCACCAAAGTAGCAAGCTCCTCAACCCCCATCAACGGGTGAGCGAAAACATATCTTAAGATCACCTCTATCATGACAAGAACTGTTACCGTGATAGAAACAATAACCAGTATGGTTTGCTCAGCCCTTTCAAGAAATTTCCATATAAACAAGGCCATCCTTCCCTTACCCCCTATCTCCTAAAATTGATGCTCCTAAAGCTCCGATGCCATTATACCAAAATACCCCTTAAGGGGCAAGGAAAACTAAAGTGGAAACACCAAGGTAAATTTACTACCTTTGCCAAAATCACTCTGAACCTCAACCCTACCTCCATGAAGAGAGACCACATCTTTAACGATAGATAAACCGAGACCAGCTCCCCCTAGCTTCCTAGACCGAGACCTATCCACCACATAGAACTTATCGAATATATAAGGGATATGCTCGCGCGGTATTCCTATTCCCGTATCCTCAACCACGAATCGAACCTCCGACTCCCCTTGGAAAAGGCCGAGCCTAACTCTACCACCCTCAACGTTATACTTTATGGCGTTATCAACAAGGTTCACGAAGGCGCACTCAAGTAGAAAGCGATCGCCCTTAACGAAAACCTCATGCTTAGGGAGATCTAAATCTATAAAGATACCCCTTCGCTTGGCCTCCTCCTCAAATATGGTCTTAACGCTAAGCGTAAGCTCCCTCAAATCTACATCATCAAACTCCAGTCTCCTGCCGCCATCCATCTCCTGAAGCAGGAGAAGATCAGAAGCCACCCTCGTAAGCCTCTCAACGTTTCTCTTCACCATGGCAAGAAACCTGTTAGGATCACCACCATCCTCGATCGCCTCGATCGCCCCTTTGATCGCCGTAAGTGGTGTCTTTATCTCATGGGCCATGTTAGAAATGAGCTCCGATTCTTTCCTCCTGGAGCGTACTTCATCGGTTATATCCTTAAGGCAAAACAGGGTCTCCTCTCCCAAGGAAGAACCGCTTACCAAGAAGAACCGCTCCCCTATATTTAAAGTTAGATCGTCCACCTTCTCGCCCCTCCTAACCTCATCAATCAGGTCAAAGAAACCCTTCTCCCTTAATATCTCCCAATACCATCTCCCTTCCAAAGACTTCTCAGAGAGATCACCAAAGAGCTTGGCAAAGGCAGAGTTCGCTTTTTTTATTCTTCCAAGCCCATCCAACAACACAATCGGGTCCTTAACTGTTAAAAGCAGAGCCTCAATCTCCCTACCCCTTTTGGCGAGATCTCTGGAAAGGGCCTCTATATAAGTTGAAAGTTCATTCACTTCATAAAATAGCCTTCCAATATCATCATCACTATCGACGAAAAACTTGGCACTATGGTCTCCCGCCCTGATCCTTCTAAGGAGGTAAAGCAAGCGTTTAAGATCCTCCTCCGAACGCCTAATCAGTATATGGAGAAAGAGGGCAAAGGCGATGGCTAAAACAAGCTTAATAGAGGGGCTCTCAACCTTGATAATTAAAAGAAAAAGAAGGATGGAAACCCAAAATAGCGTTATTTTATCCTTCCATCTCAAACTTATAACCTACTCCTCTTATGGACTTTATGGCTCCCCCAAACTCTCCCAGCTTTCTCCTCAAGCTGCTGATGTGAACATCTATGGTGCGGTCAACCACGAACTTACCACCCCAAAAGCGCTCAAGAAGCTCCTCCCTTGTAAAGACCCTTGAAGGGTTTTGAAGAAATATAACTAAAAGCTTAAACTCAACGGGAGTCAAATCAACCCTTTTACCCTCAAGGGTAACCTCCATTCTTTCCAGGTCCACTAAGAGAGAGGAGCCCAGACTTAAGACGCCTGACTTAGACCCGGCGCTCTTCGCCCTCCTTAAGAGAGCCTTAACGCGAGCGACGAGCTCTCGCACGCTGAAGGGCTTAGTCAGGTAGTCATCAGCGCCAAGCTCAAGCCCCACCACCTTATCGGTCTCCGAATCCTTAACGCTTAACATTAAAACAGGTATACCAGAGAACCTATCATTCTTCTTAAGATACCTTAATATCTCAAGACCATCGGCTCCGGGTAGAAGGATATCCAGTATCACGAGGTCAGGATAAAACCTATCCAGGCCAGAGAGAAAGCTCTCCCCATCATAAAAAGCTCTCGTGTCAAAACCCTCCTTATTAAGGCTATGCGATATAAGCTCAACTATATCCTCCTCATCATCTACGATGGCTATTACCTTACTCAAGGCAGTTTAGTGCCTCCTTAGGCGAAATCTTATAGGAGTCCCTTCAAAACCAAAGGCCTCCCTAAGCCTATTTTCGAGATAAGCAAGGTAGCTCTGCTTAACGAGCTTCTCATCGTTAACAGAAAGCTCAAAAAGGGGCGGTCCCTCTCCCTTTTGAGATGCAAAATAAACTTTCAAGCGCCTACCCCTCTTGTCCGATGGTGGAGGAGATATATAGAGCGCTTCCTCCAAAACCCTATTTAGCTGAGAGGTGGGTATTCTCATCTTCCAATTGGCGTAAACCCTGTCAACGGTGGGGAATATCTCTTCAACGTTATAGCCGGTTTTAGCAGATATGAAGAGCACAGGAGCATAGTTCACAAAGTAAAACTCCTTCTGAAGAAAGCTCCTAAAAAGGGAAGGGTCGTAGCCCGGTATAAGATCCACCTTATTAACAGCTATTATTATCCCTCGCCCCTTTTCCTCTATCATACCAGCTATCCTCTTATCCTGCATGGTTGCTGGCTCCAGAGCATCGAGCACCAGTATGGCGACGTCGCTCCTTTCCAAAGCGGAAAGACACCTTAAAGTACTGTAATACTCTATATCATCCTTAACCCTTGACTTTCTCCTCAATCCAGCAGTATCGACGAAGAGGTAATCCCTTCCTCCGCGCTTAATTAGGCTGTCTACGGAATCCCGGGTCGTCCCCGGCTCTTCGCAAACCAAAGCCCTCTCCTCACCAACAAGAACGTTAAGAAGGGAAGACTTTCCCACGTTAGGCCTACCGAGTATGGCAACCTTAACTTCCGCCTGAACATCAGCGCTTTCATCGCTCTCAGGCAATAGGGATACAACCTTATCTAATAGCTCGTCAAGCTTCCTCTTGGATTCAGCCGATATGGAGATGATCTCGTCTATCCCAAGGGAGTAAAAATCGCTAACGAGACCCTCATGTTTTCCCTCATCTATCTTGTTCACAACCAGCAAGACCTTCCTACCATACTTCCTTACCACGTCTGCTACCTCTCGGTCAGATGGCAGGGGACCGGTTTTACCATCAACGACGAACAAGATCACATCCGCCTCATCAAGCGCCCTCAAAACCTGCTCCTTCACACCCTCCCATATAGGGTCCTTCTCACCAAGGACCAATCCTCCAGTATCAACTACCCAAAACCTCCTTCCAAGCCACTCCCCTATACCATATATCCTATCTCGCGTTATACCCGGCACATCCCCAACTATAGCCCTTCTCTCCCCTATTATCTTGTTGAAAAGGGTCGATTTCCCCACATTGGGTCTTCCAACTATGGCAACTATAGGCAAAGACACCTTTAGTCTACACCTCCGGTGGATCAACGATTATCTCTAACTCCTTCGAAGGCTTAATTTTACCATTTTCCAAAAGGTCACAGAGCTCCTTCTCGAGCTCCCCCTTCTTACCTTTAAGTAGCAAAGACAGAGAGATCTTCCCATCGGGTAGGACTCTTCTTATGGGCCCTAAAACCTCAATAGCTCTACCCTCTAAGGCCAACTTAAGCTCCTTAAGCTTGCTCATCAAGAAAAGCTCTCTTTTACCCTTAAGCGATACCAAAGCGAGTGAGTAAAAAGGGGGATAACGAAGCTCCTTCCTCTTGTCTAGCTCCGCTTCCAGGAACTCCTTCCATGAGTCTTCTCTAAATATCTTGAAAACGGGATGCTCAGGAACGTAAGTCTGGACGTAAAGCTCTTCCGGAGAGAAGGAGGCAAGGGAATATATCATCCTTAAGGTCTCCTCCTCGCTCCTATAGCTCGATTTGTATAGAGAAAGATCAGCAAGGGCGATACAGGCCAGCTTAACTCCGTTCATTATCTTCGGCTGAAGTACTCTTTGAGTCCCAACTATAATTAAAGCACTCTCATCAAACAGCTCAGTCTCCGCATCCCATACTGCCACGCCTGACCCCAACCTCCTCCTCAACAGGGAAGCCAAGCTCTCTATACCAGGCGAACCTAGCTTAAAGAAGTAGCCACCGCAGTTAAAACAGGTATCGGAAAAGGACCTCTCATAACCACAGTAAGGGCACTTAAGCTTCCCCTCCTCCCTATAAAGAGAAAGAGGGATATCGCAGTTTGAGCACTTCGGAATATATCCGCACTCTTCACACTTCAAGTAAGAAGCATAAGCCTTCCTATTCAATAGTATAACGCTTTTTCCCCCAAGCTTGAGATTCGCCTTTATCTTACTGAAAAGAGACTGAGATAGAAAAGCCACCTTGGAACTTCTCTTAAGGTCGATAAGCCTATACTTAGGCTTACTTCCCGGCAACTCCTCAAGATCCCACCCCTCTTTAACGAGGTTAAAGCTTTCCGCGCTTAAAATCGCTCCACCCAGAATCACTGAGAAGCTCTCTACCCTCCGCCTTAGCAAAATTGCATCCCTCGCGTGGATGTAGGGTAGAGAAAGCCTTCTTAAGTAGCTACTACCCTCATCATCAACAATAACAAGGCCAAGATTTCTCATGGGAACAAGAGACAGGGAAAAAGTACCTATGAATAGAGCCCCACCTTCGCCTTTTGCAGCGTTCCAAGCTCTTTTCCTCTCGCTCCTCCTTATCTCGCTATACCAAAGGAAAGTGTTGTCAAAGGAGAGCTTCGATGCCCAATCCTCCATATCCTCAAGCTGAGGAACTAGGAGTATCACCTTCTCTCCCGCCGCGAGAAACTCGCCTATAACCTCCCTATAGTATGAGAGCCTCGAAAGCCTTGAACCGACGACTAAGCGGCTGAATCGCTCCCCAACGCTCTTTAGGGTTATCTCCCCGAAGGAAGGGAGGTAATCGTAAGGGAAGAGGAGCTTAAGCGTCAACCCTAGGGGATAACAATACTCCTGAGAGATAATCTGAGCTAAGGTCAACCATGTTGAAGGCAAGGGAGGAGAATCATCTATAACCTCATCTATGCTTTTGAGATCCCTCTCCTCTTCAAGCCGAGATACCTTGAGAACCCATCCCCTTGAAAACCCCCTACCTAAAGGGACCTTAACCCTAACGCCTAAATCAAGCTTCCTATAATGAGAGTAGGAGAAAAGAGAGTAAAGCGGTCGCTCAACGGCAACATCTAAGACGTATCTCATTGGCTTCCCTTAGTATCTCTTCAGCTACCCGTTTTTTATGAAGGCGCGGTAAAAACCTAACAAAGCCAGAAGGATAAACGAAGGCGACCTCATTTTCATCCCCACCGAAGCCAACCGTCGCCTCGTTAACCACTATAAAATCAGCACCCTTCTCCTTAAGCTTCTTATAGGCGTTCGCAAATACGTCTTCGGTCTCCAAGGCGAAGCCAACGAGAACCTGCCCTATCCTCTTCATCCTCCCCAGCTCCAAGAGTATGTCCGGGTTTTTAGCAAGCTCAACGGTTAGCTCAGAGACTCCCTCCTTCTTTATCTTAGATGAGCTCTGCCTAACGGGTCTAAAGTCAGAAACCGCAGCGGATTTAACCGTAATAGAAGCGGAACCAAAGAGCTCCCTTACAACCTCAAACATATCCTGAGCAGACTCAACTTTATAGACCCTAACCGAAGGAGGGGGCGTCAGATTCACCGGTCCACTAACTAGGTCCACTTCCGCACCCATCAAGCTCGCAACATAGGCAACTGAATACCCCATCTTACCGCTTGATGGATTGGATATGAACCTTACGGGGTCTATCCACTCCCTCGTAGGTCCAGCGGTCACCAAAACCTTTAAGCCCTTGAGGATCTTGGGCTCATAAAGGGCCTTCTCAGCGAAAAAGAAAGCAACATCAGGTGATACCAAACGACCCTTTCCGCTTTCACCGCAAGCAAGGAAGCCTTCCTCAGGCTCAATTATCACAGCTTCATCCTTAAGCAGTTTAAGGTCTCTCCTCATGGAGGAACTCTCGAACATCCGCCAGTTCATGGCAGGAGCCAATATCTTAGGCCCCCTAAAAGCCATGTAAACCGTCTCAAGAAGACCATCAGCTCTACCAATCGCAACCGAAGCGATGAAGTCCGCAGATGCCGGATAAACAATGAGGAGCTCTCCCCATGACGCAAGCTCTATGTGAGGAACTCCGCCGGCGAAGTAGTCGGAAGGGGTGTAAACCTTCTCAGCGAAGGGAGAGAAGGAAAGAGGGGTCACGAAGGATAAAGCGCCATCACTCAGGACGACGCGAACGCGCGCCCCCCCATCCTGAAGGAGCCTCAGCATCTCCACACCCTTATAGGCGGAGATGCTTCCCGTGACCCCAAGTATCACATTTCTCCCTTGGAGGAAACTTTTGAAGGAAGCTCCCATTCTATCAACCCCTGATCCAAATCCCTCAACGCCCTCGATATGGGTCTAATCGGCTCAACGCTTATGATCTTCTTAGCTGGATCGCTACCTATCATCCTCGCTCTTTTTGCAACTATCATCGTCAGAAGGTAATGGGTCTTTATCCCCGTCCTCTTCATCAGATCCTCGAGCGCTGGGTAAAACATCCGCCTCACCCCCCGAACCGTAAATCTCCTTTTTAACTATCTCTATAAGCTCAATAGAAGCCTTCTTAACATCATCGTTAACTACAGCGTAATCGTAAATATCCTTCTTCTCAAGCTCCCATTGAGCGTTCCTTAACCTAACTTCGAGCTCTTCTTCGCTTTCCGTCCCCCTCCCATGAAGCCTCCTTGAGAGCTCTTCCTGAGAAGGCGGTAAAATAAATATCAAGACCGCTTCTGGAAAAGTCCTCTTAACCTGAAGAGCCCCCTGCACGTCTATCTCGAGGACTACGCTTTTACCCTCACCAAGGTTTTTCTCCACGAACTTCCTCGGCGTACCGTAAAGGTTTCCGTGAACCTCAGCCCACTCAAGCAGCTCACCACTATCCCTCATCCTAGCAAACTCACTCTGAGATATGAAAAAGTAATCTACTCCGTCGACTTCCCCAAATCTAGGCTTCCTCGTCGTAACGGAAACGGAATATACAAGCTCAGGTATAGCTTTGAAGAGCTCCCTCCTTAAGGTTCCCTTACCCGCACCTGAGGGACCAGAAATAACGAAGAGCTTTCCCCTATTCCTCTTCATCCTCCTTACCGCTTTCCTCAAGAACCCTATTGGCAACAGTCTCAGGCTGAATCGCAGAAAGTATGATATGATCGCTATCAGTTATTATAACTGCCCTCGTTCGCCTACCACATGTAGCATCGATCAGTTTCCCCTTCTCTCGAGCAGCCTCCTTCATACGCTTTATAGGAGCCGACCCTGGACTGACTATAGCTACTATCCTGTTAGCCACAACAACGTTACCAAAACCAACATTTATGAGCTTTAACCCCATAAGTGAGATCACCTCACTCTATATTTTGAACCTGCTCTCTCATCCTCTCAAGCTCGGCCTTTATCTCAACTGCGAGCTGAGAAACGAGAGCTTCACTAACCTTAGAAGACAGGGTGTTTATCTCCCTAAGCATCTCTTGAATTAGGAAGTCGAGCTTTCTTCCAACGGGGCTACCCCCCTCGATCATCTTGGAGAACTGAGCCAAATGGCTCTTAAACCTAACTATCTCCTCCGTCGCGTCCCTCTTCTCCTGTAAAAGAACAACCTCGGCCAGAAGTCTACTCTCATCTATAGGCACACCCTGAGTAAGCTCCTCAACCCTCTCCTTGAGCTTTTGAGGGATGGATTCCCTTAGCTCCGAGCACCTCCTTTCGATATCGTCGCACAAAGAAGAGATGATCTCCAACCTCCTCTTAAGATCGCGAGCGAGGACCTCTCCTTCTCTCCTCCTCATCTCCATCATCCCTTTGACCGCAAGGTCAATGGCATCCTTAACTATAGGCCAGACCCTCTCCACATCGTCGGTAACCTCCCTGACCTCGAAGAGGTCAGGGAGCCTCAGTAAAAGGTCAAGCCTTATCTCATCAAGCAGCTTTAGCTCATCCTTAAGTTCGTTAAGCATCTCATAATACCTTTTAGCCAGCGACTTGTTAAGGACTATCTCAGGTATGTAGTCAGGAGTGTAGCGAAAGTCAACCTTAACGCTTAGACGTCCTCTGTTAACCCACTCCTTAAGGTAATCCCTTATCTTCAGCTCCAAAGCAAGCAAATTTTTAGGTAGTCTAACCGTTATATCGCAGAACCTATGGTTTAGTGAGTATATCTCCACTATGCACCTTAAACCAGCGCCTTCGCTCTCTCCCCTACCGTACCCCGTCATGCTAAGCAGTGTAGACATACCCTCGATTATAAGAACCACCTCTCCATGGCCTGGTATAGATCCTCAAGATTGTACCCCATCAAAGCGGATATATAAACCGCTTTATCTCCAAACCTATCGCCTACCCTTCTTTTCAGAGTCTCTAACTCCTCCCTACTGAGTTTGTCTATCTTATTGAAGACCATTATAGTCGGCTTATCCAAGCTCCTTAACCCCTTAAGGACCGTGTTAACCGCATCTATCTGCTCAAGAAAGTTATGGGAAGATATATCCACAATATGAAGCAACCCATCGGACTCCCTAACCTCCTCAAGGGTTGCCCTGAAAGCAGCAACGAGGTGGTGGGGAAGCTTCCTTATGAAACCAACGGTATCGGTTAAGAGGATCTCCCTCCCCGAAGGCAAGCGAACCTTCCGCGTAAGAGGGTCAAGGGTAGCGAAAAGCTTATCCTCAGCGTAAACATCCTCCCCGCTTAAGGTTCCCAAAAGGGTAGACTTACCAGCATTGGTATATCCAACTATAGATGCTTGAAAGACCTCTCTCCTCTTTCTCCTCTTCCTCTGAATATCTCTTCTGCTTCTTATCTCCTCAAGCTTCTCCCTTAACCGGGCTATCCTCTCCTTTATCCTACTTCGTTCAGCCTCTATCTCAGGCTCTCCCGGACCCCTTGTTCCAACTCCTCCACCAAGCCTCGATAGTTCCTTCCCTCTACCCCTGAGCCTCGTCAGCTCATAGGTTAGCTGAGCTAACTCCACCTGAAGCTTCGCCTCGGCGGTCTTAGCCCTTCTTGCGAAGATCTCGATTATAAGCTGAGTCCTATCTATAACCTTAACGCCTAAGGCATCCTCAAGGTTAGCCTGCTGACGAGGAGAAAGGTCATCGTTAAAGACGACGATGTCAGCCCCCAGACCTTCAATTAACCTCTTAAGCTCCTCAACCTTCCCCCTTCCAAGCAAAAAGGCAGGATCTGGGCTCCTTTTCTGCGTCAAAACCGCGATACTCTCTCCACCCCAAGTCCTGAAGAGCTCCCTTAACTCCTCTATCTGCTCCTCTATTTCAATGGGATTAGAGGAAGGAGGTATAAGGGAAACGAGTATGCCTCGCATAGCTTACTCCCTCAAGAGCCCTATTACACGCTCTCTGAGATCATTAGTGAAAATATATATGCTCTCCTTCGCCCTCTTAGAACCAAGATTTAGCCTCATAACTTCACCAACCTTAACCTTTATCTTAGTTAGCCTGGGAATCGCCTGCCCCTTGGGCATAGCCTCAAAGCTCCCCCTTACAGCCACAGGAAGCACAGGAACCCCCGTCTTAACAGCAACATAGGAGGCTCCATGCATGAACTCCTTAACCTCTCCATCCTCCGAACGAGAACCCTCTGGAAAAAGCAAAACGGCTTCTCCCCGGCTCACTAACTCCATGATCTTAGACAAAGCCCTTAGATCTCCCGTCTCCCTCTTCACAGGAAAGGCACCCAAGGAGATGATAAGGCTCCTAAGAAAGGGTATCTTAAAGAGCTCCTCCTTAGCCATATAGTAGAGCCTCCTCGGGAACATGGAACCGATGATAACGGGATCCATCTGGCTGCAATGGTTTGAGATGACTAAAAGCCCCCCCTCCTTGGGAATGTTAAATCTACCCTGAACCTCCATTGAGAATAGAACTTTAAGGAGAAAGAAAGCCAGAGCCTTTATAACGTTGTAGAACAAGCTGAACTACCTCCTCCACCACCTCATCCACGCTTTTATAGGTCGTATCTATGATCACAGCATCAGGAGCCACCTTAAGCGGAGCCACATCGCGATTAGAATCTATGTCATCTCTTCTCTTTAAATCGTTTAAAACATCCTCCAAAGAGGCATCTTTACCTTTACTTAAAAGCTCTCTCCACCTGCGGGAAGCCCTCTCTGATAAAGAGGCCGTCAAAAACACCTTAACCTCAGCTTCGGGAAAAACGACCGTTCCCATATCCCTACCTTCAACGACCGAATTCCTGCCCTTAACGAGCTCTCTTTGCAATGGTAGAAGCTTCTCCCTAACCACGGGAATCTTAGCTATCAAAGAGACTACTCTATCAACTTCGGGATCTCTTATGGCGAGGGTAACATCCTCACCGTCAAGGAAGACCCTATCATCTCTAAACTCGATAGAGGTTCGATCTATCGCTTGAGAGACCGCAAGGGGATCATTTAGGGACACACCTTCTTTCATGAGCTTAAGGGTAAGTGCCCTATAGATGGCACCGGTATCAAGGTAAAAAAAACCAAGCTTCTTAGCTACAAGCTTGGCTACGGTCGTCTTACCGCTACCTCCAGGACCATCTATAGCTACTATCAAGGCCGCTCCTCCTCACTCAAGAGCAGAGAAGAGATCATCCTGCTTAAGGGCATCAGCTGAAGCGGACATAAGATCATCCAGGTTATCTATACCAAGGTTTTGTAAGGCAAAATCACTCAAAGGGTAAAGAAGTCCATCTGCGCCAATTCCCCAACCAAGCATTAAACATAGAGAGTTGGCAACGTGAACTATAGAGGTAAGCTTAGGGGAAACTTTCGACTCCTCAGGGGAGTGGTGATGATATATTGCGTCAACGAGCTCCGGAGGCAAATTCCACTTCTCGGCGATCCTACCACCTATATCTGTATGATCAAAGCCTAGGATCTCCCTCTCAGCTTGATTGAAGGGTACCCTCTCAACCTCGACCTTCTTAACTATCAAAGTGAAGCCAAAGCGCACGAACTGGTTTAAAACTATCTTACCTATATCGTGAAGGAGACCAGCGACGAAGGCTTGCTCTATATCCCTATGCTTAACCTTCTTGGCTATCTCACGAGAAACTATCGCCACACCCAAGGAGTGCCTCCAAAGCTCACCCCTGTCTAAAGCATACCCTTTAAGCTCACCACTCATATGCCCATGGGCGGCAGCAGCATATATAAGCGACTTTACAGTATTATAACCTAAGACCGTTATCGCTTCGCTAAGTGTAGTTATGCTCCTTGGGAAACCGTAATATGCAGAGTTAGCAAGCTTAAGGACTTTCGCTGTTAACCCTTCATCTTGAGATATTATCTTGGCCACATCTGAGGAGCTACTTTTGGGATCATCTATCGTCTTGATGGCCTTAATGACAACCGCTGGAAGAGGAGGTATCTCATCTACCTTAGCTAAAATTCGCTCCATCACAGAGCTATTTATAACCAACTCTTACTCCCTCCTAAAAAACAGCCTTATCAAGATGATTATATCACACCACCTCGATATATCATATGCATTAGCCTCTCCTTTGTGACAAACCTATACTCTCCTTCTTTAAGATTCCTAAGGCGCATCTTCCCAATAGCGACCCTTACTAACCTCTCAACTTTTATACCTAGATAATCAAACATCCTCCTTACCTCTCTCTTTCTACCCTCCCCAATCGATATTTCAACCCAACCATCGGGAAGGATCCTAACCTTGGCAGGAGAAGTTATGCCATCCTCCAAGGGTATGCCGCTTTGCAAAGCCTTAATCTCCGCCTCAGTAGGAAGCCTGCTAGCCTTAACAAGGTAGGTTTTCTTTATTAAGCCCGATGGGTGTGTCAGAAGATGCGTTAGCTCTCCATCATTCGTTATTATGAGAAGCCCTTCACTTCTTAGATCGAGCCTCCCAACGGGGTAGACCTTTTCCTTAACACTTTTGAGCAGATCTATAACAGTAGGATACCACTTATCCTCAACAGCACAGACATACCCCTGAGGCTTGTTCATGACTATGTAAACTTTTCTCTCCGGCCTTACGAGTTTACCCTCTACCCTAACCTCATCTTTTTCAGGATTAACGAAAAAGGCAAGCTCCCTAACCACCTTACCGTTAACGCTAACCTTACCGCTTAATATCAGCTCCTCAGCCTTCCTACGGGAAGCAACTCCACACTGAGCCAAAAACTTATTCAATCTAAGCTTCATATCTCTACCAGGCTATCTTCATTGCCTCCTTAACCTTCTGAATCATGACCGATGCGAACTCCCTCGCCTTCCTCGCTCCATCATGAAGCATTTCGACTATCTCCTCCCTCTTATTCTCATACTCGCTCCTTCTTATCCTGAAAGGCTCAAGCGTAGGAAGAAGGTGCTTAAGGAGAATCTTCTTGCAATCTATACAGCCTATGGATGCGGTTCTACACCCCTGAGAGACCTCCGCTATCTCCTCAGGGCTCCTATTGAAGGCCTTGTGAAGATAAAATACGGGGCAATCCTCAGGAACGCCAGGATCCGTTCTCCTCATCCTCCGAGTGTCGGTCATCATCGTTAAGACCTTCTCTTCTATTGAGGAGGGGTCCTCCGTTAAACCTATATAATTATTGTAGCTCTTGCTCATCTTACGACCATCGGTTCCCAGTATTTTGGGCACGGGAGTAAGTATCATCTCAGGTATCACGAAGACCTCTCCATAAAAGTAGTTAAACCTCCTCGCTATCTCTCGCGTAAGCTCAAGATGAGGGGCCTGATCCTCTCCAACAGGAACGTAATGAGCGTTATATATAAGTATATCTGCAGCCTGCAAAACCGGATATCCTAAAAAGGCATAGGTCGAAAGGTCCTTATTCTTTATCTCCCTCATTTGCTCCTTATAGGTGGGGTTCCTCTCCAACCAAGACACCGGAGTTATCATGGATAGCGCGAGGTGAAGTTCTGCATGCTCCGGAACCTCAGACTGAATGAAAACCACGCTCTTATTAAAATCTATACCAACAGCATACCAATCTAACGCCATTTCAACTATATATTCCTTCAGCATAGATGGATCCGCATACTCGGACATCATGGCATGCCAATCAACTATACAATAATAGCACCTATACTTGTCCTGAAAATCGACCCAATTCTGGAGAGCCCCCACAAGGTGCCCTAAATGGAGCTTCCCCGTAGGGCGCATTCCGCTTAAAACCCTCTTCAAGATAGGCACCTCCCTTTAAAGTCTAACTTTAGCCATCCTATAAAGCTTAAGAGCCATATTGGCCAGAGAATCAGCCTCCTTATTCATCCTTCTCGGAAGATGACTTATGGAGAAGCTATCAAAGGACTCCAAAAGCTCCTTAGCCTCCCTAAAAAGCCCTTGGAGCTTCTGACTCCTAACGATATAGACCCCGATTATCTGCTTATATATGAGCTCACTATCAACGAAAATTTCAACTTCCTTTGCCCCCTTTTCCTTAGCTATCCTTAAAGCGCACACCAAAGCCAGGTACTCAGCTACGTTATTGGTCGCCTCGCCAATGTAAAAACCGTACCTTTCCCTTACCTTAACCCCTTCCTCCTCATACTCCATAGATATACCAACTGAGGCCTCTCCCGGATTCCCTTGAGAGGCTCCATCTGTAAATACCCTAACCTTCATGATAACAAAGGATCCCTCTCCTTCAAGAGATTAAGATCTATGTTAAAAACCAATTTCTTAAGCTCCCTCTCAAGGTAAATCAAGCTTCTCTCCTCCATCTCATGATGGCTAAGGATCAACAGATTAACCCCAGCGTTAAGAGCTTTAAGCACCTGGTGATACTTAAGATCCGATGTGATATAGAGGTCGGCACCCAAAGCTATCACCCTATCTAAGAGATCTCCGCCACTTCCAGAGCATATGGCAACCTTGGAAATCTCCTTTCTGCCAACCTGAACTGGAAGGAGAAAGTTTACCTGCCTTTTTAAAAATGATACCATATCATCGAAGGATACGCTCTCTATTCTACCTATCCTGCCTATGCCAATCTTAGAGTCTGAACGAGCAGGAAGAATTGGGCACCTATCACCTAAACCTATCAGGTCAGCCCAGTAGTCGCTGCTACCCCCGGAGGTAACGTCCCAAGGAGTATGCAAGGCATAAAGGGTTATCCTATGAGAGAAAGCCACCTCAATCACCTTACCGATAGCTGTGGAGGTATCAATCCTCCTTATGCTGGGAAAGATAAGCGGGTGATGGACTAAGAGGAAATCACAACCCTTCTCAATGGCAGACTTAATGGAAAAAAGCGAAGGGTTTAAAGCTAATCCTACCACTTTGACCTCCCCTTCGAAGGGGCCAACCTGAAGCCCAGAGTTATCCCACTCCTCAGAAAGAGAGGGAGGAAACCTCTCCTCTATGAGCTTGATTAACTCCTCATGCGTCAAATTCCCACTTCCTTTTTCACGAAAGCTGGCAATATCCTATTTTATCACAGGAGAGTTGGAAGAAAAAGGAGGAATAAAAAAATGGTGGGCCCGGGAGGACTCGAACCCCCAACCTACCGGTTATGAGCCGGCGGCTCTGCCAATTGAGCTACGGGCCCACCATCTCAACCTTCAGGGTAAATTATACCACATAGAGTCGATTTTAGGAAGATCATTTTTGATTAAAAACTTCTTTTCTCCCTCCAAGGCAAAAGATCAAAGGGAATGTATCTTTCTTCCTCTACCTCTCCCAGATAAACATAAGTCCAAGCTTCAACCATCTTTCCACCCTCAAGGCTAACCTTCACTTTTCTTCTCTCGTAAAGTATCCCCTCATACTCATCTATCTCTCGAAGGAGCTCCTCACTTACCTCATAAAGCTCCCCCCTAACCTTGCTTCCTCTCCTTGGAACTATACCAGGATACCAATCGACCTCGTACAATCCGAAATCCTCAAGAACAGCCTCACCTATAAGCTTAGATCCCTTAAGCATATACCCCCGACTATTAAAAGAAAGCAAACTTCCATAAACGAAAAGATACATGACTTAAAAACCTAAAAGGTAAAGCACCCCCCCCAAAACCAAACCATAAAAGAGCTTAAGAAGCTTAAGTAAAAGAGCGATCTTAAAGGAGTGAGAAAACAAGGGTAGCAAACCATGTCCATCTTGAACGAAGGAGTTCAAAAAGAGCACTGAGAAGGGAATAACGCCACGAGCGTAACCCAGAGTGAAGAATATGTGAGGACCGGATTCCGGTATCAAACCTACCAGAGCGCTTAAGGGAAACATGATACCACCGTGTCTCTCAATGAAACTAGCGATATTCCAAGATTCAACTAAAAACTCCAACAATACCAAAGACCCAAATACCCAAAGGAGGATCCTCCAGCTATGCTTAAATATAACGTGATCTATAATATTATGCTCAACGTAATGGTCTGGAGCGGTCGCTAAAATGAATAAAGAGAAAGCTCCGATTGCGATGAGCGTTAACTTCATCCACCCCTCATCCCCGAAATCAAGGTAAAGAAGGGAAAGGGTAAAAAAGAGCAATATTAAAAGTATAACGTACCTCTTAAGATTCCCCTTCCTTAAAACTGAAAAGGAGGGCCTAACCGAAACACTGTGAGGATTACCACATTCACAGTTGAAACCACATCTGGACATACTATAAATCCCAAAGCCAAATACCTTAAGAAGCTTGTCGGAAAGCCAACCAAAGAAAACGCCGGCGATGAACAAGATGAGGAAAAGATAAATAGCCTTTACGGGGAAAAGGGAAAGCATAAGATAAGATTCGTCTCCGGATGTAGCTATCATCGAGGCCATAACTGCTCCAAAGCTCAAAAAGCCGTGCATGTAAAGGGAAACTACGGCGAAAGGGCCAAGGCAACCGGGAAGGGCTCCGAGAAAGGAAGAGAATACATAACTTAGGAGGCTCTTATCCTTCAAAAGGGAAAAGAGCCTCCTTTCGGAAAGAAGGTTCAAATATTCAGCCACTATCATCATGTTTATGACGAAAAAGGTTATGACAAAGGCATCCCTTAAGCTATGAAAAAGCATATGGCTTAAGAAACCGGCGCTATCCTTCTTTCCTCACCCTCGACCTTGAACTTGGCCAAGGCATCCTCAAGCTTAGCCGACTCATCTCTCAAGCGAGCGCTTATCTCCCTTATCTCGTTAGATAGCCTCTCCTGATCCCCGACAGCACCCTCGATGCTCGATATA